>Ga0316363_10000482_pt1 | contig 53307 bp, 47 predicted proteins | sample Sb_taG_3_FD_200459 | JGI IMG/M metagenome (GOLD analysis project Ga0316363, IMG submission 200459) | Peat soil microbial communities from Weissenstadt, Germany - Sb_50d_a_PC metaG (v2) (version 2) | ecosystem: Environmental > Terrestrial > Soil > Wetlands > Peat | place: Germany: Weissenstadt...
CTTTGAACTCTTGCGCTGTGGTGAAAAAGTTCTGTTGTCGTAGGATTTACACGTGGCTCAGAAGCAACGAAACACTGGCTGGTTTTGAGGCGCCCACAGGTGGCTGGTTTTGAGGCGCCCTTTGACACCGGCGGTGCTGTAACACCAGCCGGGCCAACATCTCCCACCTCTTCGCGCCCGCGTGAGTCTCTAGGTACGTGATTTTCGCAGTAGCCCCTAATCAGTAGTGTCCTTCGATTTCTCGGCAAAAAAGGACAACCCGCCATCTTTAGGGCCGTAGCCGGGCACGACGAGCAAAAGCAGACCGATCCCAGCTCTCACGGACATCAAAGCCGAAACGCTCAAGCACCATCAGGCTTTCAGGGTTCACGCTCCTCTTAGCAAGGTCAGGGTGGGTTCGAACCAACTCTTCAAGATCTCGCCACTGACCAAGTTCTTTGCTGAGCACAGCCGCAATCTCGATTACCTGGGGCTGGAGTTCGCGAGCTAGAATTGTCTTCGCAATTTCAAATGCCTCTTTTTTTTCGCCTTTATCAATTCTTAATTGAATTGCTAGCGTTGCGAGCGAGCCACGAAGCAGGCTGAGGGGAATGTTAGCAACAAGTTGGGCTGCTTCTTCCTTCTTTCCAATCCTTAAAGCAGTGCGAGCAGCAATCCCCGTTGTGTTCATACCCAAATCTGGATCGTCTATCTTCTTCTCTTTCAGACACTCCATCGCAATTTCAAAGCTCTTCGCGTATTCATGAACGTCTTCGAGCATATCGGCGAGCCGAACTGTTTGGGGGATGGTAAGCTGGCCTGTGGCGTAAGCGCGTTCCGCAATGGAAAGCAAGCGTTTCGGGTTTGTTTTTTCAAGCAATCGCTGCGCAGGCCCTTGCGCGTGCCCGTACGACAGTTGAATATCCCTTCGAAGAATAAATCGCGCCACTTGGAGCACCGCCTCCCTATCGTCTTGCAAGAAATCGAGCAGACGCAAAGCGAATAAGGAAGCTTCTTCGGGTCGCCGATTCAGGCTGAAGAACCGCATTGCGCGCCGATACACCTCGGGGTGAGGAAATAGTGCAACCATCTCGCGGATGCGAGCTTCACCCTTCGCTTCACCTTCTTCGGCTGAGTATGACAGCAAACCCCTCTCTGTTCGCTCGATTTCTTCTCTGATGCTCTCCTCTGCTATTTCGACGTCCAACCCTCTAAACAATTGGATGTAGTTTGAGACCAACGACTCTTCGCGGGATGTATCGAGCATCGCTACAAATTCCTCGCGCTCAAGACCCTCGCAAGAAAACAAAAAGAACAACTTTGTATCCTCGATTTCGAACTCCTTACAGCAACGTTCCTTCAGTTCCTCTATATGCGCAGGTTTTGGAACGCGAGAGACGACAATCTTAGTCTCAACCACTCTATTTAGCGTTTTGGCAATTGGGCTTTCCCTGATTATTTTCACAAGATGACGAGTCATCTTAATGCTCTCTTTGGCCATGGAGGAGAGAAAGACTGTCTCGTCAGCTAACTGCTGCGTGCAGAGTCCGCCGATCTCGTTGAATCCGGTTCTTGAATCTATTATTACCACGTTAGGCGAGAGCTCAGCCTTGATCCGTGCCAGAAAGAATTGAAAGAAAGCTACCCCATTTCGGCAATCGGAAAAGATTAGTGACCAATCGAGATCGTTCAATTTGGCCGGGTAGTCGGGCGCCAGGTAATCCCCAGCCGGTATCAACCAAAGGGCAGATTCTGGGCGTGGTGAACTAGTAGGAATTCTGCAACATATTTTATCAATTGGTCCAGGAGGCGATCCCTCCTTTTGGAAGTGTAAAATATAGTCTATCAATCCAAGTTGGCCCTTGGGAAACGTAAACGCTGGGAACTTCGAATCGAGGCCGGGAGCGTCGAGATCAAAATCTATAAGGAGGGCCTTCAGGCCCAACTTTGCGAGATACACTGCAAAATTCGCCGCGGCCAACGTTCTTCCATTGCCGCCCTTATATGAATAAAAGGTTATCGTTTTCATGCCGCTTTTCCCCAAGTACTTCTATTCCTCTGCACAATCTGCTGCGCGGCTTCATAGACTTCACGGTTCCCATTCCACGGTTCGGGCCACGCGTTTGTGGTCGCCCTTTGGTGGCAGGTTTTGCGGCTGCTGGAACCAGTATTGGTCGCTAGGTACGTTCGAACGATGACACTTGCTAGTTGGCCTAGCGAGGGTTTCGAGCCAGTTGAGTCCGACAGTTCGCTTACGATCATCTCCAATGCTTTTATGTCGTCAGTGCTGAGGGGAACTCTGCAGAGTTCGCTCGCGTCCGTAAGCGCCGGTCGTCCGCCGCTCGAGCGAAGCCTGCGCAGGAGTTCCGTCCCAAGCTCTACGAGAGATATGGGGTCAAGCTTACCGGTAACAAACTCTCCGCATTGTTCCGCCCCGATCGCATTTGCAAGTAACGACGCATCAACACCGGGACGTGATTGATCCACAACTTGAACCTTCTTCGGTTGTGCGCCGATGATCTCAATTCTCTTAGTCATCGTCAGACCTCCCGGGCAGAATCAAACTGCCTTATGCACCAAAATCTTCCGTCGAATTCAACTACAACCTCGCCCTGACCGGTCTCTCTTCCGAAGCGATGAAGGAATTCGTGTAAACGACCAAAATTTGCGATGAGTTTATCCGGATCCGCGAAGGTGTAAATAACACGCGTCTGCTCCCAAAGGACGTTGCCATCCGGCTGCTGCCATGTTCCGTCAACTGGTGGAAACGCTGTAGCTCCCCCGCCGATTAAAGTGAGCAACTCTTGGGCCTCTTTCGCCCATCTGTCGTGATTGGGAATCAAGGCACCAACACGATCCTTATTCGGTATGTAAAGAGTCAGTCGCTGGCCTAAGGGCGGCTCCGTGGCGCCAAGTTCTTTCCCGAAATCTAACTCCATAGGTCTGCAACCTCCTGCTTTCCATTGTTGGACTTTCCGCATAAAAAGTCAAGGTCGCAGTCCAGAACGGTTAACTTTATCATCAAATAGTCGGTCCTTCGAGGCTGGTTATAAGCATAAAGTGGTTTGCAAAAATGACTTATGCATTTCTGTTTAATGGAGGAATGCCGTTACTTGTACCGCAGGCCTCGGTTTCTTTGAGATGGGATCAACGCCGCATCGAACGTGCTCCCTCGTCGTGACATTTTTGGCGACCACCCCGACGCCGGTCTGCCACATTGACAGGGGCAGCTGCGGTTCGCGATCCTTCTTAGTGTCATAACTCGCTTTCGAATTGTCTCTTGCGTCAATCCCAACCAACGGCACGCCCCTTGCTTAGCGTCCCCTGCCCTCTTAGGGAGACTCCCTATAGTGATGCGAATTTGGCGACTGGCGTGATTCCCTGCTCGCATGCTCCCCGCGGCGGGCAGGTTGAAGCGACGATTGAAAGGAGATGTGGATGGCAAAACAATTGACCTACAGCGATGAGGCGCGACAGAAGCTGCTGACCGGCGTCAGTAAGCTTGCTCGGGCCGTGCGTTCGACCCTGGGGCCACGCGGCCGTAATGCTGTGCTCGACAAGGGCTGGGGTAGCCCCACTGTCACCAAAGACGGCGTCACCGTTGCCGAAGAGATCGAGTTGAAGGACCCCTTCGAGAACATGGGCGCCCAGCTCGTCAAGGAAGCGGCCAGCAAGACCAGCGATGTCGCCGGCGACGGCACCACCACCGCCACGGTGCTGGCCGAGGCCATCTACCGCGAAGGACTCAAGAACATCGCCGCGGGCGGCGACCCGATGGCGCTGACACGCGGCATCCAGAAGGCGGTCGAGCGCATCGTCGAGGAATTGCACCGCCTCGCCGAGAAGATCGACGACAAGGACCAGAAAGAGATCACCGAGGTCGCTACCATCGCTTCCAACGGCAACGCGGAAATCGGCAAGAAGCTCGCCGAAGCGATGAAACTGGTCGGCGCCTCCAACGGCGTCATCACCGTCGAAGAAGGCAAGACTTCCGAAACCGAGGTCGTCGTCGTGCAGGGCATGCAGTTCGATCGCGGCTTCCTCTCCCCGCACTTCGTTACCAACACCGACAATGTCACGGTCGAGCTGGAAAACCCCTATATCCTCATCTACGAAGAGAAGATCACTTCCGCCAAGAGCCTGATCCCGCTGCTGGAGACTATCTCCAAGCAAAAGGAGCCGTTGCTCATCATCGCGGAAGACCTCGAAGGCGATGCCCTGGCGACCCTGGTGCTCAACAAGCTCAAGGGCATCTTGCAGGTCTGCGCCGTCAAGGCCCCCGGTTACGGCGATCGCCGCAAGGCGATGCTGGAAGACGTCGCCACGCTCACGGGCGGCCGGGCCATCTTCAAGGACCTGGGCGTCCAGCTCGAAAACATCCAGATTGGCGACCTGGGCCGGGCCAAGAAGGTCCGCATCGATTCCGAAAACACCACGATCACCGAAGGCGCCGGCAAGAAGGCCGCCATCGAGGGCCGGGCGGAGATGATTCGCCGGGAAATTGAAAAGACCGACAGCGAATACGACCGCGAGAAGCTGCAAGAGCGGCTGGCCAAGCTGGCCGGCGGCGTCGCCCAGATCAAGGTCGGCGCAGCCACCGAAACCGAAATGAAGGAACGCAAGGCGCTCTATGAAGACGCCCTGCACGCCACGCGGGCCGCACTCGCCGAAGGCATCGTGCCCGGCGGCGGCGTCGCTCTCCTGCAGGCGCGGAAGGCGCTCGAGAAGCTGAACCTGACCGGCGACGAAGAATACGGCGTGCAGGTTCTGTCGCGGGTTCTCGAAATGCCTTGCCGGATGATCGCCGAGAACGCCGGCCTCGACGGCACGGTCGTCGTCAACAACATCCGCCGTTCCAAGGAAAAGAACTACGGCTACGATGCCGAGAAGGGCGAGTACGGCGACCTCCGCAAGGCTGGGATCGTCGACCCCGTCAAGGTCACGCGCAGCGCGCTGCAAAACGGCGCCAGCGTGGCTTGCCTGCTCCTCACCACCGAATCGCTTGTCGCCGACATTCCGGAAAAGAAGAAGGAAGGCGGCGGCCATGACGACCATCACGGCGGCATGGGCGGCGGTATGGGTGGCATGGGAGGCATGGGCGGCGGCATGGGTGGAATGGGAGGCATGGGTGGAATGGGCGGCATGCCGGGCATGGATATGTAATTGGCAGCGTCCATGGCTTGTTTCCAGGCTCCTGTTGCCTCGCTGTCGGTGGGCAGATCCCCCAGCAGGCTTCCAAATAGGACGCATTTAGGACGCAAATAGGACGCATAAAATAGCTCTCGTTTTCAAACTGAGTTTGGAAACGAGGGCCTGGAAACGAAGAAAACCATCGGGCGACGGACCAAGGTCTAAGGACTAAATTAAGGATCTTCATCATGGCAAAAGAAAAAGAAGTAAACCTCAAAGTTCGGCCCCTCGACGATCGCGTGGTTGTGGAACCTCTGGAGGCGGAAGAAAAAACGCCGGGCGGTATTCTCTTGCCCGATAGCGCGAAGCAGAAGCCGCAGCGCGGCCGGGTCCTCGCAGTCGGCCCCGGCAAGCTGCGCGACAACGGCCAGCGCTCGGTCGTCGCCATCGTCAAGGGCGACGAAGTGCTCTACGGCCGGTACGGCGGCAGCGACATCGAAGTGGAAGGCCGCGAAGTGAAAATCCTGCGTGAGAGCGATATCCTCGCGAAGATCGTCAAGTAAATTTCCAACCTGGTCCTTGGTCCCTGGTCCTTCGCAAAGGGCCAGGCGCCAAGGGTCCCGGGACCAATTACGGAGAATCATCCAATATGGCAAAGCAGCTGATCTATGCTGATGATGCCCGCAAAAAGCTGTTGGCGGGCGCGGATAAACTGGCTCACGCGGTCGGCATCACCCTGGGCCCCACAGGGCGGAATGTCATTCTCGACAAGAGCTTTGGCGGGCCGACCGTCACCAAGGACGGCGTCACGGTCAGCAAGGAAATCGACCTGGCGGACCCCTTCGAGAACATGGGCGCCAAGCTGGTGAACGCGGTGGCGCAGAAGACCAGCGACGTGGCCGGCGACGGCACCACCACGGCGACGATCCTCGGCCTGTCGATCTACCAGGAAGGCCTGCGGGCCGTCACGTCGGGCGCCAACCCGATGGCCGTCAAGCGCGGCATCGACAAGGCGGTCGAGGCGGCGATCAAGTATATCGAGAGCATCACCCGCAAGCTCTCCAAGAAGGAAGAGATGGAGCAGGTCGCGAGCATCAGCGCCAACAACGACCCGACCATCGGCAAACTGATGGCCGACGCTTTCGAGAAGGTCGGCAAGGACGGCGTGATCACCGTCGAAGAAGGCAAGACTTCCGAGACCGTGCTCGATTTCGTGGAAGGGATGCAGTTCGACAAGGGCTACATCTCCCCCTATTTCGTCACCAATCCGCAGGAGATGAAGGCAGAGCTGGAAGACGCCTACATCCTGATCCACGAGAAGAAGCTCTCCAACGTCCGCGACATGCTGCCGCTTTTGGAAAAGGTCGCGCAGGGGGGCAAGCCGCTCTTGATCATCGCCGAGGACGTTGAAAGCGAAGCGCTCGCGGCGCTGGTCGTCAATCGGCTGCGCGGCGTGTTGCAGGTCTGTGCGGTGAAGGCGCCCGGTTTCGGCGACCGCCGCAAGGCGATGCTCGGCGACATCGCGGTGCTGACGGGCGGTCAGTTCATCAGCGAAGACCTTGGCATCAAGCTGGAAAACGTCCAGCTCGAGCAGCTCGGCAAGGCCAAGACCATTCGCGTCGAGAAGGAGAATACCACCATCATCAATGGCGCGGGCAAGAAGGCCGACATCCAGAAGCGCATCGAGCAGATCCGGGCGCAGATGGAGCAGACCGAAAGCGAATACGACAAGGAGAAGTTCAGCGAGCGCCTGGCGAAGCTGACGGGCGGCGTGGCCATCATCCGCGTCGGCGCCGCCACGGAAGCGGACATGAAGCAGAAGAAGGGCCGCGTGGAAGACGCTCTGCACGCCACGCGCGCCGCCGTTGCCGAAGGCATCCTGCCGGGCGGCGGCGTCGCCTTGATCCGGGCTATCCCCCATGTCAAGGAGATCTCTAAGAAGCTCGACGGTGACGAAAAACTGGGCGTCGACATCGTCGCCCGGGCCCTGGAGAAACCGATCCGCACGATTGCCGAGAATTCCGGCACCGACGGCGCGGTTGTGGCCGACGAGGTGCGTCAACGCGACGAAAAGTCGGGAAACATCGGCTATAATGCAAATACCGGCGAGTACGTGGATATGTTCAAGGCCGGTATAGTCGATCCAACCAAGGTCACCCGTTCTGCCTTGCAGAATGCAGCAAGCATTGCGGGCCTGATGCTCACCACCGAAGTCTTGATCACCAAGATTGACGAGGACGAGGCAGGCGGCAAGGTGCACGGGGCCATCCAGTAAGGGGTTTGTCTGAGAGATCATATGGGTCCTATAGGCCCTATAGGACCCATATGATCCCTAGCCCCGCTTCGGGGGCAAGGGGAAATCTTTCAACAGGCTCAAACCGTGCGTGGCTCCGAACGGAATGGCTTCGGGTGATCGGGCGTAAACGGAGACTGAGCCTGAATCCTCCATTCTCAGTTTTCGCATTCCGCCGCCGCTGTCGTTCTGTTACTCGGTCACGGGCGGAGACATGATGGCCACCAGCAGCAAAAGGGACTATTACGAGGTCCTCGGCATTGTCCGTGAAGCAGATGGGGAAGAGATCCAGCGTGCCTACCGCAAGCTGGCCATGCAGTATCACCCCGACCGCAACGTCGGTGACGCGGAGGCGGAGCTGAAGTTCAAGGAAGCCGCCGAGGCGTACGAGATCCTGCGCGATCCCGACAAACGCCAGCGCTACGATCGCTACGGGCACGCCGGCCTGGAAGGGCTGAACGTCCCGCATTTCAACGACGCTCAGTCGGTGTTCGACCTGTTCGGCGACCTGTTCGGCGATCTCCTCGGCGGCGCCCGCGGCCGGCACGGTCCGCAGCGCGGCCGGGATCATAAAGTTGAAGTCGAACTCACCCTTGCCGAGGCGGCCCACGGCATCAGCAAAACGGTCACGGTGTCGCGCGAGGAGCTGTGCAGCGAATGCTCGGCGACGGGGGCAAAGCGCGGCACGCGGCCGACGCCCTGCCGGCGCTGCAACGGCCACGGCGTCGTCATCCAGAGCCAGGGCTTCTTCCGCGTCCAGCAGACCTGCCGGGCGTGCGGCGGGACCGGCACCATCATCAGCGACCCCTGCCAGGCATGCCACGGCCAGGGCCGCGTCGTGGCCAAACGGACGATCGAGGTGGCGATCCCTGCCGGCGTCGATAACGGCACGGCCATCCGCCTGAGCGGCGAAGGCGAAGCGGGCGATCCGGGCGCCCCACGTGGCGACCTCTATTGCGTGGTGCATGTCCGCGAGCACGCCTTCTTCAAGCGGGACGGCACGCACCTGATTTGCCACGTGCCCATCACGTTCAGCCAGGCCGCCTTGGGGGCCGAGATCGAAGTGCCCACGCTGGACGGCCCCCTCCTGCACACGTTGAAACATGGCACGCAAAGCGGCGACGTGTTGCGCATCGCGGGCAAGGGCATGCCCTCCCTGCGCGGCGGCCGCAAGGGCGACCTCCTGGTCCAGGTTGCCATCGAGACGCCGCGGCATCTGACCAAGCGGCAAGAAGAATTGATCCGCGAATTGGCGGAGCTGGAGAAGAGCCACGTATCGCCCCAGCGCAAGGGTTTCTTGGACAAGCTCCGCGAGTTCTTCGCGGGCCAGGAAGGAGAGCCCAAAAACAACGCCCCCGCCCCAAGCCCCGAAAAGGAAGCGTAAACCCGGCGAGCCGAGGCCCGTCAGGGCCCGGATGCTATTCGCAGGGCACGAAAACTGCACCAGGGAGATAGAGGCGCAGAGGAGGACCAGCTATGAACGAAGGAAAATCGGAAAAACCAAAATCGGCTGGCGCGGAAAACCAGGCTGTGGGAACGGATGCCGCGACCGCCGTCTTCGAAGACCTGGAGGCGCTGCGCGAACGCATCGCCGGTCTGGAGCAGGAGCGCGACGACTTCCGGAACCTCCTGCAGCGTACGCGCGCCGATTTCGAAAACTATCAAAAGCGGTCGCAACGGGACTCGGCCCAGGAGCGGCGCTATGCGCACGGCGCCCTGGCCCTCGACATTCTGCCGATCCTGGACAACTTCGAACGAGCCGTGGCGGCGGCCAAGCAGGCGGGAGAGAGTGGGCCGCTCGTCCAGGGTGTGTCGTTGATTCAAAACCAGGTCATGGACGCGCTCAAGCGCAACGGCATCACGCGCATGGAGGCCGAGGGCCAACCGTTCAACCCAAACCTGCATCAGGCGGTCATGCAACAGCCTGCCGCCGAGCAGCCACCGAATACGGTCCTGAAAGTTTTGGAACAAGGATTCATGCTCCACGACCGGGTGCTGCGCCCTGCAAGTGTCGTGGTATCGGTTCCGGCGCCCGCCGCTGGCGGCCAGGGCGTTGCGAAGTAAGAACCATTCGAATCATGTGAGGGAGGTACAAGGCATGCCGACTTACGAATATCATTGCGACGCGTGCGAGAATCACTTCGATGAATTTCAGTCGATGATGGACAAGCCGCTCAAGAAGTGCCCGAAGTGCGGCAAATCGAAATTGCGGCGCATCTTTGGAACCGGAGCCGCGATCATCTTCAAGGGATCGGGCTTCTACCAGACCGACTACCGCAGCGAATCGTACAAGGCCGCGGCCAAGGCGGAGGAGCAGAGTGCGAAGCCGGCCGCTACAGACGCTAAATCTTCCGCAAACGGCACCGCCGGCAGCGAAAAGTCGGCAAGCACCAGTGAATCGCCCAAGAAAAGCTCCAAGTCCAAGGCCAAGGCTTCCGATGATTAAGGTAAGTTGCCCCGTCTGTGGCAAGAAGCTGCAAGGCAACGATTCCGCACGCGGGCCCGATCATCCGTTTTGCAGTTCGCGCTGCAAGCTGATCGACCTGGGCCGCTGGTTGGGCGAGGAATACGCTTTCCGGCCGGAGAATGATGCGGGAGACCCGGCCCCCGTCGGCGATGAGCAGTGCATCCCCTGAGCCGGCCGTTCCTTCGGCCGTTCCTAATAGAGTAGAGGCGTGGTTTCGGCCACGCCTCTCTTTGTTTTATCCGGGAGGCTGTCTTAACAAATTGAGAATATCCGCCTGCGCGTCATCCAGCTTGAGCCCCATGTTGGTAAGGACCTGGCAACCGACGCAATCCTGCTCACGCAGTAAGCCCAGGAGTATGTGTTCGGTGCCCACATAATTGTGATTGAGGTTACGAGCTTCCTCAAGCGCGAATTCGATGACTTTTTTGGCTCGGGGAGTCTGCGGCAATTTGCCCATCGTCACCATGTCGGGGCCCGGCGGTATTGCCTTTTCGATCTCGCGTCGAATCTTCTGCAAATCGATTTCTCGATTTCGCAAGACCGTGGCGGCAACTCCCGAGCCTTCTTTTACCAGTCCCAAGAGTATATGTTCTGTACCGATATACTCGTGGTTCAGTCTTTGGGCCTCTTGATTGGCCAATGTCATGACTTTTCGGGCGGGGTCCGTGAAGCTCGCGTAAGGACCAAGATTACTGAAACTCGGTAAGAAAAGGCCGTGGAACCGGATTCCCCACCAGACACCCATGGAGCAAAACAGAATGGCGCCCAGCCAAAAGCCTGCCAGAAGAAGAAAAATACCTGTACCCAGGTTGGCATCCCCTGTAGGCGCAGCCGCATCACCGAGGAAAAGGCCTGCCGCGCCCCCGCCAACGAAGCCAATCAGGCCAAGGAAGGCGGCCTTGCGTCTGCCCTTCCCGCGCGTGTGCGCCCAGGGGATACCTGCAAGGACAAAACTGACGGCACCCACGCACAAAAGAGTAAAGGGAATGGGGTACGCCACCTCCATCGCTCGCGCAATGATTGCAACGACGATCACGGCCAGGCCCGCAAGAGTCAGCCAACCCAGGACTTTACCCATGATTGTCCCCGCCGTGTACCAGTGGAATCTAGCTTGGTTGCATTGTATTTGTCGCAGTTGCATGACGCGAGCGCATCGGATAGGCCTGGCCGGTGAGACGGAGTGTTACAATGAACGGCGGAGTTAATCCGCGTTCGATTCTGACAGGATCCAACCCCATGCCGTACCTGATCGACGGCTACAACCTGCTCCATGCGATGGGCCTGGTTCATAGCCGGACGGCCCCGACCGCCCTCAGGAAGGCGCGGCTGGGACTTCTCGGGTTGCTGGGCAGCGCCTATGGAGACGAGGCGTCGAGCGTCACCGTGATCTTCGACGCGGCGCGGGCGCCGCGCGGCGTTCCGGCGGAGGAAGATGTTCACGGTGTGCACGTCCGTTTTGCCATCCATCAGGCTCAGGCCGACGATCTCATCGAGGCGCTCATCCGCGAAGACTCCGCACCCCGGCGACTGACCGTCGTTTCCAATGATCGCCGCATCCAGAAGGCGGCCGAGCGCCGGCATTGCCAGGCCATGCCGTGCGGCGAGTTTCTGGATCAACTGGAACGGCGCCGGCGGAAACCGGGCAAAAAGGCTGCTGCAAAGCCGAAGGAGCCGGAGCGACCCTTCGACGAGGAAAAGGAACACTGGCTCAAGGAATTTGCCGAGCTGGAAAACGATCCCGCGCTCCGGGAATTGTCAGACCCACAAGAGTGGCGCGATTTCGAGGGATGAGCCTTGCCCTCATTCCCAAACTCCATCAATTACGAGATAATCTGCCGGCGCCGGGCGAGGTAATCCCACACCACGTAACGATCCAAATCACGTCCAGCCGTGAAGAACACGCGGCCGCGCGTGGTCTCCGCGATGCGGTAGGCGAAACGGACGTCGTCTTCCGTTTGGTTCCAGTTGGCGAGCAGGAAGATGTTGATCGTGATGCCTTCGCGCGCGCAAAGTTGTGCTTCGCGCAACGTCGCGGATTCGGTGCGGCGGTCGGGCGGGTAAAGGAGGTAGAGCACCTCGCCTTCGAAGTGGGCCGTCGGCAGCCCGTCCGTGATCAAGATGATCTGGCGGTTGGGCGTGTCCTGGGCGGAGAGGAACTGCCGGCCGACCTGCAGCCCGCGCTGAATATTGGTGAAGTGCGGCGGGATCTGGAATTCATGGATGTCCGGTTTACTCATGTCCACCCATTTATGGAAAACCGGGCTGTGCACGGTGACCGGCTTGGGCATGAGCGAGGCAATTTCCGAGACGTGCCGCGGCTTGGCGAACGTGTAAAGCTCGATGAACTGCAGGAAGTCGCCGGGGTATTCGCTGCGGATCAGCCCGTCGAGGGCCAGGCCCATGCGCTTGACGTCGTAGTACAGCTCGCGCATGGAGCCGCTCATGTCGAGGAGCACGGCCGTCGCGCACTTGGGATTGTTGCGCGTGCGGTGGATTTCGATGTCGTCGGGCCGCATGCACACGGGCAGGCCGGGGCCGCTACGCAGCATGGCGTTGACCATCGACGCGGGAATGTCCATGTGCGTGACCGAGTCGCCGAACTCGTAGGACTTCGTCTGCTGCATCTCGATGGCGCCTTCGCCGACGATCGGCCCCTGGTGCCGGCCGGCGCGCGAGGCCTGCAGGGCACTGAAGATCTCGCTGAGCAGCCGGGATTGGAAGAGGCGGTAGGCCTTGGGCGTCAACTGGTAGCCGTCCTTGGTTTGTTCGATGCCTTGCTGCCTGGCCAACTCGCGCAGGTATTCTTCGATCTGCTGCCTTAGGGCGCTCAACTGTTCCAGGTCTCCAGGCTCGGCGAACTGGGCCAGCTCCTCAAGGTCGATGATGCCAATCTGCGCGGTCTTGGCGGCCTCTTCCAGTTGTTTGAGCAACCGATCGATCGTTTCCAGCTCTTCCTTGATCTCCAGTGCCTGGGGAACCGTCAGCACCGTGCGACCGGTGAACTCGTACTTGGAGGCCAGCTCGTCGATTTGATACTTTTCGCCCAGGCGCTCGATCAGGTGCAGCAACTGGCGGGCGAAGCGGCTCTGTTCGTCGCCGGCCGCGTACCAAAGGTGTTCGAGGTCGCGGATCTGTTCCTCGCGCACCGCTTCGACAAATCGTTTGACGAGTTTGGGGGTCGGAGTTATCTGGCTGGCGAAGTCGCGGTAGCGCTTACGGCTCTCCTCCTGAACGCGGTCGGTTTCATAGGTCGCGAGGATCTTGCGCTTCCGCTGGCGGAGGATTTCCATCAAGGCTTCGAGGCTCGGCCCCAGCCCCTTGATCTGCGTCGGATCGATGCGGACGGCCCGGGCCAATTCTTCCGGTGTCAGGCGGCGCGTGCTGCCGTAGTAGAGCAGATGCTCGAAGGCAGGCGAAACCATGTCAGGCGGCGGCGCCGTGGGGCTGGGAAAATGAACCGGGTCGTACTTCTGGTACGTGTGGATGATGCCGCCGAGCTGCTCACTTGAACTCATAGGTAATTCTGCCGTGATGTTGGGACCGGGAGATGCGATCGCTCGCATACAGGCCGGCCAGAACGAACTCGATGCAGGAAGCACGCACGGCGGCACTGTCGCTGGGGTTCACCTCGAACGCCTTGTCCCAGGCCTTGGGCACGCGCTTGAGGCGCTCGGCGTAGTGCGCCGAGGGGAGCATGTCGCCTACCTCGATCTTGACCCCTTTGCCGAAGATATCGACGATCTCGTCGAGGCCGTGTTTCTCGACGTATTCTTCGAAGACCGTGCGGATGGCTTCCGCCTGGATCGCTTCGAGCACCTGGCGTTCGGACATTTGATGGCTGCCCATCATGTCGAGCTCCACCTTGCCGAGCGAGGAAGAGTAGAGATGGCCAAGGTCGCTGATGCGCGGCACGGCGGGCCGTTCGCCCAGGCGGACGCCGCGCTGGCGGGCGCTGGCAACCATCGTGCGATAGTTGGCGATGCTGAAGCGGGCACTCACGCCCGACTGGTGATCGACATATTTCGACCTGCGGGCGCTGATGCTCACCTGCTCGATGATCTCGCGCATGAAGTAAGGCACGAGCACCGGGTAACCACTGTCCAGATCGATGCCAGCTTCCTGCTCCATGATCTCGATGCCGGTGGCGCGGTCGAGGGGATAGTGGGTTTGGATGAGCGAGCCGATGCGGTCCTTGAGCTGGGGAATGACCTTGCCGCTGCGATTGTAGGTGGCCGGGTTTGCGGAGAAGAGGATGAGCACGTCGATGTCGAATTGCACGGGATAGCCGCGGATTTGCACGTCGCGCTCTTCCAGGATGTTGAAAAGGCCGACCTGGACCAGCTCGTCTAGCTCCGGGATCTCGTTCATGGCGAAGATGCCGCGATGCATGCGCGGGATCAAGCCGAAGTGAAGCGCTTCCTCGGCGGACATGCTGGTGCCGCCCGCGAGCTTGGCCGGGTCGATTTCGCCGATGATGTCGGCAAACTTGGTGCCGGGCGCGAGGCGCTCGGCATAGCGCTGCTTGCGCGGCCACCAGGCAATCGGGATCTCTTCTTCAGGAAGGTCGGCGATCAAGCGCCGGCAAACGCGCGTGATCGGGCGATAGGGATCGTCATGCACGGGCGACAAGGGCTCGGCAATGTACGGGATCTCTTCGTCGAGGAAACGGACGAGGGAGCGCATCAGCCGGCTCTTGGCCTGCCCTTTTTCACCCAGGAAGAGCATGTCGTGGCCGGCGATCAGGGCCAGGTTGATCTCAGGAATGACGGTATTGTCGTAGCCGATGATCCCGGGGAAGAGTTCCTCCTTCTCCTGCAGCATGCGAATGAAATTATCGCGAATTTCTTGTTTGACTGTTTTCGAAACCCAGCCGCTTTCGCGCAGTTGCTTGAGGTTCGACGGTCGATTGGCCGGTGTCACCCAGTTGCCTCCTCCCAGCATTGGCCCGAGTACGGCGTCTCTCCTGAATCCGCCAGGCAGCGGGCATCACGTAATTGTAGGGGGACGGGTCCATAGCAGACCAGAAGAAGTTGGCGAAGGGTGCGCTTCCAATGAGCGAAAGGATGGCAAATCGTTTAGCCGCGACCCAGCGGGGAGCGCGAACAGATGGGAGACAGGTGGCTCTCTGTTGAGTCCGCAAAAAGTCATTGCAAATTGGATACTGCTGACGCGCTCCCCGTTGGGTCGCGGTTAAACGATTCGTCCTTAGTTTCGGCCTGGGGGGCCGATGCGCTCTTTGCCGACCAGGGCGCGCAGTACCTCTGGGACGAGGATGGAGCCATCGGCCTGCTGGTTGTTTTCGAGGATGGCGACCAGCGCTCGGGAAACGGCGACGGCTGTGCCGTTGAGCGTGTGCACGAACCGTGTGCCCTTGTGGCCGGGAACCTTGTAGCGAATGTTCAGCCGACGCGCCTGGTAGTCGGTGCAATTGGACGTGCTTGTGACTTCGCCGTACTCGCCTCCTTGCCCGCGGCCCGGCATCCAGGCTTCGAGGTCGTACTTGCGGTAGGCGGGACCTCCAAGATCACCCGTGCAGGTGTCGATGACGTGATAGGGCAGCTGCAAGCCTTGGAAGATCTTCTCCTCGATCTGCAGCAGCTCCTGGTGCAGGTCTTCGCTTTGATCGGGCGTGGAGAAAGCGAACATCTCGACCTTGGTGAATTGGTGCACGCGGTAGAGCCCGCGCGTATCCCGGCCGGGAGCGCCCGCCTCGGTGCGGAAACAGTGCGACAGGCCGACGTACTTGATGGGAAGCTGCAGCTCGTCGAGGATCTGGTTCCTGTGCATGCCGCCCAGGGTAATCTCGGCGGTGGCGATCAAGCAGAGGTCGGTATTCTCGATGCTGTAGATCTGCGTTTCGGGGCCGCGCGGGATGAAACCTATCCCTTCGAGCACCTCGGCGCGGGCGACGTCGGGCGTGATGATCGGCGTGTAGCCCTCGCGGAGCAGCGTCTGCATGGCGTAGTGGACCAGCGCCAGCTCCAGGAGCACCGCCTCGTTCTTGAGGAAGTAAAACTTCTGCCCGGCGACGGCGGCGCCGGCCTCGAAATCGACCAGGTTGAGCGCCTCGGCCAGGGCGACGTGATCCTTTGGCTGGAACTCGAACTTTCGCGGTTCGCCCCATTTTCGCAGCACCTTGTTATCCCCGGCAGTGGTGCCAACCGGGGCGTCGGGATGCGACATGTTGGGGATGCCGCTGAGCGCGGCCCGCACTTCCGTCTCGAGTTCACGGCTACGAGTCTCAAAGCTCGCGGCTTGCTCGCGCAGATCGCGCCCTTCCTGGATCAGGGCCTGCTTTTTTGCGGCGTCCTTTTCTTTCGGGATAAGCTTCGAGATCTCATTCTGCCGCTGCTGCACTGTCTGCGTTTCCTGCGCAACGCGTTTGCGCTCGTCGTCGAGCCCGATGACTTTATCGACATCGACCTGCACATTACGTTTGCGGCAGTTCGCCTTCACGGCGTCTAGATGTTCGCGGATGAATTGAACGTCGAGCATGGCAACCTTGGAAATGGTTTCTTGATCGACTGCCGCCTGAAGAGTTAAAAGGATATTGGCGAATCCTTTTCATCGAGATACTTGAGGTACTCGAAGGATTGGCCGCGATATTTGTCTTCGTAAGTTTGCAAATTGAACCGAATCGCTTCGAGCGAGTCCTCTTTCCCATTCTGTAACTCGCCAGGCAACGTCTCAAGTGCGTCGGCAAGGTCGTGGATTTGTTCGTTGCGGCCGCCTAGGGCCAAATTCCGCGCCTCGACGAAGCCCCAGTGGAGAATGTAAAGAAGGCGGCTTTCGAGGTCTTGCCTTGCTTGGATCATGGCGCGCGACTCGCTCAAGCCGTAAAAGAATGTCCCGCCCCGCTCGACTCCTTCGAGTGCTATACGGCCTGTGGTGAATACCGATACCAATAGGCCGTAGCCGCATTCGCCAGAATGCGGGGGAACTGTGATATAGCCCGCATTCTGGCGAATGCGGCTACGGGGCGATGTCTCATTCTTGACCGCGATCAGTATAACAGCAACTACGGCCTCTTCTCCAACGGCACGTACGGCACATCGTGCTTGCCCACGTAGATCTGTTCCGGTCGGAAGATGCGGTTGTTCTTCAGCTGCTCCAGCCAGTGCGCGAGCCAGCCGGCGACGCGGGCCATCGCGAAGATCGGCGTGAAGACGTCGCGTGGGATGCCTAGCGAGTGGTAGATGATACCGGAGTAGAAATCGACGTTGGGATAAATGCCCTTGGGGCCGAGCATGCCCGCGGCAACGCGCTCCAGCTCGATCGCCAGCTCGTAGGTTTTTGGCCTGCTGGTCTCAGCGAAGACGTGTTCGGCCAGCTCCTGAAGGACGGTGGCGCGCGGATCCTTGACTTTATAAACACGATGGCCGAAGCCCATGATCTTCTTCTTGTGCTGGATGGCGTCCTCCAGCCAGGGCCGGACGTTTTCCATGGAGCCGATCTCGTCGAGCATATCCAGCACTTCTTCGTTGGCGCCGCCGTGGAGCGGGCCGGTGAGCGTGCCGATCGCCGAGCTGATAACAGTGTAGGGATTGGCGAGGGTTGAACCGGTTACCCGACCGCTGAACGTGGACGCATTCATCGTATGCTCGGCGTGCAAGATGAAACAGGCGTCGAGGATCTTGCGGACGGCGGGGGTCGGCTCGCGTTCAAACAGCATCCAGTAGAAGTTGGCGGCATGATCGAGATCGTCGCGCGGCGGGATGGCCTCGTCGCCAAAGCGCAGCCGATGGAAGGCGGCCACGACCGTCGGCATTTTGGCGATGAGACGGATCACGGCTTCCCAGTTATTCTTGGGGTCGCCGACATCCCGCGAAGGGTAAAACATGCCCATCGCCGCGACGGAGGCCTGCAGGGCGTCCATTGGGTGGCCCGTTTCGGGCAGGCACTTGATCAGTTCCTCGAGTTTGTACTTGATGCGGCGATGGTGCCGCTGTTGATCGTCGAAATCCGCCAGTTCCCGCTGCGTGGGCAGTTCTCCCTTGAGCAGCAGCCAGGCCGTTTCTTCAAAGCAACTTTCGCGCGCCAGGGTCTCGACGGCAATCCCGCGGTATTCCAGACGGGCACGCTGTCCGTCGATGAAACTGATCGCCGACTCTGCAACTGGCACATCTGCCAGACCGGGCCGCAACTCAAACTGACTCATGACACCCCCATACCAAGACGATCAGCTGCTTCGCCATCCATTGGCGCAGACCGAACCGGAATGCCCGGGCGAGCTGGCATCGCGGTTATTATGTCAGGAATCGGCTGGAACGGCAAACTGTAGCGTCAGCGGTTGATGAAAACCACGTGAATTTCACGGGGACCGTGTACGCCGGTGACCAGACGCATCTCGATATCTCCGGTCTTGCTGGGCCCTGTAATCAGAGTTAGACAGGAAGGCAGGTCCGTTCGCCCCTGCTGGACCGCTTCGTCAAAGGTCAGTGGCAGCGCGTGTTCTCCCCTCTCCCCGGTACTCCGGGGAGAGGGGTCGGGGGTGAGGGGCCCTAGCCCGGGATGGTTCTTCCCCCTCACCCCCCACCCCTCACCGCCGAAGCGGGGGAGAGGGGAGAGTCCAAACAAGTCGAACAGATCCGGCAAGAGCTGCGAGCGCTCGGCAACGGCGATGTGCACCGGCGGCAGCAGGCTGAGAGAACGCGGCTCCGATGCTCGCGTCAGGACCACAACGCTACCGGTCTCGGCGATCAGGTAATCGACGCCGGAGATACCCAGGTCCGCTGCAAAGAGAATCTCCCGGTTTTGCCCAGCGGGGAGAGCATCTGTTAGACAGACTTCGCGACCCTCGCTTCGTAAGCGTTCCGACAGGGCCAGTTTGTCGACGAAGTTGCCCCTGCCAAGCAAGATCTTGCGTGCCCCAGCCGCTTGCACCAATCCAAGGACGCAAGAGACAGCAGTCTCGGTATCCGACACCAGGTGGGTCTGGCCACCCGCCGCCGCGAACGTGTCTTTGAAGCAGGCCACAGGATCGGTGCCGGCTCCCTGGTAACCGGCGCTGCCCCGTGGCTCCAGCGGACCGGCATGGCCGGCGCGGTTGCCCGCGGCCACCGCCTCCCGGACGCGTCCCAGAAAAGCATCACGCGCGGAGTTCATTACAAGTCCCGCCAACGTTGCCGGAATGATTGCCTGGCCGGCGCGGGAAAGTCGCGCGTCGCGGTCCAGCCTGCGCCGGGGCCGGGCAAGCGCTGCAACCAACCCTCGCGAGCCATTGGCCGCAGGAACAGCCGGGCCAGTGCGAGAGCCAACCGGTAAAGCCTCGGCCGGCGAAACACGTGATACCACGTGCGATAGGCCAGCTTCTCCAGGCGGTTCGGTTTGCCCTGGTGCTGAAGCTCGCGCAGGCCGACGAGCATGTGTGGGATGTTGATGCGCACGGGGCAGGCCGTCTGGCAAGCGCCACACAGCGAGGAAGCATGCGGCAAATGCGGGTTCGCGCTCACGCTATCGTAGAGCGGCGTCAGGATGCTGCCGATCGGTCCGGAATAAACGCCGCCGTAGGCATGACCGCCGATGCGGCGATAGACCGGGCAAGCGTTGAGGCAAGCGCCGCAGCGAATGCACTGCAAGCTCTCGCGAAAAGGCGTCGCCAGAATCCTGGACCGGCCGTTGTCCAGAATGACCAGGTGAAACTCTTCCGGGCCATCGAGCTCACCCGGCCGGCGCGGACCGGTAATCAGGGTCGTGTAAACCGAAAGCGTTTGCCCCGTGGCCGCGCGCGCCAGCAGCTTGAGGAATACCGGCAGGTCCGCCAGACGCGGAATCACTTTTTCCATGCCCATCAGGGCGACGTGCACGCGCGCGCAGGTCGTGGTCAAGCGCCCATTGCCCTCGTTGGTTACCAGGGCAATGGTTCCCGTTTCCGCGACCGCGAAGTTCACCCCGGTGATGCCCAGGTCGGCCTGGTAAAACTTCTCACGCAAGAGCCGGCGGCCTGTGCACGCCAGGCTCGCGGGATCATCCGCTAGCTGCTCCCCAGCGCGCCGCGAAAGGATCCGGCCAATGCTCTGGCGGGTGTGATGGACAGCCGGTGCCACGAGATGGGACGGCCGTTCGCCCGCGAGCTGAATGATAAACTCACCGAAATCTGTTTCCGTGACTTCGATGCCGGCTGCCTCCAGGGCAGGGTTGAGGTGGATTTCCTCGGAGGTCATCGACTTGGATTTGACGGCCCGGCGGCAGTTAGCTTTCCGAGCGATCTCGACAACAATCTGCCGGGCCTCCTCCGCATTGGCAGCCCAGTGCACGTGACCGCCGACCCGTTGGATCGACGCCTCGAGCTGCTCAAGGTACTGGTCCAGGTGAGACAGCGCGTGCTCCTTGATCCGTTTGGCATGATCGCGCAGTTCAGCGCTGCCAGGGAGGGCCGCATACCCCCGGCGATTCGCGGCGAGAAGCGTCTCGGTAAGCCCGGCCATGGCCTTTTGTAACTGGGGATCATGGAGAGCGTGATCGACGGCTTCGACGAAGGCGTGATGCTCGTGAGCTGCGAAGACATTCATAGAGGGATCTTATCGAAGCATTGAACGATGTCATGCCGGCTCCTGGTTTGCTCGGTTGGCAGGGAGTGTCTACACTAGTAACGATTGGAGAGGGAAGAAAGCCGAGTGCAATCGATTTGCACGATCATGGGTATGCCGATGGCCGGGCGACAAAGATCCAAGAGGGACTTACGCCGGGAAAGAACGCCTCCGCTTTTTCCTACCGTGCTGGGTCCGTTTGAAATCGTCCACGCAGATGCATTCGACTGGCTTGCCCAGGCACAGCCCTGCTCCATCCATGCCGTGGTGACCGATCCGCCTTATGGTCTCATTGAATTTAGTCCGCGTGAACTGCAAAAAATGCGGAATGGTCACGGGGGAGTTTGGCGGATACCGCCTTCGTTCGACGGTTGCCAACGCAGCCCGCTGCCCCGCTTTACTGTATTGACCGAAAAACATCGGCTGGAATTGCGCGCGTTCTTCAAACTCTTGGCCGAGCGGCTGCTTCCAATCCTCGTCCCTGGCGCACACGTCTTCATCGCGACCAATCCGCTGGTCTCGCACTACGTCTACGACCCGTTTCTGGAAGCAGGCTTCGAGAAGCGCGGCGAGATCATCCGCCTGGTTTACACACTGCGCGGCGGCGATCGACCCAAGAACGCCCACGAAGAGTTTCCCGAGGTTTCGGTGATGCCGAAGTCGTGTTGGGAGCCATGGGGCCTTTTCCGCAAACCGTGCGAAGGCCGCGTCCAGGACAACCTGCGCAAATGGAAGACCGGTGGATTGCGGCGCATTTCCGCAACCGAGCCCTTCAAGGACCTGATCGCATCAGCGCCGGCCCGCGGGTTTGAACGGGTGGCCGCACCGCATCCCTCGCTGAAACCTCAACATTTCCTCCGGCAGCTTGTGCGGGCATCCCTTCCCCTTCAAGAGGGGATTATTCTGGATCCCTTCATGGGTTCGGGCTCGACCATCGCCGCCGCTGCTGCTTCGGGCTTACAAAGCGTCGGTATCGAACTCAATGATGATTATTTCCATCTCGCGACCAAGGCCATCCCCATTCTAGCTGAATGCGAACCCGAGGAGCTTGCCCGACTTGGCGCGAAAAAATGACTTTGACACTTCCGTTCCCTTGCCACCGGTTCCTTGATAAATCGGATTGGAAGTACGAAAAGAGTTCCGCAGGTGGAGCGGGTGGGGGAAGGACGCACACATTCGGCGTGAAAAATCCAGCCTCCAAGCTGCGCGGCAAGGCTGTTTATCAAAGGCATGATGTCATCATCGTCGACGGCAAACCGGTCCCTCGGAATGGCAACGACGATTGACTGCGGCCCGAATTCGCCCAACGCATTTCTCAGCCGGCTTTCTGATACCTGGGCAGCCAAGCCGGTAATTCCACGAGAAAGTTGCCGCCCAGAATAAGCCCGCCCCCCAGGATCAGCCGCAACGTGATCGCATCATATCCCCAAGCGACCGAAAAGGTGGCGGCAAAGAGCGGCTCGATCAAGTACACCAGGGCCGCCCGACTGGCCGGCACGCGAGGCTGATAGGTTGTCATCCAGTGATACGCGAGGACCGTGCACAGTAGAGTCAACAAGGCCACGTCCAGCAGAAGTCCCGGAGTCTGCAGGACCGCTCCCAGCCAGCTCATCCAGGGGCCCAGCACCTCTTCTTTCTGCGCCCAAAGGGGGGCCAGAACCAGGGCTGGCAGCCCGGTCATGCCGACGAACCCCACGGTCAAATGGGAAGACTCGACGCGCCGTCCAAGTCGGTCGAGCAGCAGAATCACTAGGGCGAACATCACGGAACAGAGCAGCGAAAGGCCCTCGCCCATGCCCAGAACCAGGGGGCCGCTGGTATCGATCTCGAGCACGCCTGCGCCGGCAATGCCGACGCAGATCCCTACCAAGGTGGCCGGCGCGACGGAGATCCGGAAACAAACCAGTGCCAGCAAAGGGACCCAGGCGCTGGCCAGGCTGGTGAAGAATCCCGACAGCGTAGGCGTCGTGGTAGCGAGCCCGAGGATCTGGAAGAAACAGCCCAGGAAATTGATACTGCCAAGAAACGAACCGATCAGGAGGGCGCGCCGGTCGGCCAGCACAAACAAGTGCGGCTTGAAGATCGCGAGCACGACCAGCGCGGGGACCGTCCGAATGGCAAGCAAGGTCAAACTGGAAAGGATCGCTCCCCCCGGGCAGTCCACGGTGTTCACCTGCCAGTACTTTGTCAGGGGAAAGGACAGGCCCCAGAAGCACGTTGCGGCAATCAACATCATCAATGCGTGACGCGGTGAACCCCAGAAGAGAGGTGGCGATGCCTTGTTATTGATCGCGGTCTGAGGCTCGGAGGAGAACATGGCTAATCCTTCCGCTTCGTCGAAAGAGGCGCCCTCTTTCTGTCTATGAAAACGGTTCGTCTTGCGCTTCGCATAAATCCCGGGCGAATTGCCTGGAGTTCTGTCCGCTACCCCTGGTTCCCTGACGCGTGTCAAATATAATGGGCGCATGTATAGATCGTATTCTGCGCTGGCGCCTCAATGGAACCGCCCGGCGGGAAGGAAGTCCGTCCGATTGTTGAAATTGTTGCCGAACGATTCTACCCGCGATTTAAGCTCCACCATGGCTACAGGGCAGGTCCCAGTTCTTCTCTGCACGAAACCAGCCCGGATCAGGAGCTTCAGCAAGATCATCGAGGACGACGCTGGGACATCGGGCATGGTGCTCGACCAAATCAGGGTGTTGGTCCGGAACGAACCGCAGGAACGGGACTTGGACTCCTGCCACGCCGCCGAGGATTTCCTCAAGTTGTATCGCTAGATCGGCAAGCCGAGCTTGGCCGACAGCGTGAGGTCAGCAGCCAAGAGCGTCCGAAAACAGTGGTCAAAGCAAGCGCTGACATTAGCGTCCAAGCGGTCCTTTCGATTGACAACCCACTGGTTGTTACTTATAGTCTACAGGGGCCGAGCGTGGATGTGTACATGACCAAGAATGGCGAACCAATGGCGAAGAAGGCCGGGACGAATGGGGATGGTTTCAGCGTCTTTCGGAAGATGGACAGTGTCCCCGCTGTGGCAGTGCATGGACAGGTGTTTACGCGGGCGCACATCGTTGAGTTCATCCTCGATCTGGCTGGCTATACCGCTGACAAGCCACTCCGAAACACGATGCTTCTTGAACCCGGCTCCGGGAGTGGGGCATTTATGGTCGCGGCTGCGAAAAGACTCCTCGCCACCAGACCAGCGGATGTCTCGTTGAAGTCGCTCGCGCCATGCTTATTAGGGGTTGAGAAAAGCGCCGAGTTGGTTGAACGGACCAGAAGCTCTCTGGTCGAGGTTCTGCTTGCCAATGGGGTGAACAGAGCGACGGCCATCGACCTCGCAGGAGCGTGGGTCGTTTGTGGTGATTTCCTTGCGATGAGGACTGAAAGGCGATTCGATTTTGTCGTCGGCAATCCGCCCTATGTGCGACAAGAGGCCATCCCGAAGGAGCTTGTAGATGAGTACCGAAACAGATTCTCGTGTTTCTACGACCGGGCCGACCTGTACGTCGCGTTCTTCGAGCGCGGCTTGGAAATGATGTCCGAGCGAGGCACTCTGGCCTTCATCTGCCCGAATCGGTTTACCAAGAACAACTACGGTCGCAAGCTCCGAAAACGGATCGCCGAGGACTTCAAGCTGACGCATGTCGTGGACTTGCCCGACGGATCGCCCTTCGAGCCCGAGGTTCTCTCGTATCCCGGCATCTACGTTGTCCAAAGGGGAACAACCGAATCCGTCAACCATGTGCTCATGCGGGATGGGGCTCCTGAAGAGTGCGAGCAAGCACGACGGGCGTTGGCGCAGGAAGAGGTCGGCGTACAAGGGAACGTCGTGTATCATCGCTACGCGTCATGGTTTTCCGGAGAGACGAAATGGGCCACCCACTCCCCGGACCATCTTCGATTGTTACGTCGGCTGGAGGCCGCAGGGATTCCGCTGGGTCATGAGGGGTCCGGGTGCAGACTGGGCATCGGAGTTGCCACCGGTGCGGACGACATTTACATCGTGCCTAAAGACCAGATCGACATCGAGCAGGAATTGCTGCTGCCACTGGTGACGACCAAAGACATCGTGTCAGGGGAGGTCCGGTGGAAGGGCAAGTTTTTAGTGAACCCGTTTGTCCCTGACAACTCCGGTCGGCTGATCGACCTGAGCAAGTTCCCGAAAGCTCGGCGGTATTTCGAGTCGCACCGGGACCGCCTCCTCAGCCGCAGCGTCGGCAAGCGGAACCCGACCGGATGGTATAGGACCATCGACCGTATTTACCACCGGCTGACCGCTACCCCAATGATCCTTATCCCCGATATCAAGGTCGACAACCAGACCATCGCCTTGAAGGAAGGTAAGTATTACCCGCACCACAACCTGTACTTCGTGACCTCCGATTACTGGGACTTGCGCGTGTTGCAGGCGATCCTGCGTTCGGACATCGCTCGCTTTTTCGTTTTCATGTACGGCGTCAAGATGCGGCTGGGCTACTACCGCTTCCAAGCTCAATACTTGAGACGCATTTGCTTGCCACCGAGAATTGGCGTGTCCGACTCCTTGGTCGAAGACGTGGCGGCGGCAGCGGCAGACGGCGATGCAGAAAAACTGCGTCAGTCGATAGCCGAGATGTACGGACTGTCTCACCGGGACTCGATCCTGCTCGGCTCATTTGATGAAGCCACGGAGTCGAGCGGTGGTGATCAGGCGTGACAGGAAAGTGCGTGGATCGAGCCGTTCGTCCACTTCCGAGATGGTGATGTCCCAAAGCTCCGTGCCGCCCCTATCCTTCTTGGTACGCTTGATCCGGGCCGGTGTCAACGCGATGGCGTCGTAATGAATGCCACCCTGCTCAGCAGGTTCGGCGACGGTGAGGTCCAGGAGCGACTGCTCGGCCTTTCGGGTGGTGTCCTGCCGTTCCCTTTTTTGTCTGTTGGATTTCTTCCGGTAGCGATCAACGTTGGACAGGTCGAAGAAGTCCCCACCCTCTTGTATCAGTTCAAGGTAGGGTGCGAATCCTTTGGCCCCTGTGGTTCTCAAAGAAACACCCTGTTCGGCCTGACCATCCGCCACCTTGCCCTTGAGGATGAAGAAGAAAAAACCGAACACCGCGTTCGACCTGTACAGCCGCAAAACGGCTGAGTCGCCGAGCGCTTCTTCAATGCGGTTCGTCAGGTTCCGGTAGGCATTCTGCATACTCTTGACGGAGATGAGGATCAGAGGTTCGCCCGTCAGCGGCCAGCAAACGTCGAAACTCTTGCTCCGATGTTCTCGAAAGCGGACTGTACGCGGTCCTACCTCTGTCTCGGGGACGCCGAGTGCAGCGGCCAACTTCTCACGCCAGAATCGCTCGAAAACGGCGATGTGGCTCGATGCGGTTGTCCCGAGGTTGCGGTCCCTGATCGGCTCTTGGAGGGTGCGGCCAGAACCGACGTGCACGTTGCGCATGGCGGTGTAGTATGTCTTCCAGTATTCTCCGCACGCGAGGAGCAGAGCGGGTGTGAGGTCGGCGAATCTCGGACTCATGGCAGCGACTCACCCCGCAGCGGCATTGGTTGTCAGACCCCCTGCACGAGTTCAGCGAGGGTGATCCCCAGTGCGTTTGCAATACTCTCGATGTTGCGAAGCGCTACATTTCGCTTCCCTCGCTCGATCCCGCTGATGTAGGTGCGGTCCAACTTGCACTTGTCGGCGAAAGCCTCTTGGGACAGGCCCAGAGCGGTTCGCCTTTGTCGAACCCGTTGGCCGAACCGCAGCAGCACATCCGTCTTCTCGTCCATCCCGGGAAGGATATCTTGAACTTGGACGATAAGTCCACGGACTATGAGTCACTGGCTTCTCATCTTAGGGAAGGCGAACAACCGCCCTCTCGGGTCGAAGGTACTGGATGAGGAGAGGCACAAGCATCTTAAAAAGTTTTCGGCTGTTGTTGGCGTCAGACCCGGCCTAACCGTGAGCGAAAGAGTACGGGGAAGGTGGTTCAGCCGTGGGTCTCAAGGAACCTTGATTTCAGGCAAGAAACGCGTTCGCCCAAGAACTTGCCCAGAAAACCCGGCTTTTGGGCTAAGCCGCCGGGCCCCCACCGAGTAGTTACAATCCAGCCCCTCTTAATTATCCAATTAGCAATGCTACGATCTGCATAACACTGCGTTCAGAAGTTCGCTAAGGTCGGCTACCCCGGCCGCGTCGCGATGAAGAAAATGCGCCGGAAAGGGAATAAGGTAGAGCCTTGTCCGCTCGCCGGGTAGGCGGCAAGGTAGCGCGCGCCGAGATCTCGCAAGAAGTCGGCCGACTGCTGACTGTCCAGCCGCGAAAGCAACGGTCTGAGGGCTGTGCCTTTCATCCATTCCAAAACGGGGTTGGCACCTTGCAGGACATGGATGTACGTCGTGTCCCAGGCGTCAACAGTCAGACCGTGGCCGAGCAGTCGTTCCACGTACCAGGTCAACGGCTTGACCGCGGCCGCCTCTAGCCCGGCGCCATCCAGCAAGCCCTTCCAGCGCGGTTGCTGCGCCGTCTCCTTGATGAGCTGATGGGCCGGCGAGGCAAAATGGTTGGGCACTTGCACGGCGAGCGTGCCCCCAGGGGCTAGCATCCCGACCAGGGCATCCAGCACCTTATCGTGCTCTGGCACCCACTGCAGAGCGGCATTCGAGAAGATCAGGTCAAGCGGACGATCGCTCTTCCAGGTGCCGATGTCAGCCTGCAAGAAGTACAGTCGATTCGGTAGCGCCCAGCGTGCCGCCTTGGCCAGCATCTCCGGAGAATTGTCCACGCCGACTATCTGCGCTCCTGGCCAACGCTCGGCCAGTGCACGAGTCAGCTCTCCTGGTCCGCAACCCAGGTCTGCCGCCTGAAGCACTTGGTCGTTGCGGACCTGGGCCAGCAAATCAAAGAACGGGCGGGACCGCTCTCCCGCAAATTGTGCATACTGCTTCGGGTCCCAGAGCATGGCGAATCCTCTCTCTCACCGCGGAAACGCTTCAGCCGAACGGGATTTCAGGTCTTCTCGAGGACCTCCGCCAGGTGCATCGGTCGAATGGCACAACCGCGGCGACGCAAACATCCCGCGATGTTCATCAAGCACCCGGCATCGGTAGCGACGATGACGTCGGCCCCGGTCTTCTCGATCAACGTAGCCTTGTCCTGGACCATGGCGCCGCTAATTCCGGGATAGCGCACCGAAAACGATCCGCCGAAGCCGCAACACTCGTCACTGCGCTCGAGAGGGACATATTCCAGGCCCTTCACCCGGCATAGAAGCCGCTCCGGCTCGGTCAGCAATCCTAGGCCGCGGAGATGGCAGGCCATGTGATAGGTTGCCTTGCACGGCAAGCGCGCGCCCACGTCTTCCACCTCGAGCACGTTCACGAGGAAATCGGAGATTTCATGCGTGCGCCGCGCCAGGTCCTCCGCCCGTTCGTGCCAGACGAGCTCGTCGTGAAACAGCTGAGGGTATTCCAGTTTCACCATGGCCGCGCACGACCCGGAGGGGGTGACGACCATCCTGTCATTCGCAAACGCGGTAATTGTGTGCTTCGCCAGCTCACGCGCCTCCGTGTGGTAGCCGCTGTTGAAGAAGGGCTGACCGCAACACGTCTGCTGCGCCGGAAAATCGACCTCTACTCCCAGGCGGCGCAACAGGCGTACCGTGGCGACGCCCACGTCGGGGAAGAGGGCATCGCCCAGGCAGGTCACCATCAAGGAAACTTTCGGCATCAGGTTTGGGAGTAGTTAGAGCAGCCGCCGGCTTTCGTGCTCCAGCCCGGCGCAGAGGAAACGCACAGTACGATCCGCCATGTGATTGAAATAGTCCCAGGAATGACCGCCCGCCCGCGTTGTCAAGTCTGCCTCGTGAGGGATCCCCAGGGCATTCAGTTTCTCGTGCAATCGATCGTTGCCGCGATACCAGCGTTCATCCTCCGGATCGATGCAAAAGAAGATATAGGGCGGGTAATGGGTGGGGTGTATGTGCAATAGCACCGTGTCCTGGCGGCACTGTTCCTTGCTGTCGTACATATCATCGAGAGGAGTTCCCTGGCCGTACAGTTCGTGATAGTCCACAGCGGAGGCGATGGCTGCCACTGCCGGGAACAGGTTCGGATGCCGGAACCCGAGTCGCAAAGCACCTTGTCCGCCCATGCTGATTCCTTGCACGCCGATGGCGCGCGGAGCAAGTCCCCAGCGCTCCCGAAAGAAGGGCAAAACGCTGCTCAAAAGAAAGGCTTCGGGGGAAATGCCGGCGTCGAACTCGCGGCAGAGGCGCTCGCCCCACCAGCAGCGGCCACCTTGCGGGCGGACGCAGGCCAGCTTCAGCTCGGCGAAGAGTCGTGTGAATTCGGACAAATCGGCGGCCGTCTCAGGACCGCCCCCGTGGAGGTGCAAGATGCCCAAGCGCGGACGGCCCGGCCCTGGCGGATCATAGATGTCTGCTTGCTTGCCGGCGATCTCGACGACGGTCCATGAACCATGCATGCAGCAATTATAATCAAAAGGCCGAAGAGCCAAAGAGCGCGTGCCAGCCTGAGCAAATATTATCCTTCCCCTAGTTCTTCCATTCGTGTTCAATAGGTTCTTCCATTTGAGCGGATTAAAAGAGGCGTTGGACGGCCTTTTCGACACGCTTTGAGCCATCACTGTCGAGCGTTCTCCCACATGGAAATCCTTCTTCCCGCTACGCGCATTCAAAAACGTGTCGGCGAGCTGGCTCGGCAGATCGCCGTCGATTTTCACAATCAGCCGGTCACCATTGTCGGCGTGCTGACGGGAAGTTTGATGTTCCTCGCAGACCTGGTTCGTCACCTCGACCTGCCGCTGCGCATCGGCTTGATCCAGGCGTCCAGCTACCGAGGCACGGCGACGACCCCCGGCGCTCTGCACGTGCAGCCGGAGCTGGCTCCCGACGTTCGCGGACGCCAGGTGTTGCTTCTAGACGATATCCTGGACACGGGACAAACGCTGAGCTACCTGATCGAGCATCTTTATGGCTTGGGCGCCAAGTCCGTTCGGGTAGCTGTGCTACTGCGCAAGAAGGGCCGGCAGCGCGTGCCTGTTCAGCCCGATTACTGCGGCTTTGATATTCCGGACGCGTTCGTGGTAGGCTACGGGCTCGATTTTAACGACGAATATCGCCACTTGCCCTATGTGGCGATCCTTCCGCAAGAGAAATGCTCCTGACAGTTGATCTGTTCTCGCCAATGCGGGCCAGTGGATTACAACCTGAATAACCTGTGCTGAAGATTCTTTTCCTGACTTCCACGCTGGAATTTTGCGGTCGCGCAAAGCAGCTAACGCTCCTGGCCTCGCGTCTGCCGCAAGCGCGTTTCGAATGCCGCGTCGCCTGCCTGGGAGAAGAAGGACCCGCCGCCGTGCCGCTCCGTGCCGCGGGCGTTGACCTGTGCGCGCTCGGCTGGCGCCGGCTTATCGATCCCAACCCATTGCTTCGATTGCGGGCTCTGGTCGATCAGCTCCGGCCCGATGTGATTCATGTTTGGGGGCTGGGTAGCCTGAAGGCGGCCGCGCTGCTTCTTCCTCGCCGCGGCGCACGGCTAATCTTCAGCGGCGAAATTCATCAGCCCAAGGGAGCTCTCCAAGGGCGATTCCTCCGCTTCCTTCTTGATCGGGTCGACCTGGTCGTCCCGGCAGCAATTGTGGGTGCAGCGAAATATCGCCAGATCGGACTGCCCAGCGAACGAATAGTTATGATCCCGCCCGGTGTCAATCCGGCTCCGGCCGGCGCGCAGGTGGGCAGGGATATTCGGCAGTCGCTAGGTCTTCCCGCGGAGGCGCGTCTGCTGATAGGCGTGGGGCCTCTGGAGCCCCGCAAAGGATTCCGCGATGCGATCTGGGGTTTCGATATTCTCCAATTCCTGCACGAGCACTTGCATCTGCTGCTGGTTGGCGAGGGCTCCGCGCGCGCTGCCCTGGAGCGGTTCGCCTGCACGGTGGGAACCCTGGAAAACGTTCATTTTGCCGGAGCGCAAGCCGACGTGCCCGCGCTGCTGGCCCAGGCGGAAGCCGTCTGGATTCCAAGCCAGACCGATGCGGGCTGGAACGTGGCACTTGAAGCCATGGCCGCGGCACGCCCTGTCGTGGCTTCCAATCTGCCTGGCCTTGCGGAAATCGTCATCGACGGCGCGACCGGGTACTTGGTTGCCCCGGGAGACAAGGTGGGGCTGGCGCGCAAAACGCGTCTGCTCCTCGATGAGCCGGAGCGCGCCCGCCAAATGGGCGAATCCGGTCGGCAGCGCGTGCTCGCTCATTATTCCGTGAACGATATGGTAAACCGGTTTGCCGAACTGTATGAAAGCTAGCTAAGGGACAGGGAAGCGGTGAAGTTCGAGAGAGTTTTCTCTGGGCGCGGTTGTTTTTTCTTCCCTCCGGCCCATCAAGACGCCAGAATGCTTGGTAGCCGCAGGCGGACAACGGCGTAGCCTGGGAGGAACCCACTGTGAAAGATGTGCTGACTTTGATTCTCGCCGGGGGCAAGGGTACGCGTCTCGATCCGTTGACACGGGACCGAGCCAAGCCGGCGGTGCCTTTTGGCGGCTTGTATCGCATTATCGATTTCACGCTCTCCAACTGCATCAACAGCAATTTGCGCCGGATCCTAGTGCTGACGCAGTACAAGGCCCGCAGTCTCGATCGGCATATCGCCTCCGGCTGGGGCTTTCTCAGCCGCCAGCTCGACGAATACATCGAGGTGCTGCCGCCCCAGCAGCGCATCGATGAGCATTGGTACAAGGGCACCGCCGACGCGATCTACCAGAATATCTACAGCATCGAAAAGGCCGACCCGCGTTATGTCTTGATCCTTGCCGGCGACCACATCTACAAGATGGATTACGGCGACATGATCCGGTCGCACATCGAACGCGGCGCGGATCTCACGATTGGCTGCATCCCCGCCCTCCTACGAGAGGGCTGCAATTTTGGGATCATGCAGGTGGATGCGCAGGATCGCGTGAAGGGGTTTCAGGAAAAACCGCGCGAGCCGATCCCGCTGCCCGACGACCCCAATCACTGCCTGGCATCGATGGGGATCTATGTCTTCACCGCTCGGCCGATGTACGAGATGCTCTGCCAGGACGCCACCCATGCCGAAAGCGACCACGATTTCGGCAAAAACATCATTCCCGGGATCATGAACTCCCATAAGGTTTACGTGTACCGCTTCCGGGACAAGAACCGCAAGGCGGTGCCCTATTGGCGCGACGTTGGCACGCTCGACGCCTACTACCAGGCCAACATGGATCTTGTCGAGATCGATCCGGTGTTGAACCTGTACGACCGGGAATGGCTGATCCGCACGAACCAGCCGCAATTGCCGCCGCCGAAATTCGTCTTTTGCGACGAGGGGCCGCGCGGACAGGTCCGCCGCGGCGAAGCGCACGACAGCATGGTCTCTGCCGGCTGCATCTTGAGCGGCGGCCACGTGCGCCGCAGCATTCTGTCGGCCAATGTGCGTGTCAACAGCTACGCGCTCGTGGAAAACTCCATCCTATTCGACGGCGTGGATGTCGGCCGGCACTGCAAGATCCGTCGGGCGATTATCGACAAGGACGTGCACATTCCACAGAATACCACTGTCGGCTACGACCTGGACCACGATAGGCAGCGCGGCTTCCAGCTCACCGAGCAAGGGGTCGTTGTCATTGCCAAGGCCGAGCTGCCCGAGTCGTTCGCGGCCGTGAACCGTTAGTGGCCCCGACCAGTGCAGAACAAGAGCATTCCGCATCATGCTTTCCTTCTCCTCCATGCCAGCCCAGGGCCCGTTGCCAACTCAGCGACGGCGCTCGCGTGGCTGGCTGTGGTTCTTCGGCATTCTGATCGTGTTGACGATCACATCGATCACCGTGCAGATCTCGTTCAATTTGTCCCAGCAGCTGACCCAGCAAAAGCTCGATGCCGCGCGCGCGCGCTGGCATGAAGCGGGACCGCGCGACTACGATCTGGAATACACCATTGAGAAAATCGGCAGTAAAGAAACGTTTCAGGTGCACCTGCGCGACGGCAAGGTTGTGGCGTCCACGCGCGACGGTCAACCCGAGGAGCCCAGGCTTTTCCGCTATCGGGACATGCTTTACCTCTTCACCATAATGGAAGATTTCCTAGAACATGACACGCAGCCTGGAATGCCGCGCACCTATGCAACGGCGACCTTCGATCAGGGGGATAGCCATCTGATCCACTATGTGCGCAGCGTGATGAGCACGCAAGAAAGACAGGAAATCAACGCCAAGCTGACGCGGGCTGAGAAGCGGTAGTTGCAGACGTGCCGGTCAGGCGCCGAGGCAGCTGCGCGGCTGAAGCCGATCGACCGCTTGTTCCCCGGCGAGGCCGAACTGGAGAAGACCGCGGATGTGCTTGCAGAAGCGGCCTTCGCCTTCCGCGCGAAAGACGGCGTCGGCACAGCTGCAATGCAAGCGCAGAGTTCCAGCCGCAGTTTGTTCCAGAACAATTTGGTAGATGAGTCGACCGCCCGTTACTTCCCAGATCGTGCGGCAGCCGGGAGCGTTGGCTTGTGGATTTCGATAGGTGAGCCGGTAGGAGTACGTCCTTTGCACGCGCTTCCTGTCCGGCCCTGGAAGAAGCGTGAGCAGTACTGGCGGTTGCGGACCCTGTACCTGGTCAGGCATTGCTTAGCCTCTGTCCCGATTGAAAGCTGGCGGTAGCGTCGGCAATCGCAGCTGAAGTGTACATGAGCCGACTTGTGCATGATAGCGAAGCGCCCGCAGGCGTCCCAGAGGAACGTCCTGCGCTATTTTCTCCGTGTTTTCCCGGAAGATTCACGAAATCTAAAAGAGGGTCTTGATTTCGCTTGATCATGGACTAGATCTTGTGTTACCATCCGCCCATTCCACTAGATCTTTGATTTTTCTTCACGACTGCTGTTATTTTTGCTGTTCTTTTGTCTAGCAATGTGCGAGAATAAAACATGGATGGTTTGCCGCGCCAAGGGGAGGGGTTAGCCGTGGGAATATTGCCGGATTGGCAGATCCAGCGGGACATCAAGATCGAGCCGTTCGCGACCGGTACGCCGCGCGCGGGTGTGATCTCGTACGGCCTGAGCAGCTATGGCTACGATGTCCGTGTCGGCCGGCATTTCAAGGTCTTTACCAACGCGCGCTGTGCCGTGGTCGATCCGAAGCATTTTGACCCGGCGTCTTTCGTGGACATGGACGGCGACTCTTGCCTGATTCCGCCGAACAGCTTTGCCCTGGCGGAGACCGTGGAATACCTGGAGATTCCGCGCGACGTCATTGCCATATGCGTCGGCAAATCGACCTACGCGCGTTGTGGGATCATCGTGAATGTGACGCCCCTTGAACCTGAATGGCGGGGCCGAATCACCATCGAAATCAGCAACACCACTCCTCTGCCGGCCAAGATCTACGCAGGAGAAGGCATCGCCCAGATCCTTTTTCTGCGCACGGATGCGCCATGCCGTACCAGCTATGCGGACAAGCAGGGGAAGTATCAGGACCAGCAAGGTCTGACTCTTCCATTCGTTCTCGGATCAGACCGTCATAAGTGACGCTCATTGCCGTTCGCGTCTGTAAACCGGCACGGAATCACGCCGGTGCGGATGTTTGTCGCTTGATGGGCAGTGCAAAGTAGTGATTCGTTAGCTATGAGAACGGATTTTCTTCATTGCTTCTCTGATGGTCTTGCCCCCCTCTCCCGGTACTCCGGGAGCGGGGTTGGGGGTGAGGGTATCGTCTCGAGTGATACTGGCAGAACGCCCTCACCCCTACCCCTCTCCCGGAGTACCGGGAGAGGGGAGAATGTGCCGGTCACCGCCGTTCCTCTCCCGGCAGTAGCGGGAGAGGGGAGAATGAGCCCGTGGCAAGGATGGGATAGGAACAGATTTTCTTAGGAAGAGGGTCGCTACTTCTCACGTAGGAGTCGTGATTGGTTCCGAGCGGATCCGGAGCCAAAGAAAGTTTACATGGAGGCTGGCCCCTGGCCGTCATGGGGCGAGGAACTTTTGCAATGCAAATCACTCGTCGTTATACCACCGCGGGGCATGACCCTTTTGGCTCCCTGACCTTCGTCGCCCGCAGCTCGCGCATCGTGAATCCGGACGGATCGGTTGTGTTTGAGATGAAGGACGTGCGCGTGCCGGATGGCTGGTCACAGGTCGCGGTGGATATCCTTGCGCAGAAATATTTTCGCAAGGCCGGCGTGCCGGCCCGCGTCGAGCCCATGCCGGAACCAGGGATGCCCGTTTGGCTGCAGCGCAGCCGGCCCGTCGACCCGAAGGACAACGGCGGCCAGGAAACCGACGCCCGCCAGGTTTTTCGTCGTCTGGCCGGCTGCTGGACCTATTGGGGCTGGAAAGGGGGCTACTTCTCGAGCGAGGCGGATGCCCGTGCGTTCTTCGATGAAACCTGCTACATGCTGGCTGCCCAGATGGCGGCGCCCAATAGTCCGCAGTGGTTCAACACGGGGTTGTACTGGGCTTATGGCATCGAAGGACCGCCGCAGGGACACTACCGCGTGGATCCACAAACGGGGCAGGTAGCGCGTTCGACCTCGGCCTACGAGTATCCCGCTCCGCACGCCTGTTTCATCCAGTCTGTCAAGGATGACCTGGTGAACGAGGGCGGCATCATGGACCTGTGGGTCCGCGAAGCCCGCATTTTCAAATACGGCTCCGGCACCGGCACCAACTTCTCGACCATCCGGGGCGAAGGGGAACCGCTCTCCGGCGGCGGCAAGTCGAGCGGTCTGATGAGTTTCCTGAAGATTGGCGATCGCGCGGCCGGCGCCATCAAGTCCGGCGGCACGACACGCCGTGCCGCCAAAATGGTCGTGCTCGATCTCGATCACCCCGACATCGAGGAATTCATCAATTGGAAGGTAGCGGAGGAGCAGAAGGTTGCCGATCTCGTCACCGGCTCCCGGTTGCTGAACCGGCATTTGAACGCCATCATGCAGGCCTGCCACCAGTGGTCCAAGGCGGAGGAGCAGTTCGACCGCAACCGCAACAAGGACCTGCGCCGGGCGATCAGTGAAGCGACGACGGCTCTTGTCCCGGCCAGCTACATCGAGCGCGTCATCCAGCTGGCGCGCCAGGGTTTCACCTCGCTGCGCGTCGATGAATACGACACCGACTGGAACTCCAAGGCCTACTACACGGTCTCCGGCCAGAACAGCAACAATTCGGTGCGCATCGACAACAGCTTCATGGATGCGGTGGTCAAGGACGCTCCCTGGCATCTGTACCGCCGCACCGAGAAGGAAAAGGCCAAGCACGAGAGCCGGGCGCCGCGGCCCTGGAAGTCCATGCAGGCCCGCGATCTTTGGGACCAAATCACATTTGCGGCCTGGTCGTGCGCAGATCCGGGCGTGCAATTTGATACGACCATCAATGAATGGCACACCTGCCCCGCGGACGGCCGCATCAACGCTTCCAACCCGTGCAGCGAGTACATGTTCCTCGACGATACGGCCTGCAACCTGGCATCGCTCAACTTGTTGAAGTTCTACGACGCCCGCACCGCCCGGTTCGACGTCGATGCCTTCCGCCATGCTTGCAAGCTGTGGACGCTGATCCTGGAGGTCTCCGTCTACATGGCGCAGTTCCCCAGCGTCGCCGTGGCGCAGAAGTCTTACGACTTCCGCACGCTGGGCCTGGGCTATGCGAACCTGGGATCCTTGCTGATGGTGCAGGGCATTCCGTACGATTCGCCGGAGGGCCGGGCCCAGTGCGGCGCGCTGACAGCGCTGATGCATGCGGCCGCCTATGGCACGTCGGCGGAAATTGCTGCCGAGCTCGAAACGTTCCCGCGCTTCGACGACAATCGCGACGCCATGCTGCGCGTGATTCGCAATCACCGGGCGGCCGCCTATAACGCTCCGCGCGAGGAATACGACGGCCTCACGATGTTGCCCGTCGGCATCGACAGACGGGTCTGTCCCGATTACCTCCTGCAGGCCGCGCGTCGCGAGTGCGACCGCATGGTCGAGCTGGGAGAGAAGCACGGCTACCGAAATGCGCAGGTCACGGTGATCGCGCCGACCGGCACGATCGGTCTGGTGATGGATTGCGACACCACCGGCGTCGAGCCCGACTTTGCGCTGGTGAAGTTCAAGAAACTGGCCGGCGGCGGCTACTTCAAGATCATCAACGCCTCTATCCCCCCTGCCCTGACGCGGCTAGGCTACACGAACCAGCAGATCGAGGAGATCGTTCGTCACTGCCGCGGGTCCGGCAGCCTGGAAGGCTGTCCGCATATCAGCAGCGCCCGGCTGAAAGCGCTCGGCTTCACCGACGAGATGCTGCGCCGCGTGGAATCCCAGCTGCCGGGCGCGTTTGAGATTTCCTTCGTCTTCAATCGCGCGACCCTGAGCGACGACTTCTGCCGCAAGAACCTGGGCCTGACGAATAAACAACTCGATGCGCCCGGTTTCGACCTACTGGCGGCACTCGGTCTTACGCGCGAACAGATTGCGGAGGCGAACGCCTATGTCTGCGGAACCATGACCATCGAAGGTGCGCCGCATCTGAAGCAGGAGCACTATGCGGTGTTCGACTGCGCCAACAAGTGCGGCAAGACAGGGCGGCGCTTCCTGTCCACGGAGGCGCATATCCGCATGATGGCCGCGGCTCAGCCGTTCGTCAGCGGCGCCATCTCGAAGACGATCAACATGCCGCACGAAGCCACCATCGAGGACGTCAAGCAGGCTTACCTCCTCAGCTGGCAGCTGATGCTCAAAGCCAATGCCCTGTACCGCGACGGCTCCAAGCTGAGTCAGCCGCTCAATTCGGTTTCCGATTCTCAAGAGCCGGCCGCGGAGGAAGCCGAGGCCGAACCGGTCCGCATTGCCGAGAAAATCGTGCACCGTTACATCGCCCGCCGCCGCCGGCTCCCCGACCGCCGCGCCGGCTATACGCAAAAGACCCGCATCGGCAATCACAAGATTTATCTGCGCACCGGCGAGTACGAAGATGGCGCACTGGGCGAGATCTTCCTCGACATGCACAAGGAAGGCGCCGCTTTCCGGAGCATGACGAATTGTTTCGCCATCGCGGTGTCGCTGGGCCTGCAGCACGGCGTACCGCTCGAAGAGTTCGTCGACGCCTTCCTCTTCACGCGTTTCGAGCCCAATGGCATCGTACAGGGCAACCCGCACATCAAGATGACGACGTCAATTATCGACTACATCTTCCGCGAGCTGGCGATCACTTACCTGGGCCGCCACGACCTGGCCCACGTCGAGCCCGAAGACCTGCGCGGCGACGCCATTCACAATGCGCTGGAAGACGATGAGGAATTCGATTCGGAAGAAGTCGTCACGGAACGGTTGGTCGAGCCTCAGCTGGCCACGCGTGCTTTTTCGGCGCCGCGCTCGGAGCATCTACATCCGCTGTCAGAAAACGGCAATGGCAACGGCCACGGCCACAAGCTTACGCTCAGCCGCCTGTCCGCAGCGAACGGCACCATGGATGAGAAAATCCGCCTGGCCCGGCTCAAGGGTTACGAAGGCGATCCCTGCGCCGAGTGCGGCCAATTGACGCTGGTGCGCAGCGGCGCCTGCTGCAAATGCGACACCTGTGGGGCGACCTCGGGATGCAGCTAAATCAAGACGCAGAATTCGGCAGCAAGGATGGATTGGGTGGCACGCTCCAAGCGGAGCGAGGGGCGTGCCACACCAATTTGCTCAATCATTTGCTGCCGATTCATTCTTGACGGGAGCGCGGCGAGCTATGATAAGAACTGGGTTGCAACCTCTGGGGGTAGCCCACGATGAAGCCAGGCGAGCCTTTTCGGAGGGAACCGGGAAAAGTCCTGCGCGTCAGCGTACTCGGGTACGAAAAAGTAGAATTACTGCGTCACGCCATCGACCAAATGAGGATTCGGGAGGTGAGCGAAGGCGAGGTCATTCGGACCCTGAGAAATCCGTCTTTCCCAGTGCAAGAGTCCCGCGAGGGAAGGAAGCTTGCTTGTTGGAACAAAACAGTGCGGTCTCAGATAAAGGTTGTCTACGAAGAGCTGCCAGACCGGATTCGCGTGATCACGGTAATAGCAAAAGTCAGGCGGTTAGTTGAGAGGAGGCGGAGGAAATGAAGATTGCAGCTGAAACAAGGACGCGGCGCGCGGCCTGGACCAAATCAAAATTACGGCCGGCGTTGAGAAATCTCCATTTCAATCTCGATACCGAGTTTGATAACGAGAGCGGCCACCTTTTGGCGGTCTACCTTCAGGTTCGTAAAGGCAGGGCCGCAGAGGTTCTTGAACTGACAGAGGGCATCGCATACGCAAACTACAATAGTGGCGGAAAACTACTCGGAATCGAGCTGCTTGGACCGTGCAAAATTCAAGTGCTGGATCAAATCAGTCGGAATGAGCCCAGAGTGATCAAAGAATTCTTGAAAAAGAATATCCCTGCGCAGATGGTCGGTTAGATGAGGAATCAGGCATCCTTGGCCGCACAGCGCTAGCGCAAGGAGCTTGGTCGGCCTGATCGAAAAGAGTTCGAGCTGAGACTCTACCGGCTGGTTTCTACGACCCGAGCGCCCCGCTTGCAGCCGCGTCTTAGCCTTGGTATACATGACATAGGTTGGTCATTTCCCGGCGCGTGGGAAGTGGGCTAGTTCATCCTGGGCAATGACCGCGCACCATGAGTATCAGCATCCGGCCGCTCAGCCCCAGCGTTCCCTCCGCGCAAGCATCCCCGGCCGAGTGTCCATCACGGAGTTGCACGATGTTATTTGGCAAGCCAGAAGCCGTCAGGTTTCTGACAGCGGTGGAGCGTCTCAAACGCCGACAACGCCGCAGAGAGCGTCAGACCCGGCTGGCCAAGCTACGCATTCGTCAGGTCCTTAGAAAAATGCGCGATTGTTAACGTTGGTTGTGTGTTGCGCACCTACCTTTTCCCAGCGGACGCGCTACCCGACGAGTTCTCAATCAGCTGCCGCCATCCCCGCCTCGCAGGTGCCCTGGCACAGGCCGGTCCGCCGGTGGTGATAGAGCTGGTCCACGATGCGCTCGTGCGATCCTTTCTCGTGGACCGGGCGGTTGACGTGCCACTGCCGGTCCGCGGGCAGCAAACTCTCATCCCCTGGCCAGGCCCGAAACGGGTTCCGCCCCAGGGCTGCGCTCAGCTTGTCGCTGCACATGCTCACATTGCCTGCGCGCGGCGGGATGGGGCCGGCCTCTGCCCGCGGGCAGCCTTTCAATAGAGCAGGATCATAGCCGCCGACGCGATTGACGATTTGTGCTATCTGGTAAAGTGTGATCGCGCGCGGGCCGCCCAGATGAAAGAGGCCGGCTTCCGAGCCTGCCAGGAAGTGCGCGAAGACGCGATTCAGCTCGTCCGTGTACGTGCAGGACCTGACTTCGTCGAAATAGAGCGTTGCGGGCCTGCCGTGGCGGAAACGGGATTCGATCCAGTCGATGGCGCCGGCATGGCGATTGAAACTGGGCCCCATGGGCAACGAGATCCGCAGGAGCGCAGCCGTCGGGTCTACTTCACGAATCACGGCCTCGCCCTGCGCCATCGATGCGCCATAGACCGTGACGGGATCGAGCGGATCGTCTTCGCGGTAGTTCCCGGCGCCTTTGCCCGAGAACACCAGGTCGGAGGAAAGGTGAACCAGACGGCTGCCGTGCACCCGTGCGTTGTCCGCAATTGCAGCCGCGCTGTCGACATTGAGCTGACGCGCCATGGCCGGGTCCAGCTCGCAGGACTTCAAAGCGCAATTGCCGATGCAATTGAGGACGGACCGGAAGCGATGCGTCTGAAACAAGGCGCCGAGCGCTGCCACATCTTCGATATCCAATGCAACGATGCCTTCTCCCCGGAGCCGCCAGGCGCGCCGCGGGCGCACGCCGATCACCTTCGCGGGATAGCGTTTCTGCAGATAGTGGAAGGCGTTGTACCCCGCCACGCCGGTGATGCCGGTGATGAGAAGCGGCAGGCGGGCATCCAGTTCAGCGCGGGAGGTGAGCGGTATCGCGTTCGCCAACGAGGTCATCTCATGGATTCATGGGAAATGAAGAGAAACATCAAGATGAAGGTTAGGAAAAGGATTATGAGCAGGAGTAAGAAAAGGATATTAACCGTCTCAATTGTGCCTCTTAATCCTCTTCCTAATCTTGCTCCTACTCTTCGTCCTCATCTTACTCTTCATCTTGCTCTCGCCTCGGCCCTTCTCAAGGGCCTGACTCAACCGCTATGAGTTTCAAGAATCAAGTAACGCTATACGGCGTGCGGTCAATACTGATACCAATAGGCCGTAGCCGCATTCGCCAGAATGCGGGGAAACTGTGTGAGATAGCCCGCATTCTGGCGAATGCGGCTACCGCGCTCGATGTTCACTCCGGGGCCGCTTGCTAGCACCCTATTTCACTCTACTTCCGCGACCATCGCCTCGGAAATGTTCACGTTCGAATAAACGTTTTGCACGTCGTCTTGATCGTCGAGCGCTTCCATGAGGCGGATGACTTTTCGGCCGGTATCGACTTCGACCTCGACTGGCGCCTTCGGCACCTGGCTGATTTCGGCCACGATCGCGGCCAGGCCGTTCTTCTGCAGGGCTTCCTGCACCTGCGCGAAGACGCTCGGGTCGCAGGTGATATCGAAAGTGCTACCGGAGCGCTTGAGGTCGTCCGCACCGGCATCGAGGGCGATGCCCATGAGCGTGTCTTCGTCGGTGGTTGACGCGTCGATGCTGAAGGTGCCCTTGCGTTCGAAGAGATAGCCGACGCAGCCCGCGCTGCCCATTTTTCCGCCGCTGCGCTCGAAGATCTTGCGGATCTCGCTGGCGGTGCGGTTGCGGTTGTCGGTAAGAATTTCCACGAGGATGGCCACGCCGCCGGGGCCATAACCTTCGTACAGGATTTCTTCAAAGACCAGCCCCTCCATCTCGCCGGTGCCGCGTTTGACGGCGCGCTCGATGTTGTCCTTGGGCATGCTGACGCCACGCGCCTTGTCGATGGCGTAGCGCAGCTTGAGATTGGTTTCGGGGTCGCCGCCGCCGTGCCGGGCGGCGATGATGATGGCACGGCTCAGCTTACTGAACAGCTTGCCGCGCTTGGCATCGATGGCACCTTTCTTGTGCTTGATCGTTGCCCAGTGAGAATGTCCAGACATAACTCCTCCGTCGCAGAGGTGAAGATGTTGCTTGGCAAGTCAACTCAATGGTCCTCGCCCGTGAAGGCCGTCCGAACAAGGCGGCGGGGTCGGGAGACCCGCGCCGAGCGCGGGAGCAAGGCTCAAGGATGTCGCTTTGGCGCCTCCAACAAGTGCAGTTTATGCTTCAGTTCTTTGTAATGATCATCGGCTTTGTGCAGCTTCTCTGTTTCGTAAAGAGTAACCGATTTCTGCCAGGCGGCGCGTGCCCGCTCCCGTTCTTCCATACGGAAATAGACGTCTCCCGCATGGTCCCAAACCGCTGGATCTTCTTCCCCTTCCATCAGCTGCAACGCTTTCTCCAGGATTGCGCTCGCTTCCTTCAGGCGGCCTCGACGGAACAAGACCCACGCCAGGCTATCCAGATACGTAGGGTTTTCGCTCGGGGCGATAGCGCCGACCCTTTGCTCATGGTCGAGTTCGAGTGCTTTGCGGATCATGCGTTCCGCTTCTTCGAGATTCTTGCCTTGATCCGCCCAGGAATAACCAAGGTTGTTGTTCGCGATGGCGTCGTTGGGGTCCGACTTCAGGATCAGCTGAAGTTGTTCCTCCGATCTGGGGATGTCGTGCATCGTTGAATATACATTGGAAAGCTCGAGGCGAAGCGCCCGCACGTCGGCCGGATCCTGCGTCTCCTTGAGCGCCGCCTGGCATTCCGCCAGCGCCTGCTGAAAATGCTCCGCGGCCGCAAGGGCGCCGATGTAATTCATGCGTGCCGAGCGCCGGTTGTCCTCGTTGGCCATTTCGAACGCCTTCTGGGCAGCCGCCACCGCTTCTTCGCCCCTGCCAAGAAGCCGCAGGGCCCGCGAGAGGAACTGGTAGAAAATCAAGTGATTGGTTGCCTGCGTGTGCTGCAGCCCTTGCTCGCACACCTCGACCACGTCCTCATACTTGTGTGCTTTCCAGAGGACATCGAGCAAGCCGAGATACACGGTGCTCTCTTGCTGGGGGTTGTTCGATTCTCTCTGGTGGCGCGGGTTGCCCAGCTGTCCCAGGCAAGTGCGGTAGAAGCGCTCCGCCCTATCGAGTTCGCGGGCGCGGTCGGCAAGCACAGCCATGAAGAAAAGCGTCTGGCCATACAGATTCTCGCCGTTCTTGATCTTTTGCTCAGCCGCGGGGAGAATATCCTTGGCCAAGCCCACATCGTCACGCAAGGCCGCCAACATTGCACGGGCCTTTGCGGCCGCCTGCTGCGCGCCCTTGGATTCCTTCCCCCTTTCCGTCGACCTGCCGATAGCGTCGTTGAAAAGGTCCAGGGCCTTCTCCAGGATGCCGTCCTTGCGATATAGACTGAACAGGCCGCGGTAAATGTCCTCATTCGGAGATTCATCGGCCAGCGCGGAGTAGATCCCTGCCGCCTCGGGAGAACGGCCCGCGCTGCTGTATTCCCTCGCCAGGAGAAGCCGCAGGGCGGTGTTGTGGACATCTCGTTCGGCGTATGTCTTCAATAGATCGAGCGTGTCGTCGCTGCGGTGCAATTCCTTGAGGATGCTGATGAGCAGTTCGTAGGCGTCGGTGCCGGGCGGCTGGCCCGCCAGGTAGCTTTCCAGTCGAACCAGTGCGCGATCCGGGCGCCCTTGCGCAAGCTCGACCTTGGCCATGTGGTAATTGAGATGAGCAGCCAGCTTAGGATGGCTCTTTCGCCCTTGGGCAAATAGCTCCAGAGCGCGCTCGTACTGTCGATCCTCGATGCAAATCTTGATCATGCGCTCGTAGGTATCCGTCGCTTGCTCTTGAAGCTCGGCACGGTTGTAGCCTTCGCGTTCGGGCAATGCCTCCGGGTCGTCGAGGATTTTGATAACCACGCCGAAAGCCGCGATGGCTTGCATGCAATCGTGTGTCTGCGCATACAGGGCACCCAGGTCGAAAGAGAGCTGCGCGCGGAGGTCTGGATGATCTGCCATGCTCAAGCAAGCGAGGGCACGCACCCAGGCGTTTTGCGCTTCCTTGAGTTTGTCCTCGTTTTTCAACTGCCGGCCATAGATCGCCCAGGACTCGAAGTCGCCAGGATCGAGTTCCAAGGACCTCCGGCACGACCGCAAGGCATCGTCCGTCCGGCTCAGCGCCAGGTAGACAGGCGTCAGGGATTTATGGATCGCGCTTGCTTCCGGATCCTGGGTGCGCGCTTCTTCCAGGAGACGCGCCGCATCGACGAGGCGGTCCTGGTGCATGCGCACCAGGGCCAGCCCATAGAGTTCAAGAGCTTCGCGGCGGGCGATTTCCTGTCGAGTCTGCGGCCGTAGCGGCACGTAAGAGGCCGCGTGGTCCGCCAGCACCGGCTGCTGTGCGCGCGCTTCCCCCGTGACGGGGGCAGCCAGCAGACAAAGCGCAATCCATAAGCGCCTGGAGATGCTCATGTTCCCGATTACCTCCGATCGAGGACTGCGCGGGCAGGCATTTTGAGAAATGGGTCTGAGCCGTTCATGTCAGGGAAGAATCCGCTCATGGGCAGGGGATTGCACCTCTGCAAGGGAGTGAGACCCTTTTTTCAACACGCCAGGCCGCCTCTGCTCCTGCGGCACGAGGGTGTGTTCCGGTTACACCACTACGGCCGTCCGGGATGGGATTGTACACCGAAAGATCAGGAATTGCCAAGCCAACCAAAGAAGGGCGTTGTCGCGGGCGCGAGCCGATTGTCTGGCTCGCGCCCGCAAGCTGGCAATACCGTGACTAGCGCGGTCTCGGCCGACTGCCGCGGTGCGCAATGGCTGGAGCTGGGTCTTCCTCGGAAGCTGGGCCGTTGAGCACAAGTGAGCGAACGGGGCATGTTGGATCGTTTTCCCACCCTGGGTCGTGGGCCAGGGCGCTGACCAGCTCGACGAACAACGCGCCGCGCGACTTGGGAACCAGGTGCTCGAGACTTGCCCGTAAGGCCTCGTTGTCCTCGAAGTCATCTTCGACGAGCCCGAGCCGGTTCAGGACTTGCAGGGAGGCGGCATCGAGCGGGATGGCGTGCCCGCCGAGCGATTGCTGAACGACCCAGGCGACCGCGTAGTCGTTCGCGGCCTGATACCGGCTGAGCTGCTTGGCAGCTTGCTTGAGTCCCTTCTTGTGAAGAGCCTCCAGATCGAAGGAGTAGGTCGTTTCGAAAACTTCCTGCAAGAAGTTGATCAGCCGGTTGGCCCGATTCTCCGGGTTGGACAAGCCGGCCAGGGCCTCCTCGATCTCGTGCGGCGAGCTGACGCGAACCTCATTCCAGTCGAAGAAACGCTCTTGCAGATTGCGAAACGCCCGATCGGCATGCTTCCGCGTGGCGTCCTCTCGACAGACCGCGTACACGAATTGCTCGAGCACCGGGCGGGATTCTGGATCCGTCGGGTCGTAGCGCTTCTTGAGCGTCGTCAAGATCTGGTTGATCACGCGCTGCTTGTTGGTTGTGGTGGGCATAGCCTATCCATCACTCCATTTCAAGGACTTGAGGGCAGGGGCACGAACCAAGTCGCCCGGGCGCTGAAGGGACCATTGCCCCTTCAGATTTTGCGACGTTGATGTCGGCTTGCTCCTCAATTTCACCTCAGGAATCCGCGGATCCCTCCTCCGCCGTTCCCTCAGCGGGACCCGCCCCGGCCCGGGATTGGGCCAAGGCCTCATTGATCAGGCGAGTTACTTCGATACTCTTCTTCACGCCCTCGTCGACCAGGAAGTGGACCACCGGCGTAAAGCGCGTCTTCAAGCGGCCCGCCAATTTCGATTGCACGAAGCCTGCCGCGTGCTGCAAGCCATACATGCAGAGCTTCTGCTCGGCAGCCGTCCCCATGATCGACACGTAAACCTTGGCATGCTGGAGGTCTCCGGATACCTCCGCCCGCGTTACGGTCACTCCCTTGACGCGCGGATCGCGCAGCTCGAACAAAATCGTTTCGCTCGCGACTTCGCGGACGACCTCGGCGACGCGCGCCAACCGGTACGGCTTCATGTCTGGAGCCCCTCGATCTCTGCGATGCTTCTACATCACCGTGCACAATTCCGCTGATCCTAGCCCGAAGCGTCAGCGAGAACCTCGCTAACGCTTCGGGCTAGGATCAGCCGATTTGCACATGGTCATTTAGATTTCCACTTGGTGATCCAGAAGCTCCGCAACCGGATGGCTTCGCAGCCCCTCGACAATTTCGTTGAAGGCCGCCCGGACGGCGCTCACTTCATTGGCTACCATCGCCACGCCGAGGACAGCCAGCTGACGCTGATCGTGAGCCTCGACCTCCGCCACCGAAACGTTAAACCTGTTCCGCAACCGATCCTGGATGCTGCGCACTACCTGGCGTTTGTCTTTCAGGCTCCTCGACTCGCGAATCAGGAGCCGGACACGGAGAGACCCGACAATCATTTCCCGAAGAAAGGAAAAAGGAGTGAAGAGAGAGGCGCCGATCCATCGCACCCCGGCCCTCGGTTTCCTTTTTTCTTCGTGACTCCTTCCTTACAAGGTGCGCAGGATTTGCTCCACGCGGTATGCCTCGATCACATCGTCGACTTTGATGTCGTCGTAACCGGCGACTTTCAGACCGCACTCGAACCCCTGCCGGACTTCGCGGACGTCGTCCTTGAAGCGTTTGAGCGATTCCAGGCCCACGGTGCGATCCGGCGGCGGATAAATGACGACTCCCTGCCGGATCAAGCGCACCTTGGCAGAGCGCTCGATCGTACCCTCGGTGACGAAGCAGCCGGCAATCGTGCCGACGCGGCTGATCTTGAATGTCTCGCGCACGATCGCCCGGCCCAGATGCACAACCTCTTCGCGCGGCTTGAGCTTGCCCTCAAGCGCGGACTTGATGTCGTCCGTCAGGTTGTAAATGATGTTGTACTCGCGGATCTGGATGCCTCGCTCCTCGGCGAGGGCCTTGGCGCGCCCGTCCGGGACGACATTGAAGCCGACGATGATCGTGTCTTCCGGCGACGTCAGTGCCAGTTGCACGTCGCTTTCCGTGATGCCACCCGTCGCGGCGTGCAGGACGCGGACGCGGACTTCTGCGTGCCGGAGCTTTTCGAGTTCCTTGCGAATGGCCTCGATCGAGCCGCGGAAGTCGGCCTTCAAGATCACCTTGAGTTCGGCGATCTTGTTCTCGCCGAGCGTTTCGAGCCGTACCGGCTCGCGTTTGATCAGCGTCGCCTCCTGGTACCTGGCTTTGCGCTTGTCGGCAATGGACCGAGCAACTGCCAGGTCGGTGACGACGATGAAAGGATCGTCGGCGTTGGGTACTTCGTCCAAGCCCGTGATGCGCACCGGGACCGTCGGCCCGGCCGACTCGATGGGCCGGCCGAGGTCGTCGTACATGACGCGGACGCGGCCATAGCTGGCCCCGCACACGATCACATCACCCCGGTGCAGCGTGCCGTCGCGCACGAGCAGGGTGGCGCGTACGCCCTCTTCGTCGCTCAACATTGCTTCCAGGCATGTCCCGTAGGCAGGTTTGTTCGGGTTGGCCTTCAATTCCTTCAGCTCGGCGAGGATCGATAGGTTTTCGAGCAAGAGATCGATCCCCTGCCCCTTCGTCGCACTTGTCTCGACGAAAGGAATGTCGCCGCCCATGTTGTCGGGCAGCAAACCGAGGCTGTAGAGCTGCTGGCGGGTGCGATTGAGGTTGGCGTTGGGCACGTCCACCTTGTTGATCGCGACCACGACGGGCACGCCGGCAGCCTTGGCGTGGTTGATGGCCTCCTCGGTCTGAGGCATGACTCCGTCGTCCGCAGCCACGACAATCACGGCGATATCGGTCACCTGAGCGCCGCGGGCACGCATCTTGGTAAAAGCCTCGTGGCCCGGAGTGTCGAGGAATGTAATGGGCCGACCGTTATGCTGTACGCGCCACGCGCGGATGACCTGCGTAATGCCCCCCGCCTCCGTAGCCGCCACGTTACTCTCGCGAATCTTGTCCAGCAGAGTGGTCTTGCCGTGGTCGACATGGCCCATGATAGTGACAACGGGCGCTCGGAGAACCAGTTCGCTGGGGTCATCCACCTTCCGCATGGCGGCCAGCATCTGATCCTCCGCATCCAGCGGACGCTTGATTTCCAGATCGCAACCGGTCTCCAGGGCGATCGTCTCGGCCAGGTCCGACTCCAGGGTGGAGTTAATGTTGACGTTGGTCACGCCGTGACCTTGCAGGCGCAGCAACAGGTCGCCGGTCTTTATGCCGATAGCCTCGGAAAGAGAGCGAACGGTAATGGGCAAGTCGACGGGCACTCTCCCCTTGCGCGGCTGGGTAGGTGCGAGGTGTTTCTTGACCTTGTGAAGCCGCTTGGCGCGTTGCGGGCGATCCTCTTCGACCGTCGGTAGCATCGCTCGGGCTCCGAGCACATCCGCTTCGATGCGGTCCTTTCGCTGTTTGGCTCGTTCATTGCGCTGTTGATGACGCTTGTCGCGGCCCGTTACTTGGCCGGGGCGAACCTTGCCTTTCGCATCATCGTCGTCTTCCAGCTCCACTGGGGGCACGGTCAGATCGGTCTTGATATTCCTGTTGATCAGGTCTTCCGCCTTGACGCCGGGACCCTTTATCATTTCGGGCGTCAGCTTCATGAGCGGCTTCTGAGCGATCGGCTCCTGGGCTTTCTTTTCATCCTTGAGCGGCCGCTGCTTGAGAGGCGGGAGCTTGGCAACCCGGACAACAGCCTGCGGGCGCAGCACGCGGGCAGCGCGCGGCCTAGAGGTGCCTTCCGGGCGCGGTTGACTCAGATCGCGCATTTTGCTGCCGCCCAGCGACGCCGGCGTCTTGGTGGTCGCGTCAGGAGGCCGGCCGCCGCCCGATTCAGGCGGGATCTCGGGGACTTTGGCTGCTGGCGCTTGCGGTGCGGGAGCGATAGGCTCCACGTCCGGCGCCTTGGACGGCGCTTCCGGCACCTCGGTCGGCGGAACTTCGGGCGTGGTTGGGGCGGCAGGTTTGGCTGGGAGCTTCTGCGCGGCCGGCTTCAAGGGTTCTGGCTCACGCCGAGGGGCACGTGCCTGGTGCAACACCGGTACGGGGCTCATGACTTGCGGGATGACAGGAGTGGCCGATTTCGCCGGTGCAGCGCCAGATCCACCCCCAGCGCCGCTGCCGTGCTTCACCAGTTGCACAACGACGTCGCGCTGCTGAGGATCCAGACTGCTCAGCTGGTTCTTCACGTCAATACCGGCCTGCTTGCAAAGATCAATAAGATCTTTGCTGTCCAAGTTCAATTCCTTGGCCAGAGCATAGACGCGGATTTTCTCTTGCAAATGGAACTCCTGTACAGTCAATCTGCCGTGCCCCCCATTCAAGTCCCTGTGTTCAAAAATGGCGCTTTTTCATTCTAACCAGCTTACGTTTCTTGGGAAAGAGAATCCGTGCTCTCGGGAATCAGTCCTCCTTGTGTTCTTCCTCATTTTTCTGACCGGCCAAGCTGGGTGTCCCGTCCCTAAACACTTGTTCGGCATTGAGCGTTTCATCAGGTTTGGAGGCTGGCTCGGGGCCGAACAAGCTCTCCAGGGTTGGCTTGGCCTCGGCGTGCGTGGCGGCCGTATCCTGGGGAAAGAGATTCGCCGCTGTCGGAGCAGAGCTGGTGCGCGCAGCTGGCTCCTCGACGGGTCCTGCCTCGGCAGCTGCTTCTCGGGCAAGTCGGTTCTCCTCCTCCACGCGCTCGGAGCCTTCCTCGGCGAATGCGATCCACTCCTCGGCCTGTTCTTCCGTAACTCCACCTAGCTCAGCAAGTTGCGCAGGTTCAAGGAACGTCAGATCATCGTAGGACAGGAACCCTTCCTCGATGAATCCCTCAACCAGCTCCTCGCTAACCCCCGGGATCTGGCCGAACCAGTTCACCGCCTTTTCGATACCCTCGTTCAGCTCGTCGTGGGTCATGATCTCGATGTCCCAGCCAACCAGCTTGGATGCTAGGCGGACGTTCTGGCCTCTGCGGCCAATGGCGAGAGACAATTGGTCTTCCTTCACGAGGACGATGGCCCGCCCAAGCCGCGGATAGAGGAACACTTCCTCGATCTGTGCCGGTTGGAGAGCGTTGGGGATCATGACTTGGAGAGAGTCGTTCCAGCGAACGATGTCGATGCGTTCGCCGCCGAGTTCATCGACGATGTTCTTGATGCGGCTGCCGCGCACGCCGACGCATGCCCCCACGCAATCCACCTTCAGGTCGATACTGGAGACGGCGATCTTGCTGCGATAGCCTGCCTCGCGCGCCAGGGCCTTGATCTCGATCGTGCGGTCGGCAATCTCCGGGATTTCATTTTCGAAGAGACGGCGGACGAAGTCGGGATGGGTGCGCGAGAGAATGATTTTCACTCGATGGCCCACCTTCCGGACTTCCAGGACGACGGCCTTGACCCGTTCGCCGACGTGGTGGGTTTCCCCGGGGATCTGTTCGCCGCGAGGCAGGATCGACTCCGACTTGCCCAGCGTGATGGTGGCCGCGCCTCCTTCGAAACGCTGTACCGTGCCGTGCACCAGGTCCCCTTTCATCGCCGCATACTCGTCGAAGATGGCGTTGCACTCCGCTTCGCGGATCTTCTGGATCATCACCTGCTTGGCGCTCTGGGCTGCGATGCGTCCCAGCAACTCGGGCTCGATGACCGTCTCGCCCTTTTGAGCACGTATCTCACCGGATTCGCGGTTGATCGTGATGGCGATGTCTGCCTCGTCGCCGTAGTGTTTTTCGGTCGCCAGTTGCAGGGCCGCTTCGATTCCGTCAAAGATGACATCTTTGGGGATATTCTTTTCCCGGTGCATCAGGTCCACAATCCGCAACAAGTCGGCGCCGTTCATACGCTGAGATCCTCCTAGCAAGCGGCCGGTCTGCGGCTCATGCCAACCAGCACATGTCATAAAAACAAAAAAAGTGGGAACAAGTCCCACTTTGGATGCCTCCTCGGTGCGGCTGCGCGCCGCGCCAGGAGCGCACCGGCCCCGTTACCCGGTCAGCCGGCCTTTATCAAGATTCATGCCTGTGGAACCATCGAACAAATGGGCGCATTCCATGTGGAAGAATACCTCCACCATTTGTTTATGCTTCAATAAGCACCTGTCAACCAGCCTGGCCGTCACACGCAAACCGGCGCGCTCCAGCGTGACCAGGCTTGCGTGTCCCAGGGATTCTATCAACGCAACTTCCATGACCAAGGCTGCTCCACCCTGGCCGGGGTCCGAGAACCCAACATGCTCCGGCCGCAGCCCCACGGCGACAGGCCGACCCTCATAAGGAGTCCAGCCCAAAACCTTTCCAGGTGCGACCCGCACGGACCAATCCTCACTCGACAGTGAGAGTAGCTCGTCCGCCCCGGTCAACTTCCCTTCCAGGAAGTTCATCGCGGGCCAGCCGAAAAAGCCGGCTACGAAGCGGTTTTCGGGCCTCTCATATATTGTAAGAGGCTCGTCCACTTGCTGGACCACGCCTTCGTTGAGGACAACGATGCGGTCCGCCAGGGTCATCGCCTCTGCTTGGTCGTGCGTAACATAGATCATTGTCGCCCGAAGTCTGCGTTGGAGCAAGTGCAACTCGTGTCGTAACTCACTGCGCAGACGCCCGTCGAGATGGCTCAGCGGCTCATCCAACAAAAACACACCCGGCCGGCGTACAAGGGCTCGGCCAAGGGCAACGCGTTGTTGCTGCCCGCCGGATAACTCTGCCGGCCGCCGCTCGAGCACGTCAGTCAGGCCCAGGATCCGCGCGGTGCGCGCGATTCGTTGCGTCTCTTCTTGCTCTTCTGCCTGCAGCTGCGACCGTACCTTCGGAATCAGCCAGCCTAGCAGTCTCCGCCCGGCAGTCCCATGCCGATGCCTCATCATCAGGCCAAAAGCCAGGTTACGACGAACCGTCAGATGGGGATAGAGGGTGGATTTCTGAAACACCATGGCGACGTCCCGCTCGCGCGAGGGTAGCGCGTTTACCGCGCGGCTGCCAATGAAAATAGTGCCGCGCGTGGGCTCCTCCAGTCCCGCAATCATTCGCAACGTCGTGGTTTTGCCGCAGCCGGAAGGGCCAACCAGCACGAAAAATTCGCCGTCCTTGACCTCGGCTGTCAGGTTGCGCACCGCCTGCGTACCGTTTGGGTATATCTTGGTGATGTCGCGCAGTGCAATTTCCGCCATTCTCCGGGCCCTTCACGCGGCGCCATCCTGTCTTTGCCATTCAACTTACGAAGCCAACAGCGTTTTTAGCAACGCGCGCCGCGACAAAGGGACCAGGTCGGTAGTGGACCAGTCGATTGCTAATGCAACAAACCATCGGTACTGGGTGCCTTCGGTGTTGTTCGATATTGGGGCAACCAGGTTTAAGTTAGCGAAGGCTAGCTTGCGGCAGCTGCCCTTCTCGCTAAGGCGTATAATTCACAGCGACTTTTACCTTGACGCGCGTTAAGTTATAGTTCTCTATGGTTAACGCCACCCCACAAGATCTGCTTGGAATTGGGCTGTACACCCCGGCTGAGGCTGCGCTTTACGCGCGCGTCGCTACCGGAATGATGAATCGCTGGATATTTGGCGATATTCGCGGTGAAGCGGTCGTCCATCGTGAACTGGCAGGCAAAGAGGATAAGGTTGTCACTTTTCTCGACTTTGTGCAGGCGATGGCTGTTCGCGCGATTCGAGTCCAGCACAAGGTTTCACTTCAAAAAATTCGCCAAGCTTTGGATAGGGCTGAAAACGAATACGGAGTTCCCTACCCGTTCGCCCGCAAGCACACGACATTTCTTTTCCAGAGCGACATCATCATCAAGGTGGGTGAACAGGACGGGGAACCGGAGTACGTGCAGATAACCGGCAAGCATGCCAGAAACCGAATGCTCACAAAAGTGGTTGAGCTTTACATGCTCGATCTGAGCTTCGAGGGGACAGGCGGGCTGGCCAGCCTTTACCGGGCTTGGAATTGGAACGGCCACGACATCCTGATGAATCCGAAGGTTCGATTCGGGGAGCCAATTGTTGTCTCTTGCGGGTATACGGCGCAAGCCCTTTGGGATGCTTATTCGTCTGAGGGCAGCCTGGCATCGGCGGCCGAGGCATACGGCGTAAAAGCGGAAGAAGTGGAGGCAGCGTGCAGGTACTACGACCATCTAATCGGTAACTCCGCTGCGTGAGCTCGAATCTGAGGCTTTTGTTCGACGAGTGCCTCGGAAGACCGTTGATGCTAGCCCTCGGGGAAGTGCTGGCGGCTAGCGAACAGAAGCCAGAATTAGCCCATGTTCTGGATTTTCAAGGCCAAGGAATTCTTGACCAGGATTGGATTCCGCGCATCGCACAAGAGGGCTGGATAGTTATCACTGGCGACCGTGGAAAATCCGGTGGCCAGAAACTTCCCCTGCTATGCAGGAGGTTCTTTATAACCCACGTCTTGCTTAGCGCGGCAGTACATCGACAGAGAGGGTTTGAGAAGCAAAGGGCCATCTTGCACGTGTGGCCAGAGATAGCCTTGCTTCCCCAAATGCCAAAAGGCTCCGGGTTTTCGCTCAGGCTCAGTAGCGCCGGCACTGCCAAGCTCGTCAAAATCTACGATGGCGGACCCGCTGCCTCTCAATCACATCCATCTTCTTAATGAGACATCTCTTTCATCTCAGATTAGACGCTCTCCGTGCATCATGCCGGAGAGCGGCCCATCGGTCGACGGAGAGGCCCGTTATAGCCCAGCCGAAATAAGCGACATCCACGTATCCGCAATCTCTGGCGATCCCAGCCTCGATCGCGCCTTCGCATCGCATATTGTCAAAGGGCGCCTCAAAACCAGCCACCTGTGGGCGCCTCAAAACCAGCCAGTGTTTCGTTGCGTCTGAGCCACGTGTAAATCCTACGACAACAGAACTTATTCACCACAGCGCAAGAGTTCAAAG
>Ga0316363_10000487_pt1 | contig 52122 bp, 30 predicted proteins | sample Sb_taG_3_FD_200459 | JGI IMG/M metagenome (GOLD analysis project Ga0316363, IMG submission 200459) | Peat soil microbial communities from Weissenstadt, Germany - Sb_50d_a_PC metaG (v2) (version 2) | ecosystem: Environmental > Terrestrial > Soil > Wetlands > Peat | place: Germany: Weissenstadt...
ACAGGCCGACCTCGAGGAAATCGCCAACCGCTTGGAAACGCCAACCGGACTCAACCGTCTGCGCCGGCTCCTTAAGCGCGCTCTTCCCAAGGAGGTCGCAGCGTGAAGAAAAGCGCAACTTCAAAACTAACGCTTCGGGCTCGTATGTCAGGGAATTGTGGGTGGGATGTGGAATCGGGGGTTTTGGCCTCTAAACGGCGCACTTTCGGCGTACCTTTGGCGCACTCATGGCGGTGGGGAGAAGCGGCAAACGTACCCAACAAAGCGGTTGCGGATCGCCCTGGGAAGAGGTACGCTCGCTCATGCTGAGAGGAACAGGCTTCTCGATCCATCTCACCTCGTCGGATGCAAGGAGTATCCATGGCAGCGCTGCAAGGTAAAGTCGCAATCATCACGGGCGCCAGCCGCGGCATTGGCAGGGCCATCGCGCTGGGATTGGCCAAGCATGGCTGCAACATCGTCGTCGCGGCGAAGAGCACGGAATCCTCCGAGCGCTTGCCAGGCTCCATTTATACGGTCGCTGCGGAAATCGAGGCCCTGGGGAGCGGCGCCTTGCCGGTGGCGATCGACGTTCGCGACGCGGACCGGATCGACGCCATGGTGGCGCAGACTGTGGAGCGGTTCAACAGAGTCGACATCCTGATCAACAATGCGGGCGCCTTATGGTGGAAGCCGCTGCTTGAGACCCCTGCGAAACGCTTCGACCTGGTCATGGGGGTCAACGCGCGGGCCTCGTGCATGGCGGCGCGGGCCGTCTTACCGTCGATGATCAAGCAGAGGTGGGGACACATCATCAACATGTCGCCACCCATCGATATCAAAGTCGTGCCCGGCAAGATCGCCTACTTCATTTCCAAATTCGGCATGACGCTGCTGACCCACGGCTTGGCCGAGGAGGTGCGCAGCCACAATATCGCTGTCAATTCCTTGTGGCCGGTAACCATCATCGAGAGCCAGGCCTCGATCAACTTGGGCATGGGTACGCGCAACTTGTGGCGCAAGCCGGATATCCTCGTCGATTGCGTCCTCCGGTTAGTGCAGAAGGACCCAGTGGAGGTGACCGGACAGGCACTGCTGGATGAGGATTTCCTGCGCGGCGAAGGGGTGACCGATTTCAGTAGCTATGCCTGCGTGCCGGGCTCGGAGCCGATGCGCATCCCCTGGTCCGGCGTATGAGGACGGGCGCGCTTGCAAGGAGAAGAGGGCCCCATGATTTGCATCTCCATCGCACAGGAATCGAGGCGGATGGCCCTGGTGGACATGCTGAACGCTGCCGGCCAGTGCGATCTGCTGGAGATCCGCCTCGATCGCTTCGACAAGGCACCCGACATCAGCGAACTGCTCGCCCGCAAACCCAAACCGATCATTTTCAGTTGCCGGCGCCAGCAAGACGGCGGCGCTTGGCAAGGCAGCGAGGCGGAGCGCCTCGCGCTCTTGCGGCAATGCATCGTCAGCAAGGCCGATTACGTCGAGATTGAACTCGATAGCGCGGACGAGATCCGCAAGTTTCCACCTGCCAAGCGCGTCATCACGTATACGAATCTCAAAGAGACTCCGTCCAATATCGCCGAGATTTACGAGCGGGCGCAGACCAAGAACCCCGATGTCATCAAGCTGGCCACAGTGGCACGCGCTCCCGAGGAGGCCTGGCCCTTGTTGCACATCCTGTCGAAGCCGGCAGTGCCAACCGTCGCGTTCGGCCTGGGCAAGCCCGGCGTGATGCTCTCGGTGCTCGGCAAGAAGATTGGCGCCCCCTGGACGTACGCGGCTCTGGAGAAAGGGATGGAAGCATATCCCGGCCAGCCTACCGTGCGCGAACTGGAAGAAATCTATCACTATCGAGAGATCGATCGTTCGACGAAGCTCATCGGCGTCACCGGCTTCGGGGAACGAGAATACGTCACCGTCGGGATCATGAACGCCTTGCTGGCTACGCAGGCATTGCCGATCCGCTGTCTGCCGTTGGCCATGGGCAACATCTCCCTCTTCCACAAAATGCTGGAAGCCGTTCATCTCCAGGCCGTCATTGTCGACGAAGACCATCGCGGCCCCGTCCTGAGCATTGCCACGAGCCTTGACGATCCGGCACAGCAGTCTCAGGCTGTGGATTTGCTGCGGCGCAAGGAGAAGAAGTGGCGCGGATATAACCTTCTCGGCAAAGCCAGCCAGTCTGCCCTGGAAGCGGCCATGCGTGGCAAGTCGGCAGCCGAGGAACCTCTGCGCGGCCGGGTCGTGATGATCGTCGGCGTCAATGCAACTGCGCGCATGCTCGCTTTCGAAATCAAGGAACGCGGCGGCATGATCGTGCTCGCGAGTCACGACCGTGCTGCCGCGCAGCAGCTTGCGCAAACGCTCGAGTGCCGGCACGTCCAGTTCGAGGCTCTGTACTCGACCATGCACGACGTCCTGATTGTCTGCGACCGAGAGGTCGACCAGCAACGAGGCAAGGCCCAGGCCGGCGCAGCAGGTCTTCATGCAGGCTACCTTCGTCACGGCATGACTGTCATGGATTTGACAGCCTCGATTCGCAAGTCCCGCCTGCTCCGCGACGCCGAGGTTCGCGGCTGCAATGTGGTACTGCCTCGCGTGGTGCTTCGCGAGCAGTTGGCAGTTCAGTTTCGGAAAATCACGGGTCAAGATCCTTCTTTCGAGCTATTGGATGAACGGTTGAACGCACTGCTCGGAGATGAGGAATAAAGCCCGGAGCAATCCTCTCAATCCTTTTCCGAACACCGGCAAGGAAAAGGTGTAGAATCTCTTTGGAGCATTTTTGGACGTGAAAAACAGTAGGGGAGTGACGATGAGTTCAGGACAGCCTCCACATCCCGAGGACAACCCGCAGCATTCGGGGCATCCGCAAGTGCCGGGATCTTTCAGCCAGGAAATCCAGCATTCCCAGGTCAGCGCCAGGGTCCCGGAAAAGGTCGCCCGTGGCGTTTTCAGCACGGGCGCGATGGTGTTTCAAGGACAACACGAGTTCGTGATCGACTTCGTATTGCGCATGGCCCAACCACAACAAATTGCCGCGCGCGTGGTATTGCCGCTGTCGATCATGCCCAGCCTGATCGCAGCCCTGCGTGAGAACCTCAATAATTACCAGGGCAAGTACGGACCGCCGCCGGCGATGCCGGTTCCCGCCAATCCGCCGGCACCTCCTCCGATCGATGAGATCTACAGCCAGTTGAAGCTGTCCGACGATATGCTGAGTGGCGTATACGCCAACGCCGTGATGATCGCACATTCTCCGGCGGAGTTTTATCTCGATTTCATCACGAATTTCTACCCGCGGTCGGCAGTTTCTTGTCGCGTTTATCTTTCCGCGCCGCAAGTTCCCGGCCTGCTCAACACTCTGAACCGGGCGCTGAGTCAATATCAGCAAAAGCTGGCGGGAGGCCAACTGCCGAAGCCGCCGGAGCCGCCGCATCAATAGCCTGGTGGCTTTGGTCGATCGGCGCTGGCCCGATCCCGAGATGCAACCGTTCCAGGGCAAGTTGGCGAAATCAACAGCGGCAAAACAAAGACCCGCAGGAACGTCTGTTGATAGCAGCCAAAATGGCCGCCGTAGTGACCGGTCCAGGCCAGCCGAGGCTCCCACGGATACTGAGTGAGCTTCGCGTACAGCGCCCCGTCTTCCGAAGTTTCCACATCGGGGCTGAATCCTGTGCATCCGGCCGGCGTGCATTCGTTGGGCCGCAAGATGTTGGTCACGACCATACCGACGCGCAGATATAAATTGTCCTTGGGGCTGCTGAACACGTCCATGCCGGCGCGCACGGAGCGCAGCGCCGGCCGCAGATCGTACTTGGCCGGAACCGAGGGCGCCAGCAGGATGATCCGTTGCAAAGTCCCGGCGGGCAAGTCTTCGGCGGCGGCCAGGACCACGGCACAGCCGGCACTGTGCCCCAGCAGGGAAACCGGCACGTGCGGAGCGGTTGTCACATGCGCGAGGACCAATTGGGCTAATCGTCGGCTTTGAGTCTTCACGTTGCCGTGATCGATTTGGTCGGAAAAGATTCGACAGTAGCCGTGCGACCAGGGAAAGGTTTCAACGGTCAAAGGGACTTGCTCGCCGGCGACCGCTTCGCGGAGCGCTTTCGAGGCCGCACGGAAATCGCCTGCCCCATCCGCCACGAAGATGTATGCCGCCGAGCCAGGCGCGCTCGCCAGGGAGGTGGCGGACCACGTGTCCTGGCCGCGCGCAGAGGCAGCGTAAGACGCCAGCGCGAGCAGGATGCCTATCGGCAATAGATTGGTGCGTAAGTGCGCCACGCCGCCACTCGACGGAAAGACGTAGTGGTCCCCATCACGATTTCGGACATGGGGCTGTAGGAACTTCGAGTGGATTGGGTGAAAGCTCGCTCGCGACGAGGTGAATGGATGGCAAAATCGATTCCTCTCCCCGATCTTGTGCTGTTTGACTCAAAATGGAGACCGCGGAAATTGCCCGGAACAGATCGGCGCGGACTCTCCAAGTCCGCATTTCTTAACGGTCTATTTGTTCTTCGTGGCACAGATTGGCCCATACATCTCCGGGCGCCGGTCGCCGACGCGATCGATCTCATACTTGCCGGCGATGTGGACGATGTGTTTTTCACGCGCCCGCAACGGATCGATCTCGGCGTACAGGATTTCTTCGCCGTCGCCCGACGTGGCCAATGGCTCGCCTGTGCAGTCGAGGACCCTGCTTTGACCGATGAAGCGGAAACCGCGCTCTTCACCGACCCGGTTGACGGCCAAGTAATAGATGTGATTCTCCAGAGCCCGCGCCGGAATCAGGTACTTGACCGTGGTCAAAGCCCCCGGCGGCCAATTGGTTGGCAGGACAACCAGGTCGGCTCCCAGGAGCGCAAGGACTCTGGCCGATTCCGGAAAACCACCGTCATAACAAATGTTGATACCAATGCGCAGGCCGCCAAGATCGTGCACGGCAAAAGGCCGATCGCCGGGCGTGGTGAAGCGATCAACGCCGAGATAAGGGAGATGAATTTTTCGATAACTTGCGCATTCGCCGCCCGGCCCCAACAAGGCGCACGCGTTGAACAGGTTCCCGGCGGCATCGCGTTCCAGCAGTCCTACAATTGTCCAGACGTCAAGCTCCCGGCAGTCGCGGGTCAATACGTCGGTGGAAGGGCCGGGTAGAGGCTCGGCGTGCGGCATGGCCTCTTCCTTGCTGTCGAAGCCATAACCGGTCAGTACGCATTCGGGGAAACCGATCAGACGTGCCCCTTGGCCGGCGGCGGTGTGGAGGCGCTCACGAACGCGCTCGAGGTTTTGGCGTTTTTCTCCGAGCCGGCAATCCATTTGGACCCCGGCGATCTTCCAGCTTGTCATGGGTTACTCCTTCTCGATCTGTATCCATTCTCCCTATTTCGTTATAGTCCTTGAAAGGACCATTCTCAGGAACACAGGCCCCATTCATCCATGGCACAACTTGTCTATGAATTCGACGTGGTGGTTGTGGGCGCCGGCCACGCCGGTGTCGAGGCGGCACTCGCTCCGGCACGCATGGGCCTGCGCACTGCCCTGCTGACGATGAGCGCCGACGCCGTGGCGCAGATGAGCTGCAATCCTGCCATCGGCGGGGTCGCCAAGGGACAAATCGTGCGGGAGATCGATGCCCTCGGCGGCGAAATGGGCAAAGTCACCGATGCCAGCGGTATCCAATTCCGCATGCTGAATCGAGGCAAGGGGCCGGCGATGCATTCGCCGCGTGCGCAGGCGGACAAGAAGCTCTATCAGTTCACAATGAAGCACCACGTCGAAGCGCAGCCTCGACTGACTCTGCGCCAGGAGACGATCGAGGCCCTGGTCCTGGAGGATGTCGGTGCAGCTCGGCGTGTCGTGGGTGTTCGGGCGCGCGGCGACACGCTTTATCGCGCGCCTGCGGTCATCCTGACGACCGGCACGTTTCTCAAGGCGCTCATGCACACTGGCGAGAGCCAAACGCGCGGCGGACGCGCCGGCGACGGATCCGCGGAATCTCTCAGCGGGAGTTTGCAAACATGCGGGTTCGAGCTGGCCCGTTTCAAAACCGGCACGCCCTGTCGTGTTAACGGCCGCACCATTGATTTCAGCAAACTCGAGGAACAACCCGGTGACGACGATCCGCGGCCTTTCAGCTTCGCCACCGAGCGCATCGCCCAGGAACAGATGGTCTGCCACATCACTTACACGAACGAACAGGTCCACGACATCATTCGGGCCAATCTGCAGCGCGCCCCCATGTATTCGGGCCAGATCCACTCGCGCGGGCCGCGCTACTGCCCGTCGATCGAGGACAAGGTGGTCCGTTTCGCGGACAAGGACAGGCATCAGATCTTTCTCGAGCCCGAAGGGCGCAACACGCTCGAATACTATTGCAACGGGATCAGCACCAGCCTGCCCAAGGACGTTCAGCACGCCATCCTGCAACACATCCCAGGCCTGGAGAAGGCAGAGGTGATGCGCTGGGGATACGCCGTCGAATATGACTACGCCCCACCTACACAGCTCCTTGCCACGCTGGAAACCAAGCGCGTGCAGGGGCTTTATTTCGCAGGTCAAATCAACGGCACGACTGGGTACGAAGAGGCTGCCGCACAGGGACTGATGGCCGGCATCAATGCCGCCTTGAAACTGAAGGGCGAGCCCGAGTTGGTCCTCGACCGCAGCCAGGCTTATATCGGCGTGCTCATCGACGACCTGGTGACCAAAGGGGTCGATGAGCCCTACCGGATGTTCACTTCGCGCGCGGAGTACCGCCTGCTGCTGCGCCACGACAACGCGGATCGCAGGCTGACACCGCTCGGCCGGCGCGTCGGCCTGGTCAGCGACGATGCCTGGCAGCGCCTGGTCCGCAAGGAGAACGCGATCCAGTCGCTAAGGGAGTATCTGCGCAGCCAGCGCCACGAACACGACACGCTGGAGAAATGGCTGCGCCGGTCGGACTGCGCTTGGGATCGCCTCTGCGCAATCGAGCCGTTGTTGAGACAATGGGATGAGCAGCCCGACGCGGTGGAACAGGTGGCCCTGGAACTAAAATACTCCGGCTACATCGAGCGCCAGGCAGCTCAGATCGAGCGCTTCCAACGATTGGAATCGAGGCCGATTCCTCCTCACTTTGACTTTGCCGGCATCCCACAGCTTCGCGCGGAGGCCAAGGAGAAGCTGTCGCGGATCAGGCCATCATGCGTAGGCCAGGCAAGCCGTATCACCGGCATCAGTCCTGCGGACCTGGCGGTCTTGCTCCTTTATCTTGAAGGGCCGCATCGGCGGGACTCCCGAGCCGCAGCATCCCTGCCTGCCGACGAAGATTAGCAATTCGGTCTGTCAAAATGGAGAAAAAGATGCAATGAACGAAGATCTTCCACCGATAAAGAGAGGCGAGGAGGCAAGCGAGGTGGAATAGGCGGCACTCGGAAGACGACGGGAAATGGATGGAAAGCCTCGCAATACGAAAGATTTGCCGGTTGGATAATAAAATTGCACCGAGAGAAGGAAAGCATTTCCCAGCAATGATTTACAACTTGGGTGACAAAAGGATTCGCGTTGACACGGTTTGCTAGGCAGTTATAATCCCTAGCTGTGGCATCTTGGTAACCCTCCCTTCTTGATTTCTGCAACATCCGGAACAGGAGTGGGCTGAGTACCACCCGAGAGGATTGCACAACTGCCCGACGACAGAGCTACCAGGGCTACTGGATTGCTCGACGGTAGAGCAAGAGGCAAATCAAGGATGATTTTGGTCCCTGCACGTCTTACGGAGAGACGCCGCCAGGGCCATACGGTGCGACTGGCCATTGGTCAGTCAGGGGTGGATGAACGCATGAAGACCGTTTTCACGACCGGCGAAGCCGCCAAAATCTGCAAGGTCAGCCAACAAACCATTATCCGTTGTTTCGACAACGGGCAACTGAAGGGGTTCCGGGTCCCGGGTTCCCGGTTCCGCCGCATCCCCCGGGAAGCTCTCTACAAGTTCATGAAGGACAACGGCATTCCTACGGACGCCTTGGAAAGTGGGAAGCGCAAGGTTTTGCTCGTTGACGATGACGTTGAATTGGTCGAATTGATGACGAAGGTCCTGGAAGAAGACGGGCGCTTTGAAGTCCGCGTGGCGACCACCGGCTTCGATGCAGGCATGATGGTCAAGGAATACCGGCCCGACCTGATCGTGCTGGATGTCATGTTGCCCGACATTAACGGTAAAGAGGTATGCCATCGCGTTCGCGCCGATTCCACGCTTGAAGACGTTCGTATTCTCTGCATCAGCGGCATGATCGAAGACGACAAGATTCAAGAGCTGAAGTTGTCGGGCGCTGATGACTTCCTGCACAAGCCCTTCGATATTGAAGAACTAATCGATCACATGTGCGGCTTGCTCGAGATTGAACCGGTACCGACCACGGCCTAAACCAAGGACCAGGGGAAAAGGAAAAAGGGAAAAGGGCGGTCCGATCCAATTCTCCGCTTTTTGACTTTTTCCTTTTCACTTTGACCTTGCCTCTTGGCCGCGATCGAAGGAGCGATCGAGGTGAGAGTTCCGGCACTGGGCGATGCTGCCACCCATCTGCCTTGGTTGTCTCCCTGCGCTGCCTCGCTGCTGGCGTTGGCACGTCCGCGCGCCGCAGAGAGCTGGGACGAGGTGCGCAACGACCCCGGGGCCGTCCTGCTCCTAGCTCGGCAGACGGTCCGAAACCCGGCCTCTTGCCAGCGGCCGCTCGTTTCCATCAGCTTGCAGGATCCCGCCGTCCTGGATGTTGCCATCCGCTATTTAGCAAGTGATTCAGGGCCCGGCGCCAGTCCCGGAGGCCACGGCCTACCTCCCGTTTCTGAAGCGGGCAGCGCCGGTTCCGGCTTTGTCGATTGGACAAGGTCTTCCATCCAGCCGATCTACCATGCATGCCTGACCTATGCGCGCTTGGCTTCTGCCCTCGCTGCAAGCTCCGGCCGTTGCGATAAAGAGTCTGCCTGGGTGGCCGGCTTGCTGGCCCCCCTGGGCTGGTTGGCGGTCTGCGCCGTCGACCCCGACCAGGCCGCGGCTTGTCTGGGTGATCCAGCCCTACCGCAGAATCCGATCGCGGTGCAACAACACCATTGGGGCTACGATCAAGCTGCCATCGCCCGGCGGCTGATATGGCGATGGCGCCTGCCGCGCTGGCTGGGGGTCGTGATCGGCCACCTGGGTCTGCCTCTCGAAATTGCCCAGGGCCTTGGCGCGGACGTCGATCTCTTTCGTATCGTCCAGTTGGCAATCGGGATGGGCCAGCAGCAGGGTCTTGGACTTCACCTCGTTGTCGGCGCGGATCCCTCTGAACATTGCTCAGCGCTCGGCATCGCCTCGCTCGATCGAGATGGGCTGCTCCATGAGCTGACCGCCCCGGTCGAGCTGCCCTGGCCCAAGTCCGGATGGAAGTCGCCGCATAGCATTCCTCTTTTGAGCGATCTCCTGTCCCTGGCGGCGGATAATCAACGCTTACAGTCGGTGCCCGCCATCGAGCAACTCGAGCGCGATCAAGATTATCTACACCAGGCGCTGGAAGAGCAGCGGACCGGCGAAACCCAGCGTCTCCGAGAACTCAAACTGGAAGCTCTTGCCGAATTTGCCGGCGGCGCGGCTCACGAGATCAACAACCCGCTGGCCGTGATTTCCGGGCAAGCACAATACCTCCTTGGGAGAGACGAAGATCCCTCTCGGCAGCGCGCGCTCCAGACGATCATTGGCCAGTCGCAGCGCATCCACCAGGTCCTCAATGAGCTGATGCAGTTTGCCCGCCCGCCGAAACCCAGAAAACAAGTCGTCGATGTGCGGATTCTGCTCCGCGAAGTGATCCTTGCCCTCAGCGACCTGGCTGGGCAAAAGCACATTCAGTTGCGCTGTACCGACCCCGACCAGTCCATCCATTTACACGTCGATCCCGAGCAGGTGCGCACCGCGCTGCAGTGCCTGTTGCGCAACGCCATCGAGGCCGCCCCGTCCGGAGGCTGGGCGAGCCTGTGCATCGAGACACCTGCCAAGGACTCCTTGGACTTCATCATTGAAGACAATGGCGGTGGCCCCACTCCCGCTCAACGCGATCATTTATTCGATCCGTTCTACTCAGGACGGCAAGCGGGGCGGGGCAGGGGACTTGGCTTGCCGACGGCCTGGCGGCTGGCCCGCGAAAATGGGGGCTCCGTGCGCTTCGACGGCCTATCGGACGGGCCGACCCGATTCATCTTGAGCCTAGCCCGCGAAGCAGATATTGACGCACGCTTGGCAGCCGTCGCTCATCCAGAAATCCAAGAACCGGAATCCCGGCCGGAGACTGCTAACGGCCGGCATTTGCCCATCCTCTCGAACTCTTGAAGGCAGTGCGCGGCAAGGGAAGCTGCATATTGCCTTCGTGCATCCTCAGCCCTCTTGTGGAGGCAAGTCGCATGACCGCAGGTTCGGATAAGAATCGACCGCCGTCGCTGGAAGAGCGTTTGGAACGTGGGGAAGTTGAGTATTTTCCCGTCTGCCCGTTCCCAATGCCCCAGGGCGAGGACCACGAGTTTCTCCTGGAACAGCGCCTGGCGAGCCGTGCACATAAAAACATCAGCTACGACCCCCACACCGGCAAGGCCAACGGTTATGCAGGGCATTCTTCAGCTCAGGCGGAGCGGTTGCGCAGTCTGCTCAAGAACTTTGCCCAAACTGCTACCAGTTGGCTGTCGAATGCGTTGCCGCGTTACGCGCGGCACTGGCAGCTCGACCGTGTCAGCTATCGGCCCGAAGAAGAGGCGACCCGGCGGTTGCGCCAGAAAGCGCGCAACGATTTGATTCACGTGGATGCTTTCCCGAGCCGGCCGACGAACGGGCACCGCATCTTGCGACTTTTCGTGAACATCAATCCTTCCGAACCGCGCATCTGGGTCACCTCGGATCCCTTTGGAAGACTGCTGGAACGCTTTGGCGCCGAAGTCGGCCTGCCGTCTCGGCAAGACCTGGCATGGAGCCGGCAACTGCAACAAAGGTTTCTCGCCATTTTCTCACCCGGACGAGCGCAGCGTTCGGTCTACGACGCGTTCATGCTCCGCTTCCACGACTTCTTGAAGGCGAACGATCAATTCCAGGAGCATGGCCCGAAACGCTTCTGGTCGTTCGCACCCGGATCGGCGTGGGTCGTGCTCACCGACGTTGCCAGCCACGCCGTCCTGCGCGGCCGGTTTGCGCTGGAGCATTCGTACTTCGTTGCCCCCGAGAGTCTCGCCCTGCCCGCGGAATCACCTCCAGCCGCTCTCCAGCGTGCCTGCGGGCTTTCGGTGCTCAAGCGCGCGGCCTAACCGATAGTCGAACAAACTTTGCGTTTCGCGCCCGCCCACGGATGCCGCACGCTCCGCCTCTGTGCCCTCGCGTGCGAAACGCAAACCACATTTTCTTTGCGATCCTATTGCTGGCCAGGCAGAACCTAGAGCATACAAATGTCATGAGCGTGACATTTTGACAGCGCTCTAGCATTTTTCCATCTTGGCAGCCGATGGCCGACTTCGGGCTCGCTCGCTGGCAAAACCTGGCCCGGGAATTGCAACATGGACTGCTCCAACTGCTCTTCCCGCGCGTGTGCTGCTTTTGCAACGTTCCCTTGCCGTCCGGACTCGGATGGTTTTGCGACCTCTGTCGGACAAGCTTGTCGACAGATCCCTATTCAGTCTGCCCGCGCTGCGGCAGCACGGTCGGGCCATACGTTTCTCTCGAAGCCGGGTGCATGCGCTGCCGCGGCCATTCGTTTCATTTCGAACGGGTGCTGCGGCTTGGGCCCTACGAGGGACTGCTGCGCGAGGCCATCCTGCGCTTGAAGCGCTCCGCCGGTGAGACGCTCGCGGAAGCCGTCGGAGAGTGGTGGGCCGACCAGCACGCTGCCGAGCTCCGTGACATTGCTGCAGACTGGATCGTGCCCATACCGCTGCACTGGAAACGCCGCTGGGCCCGGGGCTACAACCAGAGTGAGATACTCGCCCATGCCCTGGCTGACCGTCTCCGCATTCCATGCCGTCCGCGCTGGCTACGGCGCAGACGCGACACTCCCAGTCAAGTTCAGCAGACCCCCGCCATGCGCCGGGCCAACGTTCGCGGCGCCTTTTACGCCCGTCCGCGCCGCGAACTCGCGGGCAATACCGTCCTGCTGGTAGATGACGTGTTGACCACGGGCAGCACGGCAAGTGAAGCCGCCCGTGCCATCCGCGCCGCCGGCGCGGCCCGCGTTGTCGTTGCGGTGCTTGCACACAGCCAGGCATGAGATACGCAATTCACGGGGACTTGCACGCTTATGAGCATTGCAAGGAATACGAGCGACTTTGGCGAAAAGGAGCTAGACTCTGTACGTATCTCCCCCCTTTCGCAGGTGGACTTTCATTTCTCGCTTGCCCCGTTTGACAGGGATTGTTCCCTCTGCAAATAATAGAAGCGAGAGTGATCGCCAACCACCTTTCACGTCTTTGGCGCACGGCGCTAAGGCGATCACCGGAGCAGCAGGAAAGGCACTTCACCATGTTTCGTTGGAGTTTGGCGTTGTTCGTAGGTCTTTGGTTGGCCGCGTCCGCCTCGGCAGGTTCCTGGGCCGACGCCATGTTCGAGGATCTTGCGAAAGACTTTGGTTCGGTGCCGCGCGGGCCGGCCGTGACGCACCCGTTCCGGTTGACCAACAGCACCGGACAAACCGTCCATATTTCCGGGGTGCGCGTGTCGTGCGGCTGCACCAGCGCTCAGGTTCTGAGAGATACCCTGGCGCCGGGGGAGTCCACAGCCATCCAGGCAACCATGGACACGCACCGGTTCGTGGGTATCAAGAATGTCACCATCTATGTCACGTTCGACCAGCCGCAATGGGAGGAGGTGCGTCTCTGGGTGCAGGCTAACGGCCGCGATGACATCACGGTCTCCCCCGAGGCGTTTGCGCTCGGCAGGGCCAAGCGCGGCAGCAGCCCGTCTGCATCCGTAACCATCGCCTTCCTCGACGGGCAATCGCAGATTCTCGATGTCCAGCGCGAGAGCAATTATGTGCAAACGACGTTGAAGGAAGTTCGACGCGAGGCCGGCAATGTCGCTTACCAGCTCACGGCTACCGTCCGGCCCGACGCTCCCGTGGGCAAATGGTTCAGCGACGTTTGGCTAAAGACCAACAACCCCGCGATGCCCCGGGTCCGCGTGCCGCTGAATGTGGAGATCGAATCGGGACTGAATGTGAGTCCGCCCGCGGTCACGCTCGGAGACGTCAAGCCTGGCGGCGAGGCGGCACGCAAGGTAATCGTCCGGGGCACAAACCCGTTCCGGATCACCAAGGTACAGGGCACGGATGATCAGCTGAGCGTGCGGGATAATACCCCCGAGAGCAAGACAGTTCATGTCTTGACGGTGACCTTCAAGCCCAAGGCTGCGGGGGACTTGACGCGCAAATTGAAGGTGTTCACGGATCTGAAGGAAGACGGTGAGATCGAGTTCGAGGCGAAGGCCCTCGTCAGCAAATAGCCAAATTGCGCTAAGACTTTGTGCCCGAGTTGTCCTCGCACCAACTGCCATTTTTGATTTTCGGCCCCTCCGGGGGTAAGTGGGAAAAAAGCGGCGGAAAAGCGCCGCAGTCCAAAAGTGATTTCTTTGGACTGCGGCGCTATTCCGCCGCTTTTGTTTTTCCTTCCTCAACAATTCACTCCGCCAGCCCTTCAAAATCTGCGAAACTCGAACTTAGAGCCTCTTGCGGAATTTGAGCGTGCTGAGCAAGAACATCCCTCCCGCCATGGCCCACAACACGACAGCGTGTAAGCGCAGCTCGTGCCAGCCCGCGCCGCGCAGGATGACTCCGCGCGCCGCATCGATCATCCAGGTCGTGGGTATGAGCTGGGCAAGATACCAGAAAACGGCCGGCATCGAGTCCAGAGGGAACACGTAGCCGGAAAGGAAGATCGATGGGATGACCGTGCCCATGGAAACCTGCATGGCCGCGTCGCGCGTGCTTGCGCGCGTCGACACCCAAAGACCCAATCCCAGCATGGCCAGGACAAAGGGCAAGGCGACACCGAGCAGCGTGAGGAAGTGCCCGTGGATCGGCACGCCAAACACCGTGCGCATTAGAAACGCGATGCTGCAGAACTCCACGAAATCAAGGACGAGATAAGGGAGCAATTTGCCGAGGATCAATTCCCCCGGCCGCACCGGCGTCATGAACAGCTGCTCGAGCGTGCCGTTCTCCTTCTCGCGGACGATGGACGTTGCCGAAAGCATGACCGCCATCATCTGGCACATGACCACCAGAAGTCCGGGAATGAAGAAGTTGGCCGAGCGTGTATCCGGATTGAAGAGGACCTGCGGGTGCGATTCGACTGGCAGCGCTTTGCCGGCCAGGGCCAATTTCAGGGACTCTTGCAAGGCGATCGCGTTGCCGACGTTGACCGCCTCCGCAGCGACGCTTGATTCCGAGCCGTCGACCAGCACCAAGACCTGGGCGGTCTCGCCGGCGAAAAGTCGGCGCGAGTAATCCTCCGGAATCTTGATCCCGACGCGCGCCTTGCCGGCGACGATGGTGCTGTAGAGCGCCTCGTCGGTGAACACGTATTGCGAAATCTTGATGTCCCCGGAGTTGTCGAACTCGCGCAGGAGTGCTCGGCTCTCCTGCGTGCGCGCCTGATCGTAGACGACGGTGCGCACGTTGCGCACGTTGGTATCGATCGCATAGCCGAGCATGAACATCTCGCAGATGGGAATGAACAAGGTGAAGAATAACGTCATGGGGTCGCGCAGGATATGGATGAATTCCTTGCGGGCGACGGAAGCGAGGCGCTGGAATCGAGCAGGATGTGGCATGAGAAAAACTCCGCGACGGTTGTGCTTTTATTGATTGCCGCGCAACCAATGCCTCATGCTTCGAAAGCCCCTCGCCCCCGTACTCGGGGGAGAGGGGTTTGGGGTGAGGGGGTTGAGCGAACCTTCAATAAGTCTAAAACCCTCACCCCCGGCCCCTCTCCCTTGAGTACAAGGAGCCTGCTGAAAAAGGGGTCTGACCCCCTACGAAGCTTCACTGATTTCCCGCCATCCTGGGGATCTGTCGCCCTTCGTGGAAGGGGTCAGACCCCTTTTTCAGCAGGCTCACAAGGGAGAGGGGAGAAAGCAGGCTCCTTACATTGTGTGCGAAGTCCTCAAAATAGAGGAAGCGCCGCGCCGCGCGCAGCGGCGCAAACAGGCGGCACACCGATAAAGCCACAAAAGAGGGTGCACACGAGGCAGACAAATACAAAAAAATTTGTGTTTCCAGGACTTAACCGGATCTTTCCAAAAAACAACCGAAAAAGGCCAACTTTTCATTTGCAATTTCCCGAAACGTACGTAGATTAAGAATCCATTACACAAAGACAGCCGCGGTTAACAAGCGATTGACTCGAGCTTGATGGCCACGGCAAGGGTCTTGTGCGATTCCTAATGGAATCATCCTACGGAAGGATCCGGCTGCGTGTCCCGAGGAGCGCATCACGACCTGAATTACCACTGGGGCAAACTTCCCCCTGCTTGCCCCAGTGACGGAAAAAAGCAGCTCCCGACCCGTTGAAAAACGGTGTCGGGCTGCTTTGCAGAACATCGGAGAGAGCTCATTCACTTTTGCACTCGCAACAGGGGGAATCAATCCATGCGGATCGAGTTCATCGTGAACATTCGATTCTAGAGCAATTTCATTCCCCCTTGTGATGGTGTGCGACAGGACGGCCTGATGGCGGCGCGCTTCGACTGCGCGCGCCCCCGGACGGATATTGTTCGTCGGAACTGCGGTCGAGGTGTTCTTGGGACCTTATTTCAATCCTAAATCATAGAGAGGTTCGTCCCATGCGGTTTAGCGGCTGGCGCGATTGGCTCAAACGGCTTCCCAGGTCCTCCAAGGCTCGTGCTCCGCGACGATGGTCGGCGGCCGGCGCGCTCCAGGTCGAGAGCCTCGAGCAGCGGTTGACTCCCACCGTCCGCACCTGGAGCGGGGCCGGTCCGGATAACCTCTGGACGGACGCCAATAACTGGGTCGGGAACGTGGCGCCAGTTGCAGGTGACGACCTTGTTTTTGCTGCCGGCGCGGGCAAGTTGACCAACGCCAACAACTTTGCTTCCAACACTGATTTTCATTCGATCACGTTCCAGGGTACGGGTTACTCCATCACGGGAAACGGAATCACCCTGGGCGACAAGTTTGGCATAGGATCCATCACGGATAATTCCGGCGGGACGCTGAACTCGCTGAATATTGCCATCCAGTTCTCCACCAGTGGCGTCAACAAGGGAACCGAGACCTTCACCGCCGCCAATGGCACGCTCCTGACGATCACGGGCAACATTAGCGGTGTCGCCGGCGTGCAAATCAGCAAAGTCAACACAGGCACCATCGCCTTGGCTGGCGACGATAGCGGCTTCCTTGGGCCGATCACCATCAACCAAGGGGCCCTCGAAGCCGAGAATGCCACCGCCCTCGGCGCGACGAACAGCGTGAATGCATTGTCGGGCGCGACCTTGCAGGTTGCCAATCTCCAGGCTCCCCTCTCGAACACCCTCGTGCTCAGTGGCTCCGGTGCCTCGGGCGGCGGTGCCCTCGAGAGTGTCTCCGGCAACAACACGATTGCAGGCAACGTCACCTTCAGCAGCAACGTCTCGTTCGGTGTGGACGCCGGCGCGCTCACCATGTCGGGCACACTAGGTGACAATCTCATTGGCTATACCTTCACAAAGGTCGGACCCGGGACACTTATCCTCAGTCATGCCAACACCTATGCCGGGCCGACCCTCATCAATGCCGGCATCCTCAACGTGCAGAATGCCTTGGCACTGGGTGGGACCACCAACGGCGTGACCGTCAGCCCGACGACTGGGAACACCGCTGCCCTGCAGATTCAAGGAGTCAGCGTAAGCAACAAGACACTTTCTCTAAACGGCCCCGGCGTGAACAACTTGGGCGCGCTTGAGAATGTCAGTGGGAACGACACGTGGACGGGCACGGTAACCCTGTCGTCGAGTGCTTCCATTGGCGCGGACACCGGCAGTCAGCTGACTCTCAACACCTTCATTCGCCAAGGTGCGTCCGCTTCCAATCTGACCAAGGAAGGCACTGGAGCTCTCGTTCTCACGCAGGCCGACAACTACACCGGGACAACCACGGTCGATCAGGGCGTATTGAATATCCAAAATCCGCTCGCGGTTGGTGGTTCAGCTTCGCAAGGCGTTATTGTCAACGGCCGAGCTTCCCTGCAAGTTCAAGTGAGCGTGGTCAATGAACGATTAACGCTCAACGGTCCCGGGTTCAACAATACGGGAGCGATCGACGACACCGCCGGCCTCGACACTTGGTCCGGTCCCGTCACCTTGGCAACCGATGCCTCCCTTGGTGCGGAGTCTGGAACCCAACTTACCGTCAATGGGGGCATCAGCGGTCCCGGCGGATTCACCAAGTATGGCCCCGGCCAATTGGTCCTCCCCACGGGCAATACCTACCTGGGCACGACGATCATCAGCAATGGCGTGGTCACGGTCGAAAACAATCAATCTTTGGGCGTGCCTCCCCCAAGCTCCACTCTGCAAGCTTCAACCATCGTGCAGTCCGGCGGCGCTCTGGCCCTCGACGCTCAGGGACTCGCGCTCAATTTGACCAATCCCCTCTCGCTGGCAGGTACCGGCATCAACAATACGGGGGCCGTGCACAACGTCACCGGGACAAACCTGATTTCCGGCAACGTCATCTTGATTGGCAATGCGACAATTGGCGTGGATTCCGGTCCCGGCTTCCCAAGCGGCAGTCAGCTGACCCTGAGCGGCAACATCAGCGAAAGCGGCGGCAGCTATGGCCTGGCCAAGGTCGGGCCCGACCGCCTCATACTGTCCGGGTACAATTATTATTCGGGTCCGGTAACCATCGCCCAGGGCACGCTCACGGCCCTGAGCGACACCGCGCTTGGGACTACCAAGTCCGGCACCTCGGTCACCAGCGGAGCGGTACTGGAAATAGAAGGCGGCATCGAAATCGGGAATGAGTCGCTTACGCTGAACGGCTTCGGCATCAGCAACGGCGGCGCACTCGTCAACGTTTCCGGGGATAACCGCTTTGATGGCCCCATTACTTTTGCCAGCAACGTGGGCATAGGCACAAACCTCAACAGCCGGCTTACCCTGAACGGGGTAATCTCCGACAACAGTAGTGGTTTGAGCCTCACGAAGTCCGGACCGGGTAATCTGGTTCTTGCCGGTGCCAATACCTACAGCGGCGGCACGAACGTCAACGCGGGCATCATCAACGTTCAGAACAATTCCGCCCTCGGCTCGAACGTGGGCGCCGTCTCCGTGGCGTCCGGAGCTAGCCTGGAGCTTCAGACAGGCGTCACGATCTCCGATCACCAGCTTACCACCCGGGGCGCGGGCCCAACCGTTGCTGAGACTGTGCCGCTACAATGGTTCCCCATCGGTCCCGCGCCTGTGGCGAACGAGCCAGGTTCGAACGGTCTGGCGGCCAACAATGAGTCGTATAGCGGCCGCATCGCGGCCATTGCGACGGACCCCAGCAACCCGAACATCTTCTATGTCGCCCCTGCGGGCGGTGGCGTCTGGAAGACTACTGATGGCGGCATCAACTGGGTTCCGTTGCTGGATAACGTTCCGGGTGCCACCTACCAGAATATGTTCATGGGAGCACTGGCCGTCTCCCAAACGAATCCCAACCTCATCCTGGCCGGTACAGGGGAAGGCAACTTCTCCGGCGACTCATTTTATGGGCGCGGCATCTGGCGCTCCACGGACGGCGGAGCAACCTGGCACCTCTACGGTAATAGCGTCTTCGATCGAATGGCGATATCGAAGATCGCTATCGACCCCACCAATTCCAATATCGTCTTTGCCACGACCGAGAGTGAGGCCAGCAACGGCACGCCCTGGCTTTCCCCGACCGACACCGGAGTGCTCGAGTCGACGGACGGCGGCATGACTTGGAGCTACGCACTGAGCGGCTTCACCCTCGCTCTCGCGTTCCCAGACCTTGCTGACGGGTCTCCTCCTCAGTTCACGGACGTGCTCATCAATTCTTCAGATCCGAGCATCATTCTCGCCGCAGTCGGGACGCCCGCCGATAACGGCCAAGCGACTGACCCGTTCAATGGCATCTATATTTCGACGGATGACGGGGCAACTTGGGCCCAAACAGGCTACGGGGACAAGAACGGCGTGATCCGTTTGGCCAGCTCCCCGGCAGACCCATTTATCGTCTATGCTTCCGCGGAGAATGCCACGGGAGGCCTGAACAATATCGAAATTAGCGTCGACGGCGGTTTTACCTGGGCACCGACGAAAGCACAGCCTGCCAACTACCTCGGACAGCAGGGGTTCTACGATCAGGCTCTGGCGGTGAGTCCAACCAATCCATTGGTTGTCTACGCCGCTGGGCAGGTCAACCTCCCCATTTCGACGGGTTTCGTGGAATCTACGAACGGAGGGAATTCGTGGAGCGAAATCGGCCTTGGTGTAGATGGAAGTGCCCCGCACACCGATCACCATGCCCTTGCTTTTACCGCCAATGGAAAGCTGCTGGCCGGCAGCGACGGCGGCATTTTCGAATTACAAAACCCCAACCCGGGAGCTCAGACCTGGCTCGATCTCAATTCAGATCTGCAGACTATCCAGTTCTATGGCATTGGCATCGACATGCAAAACCCCTCGATTGCCTGGGGTGGCTCCCAAGATAATGGGACCATGGAATACACCGGCAGCCAAGTATGGAACGAGGAACTCGGCGGGGATGGAACCACGGTCCAGGTCGATCCGACCAATGGAAACGTCGTGTATGCCACTATTGGTTTCGGACTGGGTGGGCTGGTGCGCACGACCGATGGCGGGAAGACCTTCTTCTTTATCACTAACGGCATCAATCTAGGTGACCCGACCAATGCCATTGCGCCGTTCGTCCTCGACGCTTCTAGCCCCGACCGCCTCGTCGCCGGCACAAACGTTCTCTACGAAACTCTCAATCAGGGAAATAGCTGGACTGCGATATCGGCTCCGTTCACCAATAACTGGAACAGCGATCAGCCGATCAGCGCGATTGGGTTGGCGTACAACGATCCGCAGGTCATTTATGCGGCCACGGACGATGGCAAGGTCTTCGTGACAACCGATCACGGCACGACCGCCTGGCAGGAGAACGACTTCCCCGTGAACGCCAACGGCAATGTTGACTTTCCGCCAATCTCCAGCCTCAAGGTCGATCCCAACAGTCCGAACATCGCCTATGCAACGGTCGCCGGCTTCACGGGTGGCGGCGATCACGTCTTCCGGACGACCGATTACGGCCAACATTGGGTCGACATCTCCACGACGCTACCGGATATTCCTGTCTGGACCCTTTTGATCGATCCACGTCCGAACCCCAACATCCTTTACATCGGCACGGACAACGGCGTTTACTATTCCACGAACCTGGGGCAGACCTGGAGTCAGTTCGGCACCGGGATGCCGAACACTCAGGTCGTGTCCTTGGCTCTCGATCCTCTGCACGACTACATCGCCGCGGGGACCCACGGCCGCGGCATGTTCGAGATTTATCTGGACCCCGCTCAGGCAAATGCAGGCGCGGTGCGCGCGATCACAGGAAACGACACTTGGTCCGGCAATATCACCATCTCCGGGAATGCGACGATAGGCGCGGACGTCACGACCTCGCTTTTGCTGAGCGGATCGATCGTCGATGGCGGCACGGGTTCCAGCTTGACCAAGATCGGCGCGGGCAAAGTCACGCTGGCAAGCGCGGACAGCTATGGCGGGCCCACTACCGTCGTCCAGGGCATTTTGGATGTGCAAAACTCCCAATCCCTGGGAACGAACCCGAGCGTGACCGTGGACGACGGCGCCACCTTGACGTTGGAAGGCGACGGACTGGTCTTCACCGAAACCCTCACCCTCGGCGGCCCAGGTGTTGGCAACACCGGCGCTCTCTATAACACGTTCGGCAACAACACCTGGACGGGTCCTGTCGTGTTGGCCGACAACACGAGCATCTTCTCCGATGCTAATAGTACTCTTACCATTTCCGGATCCATCTCGGACAATAGCTCGGGCGGCGGCCCCAAGTTGGGATTCATCAAGGGCGGGCCGGGCACGTTGGTGCTCTCGGGGACTAACTCCTACTCCGGGAATACGACCATCGCCGCGGGCGACATCGACTTGCAGAACGTCTCCGGTTTGGGGTCCGGTCTGGGGACAACCATCGTCGATAACCTGGCCACCCTTTCTTTGGATTTCCCGACGACGGGCGGGCCTTACACGATCACCGGAGAGGGACTGGTCCTCAACGGCCCCGGTTTCGCGAATGACGGAGCTTTGAAGGACGTCAGCGGCTCGGACGTCTGGGCTGGGAATGTCAGTTTGGCCACCAGCTCCTCGCTAGGCGCGTCCGATCCCGCCAGTCCCATGACGATCAGCGGCGTTATCGCCGACAACAGCGCCCAGTCCATCCTTACCAAAGAAGGCATCGGCACCGTCGTCCTTGCCGGCACCAATTCTTATTCGGCCGGTACCGTCGTCGTTCAAGGCGTGCTGGAACTCCAAAATTCCTCGGCACTAGGATTGTCGGGATCGACTACGATCGTCGACCAGGGGGCTACCGTACAACTTGATGCGTCGATCACGGGGCAGACTCTTCACTTGAACGGGACTGGAGTGAATGGCGAAGGAGCCTTGTTCGATGGCATCGGCAACGATACTTGGAACGGGGCGATCATTCTCGACACGACAACCGGCATTGGCGCCGGTGTCGATGCCGGCAATAACCCGTTGCAGCTCACCGTTACGGACGTCATCAATTTCGTCGCCGGGCAGGGAATTACCGGCCAGGTGACGTCCGTGCTCGAAAAACTCGGCCCCGGAACCGTGATTTTCCCCACCGCCAACAACTACCAGGGCCAGACGCTGGTCACCACCGGCATCCTGGAGATAGAAAACGCCCAAGCGCTTGGCGCGTCCGGCGGCAGCGGCACCTTCGTGACAGACGGCGCCACGTTACAACTCGCCGGCAACTTGACCATCACGGGCAAGACCCTGGGGCTCACGGGCAGCGGCGTCAACGGCAAGGGAGCACTCGAAAACCTCTCGGGCAGCAATACCTGGCAAGGCTCGATCCTCCTCATCGGCGACTCGACGATCGGCGTTGATAATCTGGGCGACACCTTCACGGAAAACCAGATCATCAGCCAGGCCCTTGCAGGCAGCAGCCTGACCAAGGTGGGCGCCGGCTCCATGCTGCTGTCGGGTGGCATTGGAACGGACAATACCTACTTCGGATCCACCTTCGTGGACGGCGGCACTCTGCTGCTCGACAAGACCGGAGCCGTCCCCATCCAGGGAGACCTGATCATCGGAGCAGGCACCGGCGCGGCAGATTCCACGGTCGTCCGCTGGCTGGCGAACAATCAGCTCAGCTCGACCACGACCGTCACGGTCAACAGCGACGGCCTGATGGACTTGAACGGACATATGGAATCGGTTGCAGGCCTGACGATCAACGACGGCACAGCCACCACGAACACGGGAGGCGTCCTCACCATCAACGGCAACCTGGCCATGGTGGGTGGGACGCTGCAGTCCGTCGGACTGCCGAGCGAGATTGTCCTGGGCACGGCGGCAGCGGTTTCCGCCGTCGCGGATGCAAGCCAGGCGCCGGCCTCGATCGACGGCGACCTGTCGCTCGGCGGCACAACGCGAACGTTTTCGACGACCGGAGCTGGAGCTGTCATCGATCTCGACGTGAATGCCGTCATCCATGGATCGGCAAGCGAGGGTTTGACGGTCACCGGCACGGGCATCCTCGATCTCAAGGGCATCAATGCTTACACCGGCCCAACGACAGTGAGTTCCGGCACCCTGCTCGTCGACGGCCAGGTCGGCGCTGTGATCGTCACCGGCGGCGAACTTGGCGGCGAAGGCACCGTTGCCAGCATCACTGCTTCGGGCGGCAGTGTCAGCCCGGGCAGCCCCCCAGCGACCAATCCGGGCCCCCATCCTCTTGTCGTCACGGGAAGCGGTTCTCTGGCTTCCGCCTCAGGCTATGTTGTCCAGTTGAACGGCGTCGGGCCGGTCGGCACTGCATCCAACGTGCTCAGCGTCAACGGCACTCTCAACCTCGATAGCGATAACGGCCTGGGTAGCTCGCTGACCGGACATCTTCAGCTCGGCTACAATCCCCCCGTACATACGCAGTTCACGATCATCCAGGCGGCGGGCGGTATCCTGGGAACTTTCAACGGTCTACCCAATAACGCGACCGTGTACTTCGACGGCGTACCGTTCCAGGTAAACTACACCACCAACACGGTCGTCATCATGCGCCTCAAGGCCGACTCCACGGTGGGGCTCGTGTCCTCGTCGCCCACCGTGGTCTATAGCGCCCCGTTGACCTTCACGGCGACTGTAACCGGCAATCCCGCCAGCATCATCGTCCCAACGGGGAATGTCCTCTTCACTCTTACGGGTGCGGGCGGGGTCAATATCCAGCAGTCGGTGCCGCTCGCTGCCAACGGAGTGGCATCGTGGAACGTGCAGATCAGCCCGCCACAGTTGGCTCCAGGCACCTATACCGTCTTCGTCACCTACAGCGGGGATTCGTCCTTCAATCCGAGTAGTTCTTCGAACCTGACAGAGACAGTCACGAAGGACAACTCGGTACCGACACTGACTTCCTCCTCGCCGACGAGCGTCTACGGGCAGCCGGTGACCTTCACGGTGACGCTCACGCCACAGACGCCCGGCACAGCAACGCCAACCGGCTCCGTCATTTTCACCCTGGACGGAACCCAGACCCTCCCCATCACCCTCGTCAGTGGCGTCGCGACGTTGACGCCCCCTACAACCCTGTCCGTCGGAACGCACACCCTCACCGTCTCTTACAGCGGGGATAGCAACTTCAACCCGAGTTCTTCCTCGAGCCCCTTCGTGCAGTCCGTCGTCCCGGACAACACCAATATCACGAACGTTGCCTCGAGCGCCCCCACGGCGGTTTACGGGCAGGCGATCACCTTTACAACCACCGTCACGGCCGCGGCGCCTGGGGCAGGCTCGCCCACCGGCGTTGTCACCTATTTCGACGGCGCCAACGTCATTGGCATTGCTCCGGTTATTGGCGGCAGTGCCGCGCTCACGACGACGGCGCTGTCCGTGGGCAGCCATCAGATCAGCGCGACCTACAGCGGGGATGGCAATTTCAATCCCGTGACCACCTCCACGACCACGCTGGAAACGATTACCAAGGATACCAGCGTGTCGACTTCCGTGAGTTCGTCCATCAGCCCCTCGGTCTTCGGTCAGTCCGTCACGCTTAGCGTTACCGTCACCGCATCAGCGCCGGGCAGCGGCATCCCCACGGGCTCGGTCACGTTCTTCGATGGCGGCTTGACCATCGGCACGGCCGCCTTGGGGAACGGCACAGCCAGCTTCACGACCTCGAGTCTAGCTATCGGCACGCACTCGATCACGACGTTCTACCAAGGCGACGGTAATTTCCTGGGGAGTTCGAGCGCTTCACCGGCCTTCCCGCAACAGGTGAACGCGGATGCCACGATCGCCACGATCTCATCCTCCGTGAACCCGTCCGCGTTCGGCCAAACGGTTATCTTCACCGCGAACGTGAGCAGCGCCGCCCCAGGCTCCGGAACACCCACGGGCGTGGTGTTCTTCTACCTCGACGGAGTCCAGCAGCCGGGCGAGACCTTGAACGCGGGTAGCGCAACGTTCAGCTCAGCGACCACGCTCTCGAGCGGCCAGCACAGCGTCAGCGTTACCTACGTCGGCAACGCCGACTATCTGACGAGCAGCTCGCTCACCCTTACGCAGATCGTGAACAAGGTCAGCACGTTGACCTCCGCCGTCACCGCCTCGGTGAATCCATCGACCTTTGGTCAATCCGTCACGTTCACCGCCACGGTAACGCCGACGGCCCTTGGAGCCGCCTTGCCGACGGGACTTGTCACCTTCCTCGACGGCACGAACCAGCTCGGCACCGCGTCACTCGTGGGATCGACGGCCACCCTCGTCATCTCCACGCTGAGTGGCGGTTCGCACTCCATCACGGCTTCTTACGCCGGGGACAATAACTTCACTGCCAGCACCTCCGGAAGCCCCCTTACGCAGACTGTCAACCTCGCCTCCACCACGACCTCGGTGGTCAGCTCCTCCGCCAATCCGTCGATCGTCGGCGAACCGGTCACCCTTACCGCTTCGGTAAGCACCACGGTAAGTCCCACGATCGGCGTGCCGTCCGGAAGCATTTCCTTCTTCGATGGCAGCAAGTTGCTGGGTACCAGCCCGATCAGCAGCGGCGCGGCGTCTTTCATCACGACCGCGCTCAGTGCGGGCACCCATTTCATCACCGCTTCCTACAGTGGCGATGGCAGCTTCAACTCGAGCAGCTCCCTCACCGCCCTGACGCAGACCGTCAACACGGACGGAAGCGTGCTCACCGTCACCTCGACCAACCCCACGGTGTTCGGCCAAGCGGTGACCTTCACTGTGACCGTGACCGGCCAGACCTTCCACACGGTCGTCCCGACCGGAACAGTCGTCTTCACCCTGGACGGCACTGCCCAACCCTCCGTGACCTTGGCCAATGGGCAGGCCAGCTTTACCCCTCCGACTCTCTCGGTCGGTTCCCATACGCTCATCGTTGCCTACAACGGTGACAGCAACTTCAGTCCAGGAACCTCGGGAACGTACACCCAGGTCGTCAACAAGGCTTCGAGCTCCGTGACGGTTACGCAGCCGATCGCCTCTCCGGTCTATGGTCAGCCGCTCATCTTCAACGCTCTAGTCGCCGCAGTCCTGCCCGGCACCGGCACTCCTACGGGAACCATCACTCTGACAATCGACGGCTCGACCGTTGGCGCACCGGTCGGCCTAAGCTCCGGGGCGGCGAATTTCCCGGTCATTACGTCGCTGACTGCGGGCTCGCACAACATCACCGTAACCTACAGCGGCGACGGTAATTTCCTGGGTACGACCTCGACCACTTTCACCCAGGTTATCAATCAGGACAGCACGAGCACGGCGGTCGTCAGCGCTTCGCCAAGCGCTCCGGTGACTGGCCAGCCCATCACGTTCACGGCCTCGGTCACGGCCAACGCTCCGGGCGGCAACATCCCGACGGGCACCGTCACCTTCTTCGACTCGGGAGTTCAAATCGGCGTGAGCAACCTCAGCGGCGGATCGGCCATCATTACCCTCGGCCTGACAGCCGGCAACCACGCCATCACGGCCACGTACAGCGGCGATCCTAATTTCATCGCCAGCGGGCCTTCCAGCGCGTTCACGGAAGTCGTCGGCAAGGCGGCCACCACCTCGGCAACCGTGGTGTCTCTCAATAATCCGTCGATCCTGGGCCAGGCCGTGACGTTCACGTTGCAAGTGACAGCCACCTCACCCGGAGCCGGAATCCCCACAGGCACGGTGACATTCTTCGATGGGACCGCGACATTGGGGACTTCGACGCTCGGTGCCGGTCAGGCTAGCTTCACGACTACTTCGCCCCTGGCTCCGGGTAACCACTCGATCACGGCGGCCTACGCTGGCGATGCCAACTTCAACCCGAGCACGACCTCGACGACCCTCGTCCAGGTTGTCAACCGCCTGAGCGATACCATTGCCCTGAGTTCCTCGACCAACCCGTCCTTCTACGGGCAATCTGTGGTCACGGCGACCGTGACCCCCGGCGGCTCCGGCTTCGGCAATCCGACCGGGACGGTGACCTTCTCCGTAGACGGCGTCTCCCTTACTCCTGTCGCCGTGGATTCCACGGGCAAGGCAACTTTGAGCGGAACGGCGATCCTGCCCGGCACGCACTCGATCACCGCCACCTACAGCGGCGACACCAATTTCACCCCGAGTTCGACGACTTCGTCGCTGTCGCAAACAGTTCAGAAGGTCAACACGAGCACCGTGTTGAGCGGGCCGGCCACCTCTGTGTTCGGCCAAAGCGTGACCTTCACGGCAGCGGTGAGTGTTCTGCCTCCAGGTTCCGCGCCGCTCACGGGAAATGTCGTATTCACCGTCGACGGCAACACGACCGCGGTGGCCGTGGATGGCACAGGCCACGCGAGCTTGACCATTTCCTCGCTGAGCGTGGGCGGTCACAACATCAGCGCTGCGTATGCCGGCGATAGCCTCACCAGCACCAGTACTTCTCCTACCTCAGGCTTGAGCGTCAGCCCAGCGCAGACGGCTGTGGGCGTCGTTTCCAGCAGCAATCCGGTCGGCTTCGGAACCGGGGTCACGTTCACGGCGACCGTCAGCGTGCTTTCGCCCGGCAACGGCACCCCCACCGGCACCGTGACCTTCTTCGATGCCAGCACAGCGCTCGGCTCGGCCTCGCTGTCCGGGACCACGGCGACTTTCAGCACGACCCTCAGCGTTGGGACCCATGCAATCACGGCCAGCTACAATGGCAATGGCAGCTTTGCGACCAGCAGTTCCTCGACGCTAAGCCAAATCGTCAGCCAGGCGAGCGTGTCGCTGGCAGCCGTTGTTTCTCAAAATCCCGTGATCGCGGGTCGGAACATCACCGTCACCGTCACGGTCACGCCGCAAGTGGCAACGGTCACGCCCACCGGCACCGTTACCGTAACTGACAATGGTTCCCCGCTAGCCGTGGGCACGTTGAGCGGCGGCCAGGCAGTGATCACAGTCAGCCTCACGAACGCCGGTGCTCAGTCGATCGGCGTCGGCTACGGTGGCGACGGCAACTACTCAGCGGCCAGCAACGCCTCGCTTGTTCAAGAAACCGTGATCACGGGCAATCAGGCGTATGTGGCCCAGGTGTATCTCGACCTGCTGCACCGGACAGTCGACTCCGGCGGTTTGGCCTACTGGACAGGCCTGCTCAGCGCCGGTGCGACGCGCACCCAGGTCGCCCTGGGCATCGAGGGCAGCCTGGAGTACAAGGACGTGGTCGTCCAGCAGCTCTACCAGGAATTCCTGCATCGCAACGCCGATCCGGGTGGACTCAGCAACTTTGCCAACCAGCTGCTCAGCGGTGTAACCGTTGAGCAGGTCGAGGCTGCCCTCATAGGCTCACAGGAATATTTCCAGGACGCCGGCAGTACCAACGCCGGTTTCGTCAGTGCCATGTACCGCGACGTCCTGCATCGGGCCGTCGATCCGACCGGGCAGCAATACTTCTTGCTGTTGCTCCAGGAATTCACGCCTCGGTCTGCGGTCGCCGCCACGATCCTCAAGAGCGGCGAGGCAATGCAGGATGTAGTCGCCAACTGGTACGAAACCTACCTCCATCGCCCTGCGGATTCGGGCGGCCTGGGCGCCTTCACGAATGAATTGCAGCACGGCTTCACGGACGAGCAGGTCATCGCGGCTCTGGTGGGCTCGGCCGAGTACTTCGCGAATTTGTAAGGTCTGCCTGCAAGGACCGATGGGCGCAAATGCAATAGCGGAGTGCAGATCGGATGAAACCGATCGGCACTCCGCCTTTCTTTTTTGCCCTGATGGGTCCCTGTTTGCGGTCTCCGGCGAAGGTCTCAAAACGCGCCAATTGCCCAAATCCCATAAAATTGGCGCAATCCATATAAAGCCTTCTCCCTGGAAATGCCGATCAGACAAGCGTAGACCCTTGTACTTGTTCTCTTTGTGCGCCAATTTAACGGAAGTTCGAACCGGGGAGTGTGCGGGTTGACCCGCGTGCCTGCGGAATAGGAGTCGAGCCGTGAGAAAGGGATTTCTTGCATCCACAGCGGCCCTGCTGGCATGGGCCGGTTTGTCGCTCGCGCAATACTCTTCAACGGGGCAGGGGGTTGCCTCGGACGCCTCCGCCGGGCCGGGCGCTGCTCCGCCGCCGGCCGCCGGCTCTACCGGTGGCGCGGCCGCAGGAGCTGCTTCCACACCTCCATCGACCACGGCTCCAGCCGCCCCGTCGGTTTTCTCTCTGCCGGGACTGCCCGTGTTGACAGGCCATGGCCCGGATGACATCGCTCTCCCGGTCACTGATGACGAAACGGAGTATGGCCCTGGACCAACCCCCTATCGCTTGTGGGCGAGCGGCGAGTACCTCCTCTGGTGGGTGAAGCCGGGCGTTCAGCCAGCCCCCTTGGCCACGACGGGACCCGCTTCGTCGAACGGTATCCTGGGGCAACCAGGCGTCACTACGCTGATTGGCAGCTCGGAACTGGAATTCCCCTCGTTTTCCGGCGGCCGAATAACCCTAGGCGGCTGGCTGGACAAAGGCGGCCACATCGGCATCGAAGCGTCCGGCTTCATTCTCGAACACAATGGGGTCGACTATTCCGCGGCGTCCGACGTGAACGGCAACCCGCTCATTGGCAGGCCCGTGGTCAACGCGTTGACGGGGCTCGAAGCTGTCAGCCTGGTCGCTGCGCCGGGCCAGCTCGCGGGCGCCATCAACGTCACCTCCTCGGAACAGTTCTACAGTGCGGAAACGAACTTGATCGGCAGTCTCTACCGCGGCAAGGAGTTCACCGCCGACATGCTCGTTGGCTTCCGTTACGCCGGCCTGCAGGAAGACTTCAGCACTTCCACCACGTCGACCGTTCTGGCGGGAGGAGCGGCTGCCTTCAATGGAGCGCTGGTCGGGCCGGGCAACACCCTTGCCATCCTGGACCACTTCGAAACGCGGAATGACTTCTATGGCGGCCAGATCGGCGCCAAGACCCAGTTCCGCTTCAATCGGCTGTTCGTGGACATCGCGGGCAAGTTGGGGGTGGGCAACAACCATGAGGTCGTTAAGGCTGACGGCTCCACCACCCTCATCGGCCCTGGCGGTTCGGTTGCCACGCTGCCGGGCGGCCTGCTAGCGGTCTCCAGCAACAGTGGCATCTTCAGCCGGGATGAATTCACCTTCCTTCCGGAAGCGTCCATCAAGCTTGGTGTCCACCTCACCAACTATGCCACCGCCTACGTCGGCTACACGTTCATCTACTGGTACGATGTAGCTCGCGCAGCCGACCAGATCGACCGGACCGTCAATCCTACCCTGGTGCCTTCGAACCTATCATTCGGGACGGGCGGCGGTCCAAACCTCCCTTCCGTACCCTTCAATCGCACCGATTTCTGGGCACAGGGAATCAACTTTGGAGTGGAACTCCGCTACTAAAACTTCTCCCACGAACCGCGGATGAACACCGGCGGCGCGGATCAGCACGGAGGATATCCGAGCTGATCCGCGCCACTGGCGTTTGCCCGCGGTTGATCCGCCCCGCGTGACAGGGCAACGAACACGTCCTCCAGCGTCGGCTCGGCGGGGTGAACTTCCATGCCTGCCAAGCCAAGCTCAGCCAGCGAGCGGTCTGCATCCACGAGTGCGTAGACGGCCTGGCCAAATATGGTCGCCTGTTGCACCCCCGGCCGATCGCGCAGCCGGTGGAGCATGCCGGCCATGTCCGGAGTGAGGATCTCCAGTCGACGCGTGCCAGGCGGCGAGACGCCCGGCAAGCATTTGAGTTCGTGAGGCGTGCCGACCGCGAGCAAATGCGAGAGGTAGATGTAGCCGACGCGGGCACAGCGCTCCGCCTCGTCCATATAATGGGTCGTGACGAAGAGAGTGATCCCTTCCGCGGCCAGCCGAAAGAGCAGGTCCCAAAGGTCGCGGCGCGCAACCGGGTCGATGCCGGCGGTGGGCTCGTCCAAAAAGACCAAGCGCGGTCGATGCAAGAGTGCGCACACCAGTGCCAACCGTTGCTTCCAGCCGCCGGAAAGCCGGCCGCCGCGGCGATCGAGATAAGGCTCCAGCCCGGTCAACTCGATTAGCTCGGCCTTGCGCGCGCGGGCCGACGCAGCCGACAGCCCGTAGATGCCCGCATAAAAATCCATGTTCTCACGCGCGGTCAGATCTTCGTAGAGAGCGAACTTCTGCGACATGTAGCCGATCGATGCCCTGATATCTTCTGACTCCACGGCAACGTCATGCCCCAAAACCCGCGCTGATCCCGTCGCCAGAGGGATCAGTCCACAGAGTGCGCGGATCAATGTCGTTTTGCCGGAGCCGTTGGGTCCAAGCAAGCCAAAGACCTCGCCCCGGCCGACATGCAGGCTCACCCTGTCCACTGCCGTAAAACTGCCGAAGCGAATCGTGGCGTCGTGGACGACGATGACTGGTTCGGCGGCAGTGGGAGATAGGGAAGCGGTTGGTGGGATCAAATCAGTGCTCGCATCGATCGCGATTCTAGGGGAACAACTTACCCTGGCGGCGCCTGGGGCCGGGTAAAGCATAGCAGAGCTCTCAGGGAAATTCGTGGCGAATGAGAGGGGATTCTACTTCCTCCCTGGCGCCTGGCTCATCCCCTCCCATCGCGATCCTTTGACTTCCAACTGGTTATCTGCTCCAATCAGCCGAGGCACCTGCGCTGCGACCATCCGTTTCCGTGCCGGCTCGCCGGGTTCTGAGAAGCGCGTGCTTCTCCGCGGATCGCTTGGTCCTCGCAACTTCTATGAGGTTCGGCATGAAGACTCACGCGGCATTCAGTCTGAAGATGTTGGCGCTGGCGGCGCTGCTCGGCTTCGTGGTTGCAAGCGTTCACGCCGAAGACAAGACCAAGGGGAGCGCGACCGGCACCTGGAAATGGACCCGCAAGACGCCGGACGGACAGGAGCAGGAAATATCGGCCACCTTCAAGCAGGATGGAGAAAAGCTAACTGGAAAAGTGATGTCGCCCCTGGGCGAGGTGGACCTCAAGAACGGCAAAGTCAAGAACAATGCCATCTCGTTCGAGATTACCTTCGAACGGGATGGCAACGAAATCCACGCCAAGTTCTCCGGCAAACTGACCGGCGACATGATCAAGGGCAAAATCGAACTCGGCGACGGCGACAACAAACGCACCCTCGACTGGGAGCCGAAGCGAGCCAAGGAAGAGAAGAAATGATGCCTTTACCTGGCGCAAGAACAGTATTCTCGCTCAACTCACTCCACAGCAAACCTGAGAGGTAAGCATATTCGAACAGGAGGCAACGGAGAAAACAGAGGAGCCACTCTCTGTTGCCTCCTGTTCAGGGTTTTGCAGCCGCTACGGGCGTGTCCACTATTGGATTTCCCATTTTCTTGTCCTCATCTTCACCCTGACCTATCCGCCGGTGAAGGAAACATGGGCGAAGTGCCTGGGCACTCACGTCTTCAGACGCGTCATCGCGAACAATCCACATTCCCGAATTCTTCTTGAGATCAAGACTTGTCGTTAAAGCCGGACCTGATTTGTCGCCGAATTAAGTTGAGAGCGTCACTCTACATTCTTCAAGAATTTGCTTGCTAGCAATTCCGAACCTGAGGAAGATGTTGAGTCTGAGTTGATTGGTGAAGATGCGTAGCCTGCAGAATAGTTCGCGACCGGTCGCCTGATCGCCCGACCATCCTTCTTTCCCCCGTCGGGTTCCCATCGAGCGCCCGAGGCCCGTCGAATGAATCTGTGGCTTCCTTCTGCCAGACCCCAAATCCCCTCAAGGAGCCTTACGCATGTTGGAACCCATGAGTCGGTGGTTTCACGGCCGCTCACGCCAGCAACGGCAAGCCAATATCAACGGCAAACGCCACCGGGCAAGGCTCAATCTGGAGTTGCTCGAGGACCGCATGGCGCCCGCGGTCTACAACGTCAACAGCCTGGCAGATACCTTAGCGCCAGCCGCAGGAGTGATCACGCTGCGTTCCGCTATCCAGGCCGTCGATACGACAACTACACCTGGTCCGAACACGATCAATCTTACACTGGCGGGCGATTATCAGATCACCCTGGAGGGCACACCGAACGAGCACGATAATCAGGCCGGCGAATTCGTCATCAACCCTTCTGCGAGCGGCAGTCTGACCATCGTCAATACCAGCAACGGGCTTGTCACTGTCGATGCTGAGCACCTCGGGAGAGTGTTCGATATCAATCCCGGCAACAACACCTTGGCGCCGAGCTTCCCGGTGACCTTCCAAGGGTTCACCATCCAGAACGGCCTAGCCTCCACGCTTGGGAACGTAGCCAACGGCAATGGCACGGGCAACGGCGCGGGCATCCAGGTCCAAGGAAACATTCTGCTCACGCTGAACGACATGACGTTAACCAACAATACCGCGGTCGCAGACGGCGGGGGCATTTTCCAAAGCGGCTCAACCCTGGTCGTCAACAACAACACGATTACCGGCAACCACGCTGCGATGAACGGCGGTGGTATCGCCAATACAGGATCGGGCAGCATCGCGATCACCCAGAGCATTATTTCGAACAATTTTTCAGGTGTGAGCGGCGGCGGCATCTATCAGGGTAGCGCCTCTCCCCCCACGGCAAGCCTTGCGATGACGATCGTGCAATGCTCGATCGAGGGCAACACCAGCGGCAGCAGCGGCGGCGGCGTATTCATCAATGCGCAAACACTCACGATGGAAGACAGCACCGTGGCCAACAACACCGCGATCGGCAGCAGTAGCGGTGGCGGGGGCATCGAGCTGCAAACTACGGGCACCGGGTCGAGCATCACGAACTCTACCATCGCCGGCAACAGTGCTCCAACCAACGGCGGTGGTATCGACGCTCCCGCAACTTACTCCGGCAGCCTCACTCTCCAATCGGACACCATCAATTCCAACTTCGCGACTGCCGCCGGAGGCGGCCTTTACTGGGCTGGAACCACCGGTTCGTCCATCACCATCCTAAACACGATTCTTGCTCAGAACGTGGCGGCAACTGGTCCGGATATCAACAACGTTAATGGCAGCACGATCATGGACCAGGGCGGCAACCTGCTCAGCACTAACGAAGGCAGCAACATTCTCAGCAGTGGGAGCATACTAATCGGCGCGAACCCGGAGCTGGGTGAATTGGCCAATAACGGCGGCCCGTCGATCGGCGCTCCAAGCTCCGCCGTGACCCTGCCCACCGAGTCGCTCCAGCCCGGCAGCCTGGCCATCGACGCCGGGGTGCCGTCAACGCTCACTACGGACGAGCGTGGCTTCACCCGCCCCGACAAAACGACGCCCACGATCCGACCCGACATCGGCGCTTACGAGACCCAGGCTTTGACCGGCACTGCCGCCTTTGTGGCTGCCCTCTACCGGGATTTCCTGCACCGCAACGCCGATCTCAACAACCCGTTGGGAGCCGGCAGCTGGCTCGCGCAATTGAATAGCAACGCGCTTACCGACCAGCAAGTGGCCACCATGATCGCGCACTCTCCGGAAGCCTTGACGATCGTCGTCAACGGCCTTTACGCCAAGCTTTTGAATCGCCAGGCCGACCCCGTCGGACAGACGGCCTTTGTCAACTTCTTGGTAAACGGCGGCACGGAGGAGCAGGTCATCGTGACCATTGTCTCTTCTCCGGAGTTCAATGCGCTTACCGGAGGAACCGCGACCGGTTTCGTCCAGGCCCTGTATAACAAGCTCCTGGGCCGCAATGGCACGACCGCCGAGGTCGCCGCCTGGGTAGCGCAGCTGCAAACTTATTCCGAAGTTGCCGTGGCAGGTGCCTTTGCCACCTCGACAGAATATCTGACCGACGAGGTAGAAGAAATGTACGGCTTCACGCCCGCTCCGGCCGGGTCTGTGGCGAGCTTGCTGCCCAATCTCCTGCACCGGTCTCAAGCGCCGACAGGGGCAGAGATCGGCGGCTGGGTTAATTCCTTGACTGCGAGTGCCAACATCCTTGCCGTCGAGGAGATGATCGCGGGCTCAACGGAATACTTCAACTTGGCGACCACGTTGACTGGAGGGATGTTTGCGTAGGCAGCTGCCGATAGAGTCTTAACTGGGACCTTCACAAGTCCGAATGGCTTCCGGCCGTCGGAATTACCGGTGTTTCACGGTCTTTGAGGATTTTATGTTCTTATTCCTTGGCTAGAGTTTATTCGGGTTCCCAATTTGCGCCATTAATTGGCCCGCGCTGGAAATCCGCTGAACTCTGGCCTCAGTTGCTCCGTTTGCTCACAGCCCCCGTCACCGATTTGGTTTGCCCTGCTTTGCGCTCCACTCTCAACTGTCTCACGGTATTCGATTTTGAGGACAGCCGACGTCTGTCGTTGGTGCGCCTCGCTTCGTTCTTTCCTTCCCATACCCTAATAAGGCATTGCCGCACCGGACACCTCACAAATATCCGGCACCAACGGCAGGACGGGACCGCACGGATTCAGGTGGCGGAATCGCACGAAGACGAGCAGGGGGTATCTTCTGGCCGCCCTGTTGGCGAAGTGGCTTCTTCCTTACCGGATTGTCCCCCGTTCATCCAGTGGGTTGGCAGCGCAGGCAGTGACGAGCTGCCCGCCTCCAGCTTCGGATCAGGTTGCAATTCACGGATCAGGGACCGCACCTCGGCCAACTTCGACTTCCTGCCTCGTAATGCGGGCATCGCGCTCGCGCCATCATTCACAGCTGGCACTTCCATGCCGAGAAATTGACTATGCCAGCCTTACGCAGCTGCGCCGGTTGGTTGGGGTTTCCGCGCAAACCGTAACGAATTTCCTCCCAGGCGTATCATCTTGTTGTTACGTACTTCCTTAATATCCTATCTCCTAGTTTCCATTTTTTGTTTGGAGACCGCCGTTTCTCTTGGGAACCGGTGAAACCTCCTGTCCCAGGTAGAATCTGTGCGCACTGTTGGTGGTAGTGAAAGGAGCGTCGTCCATGAAAGGGTCGTTTTTGCCTCGCGGCATGGCAGTAGTCCTTGCTGGACTCGTGACTGGCTGCAGTTCCAATCCTCCGACTACCTCGAGCCAGCCGAAAGGTTCCGCTCAAGCGCCCGTCGCGAGTCAGTCGAAAGGCTCCCTTCAAGAAAAAAACCAATACTTGTTCTCCGCGGTTCTTCGGCAGGGCAAGAAGCTTTCAGAGGAGGAATCAAAAACGAAACTGAAGCTGTCCGGGGACACGATGGCAAAGATGAAGGAAATGCAATCGAATCAACTTACGAACGAGCCGAAGACACCATTCTCAGTTTATGTGATCAACAAATCTGTATCGGCCCAAGTGACCGGGAAGCAAGTGGGCGCAGGTAGTTTTGAAGAGTTGCCTGAGCACATTGGAAGCACTTGCGATAAGACGACGACTTGGGCAGAGTGCGCAAATTCCGGGCACATGACTCTTCTGCACGTTCTAATGGTCGACTGTGCCAAGCCAGAATCCGTTGACATCCAAATCCGAGTGCAGGATAAGAACAACGCTCCAGTTGTGCTTGGAGCAACAATCACGCCTGACTGCACTAAGGCTGGCTACGTCTTTGAGGTGGACGTACCTTAGTTCGCGTATCGGAGAATTCGGCGTGTTTCGCGCGTGCATCCCGTTGTTTTGCAAGTCGCCCCAGTCGTGCCTCCAAGGCGGAGCGGTGAAAACTTTGCACAGAGCGTCTCATCCTGGCTGGCTGAAACGCTCCGTGGCCTAGGTATTCCAGGCTTATCTGCCGATGGCTTCGCCAGCAGGGCGCGAGTTACATTCCCCTAGCCGATGCGCCCTAGCGTGGCTAGCAGATTGGCAGGAGATTCCACAATTCAAGCCGCGGTCAGGAGCCTGCGAGGGCACATTTCCAGATGTTGGAAAATATGCAGTTCCCGAGCGGGTGAAACACGGCGGCATCCGTTACGCGAGTGGCCGATTTTCCGTAACTTCTGTCACAGTCCATCCACTGGCTGGCCAGAAGCCGAACATCGCTGGAAACTCACGGACATCGCAAGAAATCCAGAGATTGGTCAGCTCTCGCAAGAGTTTCATTTAGCGACTTGGAGGATCGCTTTGCCTGATTCCCTAGACTAATGCTCAGGAGGCGCTGTTAGCAGTGGGTTTGGTTGACTAAACATGAATCCTCTTTCCCCCGCGGGCGCAGAACCCAGTACCGGACTGAACAAGAATTGGCGGCTCGGAGCTACAATTGGATTCGACGGAGTACCCTTGTTCACGTTGGCATCTGACTTCACATTCGAGCGCGTGCCATTATTCAATTCCGTCCACTCAATCCACTTATCTTCGTCAATTCCCTTGTCAATTGAACCCAAGAGAGAGGGGTTCGTACCAGCAATAGCCGCCATAATCTCATCGTTAGCCTGATTCACCTTTTGAGAATTCCTAAATTTTCGCTGTTGAACGTTGTCCACAGAGGGGGAATAGAATGTTACTTGCTGTTTAGATTTGAACGCGGCGACGAAGGCATTTACTTTATATTTATCTGCGTCTGATAAAGACTTTTTCCATTTATCAACTATAGCGTTGAGTCTATCCTCGCGGATGTACGTGTCGGGCCGAAATTCCGTAGGAATGCTCAGCCCCTGAAGGTTCGGGTCCTTTAGTAGCGTATTGAGTTCAGTCTGACTTGCCCTGTACACCCCCAGCCTATTGTACAAATCCAAAGTGACCAGCACCGGTGATTCCGTGGCTCCGCCATCGACATCAATCGTGGCGATGTCCAGAAGCACGAGCGTGAACTCAGCGAGGCCTTCCAGCCCTTCGGAAGTGACCCAAACCCAGGTGTCACCGCTGTGAGCTGTGTAGCGGGCACAAGCTGGAACGCATTTTAGAGGTCCGCAGCCTAACCAGCCCGGTTTCTGGTCCAGGGCACGCAGTCGATCAGCAACGCCGAAATGAGGCGCAGCAGTATGATCCTTTGTCGGACTTTCCAAGAGATCGCCGTACGCAGCGCATGCAGGCTGGCAGCCGCACAAGGCCCATAGGCAAGCACAATGCAGCGCCGCAAGCTGCGAAGGGCGCGCTGAAGGGTCGACAGTCCACGCTTCATTGGGCGCCCTGGTTGCCGTGAGTCCCAAAGTTTGCGAAGAGAATGAGTTCAGGGCTCTCGTCCAGGTCGTTGTAGCGTTCAGTGTTTCGGTATCCACGACGGTTGTTGTACCGCTGCCCAGAAGGGCAAAGGACGGTACAGCATTTCGGTCGTTGGCGACTGTCGCCAGGCATTGAAGTACCAGCTTGTTACGTAACTCTGCGGTCGAATGGACCTGGGTCTCAGTGTGCCTTTCCAACGACAGCGTCGTGCAGCCGCTGCTTACAGCCAGCGCGGAGAGAACCGCGATTGAGAGCTTGGTCATTGTCACTTGCCTTTTCATGGAGAAGGTGCCGAGGCCGCGATTTGGCTTCGGAGGCTTGCTTGCGACCCTACATTATCCACGCGACCAATCCGATAAGGTGTATCGGTCGCAATTCGCATCCATGGATCGACAACCACCGTGGCGAGGATTTGGAACTCAACTGTCTTAGACTGGTCGAGCGGATCCCGTACACTCCATGACTTGGTCCAGAAGGAGAAGGGGCTGCGTGTAGGAAGAGCGCAGTAAAGTGTCGTGGAATTGCTGTCGACTCGTGCGATATCCTGGATGACGATCGTAAAAGATGACAACTTGTCCGCGTCGCACGGTAGGATCCATATCCATGTGTCGCCGCAGTGAGCCTTGTAGCGCGCCTGCAACGGGACTTTGCTTAGGGGCCCGTAATGCACCCAGCCCGTGCCCATGTCCCGCAGCCGCTCGTGCACTCCAATTCCATTTGGGATGTCCATGTCTACGCCGCCAAAATGCCTCTCTTGCGGCTCGGTTTCGAGTACGTAGCCTTCGACTTTATCATTTTCTCTTCGCGTGGCATTAAGTCCTGGCTTGAACTCATAGTGGTCGGGCCTGTCCAAAAGGCTCACCTCGTGTGCCGTTAGTGAGTATCCGAGGGCTCCCTTGCACGCGGCGCGTATTGCCTCCAGCTTTTCTGGGACAACGATCGGGTCAAGCGTCCAGTTCTGATTGGCTTGGTGGATGATCGAGGGACTTCCCGTGACTGAGCTGAATCCGTCCTTCAGAGCGGTCATCGCTATGCCCCAAGTGATCACCGAGCCGAGTCCAACGGTGTCAGATACCGTGATGGTCCCCGCAAATATTGAGGAATAAGCCGGCAGCGCGTACGGATCGTCGGCGATCATGGCCAGGTTATCCAATACTTCCTGGCGACGCACAGTTTCATTCGATTGGATCTGTGCCAGCGTGTGCTGGTTTAGAGAAAAGGTCGTGCAGCCATGGCATGCAACAGTCAAGAAAGCAATCAGGAGGCTGGGCTTCATGGGATTTCCTTGTTCTGATCACAGCTTCATACGAGGGGGCCTGGGCTATCTAGGAGACGTTTCCGAATTGTGTCGACTTTCCGGCTTATGCGGCAAGTATCGGTAATCGGCAGTCTTTCTCTTCACTAATTTGGTCTTTCGGTCTCTCGTACGTTCTCCGCGTGATTTCTTGCAGGGTGCGGAATGATGGCTGGAGAATGTCTTCCCGCTGGGCAGACTGTAGAAAATCGCTTAAGATTGCCGACAAATGGGATAGCGACATCGGCAAGGGCGTTCCATCCTACGGCTGCGGTAGCGCACGACGGAGTTATTTGATGAGGTCTGGTTGGATGAAAAAGGCAGCTTTCGCGGCGCTGGCTAGCCTATTCCTGACGTTTCTGAACGCGTTTGGCCAACAGCCGGCATCGTCGTCTCCGGATGGACGCTCGGGAATGAGTAATGTTTTTCCACCGCCATTGAAGAGCGTCTATTGTGGTATTCTCGATTACGATGCAACGGCCTCTCCTATTCCCATTGCAACCGGTCAGAATGAGGGCGGGCAAGGACAGCCCGTAGCGAGAGCACTTCCATCTTTGAGTTCAGATCCCGCGGCCGGGGGCGCTGCGCTACGCAGCTCTTCGGAACCGCATCAGGCAGGATCTGCTTGGCCTAAACTGCCAGCTAGTCTGTCCACTCAGCGCATCAAAAGCGGCCTCAAGAATTCGGACGGCGCTCCTGATGCGACTCGTCCATTGTGCAACAAAGAGTGTCTAACTGGTTCCGCCATCGCAGTTGACAAGCCGAGCTGCCCGAAAGCGCTAGGGGGGCTGGCGCTTGCCGGGATGGAGTACGCGGAGGGACCGTCGCCGGAGCTCAAAGGGAGTGCCATTAATTGCACTGGTCCACGGCCCGGTGTGGATCCGCCAGATGTAGACGTATGTGACCACCTGGGGCGAGGGCTTCAATTTTCGGCAGGCCTTGAACCTCTCCTCTGGTGGCAAAAATCCCCTTCGCTCCCCTCTCTCTTCGTGACCACCGGTTCAACTAGCGATGCACAGCCGGGCGTTCTTGGTCAGCCAAAGACCAGTGTGCTTCTTGGGCATGATGATTTGGACTACGGTGTTTTTGGCGGATTCCGCGGGTCGCTGGGCATGTGGTTTGACCCGGAGCAATTCCTCGGCGTGGAGACCAGTGCGTTTTTCCTGGGAGAAGGCGGCAGCAGCTTCCGCGTCAGCTCGAATAGCAGCGGCAGCCCGCTGCTGGCGTTGACGGATTACAGCCCGTCCGGTGTTGTGGGCGCTTACGCAATCGCTACACCGTCAGCCCAAGGCACCAGGCAGGCTGCCCCCGGAGGCGCGGCTCCCATCGTTATCGGCGGCCAGCTCGTGGCGGGGAACGGCAGCATTATTTCAGCCAGTCCGGCAAGTCCAAGTCTCTCCGGTGGCATCTCGATCCACAGCGATAGCCAGCTCTGGGGCACCGATACCAACTTCCTCCACGCCTTCGTTTGGACGCCGGATTTCCACTTGGTGGCCTTGGCCGGCATCCGCTATCTCGACCTTGGCGAAAGCCTCGGGATCGGCACCGAACGAACGGGCAATGGAACGTCGGCTCTGACTTTTCAAGGAAGTGACGTGGCTTCACAGGGCATCGTGTTGACCGACGACTCATTCCACACGCGCAATCAATTCCTCGGTGGTCAGCTCGGCCTGCGCGGCGAGTACGTCTTCGACAGGTTCTTCGTGGGCATGAGCACGCTGCTGGCCCTGGGGGGAACCGAGGAAGTTGCCAATGTTTCAGGCTCCTCGGTATTGCTGCCCAAGACCGGTTCACCCACGGTCGTCGCCGGCGGCCTCTACGGGCTGCCGAGCAACAGCGGGAAGTTCCATAGCGACGAGTTTGGCATCATCCCCGAGCTGCAAGTGAAGGGCGGATGGATCGTCACATCATGGTGCCGACTCAGCTTGGGCTACGACTTCCTGTACTGGAACAGCGTGCTGCGCCCCGGCGATCAGATTGACTTGATCGTCGACGGCCGGCAGGTGCCAACCTCCGAGGCTTATAAAGCGAATTCGATGGCCACCGTTCCGCAGCCCGTGCTCGCTCACAGCAGCTTCTGGGCCCAAGGCCTCACGTTCAGCGTGGAATTCACCTACTGAGATCCGGGGTAGAAACGAGCAGTGACCACATCTGCCTGCCGCCCTACCGCGAAGGCTGACAAGTGACGTGAAGATCTTTGAAACAGGAGGCAACAGAGAAAACAGGAGCTACTCTCTGTTTCCTCCGTTGCCTCCTGTTCAGTATTTTGCAAGCACGCAGGCGGCAGGGCAGGATCCTACGGTTCCAGGGTGAGCGCGACCTCCGCGGCCATGCCGGATTTGAAGACGCCCTGGGGATCGGCGACGTGCACCTTGATGCCGAAGACCTGGTGGCGACGCTCGTCGGCGCTCTGGACGTTGCGCGGCGTGAACTCGCTGATCGAGGCGATCTGCATGACCGAACCCTTGAAACGCTGGCCCGGATAGGCATCGACCGTGACATCCACCTCCTGGTTCAGGCGCACCTTGCCCAGGTCCGTTTCGGGGACGTAGGCCTTCACCCAGAGATCCGCAGCACGCAGAACGCGCAGGATGGGCTGGTTCGGCGACACCAGGTCGCCTTTGCGCACGGCCAGCACTTCGATCAGCACACGCTCCGGTGCGCGGACCACGGCCTCTAGCAGGTTGGCTTCGATCTCGTGCAGTTTGCCACGCACCTCCGCGAGACGGGCCTCGGCGGCGGCGATGTCTTCGGAACGCGAACCGGCGAGCAGCAGATCGTAGTTGGCCTGGGCCTTGCGCATGTCGGCATCGGCCTGGAGGATCTCTTCAGGACGGTTACCGGCCAGGAGCATGTCGAGGTGGGCCTTGGTCCGCGCGGACTGGCCCAGGGCACGTTCGCGCGACGCCCGGGCGGTGTCGAATTCCGCACGCGAGCTGGATTGCTGATGGAGCAGCCGTTCGGCCCGCTCGTATTCCTCGCGGGCGAGCCGGAGGTCGGCTTCGGCACTCTCGAACTGGCTGCGGGCTTCGCGGATTTCCTCGGAGCGGGCGCCCGCCTTGAGCAGCTGCAAGTGGGCTCGTGCGGTCGCGAGAGCCTGGCGGGCGGCTTCCTTCTCCTCGGGGCGTGCTCCGTTGCGTGCCTTCTCCAGGTCGGCCGCGGCCGAGAGCACGCGGGCCTGCAGTTGTTCGCGTTGGGCTTCCATCTCGGGCATGGCAAAAGCCACGAGGGGAGCCCCGGCCTCGGCGATGGCGCCTTCGACAACCTCGACCTTCTCGACGCGGCCGCCGATTTTCGAGCCGAGGCGAATCTCCTGGATCTCGACGACGCCGGGCAGGCGGAGGATCTGCGTGCGCGCGCCGAACGGCCAGAAAAAGCCGAGCGCCGTGGCGGCGGCGGCAAGCAAGGCGGACCCGGTCAATCCGAGCTTCCAGTTCATGCACTGACTCCAACGCGGATGAGCTTGCTAACCGAACCGGCACGAACGCGCGTGTTTCCGTAAAGGATGCGCAGGGTATCCTCTATCTCCTATTGGATGAGCTTGGCGTGAAGATGCCAAGGGCAAAGTCGAGACCGAGGGAGTTTTGCCCCGGGGGCTTTCTAGAGGCCCAGGAAGGGCACGGGCAAGAGAAAGGCGTGCTGTTCGTAGAGGCTCCAGATGCCGCCCCAGGCTGCGTATTGCGTGAAGAAGACGATGATCACATAGACCGCGGCAACGGGCAGGATGCCCAGCCGGCCGGTCCAACGGAAGAACCAGTGCCTGGGGGAGGGTCTGCGATCGGCGCGGCCATAAGCCCAGCCGGTGAGGAGCCGGGCAGGGAAGATGAATACTAGAAAGACGATGCTCGGCAGCCAGGCGGCTTCGCGAGGGATCATTTCAATTTTGAGGGCATAGAGAGGCACCGCAAAGAGCAGGGTGATGGATAGTGCGAATGCGAATGCCCAGGGCGCCCGGCGGAAATGAGCGCGGATGGCACGCGGCTCGAAGAAAGCGCGAAAGCGATTCTCGGCGGCGAAGCGAATTTGCAAGAAGGGGACGTAAAGCAACACGATGGCGAGCAGGAAGCCGCCGAGGAATCCAACCAGAGGAACTTTGCGGCCGAGCGCCAGAAGCGTTATCGGGATGGCTAACCAGAGGAACGCGCCCGCGAAGCCGCGCAGGCCTAGCCAGAAGTAATAGGGCAAGCGGAGCGCTTTGACGAACTCCCAAACAGCGTCGCGGGCTTGCGTGTAATACCCGCCTCGCCATAACCGCCGGATCAGCCAGATGCCGTTGAAGGGCCAAAGGAAATAGCGGAGCTTGCCGCCGCGCGAGCAGGCTGCGACGATGTGCACGACCATGAATACCGTCAAGATAGTCAGAAAGGTCTTCCAGCCACTCGCTACGGGGCCGTCGGGATCGATGAGCTGTGCCGACGCCCATAGCGACGACACGATGCGGAGTGGCAACAGCATCAGCCAGGAGCCCAGGACAATGCTGCCCATGCGCGCGGCAATGCGGACGCCGATGAAGCCTTCGCGCAGCCGTCCCGTGCGTGCCACCCGGCCGCCGGATTCAAGGAGATAACCCAGGGTGAGGAATTGAACGACGGGCAGCGCTGCCAGCACCGCCAATCCCACAACGAGGGCTACGACGCCAAAGCACCATTCGCCAAAAGAGGTGATTCCACGCCAGATGCGCCGCGGCCCAAAGCGGGTTGGCAGCACCGGCTCGTCAATAACTGGAATAACATCCAGGCACGGAAGCGCGGCGGGTACGATTACTTCCTCCACCGGTTCAACGGTGAGGATTGCGGCGGAGGAGCGGTCGATGGGGCTGCGCGGCTGCATACCCAGTTTTACTCGTTCCGGACGATCCGGTTTCAAGAAACTTCTGTGACGTTGCTTTCTCAAGAGTCTATCACAAACTTCGAATAACTGTTGAAACGTTGAGCGGAATGCCGTGGTAAAGTAGTAAGGAAACACGCAACTTATTGCTCCATCTGGGGAAGAACCGATGTGGGCTCGTAACCTGCTCTTTATCGGCCTGGTCGCGGCGGGACTGGCAGCTCTGACAGGGGCGCTGTTCGATGCTCAGCCCAACCGAGTGATGACCCATCAACCGGCCGCGACGCACGACACCTCTACGCTCGAGAAGATTAACGCCGCCTTCCGAAAGCAGTGGGCAGAGCAGGGGCTCAAGCCCGCCCCGCGCGCGCCGGACCTGGCCATCGCGCGACGCCTCTCCCTGGCGCTGACCGGCACCATCCCGTCGTTCCAGGAAGTCCGCATGTTCGAGGCGCTGCCCGCCGAGCAGCGTGTTCCAGCGCAGCTCGCCTATCTTCTTCAGGACCGCCGCTATGCAGACTACTGGGCAGAACGGCTGGCTCGTGCCTTCGTCGGCACGGAAGACGGCCCATTCATCGTCTTTCGCCGCCGTCGCTTCGTCGCCTGGCTTAGCGATCAGCTCTTCAAGAACAACGCTTACGACGCCATCGTCCGTGCGATCATCGCTTCGGATGGGCTCTGGACCGATCAGCCGGCGACCAACTTCGTGACCGTCACATTCGATCCAGACAAGAAGGTCCCCAATCCGGAACGCCTTGCGGGCCGCGTGGCGCGTGCTTTCCTGGGCATCCGGCTCGACTGTGCCCAGTGCCACAACCACCCATTCGAAAAATGGAAACAGGCCGATTTCCAGGGATTGGCCGCCTATTTCGGGCAAGTCCAGTTGGGATTCACGGGTATCTACGACGGCACCGGCGACTACCAGGTCGAGAATCGCAAGACCAGCGTCAAGGAGACCGTGGAGCCACGCGTTCCTTTCCTGGCTGAACTATGCAGCCATGAAGGAACCCGCCGTCTCGACCTGGCCGAGTGGATTACGGATCGCCGCAATCCTTATTTCGCCCGCGCCATCGTGAACCGCACGTGGGCGCTCCTTTTCGGCAAACCGCTTGCCGAGCCGGTTGACGGCATGTCGCCGTCCGGCGATGTCCCACCTGCATTGGCTCTCCTGGCCGACGACTTTGTCCAGCATGATTATGATCTGCAGTATCTCATCCGAACCATCGCCGCGACCGAGGCGTTTCAGCTCGACAGCGCCGCCGAATTTGAAATCAGCGACGCCCACGAAAAGAACTGGGCCGTCTTCCCAATCACCCGGCTGCGTGCCGAGCAAGTCGTTGGCGGCGTGCTGCAGGCGGCAGCGCTGGAAACCATCAACAGCGACTCGCACATCATCTGGAGAATCATCAGGACCCTTGGAGAGAAGGACTTTGTGCAGCGCTACGGCGACACCGGTGAAGACGAATTCGACGGCCGCGGCGGCACCATCCCGCAGCGCTTGCTGATGATGAACGGCGAGTTGGTGAAGGACAAAACTAAGGGCTCCATCTTGAATGCCGCGACCAGGATCAGCTGGCTGGCACCCAACGATGCCAGCGCCGTGGAAACCGCCTATTTGGCCGCTCTGACGCGGCGGCCGACGGCCGCGGAGTCCGCTCACTTCCAGGCCCGGCTCGGCCGGAGCGAGGGAGACGCGCGCAGCGACCGCATGGAAGATCTCTTCTGGACCCTGATCAATTCCTCGGAGTTCTCATGGAACCACTAGCCCGCAGAGCGACCGCCGAAAATCCCCATGCCGGCTGGTTTCCCGATCGGCGCAGCTTCCTCCGGGCAGCCGGGTTCGCCGGCATGAGCTGGCTGACGCCAGTCAGCCAATTGCTGGCCCAGGCCGCCGAGCAGGGGCCGCGCGGCGAGCCGGCCCAGTCGATCATCCTTATCTGGCTGGCCGGCGGGCCCAGTCAGCTCGAAACATTCGATCCGCACCCCGGCACCATGAGCGCCGGTGGCACCCGCGCGGTCGCAACCGCCGTGAAGGGCATTGAGTTGGCCGAGGGCTTCGGCCGGCTGGCAGAGCAGATGAACAACATTGCCCTCGTGCGTTCGATGGTAAGCAAAGAGGGCGATCACGAGCGCGGCACCTATGTCATGAAGACGGGCTATCGGCCCGATCCCACAGTCGTACACCCGTCGATCGGCGCCGTCTGCTGCCACGAGCTGCCCGTGGGCAAGACCGAGATCCCACGGCACATCTCCATCCTGCCGAGTCAATGGCCCGGGTTGGGTGGCTTCCTGGGGGATGAATACAACGCTTTCAAGACCGGCGATCCCGCTCAGAAGGTGCCTGACCTGACGGCGCAAGTCCCAATGCTACGCGACCGGCGCCGCCTGGAGGATCTCGACGTTGTCGAGCAGGCGTTCGCCCGTGGCCGGCGCGAACGCGTCGACGCCACGCTGCACCGCGCCACCGTTGCCCAGGCCCGCACCATGATGACCTCAGAACAATTGAAGGCTTTCGACGTCATGCTGGAACCAGCCCGGCTGCGCGCATCGTACGGCGACACTGCCTTTGGCCGCGGCTGCCTGGCCGCGCGCCGGCTGCTGCAGGTAGGCGTCCGCTGCGTCGAAGTGACGCTTTCAGGTTGGGACAGCCACATCAATAACCACGCCATTGTTCGCAACCTCTTGACCACGCTCGATCCAGCGTTCAGCACACTGATCCGCGATCTCGCCGAGCACGGCCTGTTGCGCAAGACGATCGTCCTGTGCGCGGGCGAATTTGGACGCACGCCGACGATCAACCCGCAAGGCGGCCGCGATCATTGGCCCACCGGCTTCAGTCTCGCGCTCGCCGGCGGCATGCTGCGCACCGGCCAGGCCATCGGCAAGACGGACCCCGAAGGCAAAAAAGATCCCGTCGACCCCGTCACCATCGCCGACGTCCACGCCACGATGTTGACCGCGCTGGGCATCGATCCGCGCAAGCTCGTCGCCTCCCCCATTGGCAGGACGCTAAAGCTCAGCGAAGGGCAACCCATCCGGGCCCTGCTGGGTTAGCCAGCTCAGGACGCCGCTTTGCGCGAAATTGGCAGAAAGTCGCGGCCTGGCGCGGAGCACGCGGGCTAGTGCATCTTCAAGACTCACTTTTGGGGTCCGAGCACGAGGCCGGAGAGAAACGCAAAGCGAATGGCGGAAACGCGAATGTCATGTTATGTCATGTAAAAGGGGGATAGCCAGACTACTTGTCTGAGTACAGGAACAATTCTGCAAGTGACTATTCCATCAGGGATTACGTGGCAAATCGAATCTTGGCCCAATGCAAGTACCACCTGCCATATGTCATGTGTACTAATGTACACATTGCCAGGGATTCTGAGGCCATACGCTTACCCCAAAATTAAGACTTGAGCAGGCACTAGATTCCTTCACAATAGGCGGCGCCTCCATGACAGTGCTGCTTCGCCATCTATTCGCAATCGCCGTCCTCCCCTTTACGGTCGCGGTCCTGGTCCCGATCTGGGTCGCTCGCGGCTACGGCGTTCGCCCGGCCCTGGGACAGACGGCCGGCATTCTGGCCCTGCAGGCTGGAGGTCTCCTCCTGGCCGGCGTTGGCCTGCTCCTCTTCGGCTCGTCGCTACGGCGTTTCGCCATCGAGGGAAGGGGGACACTCGCGCCGTGGGACCCGCCGCGCCAATTGGTGGTACAGGGACCGTACCGCTTCGTCCGCAATCCGATGATTTCGGGGGTGGTGTTTGTTCTGTTTGGCGAAGCCGCTCTCTTGGCCTCGATACCCCATGCAGTCTGGGCGCTCAGCTTCGTGGCCCTGAACCTTATCTACATCCCAATCCTCGAGGAGCCACAGCTTCTGGCGCGTTTCGGCGACTCGTACCGTGAGTACTGTCGTTACGTACCGCGACTTGTCCCGCGTCTGCGCCCCTGGTCACCTAGTGGCGGCGCGAGGGGCGCCGCCTAACAAGCGCATGGATTGGTCTTCCTCCAAAGCCTCCATTTGCTCGACGAGACCGAGAACGGCCTGCTGTCGGCATATTGCGCTGCGCTCGGCGAGGGTCTCCGACCCCGCCGCTGTCTCCGGGTTTCCCCAAGCAATCAGCAGCCGACCCGGCAGCCTGTGCAAATCAAAACCGAGCACTTGTGGCAGGCCAAGCTTGACTACCCGCGCTGGAGTTCACCCAACATGACGGATGCGGCGTCGAAGGCGTGCAATGGTGTCCAAATGGGGAACGCGGAGCCTGGGGCGGATCCCATCTGGTCCTCTTGGGCCAAGTCTCCGGCCAAGAGTTGGATCAGCCGAAGCTTGTCCGCGCGCGAAAAGGCTCGAACACTCGGTAACAAATCGGGCAAGGCGGTTTCGGATTGAATCATCATCAGATTCCCAGGATTTCGACAACCTCATTCCTATCTTAGCAGTTCTTGCGTAGAGTCCGGAGGTTTCGGGCAATGGATCACACAGCAGTCCACGCCAGGCGCGGGCCCGTGCTCGGCGACGGTCTCCGACCCGCCGCTGTCCCGACCGTAGGTCTCCCGAGCGACCGGCAGCCCGCGCGGCATTCTGTGCAAATCGAAACCGAGCCGTTTTGGCTGGCCAAATTTGACTATCTGCACTGCCACGCCTGTCGCAAGGGGCTGATAAGGCAAGCCGAAGCATTGGCGCTATTCCTCGGCTGGGGATTGGCCCAAGCGGAGTTGAAGCGACTTGCGACGTGTTGCTGAGCTGGGCTTACTGGTGAGGGCGGGGGAGGGCGACCCGCGGCTGAGAGGGCCAGCGGGCTCGGGAGACGCGCGCCGAGCGAAAGGACGAGCGACCGGAGATCCGGCGGCCTGCATTCGAACTCTGCACAACCCAGCATTACATAGGATTAAGCAGTTACGTCGAGTCTGGGACGGACTGGAGTGGACAGAAGTGCTCATGACTTCAAATCTTGCGACCACTCTGAGATAACGGCCGACGGGAGCCATCTTGACGCAAGTCCTTCTTGCACATAGAATTAACCCGATCGACTAGGGCTTGCCGCTCCGTCGATGCGATTTACGATTGCTTGACTGGCTAAGATGCTGGTCTGACACTTTCTACTAGTCGATCTGGCACAGCCACAATCCTTGGACGAGCGAAGCATGAGTGTGACCGAACCAGATAAGGCGCTAGCCAAACGGCTGATACTCGCGATCATCCACCAGTTTGGTGGGCAGCCGGTAAGCTCGCGCCGGCTCCATCACGCATTCTATATCGCCCATTTGTACTACTTTGGGGATCAATCTGGTCTGTTGACAGATTGGCCGATGGTGAAGGGGCCGGATGGGCCCAACATTGAGTTGGCCCAGACTCTGATCGAAGAGCTGGTCCAAGAGGGAGCCTTGAAACAGAAACCGGAAACGGTCGGCCCCTTCCGCACAGTCTGCTATGAACCGACCGGATTGCGACCAGCCGAATCCAACCTGGGTGAAGCGGAGACAGCCGCAGTAGCAGCGGCAGTAGAGTTCGTGGGGCCCAAATCCGACAGCGAACTATCTGCCCTGATTGCCGAACTCGCCAGGTCGTGGCGCACGGCAGCGATGGGCGAACGCCTGAACATTTTCCCGGACGTGATTCCGGAGGAAGAGTACGCACGGCGCGAAAAGGAATTGAAGATTCTCGAAGAGCGCATCAACCAAGTCGAGCTGGGTCATGTGGAAAAGTCGCCGCAGAGTTTCATCGTGTCTCCTTCGTAGTTCTGCGGACCGCGACGCATCTTAGAGACTATCGAGCCACCTCTGGATCATCTCAGGGGTGCAATGGGCTTTCAGAATCTCCCCCAGGTCCTGATAGACTTGTCGTGGATCGGCCGGCAGGATTTTGCATTCGCTGAGGAATTGCAAAACGGCCTTGATGCCGAGGACGAATCCGTTGAAGCGCCCCTCCTCAAGGCAGAAGTAGACGAGCGCGTCTCTAGCGATACCCTGTGGAGATAGGCGCTTCCCGCGTCTTTCCAACTCGAAGTCGCGCAACCCCCTGTCGCGAAAATTCGGGCGACTACCTTGGCCGCCAACTTGGACAGCGATGCGCATGAAGGTTCGTAAGTAGTCCATTAGGGATTGCCACTCCTAAGCGCCTTGAACCTGGCTTTGCTCGCCGATCACCTGCTACGAACGGCGATTTTGATCAAATCGGAGCGTACTTGCAAGGACGGTTAACCGAGCAATGAGGGGATGAGACAAAGAAATGGCTCGAAAACCGCGAATCGAAAAAGGTGAAAAATATTCTTCATGCCGGCTTCGATGCCGGCACTGGTTTTAGGCTGGTTACCTTAGACGGGCTCGAACCAGCAGCGCACGTGCGCGGGTGCCCGGGCTCGGCGCTGCCTCTGACCTCAGGTCGCCCCGAGCAAGCGGCAGTCGACGCGGCATTCAGCGCATATCGAAACCGAGCCGTTTTGGCGGGCCATACTTGACTTTCTGTAAGCCAACTGCTGTCGCAAGGAGCTGGTAAGACAGCCGGAGCACTGGCGATTTTCTTTGGCTGGGTATTGGGTGGACGAAGATGTGGCGATTGGCGACGTGTTGCTCAGCCGGGTTTGCTGCTGAGAGCGGGGAAGGGGAGTCCGACGCCGAGAGAAGCTGCGAGGTTGGGACATCGCGCCGAGCGCAATGAGTGATTCAACAACATCGGACCAGGGCATATCCAGCCGGTCCCTGCATTCTGAAGGCTAGACCCTACCATGGGCGTCCAGGTACTGCTCTACGAGTCTGGTCTTCTCCCGTAACACGTACGCGGACCGAAACGCACAATCCCCGTCGAGGGCCTTTGGAGCGCCGGCATGATTCCTTGAGTTCCCTCACTCTCCGCTCAAGCAACTGTCGATTGGTCTTGACGAACATTAACCTCGGAGTTTAATGTAGCTTTAGACAATCTGTTTACCTCCCATTCACGCGCCTTTGGTGCGTAGCCCTTATAGGGCCTGAAACGGCGTCATTGGACGCCGCCTCCTAACCCCGGGCCAGGTATCCTACCAGGCCGCCTGCGTCCGCCTAGAGCGACCGCAGACCAGCGGGGCGGTGCCAGCGTGACCTGCACTGGCACGTGGTTTGGGGCTCGCTTGTATCGAGTCCCTTTGTCGATGCTAATGGGAGGATTCGCAATGAAAACTCATTGCCGCAGATTGTCCCTCGGGAATCTCGGGCAACTCCAGCAAAGAATCCGCGCAGTCTCCGACTGGTGGAGTCAACTGGATGTCTGTGGTGAACCGGGAGCGACAACTTGGGAAGTCCTGGAAACACTGAGACAGCAGGTAACCGACTGCTTGAGCAAAGATCCGCCGGATATTGATGAGGCGGAGTCGCTTACCGCGATTGCTCAACTGAGGATGACCGGCCAATCGGAGCTCTAGTTCTTCCCAAAACCAATTACAAGAGGCACCTGCCTTGGCCATATTTCTTGGAAAGACCGCGCGGCACCTGCGGGAGACTTTAGGACTGACCCAACGGGCGACGGCCAATGCGCTTGGCATTTCCTACGTGCACCTGTGCAACATTGAAAACAACAAAGCTCTGCCTTCGCAAGAACTCTTGGAGCGATTCCGGACACTTTGGGGAATAGACCTATATGTGCTTGCCTGGTGTCTTTACGGCGACCATAGCAAGCTTCCCGCGGCGATGCGTCGAGCCGCCGCCCTACTGGCCAAATCCTGGCAAAACCAATTGGGAAGACAGGAACCAAGGCGCCGAAGGGCGGCAGGTGCCTGATGCTGCGGATTCGGCAAGTCAAACATCTCGCGCGAACCCTGAACACGACCGTCGCAAGGATGACGAGCGTACTTGAACAGCCGGAATTGTATTACGAGGATCTGCTCCTCATCGATCCCGCTAAGCCAAATAAGCCGCGTCCCGTCGTTGACGTGCGCGGCGAAATGCGAAGACTGCAATCCTCCTTTTATCGTCGCCTGCTACTTCCAAAATTGGAACCATCGTTTTTCAGCCATGGGGGAGTTCCCGGCCGACATGTTAAAAGCAACGTCGAGCCGCATCTGGATTCTCGATTCGGATTTAAAACCGATATCTCGAATTTCTATCCTTCCATTCACTACAGGCGTGTCTATCTGCTATTCACTGAGGAAATGGAATGTTCGCCTGATGTGGCTCGCCTTTGTACCAAGCTTTCAGGGCGAACGCATCAAACTTTCTCTAGGTTTCGTGCCCCAGCCAAGGTTTCCTCGAGAAAACCCGTGTCCAAGGCAGCCGCCTTGCGTTTCCGTGCGATGCTCGTTTTGGCCGGATTCCGCTTGA
>Ga0316363_10000494_pt1 | contig 51696 bp, 30 predicted proteins | sample Sb_taG_3_FD_200459 | JGI IMG/M metagenome (GOLD analysis project Ga0316363, IMG submission 200459) | Peat soil microbial communities from Weissenstadt, Germany - Sb_50d_a_PC metaG (v2) (version 2) | ecosystem: Environmental > Terrestrial > Soil > Wetlands > Peat | place: Germany: Weissenstadt...
GCATCGAGGCCGTTCGCGATCTGGATGCCGATCTCCAGAAGTTCCGAGATCTCGATGGGCTTCCCGACAATCCGGTGCTTGAGGGTCTGGCCCTCGAGCAACTCCATGGCAATAAACGGCCGACCTTCAAACTCGTCGATGTCGTAAATCGTGCAGATATTCGGATGATTCAGCGCGGAGGCGGCCCGCGCTTCACGGCGGAACCGCTCAATCGCCTGCGGATCGTGGGAAATATCGTCGGGAAGGAATTTCAGTGCGACATTCCGGCCGAGGCGCCCGTCCTTGGCTTTATAAACAACGCCCATGCCACCACCGCCGAGTTTATCGACGACGGTGTAGTGGGAAATGGTGCGACCGAGGATAGAGGAAGAATCAGCCATAGGAAGATGAATGTTACGCCAGCGGCTGAATTCAGGCAATCGTGTTGCGGATTGAAGTCTGCCTTGGCGCCCCAGAAGTCCCGTTGTGCGAAGCTCCATTCGCGCTTGCCTTCGTTTGTGGGCGGATGACGGGCTAACCTTCCCTAATCCGGTAAGGTAAGGGTTGCCGACTACTCCTCCAGGACTGGTATGTGAACGAGCTTGCGTGACCACTTCTTCCGTGAAGTCGCCTCGAAATCCATTTTAAGTGTCAGTTGCTGGAAAAGGGGAAACGGCCGCCACACCGCCCCGGATGAACTCGTAATCACAACTACATTCGGCACGTCGCAGGGGCCGACACAACCGCTGATCGTCAACTGGACCCGTTCAGCATCCCGCGTCTCCGCCATTCTTTTTTGAGCCATTCGACTGGGGCTTCGGGCAACCCGCGTTCCGTATTGCCGCAACAACAGCCTCGGCAAATCGTAATCTGCCCGAGCACGACGCGCTTCGTTTTGAGTGGGCAATCTTCCTGTGCGTTCACAATGCTAGACCAGTCCCCAAACCCCTGGACTCATTGCCTGCTTTCAGCACTCCGCGGCAACAATCTCGTGGAATTGAGAATGAATGCCATTTCCGAGCTAACGTGAATGAAAGCCGCAAGCAGTGGGTTCAAGAAGCCAAAAGCCGCCATTCCTACCCCTATGCTGTCCACTACCAGAGTGCCCGCGAAATTCTGCATAATGATGCCGCGGCAGCGACGCGCCACCCGCAAGGTCTCGACAAATTTGTTGAGATCGCTTCCAATCAAGATGACATCGGCGCTCTCTCTGGCAACGTCCGTTCCTGAACCCATAGCAATTCCGACATTCGCCTCCACCAGGGCTGGAGCATCGTTGATGCCGTCCCCGACCATCGCAACTTTGCGATTCTTCCCGCGAAGTGCCCTTACCCATTTCGCTTTCTGGTCTGGCAAGAGCTCTCCCACCGCTTCGTCGACGCCGAGCTCACGCCCCACTAACGTAGTCACTCCTTGCGCGTCTCCGCTTAGCAGAACCGTCTTCAGGCCCATCTCTCGCATTGCCGCAACTGCACTCTTCGCTTCGGGGCGCAGCACATCGGCAATGCGGATAGTGCCCAGCATCTGTCCACCGCGACCGACATGAACTTCCGAAACCCCGCTTTGTCCGTCACCGTTGACTGGCGGAATGCCCTTCACGGCACGCTCCATCAAAAGTGCCCGGCTACCGACCAGTATCTCTTCGCCCCGGTATGTCACTCGGACCCCTCTTCCCGGCGTGTAGGAGAACTCATCCGGTTCGACGACAGGAACCGCGAGCTCGGCGGCCCGCGCAATAATTGCCTTCGCAAGCGGGTGTTCGGACTTGCGTTCGGCGATGCTGGCAGCGGCGATGATTTCCAGCAGAGCGAACCCATCGCTGGACACGATCTCCCGGATTTGAGGCGTTCCGAAGGTCAACGTGCCAGTCTTATCCAAGAGCACGGTATCGACCGCGGCCAGCGCTTCCAGGTAAAGACCGCCTTTCACAATCGCTCCGTGACGCGCCGCGCGGCCAATCGCTCCCAGAATGGCGAGAGGCGTTCCTGCCGCAATGCCACACGCCCCAGCAACGATCACGACAGAAATCGTCGACCTGACATTGTGGGTGATGACGAACGTGAGAGCTGCGGCCCCCAAGGCGAAATACACCAAGTAGCCAGCCAGAAGATCCGCGGTTCTCTGAATAGGAGCGCGCGACTTCTCCGCGCGCTCGACGGCGTCGATGATCCTGCCGAAGGTCGTATCGCGGCCCAGTTTTTGCGCTTCGACTTCTAAGGCTCCCGACTGGTTGATGGTTCCTGCGTAAACCGGATCTCCGGGCAATTTCTCAACCGGCATCGCCTCGCCGGTGATGGCTGCCTGCTCCACAAACGATCGTCCGCCGAGCACCCGACCATCCACCGGGATGCGACCACCCGGCTTCACGATTACCGCGTCACCCAGCTGTAGATTTTCGGCAGGTATTACGAGCTCTTCGTTGTTGCGTCGAACGGATACGGTTCGGGGCAGGAAATCAATCAGATCTTGGATTGCGCGTCTTCCGCGTCCGACCGTGAGCCCCTCCAAAACCTCGGCGGCAAGCACGAACGCCGTGATGACAAGAGCGGTAAAGAATTCACCAATGGCCAGAGCCGAAAGAAGGGCGATGGTCATGGAGAGCTCCATCGTCATCTTTCGTTCGACGATGTTCTCGAAGGCTTCCTTGAAAATCGGGTATCCGCCGATCAGGGCAGCCACGATGCCAATTACACTGGCACGCGAAAACGGCTCCCACACGCGAAACCAGACGGCGGCCGCGGCCAGTGCCACAAACGCAATGCGAACGAGTTCAGCCCATTCGACCCCGTGCTCATGTTCCGAGGCGTGGTCCGCTTCCTTGATTGGAGAGAGGGGAGAAATCGGCGCATTGTGTTTTTCAACCAAGGGAGGAGCGCTCATACCGTTGCCCTTTCCCGCTCGAGGCGGCCGGTCACTTCAGGTAAGACTTGACCATGTCGATCACTTCATCCGCTGCCATCACCTGTTGTGAAGTGGCCCTATGCTTTCCGTTGAGCACATGACTGCGGATGTGCCCTTCCAGGAGTTCGGCCATCAGGCTGTTCATCGCTCCTCTGGCAGCGCTCATGACTTGCAAGACTTCGGAACAGTCGCGCTCCTCGGTAAGGGTTCGCACGAGAGCTTCGACCTGCCCCTGAATGCGCTTGGCTCGCAGAATTAGTTTTTGTTTGTCCTTGATCGTGTGGCTCATTGTCCGGTGTCCCATTCCGATGATATCATACCGGGTATGGTATACAAAAACTTGCGATGATTTCCGCCGGCACTTTTTCTCCTCCCCGCTAAACCGACAAGTTGGCCTAGCCGAGTGGACTGGTGATCCGGAAGACGGGAATCCCACAAGTTGCAGGGCAAGATACTCCCGTTGCGTTTCGTTTCTGTTTTGGTATAGATTCAAACCACAGGCTGGTGGGGTAGCCGTCATGAGGTCGATCTCGAAGCGGATAGCGTTGCTGTGCGTCTTGCTGACCTTCTGGTCGGCAACAGCATCCGTTGCGCATCAGCATTCGAGCGCGATCGAGTCGGCAAAGTGTTCGGTCTGTGCCGCTGTCCAATCAGCGGCTCCCAAAGCCCCGGCCATACTGACACGTGTCACATTCGTTGTCGTCGCCACCTTTCGGCCGCAGTCGGTTTCCGCCAAGCAATGCCTGATAGCCTTCGCCCTTTGTGTCCGCCCGCCTCCTAGCGTCTAAAGATCAAATTTCAGCTGTGTATAGGCCGGTTCTTGTCCCGTGAACCGTGTCCTTGATCTTTACACGGACCAAATTCTTCTGGAGGAATTCATGCTGACTTCTTACAAAAAGTCGCTTCATGCGGCTTTTATGGTGGTTTTCTGTTTTGCACTGGGCCTTCACGCTTACGCGCAGTCGGGCGGAAGTTCGGGATCGATTAACGGCACCGTCCTGGACTCTTCGGGCGCGGTGGTTACGAACGCAAGCGTTGAGATTCACAACCCGGTCAGCGGCTTTGACCGAACCACCACGACAGACAGTAAGGGGAATTTCAGTTTCACGAACGTACCGTTTAATCCGTATCACATGACGGTAAAGGCTGCGGGATTCGCTCAATACGCGCAGGATGTGGAAGTCCGATCGGTAGTGCCCGTGACTGTGAAAGTCAGTTTGACGGTAGCCGGCGGCACCGCCACGGTCACGGTCGAGTCTGCGGGAGATCTGGTGGAGAACGATCCCACCTTCCACTCCGACATCGATAAGGAGTTGTTCGACAGACTCCCCTTGGAAAGCGCTTCGTCGTCGCTGAGTTCGCTGGTTACTCTCTCGACGCCGGGAATCGCTGCCGATTCCAATGGCCTCTTCCACGGGATCGGCGACCACGCGGAGAATTCGTTCTCCGTCGACGGCCAGCCGATTACCGACCAGCAAAGCAAAGTCTTTTCCAATCAGATCCCACTCGAATCGATCCAATCCATGGAAGTCATATCCGGCGCCCCGCCCGCGGAATACGGAGGCAAGACCAGCGTGGTGATTGTGGCTACCACCCGCTCGGGCCAGGGCGTAACCGCACCCCATGGCAGCGTGACCAGTTCCTATGGGTCGTTTGGAACATCCAACGTGGCGGCCGATCTCGCTTACGGTGGTAAGGGCTGGGGAAACTTCGTCTCCATTGGCGGTTTGAACAGCGGACGATTCCTCGATCCGCCCGAATTCTCGGTAATGCACGACAAGGGCAACGAGGAGAACCTGTTCGATCGCGTGGACTACCAACTCTCATCCGCCGACTCGATCCACCTGAACTTCGGCTACACCCGGAGCTGGTTCCAGACGCCGAATTCGTTCGATGCCCAAAACGCGACGCCCTGGAGCGGACTGGACGGGGTTCTTCCTGGGACGCCAGGAACGCTGGAGAACTATGGGGGCGTAGTTCCCGGCACCAAAATTACCGTCGGAGCGACCGACCAACGCTCCAAGATTGGGACCTTCAACATCGCCCCTTCGTGGACGCATCTGGTAAGTACGAACTCCGTATTTACTTTGGGGGCATTCGTGCGCCGGGACGATTACAACTACTACCCAAGCGGCGATCGTTTCGCGGACCTCGGGCCGCCGAGCCTGCAGAGACAGTCGGTGGGTCAGAACCGGACGCTCACCAACGCGGGACTTCGATCCGATTTCTCCTACGTCAAAGGGGTGAACCAAATCAAGGCTGGAGTCACCTACGAACAGACATTTCTCAGTGAAAAAGACACTGTGCGTATCGTCGATCCAGCCTACAACGCGCCCTGCATAACTCTGTCAACAGTAGCGATCCCCAACGTTCCTGTGCCGGGTTTTACCGATCCCTCGCAATGCGGTGTTGCCAGCTACGCGCCAAATGTTGCCGATCCTACAAACCCGTACTTTAATCCCAACGCACCCAACACCGCGTTTTACCCTGCTTTCAATCCGGCCCTGTTGCCCTACGACTTGACCCGCGGCGGAAGCTTGTACCCCTTCAATGGCCACACGGACGTGAAGGAGCTTGCTCTCTATATCCGGGACGTGATCACAGCCGGAAACTGGTCTTTGAACCTCGGCATACGCGGCGATCTCTACAACGGTCTGTCAATCGCGCGGCAGGCCGAGCCTCGTCTTGGGATCTCTTACAACGTCAAAAAGACCAACACGATTCTCCGCGTTTCCTACGCGCGCACCCTGGAATCTCCCTTCAATGAAAATCTAATACTTTCCAGCACCGGATGCGGCAGCGGCAATACTGTCTTGTCCCCGCTTCTTCTCTGTTCCCCTGGAGTGAGCGGGGCGTTGAGTCCCGGCTTTCGCAATGAATTCCACGCTGGCCTCGAGCAAGCTTTCGGGCGCTACCTGGTCTTTTCCGGCGAGTGGATCACGAAGTACACGCACAATGGCTACGATTTCAGCGTGTTCGGCAATACCCCGATCTTTTTCCCGATTGAATGGCACAACTCGAAAATTCCCGGGTATGCGGGCCGCTTGAGCGTTCCGAACTTCCATGGCTTTTCGGCGTTGATGGTCTTCTCCAGCGTGGCGGCGCGTTTCTTCCCGCCGCAGATTGGCGGCGCTGGCGCGACCGTGGGAGCTCCGGGGGCTCCCTTCCGCATCGACCACGACGAAAAGTTCAACCAGACCACCCACTTTCAATATCAGCCCTGGAAGCGCGGCCCATGGCTGGGCTTCAACTGGCGGTACGATAGCGGTCTGGTGGCCGGCAACGCACCGTGCTACGGGCTAGGCCCAAGCAACGATTGCCCGCAATCGGTCCCAACGGGTCCGCCAGCCGTCCTAGTGCAAGATATTTTCGGAAACCCCTTGAGCGCCGATCAGGAGTTCCAGGCCGGGTTCACCTGCAATGGCGTCCGCGCAACCCCGACCACTCCGCTGCCCTCCCCGTGCCCGGCACCGCTCGGATCCAGTCTTATACAAGTACCGGCGAATGGAGCCGAGAACGACGACCATAACCCGCCGCGCATTGCGTCACGCAGCCTGTTCGATGTTTCGGTGGGCGACGACAACCTGTTCAAAGGTGACCATTACAAATGGAGTCTCACGCTTACCGCCATCAACATAACCAACAAGCTGGCGTTGTATAACTTCCTTTCGACCTTCAGCGGGACGCACTATGTGACGCCGCGCGCGCTGACGGCCCAGCTCGGGTTCCACTTCTAGCCCGCCGTGCGAGATGGCTCTGGTCGATTCAAGACCAGGGCCACGCATTTCCGTAACGAATGCTCGATCTTCACTGTGGTTGCAGAAGATGGTCGCACCGAAAATCGATGACTTGGAGCCAAACGCCAAAGGCGTGGAAGCGTGCTGCTCGCCTTCATAAATCTGTTTTTCGAGGCTCAGAGTGCCTTACGGTTTGCCCCCACTAACCAGCCTGCTACGCTGTTCACGCGATGGTCCAGATGCATCCGTAGTTGCTCGGAACACTAAGCGTCTGCGCCACGCCTGCAACAACGCCGATTAGATTCTGCGCGCCCTCGATCTCGTCGACATAGTTACCGCTTGTGGGGAAGGCGAAGCTCGTCGTCTGCTCCTGATCTGTAAAATTGACGACAACTAGACTGAATGTGTTTCCAACCTGCCGTGAAAACGCCAACAAACCCTTGGAGTTGAAGTTGTTGTAGTCGTTGTAGAAGTAATGCTGGCCATCAATGAACTGCGTCCCACCGAGGCGGATTTTCGTCAGTTTTCGAACCAGGCGGATGATCGGCTGGCCGTCGTTGTCATAGAAATAGTTCCAGCGCACCGGCCGATAGAGCATCACGCGCCCGTAGCCGCTACCAGGAATCCAATAATTCTCGCAGAATTCCTGCCCCTCCGACAGTAGCGGCGTTCCCTTCGCCGTCATTAGCGCAATCAGATAAGGCTGAACCTTGGGCCAATTGCCGTCCCGATTCCCTTGCTGGAGTAACACGTCGTCTGGATCGTTGTCGATGGGGATCGTACCGAAGTTGCAGATGAAACGCTGATGATCGTGATTCTCAATGTACTGAAGACCGGTCTTGGGTAGGGCGTCGCCGTTTGCCGTGACCGACGTCGGATATCCGCTTAGTCCGAGTTGTAGTCCCAGTTGCTCGATGGCGCCGGGGCTGCCGGCGGCACAGTTAGCGGCGGCAGAGAGTGTGCCGTCCTGCCAGGTGCCGGTGGTGTAGCTCCCGTAAAGGATATCCGGGGGATTTGGAAGATATTCGGCAATCTGGATCAGATTGATATTCCCGGCCGAATCAAAGAATCGCTGATAGTGATCCGTCGCCCCGGCCTTCGATTTGACATACTGGTAGGTGCAATATACCAGGTTGGCATAACCTACTCCGGTGGGACCGTCCCAATACTCTGGCACATCGTCGAATCGGAATCCGTCCACGTGAAACGTGTCGAGCCAGAACTGATTGACGGAGTAGTAATAATCCTGAGTGAGCTGCTTGGTGAAATCGTTCAATGTGCCAAACGCTCCGCTGCCGTCGTTGAACGGGTTGATGAGATCGTTCTGCAGGGCATTATAAAGCTGCGTGTACGCAAAGTCACCGCCTGTGTGGCCGTAGACCGAATCCACGATAACGGCGATTCCATTCTGGTGACAGAGATCTGCGAAATGCTGAAAATCAGATGCTTTGCCAAAACGCTCCGCGACACAGAAATAGCCGATGGGGTCGTATCCCCAATCGATGGTGCTCAGAACGTTTGAGACCGGCATGACTTCGATGCAGTTGATTCCCAGATCTGCCAAGTAAGGAAGCTGCCTGATGGTGCGAGCAAGATCGTCTCGAAACTCGCTGATCATCAACTCATAAATAATGGCATTCTTAAGAGGCGGCGTTTTCCATTTAGTTTCATTGGCGGAAAATGTGTATGGTGTACTTCCGACTGTAATCGCAGACAGGCGCCCGACACCGACTTCGCGCGAGAACGGATCGATTATGAAGTCGACGTCGCCGCGCGTGGGGCTGTGAATGACATACCGATAGACATAACGTCCGGGTTGCCCGAACGCGGAGGACCCAGGTGGCGGTGGCGCGGTGTTTAGATCGATCTGGCCGGACCAGTAATCGCCGTAGCTAGGATCGACAGAGTGAGCCTGTGTCACCAGCGCTGGCTGGGCGGCCTGAAGATACTGGTCCGTTTCGTGAATGATTTTCACGGAAACAGCGTATCCTTTGCCTGAATCGACTCCGGGCAGAAACATTCCGAACTGGACGACCTTGGGCGATATTTCCAGCGCGCCCAACTTATTCATCGAAAGGTAGTTCATAAAGACCCCCGAACGTAAGCAAAGAGGCTGGTTGGCTATTATACCCAACCATCATTATTAGGCAGGGAAAGATGTCCTTTCTCGGTAGATGTAATCGACAAGTGTAAATGCGCATCCGGGCTCTCGGACTTCAGTAGAGCCGCACATGTACGTATCACGCGCAAACCGTCGATATGACCCATACGGGCCAGAAGTCGGCTTTGGGGAAGCGCCGCGCCGTCGAATGCCGAGCTAGCCCAGGGTTCCGCGAAGCTCGTTTCTGGACCGCGAGGGGCACCGCTGCCATCAAGCGCACTGCTTGAAAGGTCTCCAGCCGGCATCCATGAAGTCAAAATCGCCAGCGCCGGAGCGCTATCGTGTCAGATGGAACACTTTGGCCCAGGGCACCAAGTTGGGCAAGAAGTCACCGGCAGCGTGCGCGATAACCAGCACAGCGAAATTCTTCGTTCGCATCCACAAAACGCCGAGGAAGAGACCGGCAAGCGAGGTCAGCACGATCGAGTACCCGACGGCCATGAATAGAGAAGGATGTGAGCCCAGAGCTTCCTGCGTAGCCGCCGGACGCAAGTAAAAACCAGGCGCATGTAGCAAGCCAAAGAGCACGGCTGCCACAACCAGCGCGCCCCACGGCGACCGCAACACCGCCGCCAGTCGTTCCTGCAGCAGCACGCGGAAGAAAAATTCCTCGACAACTCCAACTTCAATCATCAACCAGATAAAGCTGAGGGGCGTAGCGACAGCAAGTGCCCACACCGGCAGATGAGCTTCCCGAATGTCGTGCAGACCGCGCCCTAGGGTTGATTGCATGAGGAGAGCAGCCAACGACATCCACAGCGCCGGGCGGAGATCACGCCACTTCAGCGAAACCGGCATGAGCTCAGCGATCCTGTAGTGGCCCAAACCCAACATGATCGCTGCGGGAAAGCCGACAACTGTCACGAGCTTCACGCCCAGCAGCACGACTGAGTGCAACGGCTCAGTCCCAATGCGCGCTACGCGACCGAACCCCGATACCAGCACCCATGCGATCACCACTAGATACATCACCAGAACCGCGGTTTCGACCCCGGGCCGGCGTACAACATGGGGCAGTGCTGACACTCGACGTGTGGCCAACATGGCGAGCGCAGGGAATATCACCCCGAGAATCACCAGTGCGGCGAGCGCCTCGCTGGCCTCAAACCCCTCAAAGATCCGCAGCAACATGAAAACCGCCACCCAAAGCGCGAAGTAGGCGCCCACGTATGTTCCGGGACGGATGGATGAAGCGGAACTCTGCATACTCTTCATATACGCATACCGCTGCAAGTAGGATCCATTAAGTTTATGGGCTTTCCGAAACATCTTGCCGTTGAAACCGTCCGTCCGAACGATCAACTCACGAGCCGACTAGCTCTGGAACAATGCTACCCGCGACGCTCATTTGATAGATTGCAGCCCGGGCTGCAGCCAGGAGAAAACGAAATCTGCGACCCCGGGAAAAACCGTCGCCAGTAATCCCAACAGCGGGGCAATGCCAAAGCTCACAATCTTCAACCAGAAATCGCTTCCCAATTCCCCTGGCCTGGTATTGGTTACATGACTCAGCGTCGCATCCCTATGCATTTGTGCGTACACGTAAAGAATGATCGCTCCCAGCAATATAAACAAAGCTAGTATCGTGCCGCTGAGACCCTGCCGTGGATCAAAGGGGTAACTGGAGATCGCGATCGCGGTCGCAACAAAGAGCCATAGAATGCTCATGACAATCGAGCGCATCCGCCCAAGTATGTTTTGCACGAAGCCCATGTATGGAAGGCACACGAACTCCTCGGCATCGCGGATGTACTGTTTTTCCGAAAGCGGCGGCGCTGTGTCCTGGCCCTCCTCGCTATCGCTGCTCTCCCGCGCCTCCACTAAAACGAGAGAATTCGTCTCTGTTCTCCATTCCGGCAGCAGCAGGCGCACCAGAAGAGTGGCGGCAGTCCTCGCTGTCGACAGTTGAAAAATTCTTAAAAGCTTCGGATTTTCTGCATCGCACTTCCTGTAATTCTCTGCATACCATTTAGCGAACTCCGCCCCAGCTGTACGAGTCTCCTTGAGCGCGTCGATGCAGTCCTTCTCAACCGTAACTGCCTTTTCAGGGGCGGCATCCGCTGCCTTCCCGGCCGGCAGGGCATTCAGCGCTGACACTGTGTGCCCCAGGCTTTCGAGCTGTCGAGAGAGCAATTTGTACCGGACGTCAAGAACGTTCCCGCTCATTCCCCACACGCTGCCCCACGAAAATCCGCGCAGGGCCGCCAGTGTTCGCCGCAGCGGCGTGCGATCCAGGAACATCAGCAGTTCCCGCAACTTAGTCCAGGTTCTCAGCAGTTGCCACGCCTCCGCGAGCATCAAGCTGAAGCAAACGACCAGATACCCCAAAAAGATGCCCGTATAATATTTCGCTCCCAGACTCCGGATCGGCAGACCCCTGGACACAGCCCCAACAATTACGAGAAAGCTTGCGACGAGAGTCGACCCTAAGATTACGATGCCGCTGGCCAGCGGCTTTGCGCCACGTTCGGTGTCCGCCGCGGCCTCTTCCTGGCTGAACATCCGCAAGATGCGCATAGTGTTCCCCGTTGAATCCTCTAACCACAGGTCGGACTCCGCCGGAAGCCGGCAGCGATCCGCGCCAAACAGAGCGAGGCCGTGCAAGGAGTGCCAGAACCATGCGTACATGCCCAGAGTTAGCACCAGCAACGGCACCAGGGGAGACACTCCGCTCAAAACGTGCATGTTGCGGTAGTACGTAAAAAACCGGTTTGCGGGCATCAAAGTCCACTGAAGCGGTAGCGCAAAACCCGCAAAGAACACGATGATTCCGAGCGCCGAGCCGCCACACGCCAGCGCGATCAGCCTGCCGGAGTCGAGGCGGCCTTCCGCGCACTGCGGTGCCCCACCGCTCCCGCTCCTTAACTTTTCCCTCCTCAGAATATTCGCAATGCTCGCCCCGAGCGCGATTACGCATTCGAAAAACACAACCCCACGGACCGCCCGCGAGTATAAGATCCTCGCCGATGATGCATCCAACACTCCGCATCCCCAGCCTACGAACAGCGGCAGCATCGCTGCAAACCACCCCCCAAGAAATACGAGCACCGTGTGGCGCCACTCGCCCGGATTCGCAAAGTGGGTGCGAAACGACGGCTTCGCCGTGAACGATGCCTTCCAGCAGCACCACATGTGAAAGCAAACGAAGCCCGCGAGAAAAACCAGCCATAGCTTTAGACTGAGCGGTATTTCTATATTGATGCGGCCTCGCTCGGGCACGCTGGACTGCATCGTGCTTTCATTCATGGCCGCGATCGCCCAGAAGCCGTCTCGTCCGAGCACCGTCAGCCAAGTTGCCGGCCGCCGGAATGCGTCGCAATTGCTCCCACTCGCAGGGGGTACACACTCTTTAGGTATCACCCAGGACGGCATCCCGTAATCGGGAAGCGGCACGGGCGGCTTGCAGTCCGCACGCAAAGGAGGGAGCGACCCAGAGACCGTATCTGTCGGCGCGGCGAATTGCCCCGTATCGCGTGGCAGCGTGCAGTTATCCGTAGGATCCGCGCTCGGATCTTCGCTTAGCGTCTGCGTGTGAAGTAATAGCCGGAGCGCGATGTACGTGCCTTCCGAAGTATCCGAATTAAATAGCCGTTGGCCGGGCGATGAAGCCGTACTGCCGACCCATTCCCGCTCTCGTTCCAAAAGCGGGTACGTGCTCAGGCTCATCGTCCCGCCCATTCCCGTTGCGCCGCGCTCCCGCTCGAAAAGACGGTCTGAACCGTCGGTCACGATGCGGGCGTCCGGATAGGCGCGTCGCAAATAACGGGCGAGAAAAAGCTGGTCGAGCGCGTTGGTGCTGCGGAGGATCACATACTGGATGTGACGCACCCGCAACGCGTTCACGATGCCCAACAGATAGGCCTCTTGCGACACAGGCGTCTGGTTCCCAGCATAGGATCGAATCGTGTCATGATCCTGGCCTTCGGGATCGGCGAGATCGCTGGGCAAACGCCCACGCCCGACGTCCGAAGACTGCTGCGGCGCTGTCGTATTGAAAATGGAGTTCGTTTGATAGGCAGCTCGCAACGCCGAAATATCCCGCGGATAGTACAACCACAAGGCATCTGTCAAGCATTCACTATCATTTGTACCCACCTGGTCTTTCTCAGACCCCGCAGCACCCTTACTACCCCCGTAGACCGTTTCATCCTCGGAAATGACGGCAATCACGCGGGGCTCATCAGGGTCACGGGATTGTTTCCTGAGAAATTCGCAATATCGTTCCAGGCCCACCTCATCGCGTTCCAGGAAACCGTGGAAGTCGATTTTCAAATCACTGAGTTTCGAACCCGACATCAGGGCGCCGAACTCTCTTATCGCCGTGCCGCTGTTGGCCGTGCCGCTGTGAATCGACAGCGGAGCGGGAGTAGAACCGCGAACCTCCTTCACATACTTTCCAGAATCGCCCCCGGAAAGCAACTTCGCCAGAGAAGGAAAAGATCCCGAAAAGGTCGGTCCCAGAATCGCGGTGCGCGCGCGGTTCTTCTCATTTAAAGCCTTCAATTTGTCAATCCACGCCAGAGCATTCGTAAACTGCTCGGTATGGATTCCTTTGGTCGGATCTTCTCCCACAACAAACACAATCAAACCGCCTCGATAAGGCTCCAAAGGATCATTTGAAGACTTGCTAACCGCTTGGCCTGACTGTTTACTCGCGTCCTCCGATGGGCTGTGTCGGAAGACCAGAATCCCTGGTTGGTCTTCCACCATTTCCTTGCGGTAGGAGGCTCGATCTTCGTCGGCCAGCCGCAAATACGTCTCCTCCTTGTCGTCCCATGGCAGCCATGAAGCTTCATAGGAATAGCTTTCGTCCTGCGCTGCCTGTTGAATGACCTCCGCCATGCGATCGAACATCAGGGCCAAATGGGTGTGAATGGGATCGGGAAGTGTCGCGATGACAAACTTAGGGTCCAGCGCCGGCCCTTGCCTCACCGACGTCTCGGCACTTGCCTTCGCGGCCGTGTGTGAGGGATCGTCGGCAAGACAAGACTCGGGTCTGGGCGCCTTCTTGATGGCTAGGAACACTTCCAGGACTTGAGCGATGTCGTCACAAGCGCGTTTCTTCTCCGCAGTGTCCGTTTCGGACGCCACCGCGTGAGCCTGCTTCCCACTAACTCGGAATGCCCCCGTCCCGTTCTCTCCGGCAAACTTGGCTCCAGGTTGCAGCGAGACGCCTACCACGCCCGCAACAGCTAGGGCACCAACGATCCCCCATGTCGTTTTATTTTTCATTCTGCAACCCTGCTCAACTCAAAACAGTGAAGATCGAGCAGATCCTCCAAGAAGTGACGTATTTACGTTAGCGATGGTGTGTTTCCCCTCGTGCCCTCCAAAGGCGAACAGCAGAAACACCTGGGGGAAGCCACGCGCCCGCGTCAGACCAGCAGAAAAGCTTACGATGACGAAGCCGCCAAGCGCAGAAGGCGACACTTCCGGGGATGGCGCTTCACCTAACCGCCACAAGACGATTTAGGAAAGTCGGCGAGTAGAAGCCCCCTCGGATGTGCAAACTCAGGATGAGTCTCACTCTTCCGTTCGCCAAACACACGCAAAGTGCACTTCGAACTTCAAAATGTCAACCAAAGAAGCGGCTGGCAGGAAACACTTATCTGCCACGAGGAATTCTTCTATAGGCCGTATCATCCACCGGCCACCTCCTTCCATTGAGACCAGGCGCGGCGCACCTACCCTCGCTGCCCGCTGCAGTAAACAGCCGCTGGTTTGCAGAACCTTACTTGCCGGCAACCGGTTCAACAGTGTCATCCGGCATGAGTTTTTCGTTGATTGCCTGCGTCGAGCTGTGATGGATCGTACCGTCCGCTTTGCAATAAATCTTCAGCAGCCAACCAAAAACATCTCCCGGCCATTTTGCAGGCCAGTTGGAAGTGGCGGGAAGCGTCGCGCACGACGCACCCAGGGCCTCCGTCAGTTGCAGAATCTCGCCGTGATGCCAGCAGATCAAAGTGTTACTGCCCGCATACTGCTTCGCTTTCCGCTGGAAATGCGCCACCAGCTTCGAGTAGTCCTTGTCTTTATACTTCGTATCGACCTGCTTCTTGAGTTTCGCTGCAAGGGGTGTGAGGGTAAGCAGCGGGCGATCACTGCGGTCTGAATCCTCGCAGGCAAACAAGTAATCCCAACGGATGATATTGCCCTGCCGGTCTTTGAGGTTCTGAAAGTACTTTACATAGGCATCCGCTCTTGCCTGGCCCGCGGGCGAGAGACCAGATCCAGAATCCGGCTTCTCGCCGTGGCGGATCAAAAAGATAGTCGCGTTAGCTGGCATAGGAGATAGATGGGTCGCGGGCGCAGCTGCTGAAGGCATGTTCGCTCTCTCCTCTCTGTTCGTTCTTTCGTCTCGTCAGAAGCGCGAGGTGGACTTGACACCGTCCTCCAGACGCTTCGGTTACTGATATTTGTGGCTGTCAAGATCCAACTTAAATTCGTCGAGAGTCTTGTGCGAAGTCGCGCCAATGAACTGACACGTTAACGTTCGTGCTTCGATCGTGACTTTTAGGAAGCCGAACTCACTATCATCGCTATTGTTGTCCACGTAGTATTCGACCTGCGCCGAGTCACCCGCCGGAAATTGGAACGACCCCGGGGTTACTGCCGGGAAAGGCGTCACTTGCGATGCTCCAGTCTCACCGTCACACAGTTCGGCGAGCACTTCGAGCGGAGAGTGACCACCACATCCTGCAACCAAGCAAGGCATGACAGTTCCGTCCGCGAAAGTGTAAGTAAGGCGCTGGAACAGATGTGCATGGGCCGAAAATATCGCATCAGGCCGCTGCCCGCCATCTGCAAATGCCTGTTGCAACGCGACCGCGAGATAGGGCGCATTGGATGCGTTGGGAGTAGGCCCCTGCGATGGATCACCACGGACGTTGAAGTTAGACGCTCCAGAATAAGGTGGATAATGCACCGCCAGCAGCACGGCTCTCTGGGGCGAGTTTTGGCTGTTTGCGGCGGCTACGGTTTTCAATTCCCCGACGAGCCACTGATACTGCTGTCCTCTGGTGAAATCGCGATACACAGTCGGATCGTCCAACATGCCGCCGTTCGCTATGTTTGAACACAAACCAACGATGTATGCGAGCGGAGTATCGAGGCGCCAGTACACATAAGGCTGAATCATGGCGGGCCTCTGGTCGACTGTGTTCCCCGTCCAAGGCACGGGCCATTTCGAAGCGTCGGAGCAAAAAGCTTCAAAATAGTTGGTTATCGACGTGGACTTCCCATCATGATTACCTGGGATAGAAACGACGCGCTTCGGATAGTTCATGTACGGAGCATAGAACTGCGAGTTCCACAGCGCAGGTGTGTCACCACCTGTCGAGCTATCTGCGGTCGCGTCGCTCCCCTTCTCTATGTAGATGATGTCACCCAGGTGGTAGAAGAACGAGGTATCGTTGGCGGCAGTTATCGCGGCGGCCACTGTTTCCGTATCAGTCTGCGTTTCAGGATCACCGGAGCAGCCCACCATTGCAAAACTCATCTTTCGGGAGGAGACGATTCGCTGATTCTCGTCGGCATCAATGGCGCTGAAGTCGAGCGGTTTCTGGCCGGCGGGAGGCGCTGGGAGACTCGTCCAGACGCCATGTTCCGCGCACTTGGTCAGCTTGTCTCCATTCTTCGACACGTAATTCTCCCAACGGCGCGCAAACCTAACACAAGTCGCGGGGAAAAGGACCAGCTATCTTGACTTAACGCGTCCCGTATCCCGCGTCCAAAATCCATCTTTCTTGAGAATGGTGTCGCTGCTAGCCAAATCGTTTCAGTGTTTCTTTGCATGGTCGCCGCCGCGGGGAGACATGACGCTAACTCTTGTCAGCTCCAATTTCAACCCCTGTTTCCGAGATCTGCGAGATGGTTGGGAAGTGGAGGCGCCCACCCGGTTGGCGTTGCAGATGACGGAAGTCTGAACTTTAACCATCGACGATAGCGCAGCCTCGGAATCGCCGCGCGCTGCCAATCGCTTGTAACGATTTGTCATCTTTCTGCACTATCCCAGCAGGTGGAAGACATCGCGCTGACCCGGCGATGAACCATTGTTTAGGGTCCCCGAAGTCAAACTTCAATTTCCGGAGAAAATCCATGAGCCCCACGAATCCCCCAAGCAAGCCGAGCGTTGCTTCCAATAAGCCGAGTGTTGCTGCCAGTAAACCGAGCGTTGCCTCCAGTAAACCGGGTATTCCTCCTGGTAAACCGAGTTCTCCTCCGGGCACGCCTAAGCCACAGATACACACTGCGATCCTGAAACTTCAGCCCACCGATATCGCGGCGATGCAGCAGGAACTCGCCAAGCACAACCTTCCCGTCGCGAAGTTCGGGCCGGTGTATGCCGAGATCGCGGCGAAGAGTCAGCCACACGCAGCCACCTTTTCCGCGGCCTATGTGCGCAATCTGCCCACTCCGGAACTGCTCGGTGATTTTTTCGGGAAGGTAGCGGTCGCAGCGCCCGCCGACCGGAAAGCGATCGTCGTAGCCAATCGCGAAAACGAAAATGGCGTCGGAGTCGTTCACGCCATTGGGACCCTGCCTGACGCGCAGGCTCAGGTCATCATGAAGGACTTTCTCATGGAAGAGAATGAGTCTGTAAATCAAAAGGCAACCAACAACCTGGCAGAATGGTTCGCGGGAGCGGGGCAAGCTCTGCTGGCGGCGAACTTTCCACTGCCAGAGCCGGCCGCAGCTCATGACGGATTTAATCTCTGGAACGCCATCAAAGGCGGCGCTCAAGCGATCGGCAATGCTGTTCAGACGGTGGGTAAAGCGCTAGGGAACGCTGTCGGCACCATCGCCAAGGGAATCACGCACATTGTCGGCGCCATCGCCACATGGACCGTTGACCAGACCAAGAACCTGGTTCACGCCCTCCTCCACATAGGTCAATCCATCGCCAACATCGTCAGCAGCGCGCTCCAAGCGGGTTACGATGCCCTGAAAAAGACTCTGCAAGGCATCCTTGCGCTGGGGCGAGCCGTTGGAGAAGTGTTGCAATCCGTCGACAATTTCACGATCGACGCCATCGCTTCCACGCTGCGCGCGCTAAAGGACATCGGCCAGCAGCTTGTGTCTTTCTGCGCGTGGATGGTGGGCAAGACATTCGCGGTGATCAAGAATTTTGTGGAGGCGATGATTCACATCGGTGAAAAACTGGGCGACATTCTGGCGGCGGTAGTGCGATTTGGAGCGGCCCTGGTGAGCGATTCCGTCAAGGCTCTCATGGCTCTGGGCCAGGCTGTCGGGGCCATCCTGGTGGCCGCCATCACCCACCCCGGCGATATCACGCAAGCGGTCGTGGTCGCCTTACAGCATCTTGGACAAACAGTGGAAGGGTTACTAAACAGTGTGAAAGCGCAGGGGATGCAATTCGTGCATGCGGTTGCAGTATCGATTGCGAAGATCGGAACGGAATTCGCACAACTCGCCGCGTATATAGCCACAGCCTCCGTCGACGTTGTCAAAGAAATTGTGAACGCTGTCATCAACGCCGGCCGCAAAATTGGCGACCTGATCTTCCATGTTGCAGAGTCTGCAGTTGACTCGGTGCGCAAGATCGTTCAGGCCGCGTTCACGCTCGGACAAAGTCTGCTCCAGGTGGTTCGTGGTCTGGTGGATGTGACCGGTGCGTTGCTGGTCGCCTCAGTCAAGGCGATCTTTTCGTTGGGCAAGTCGCTGGCGGACTTTATTCGCGCTGCGGTCGCGAGCAGCGTCGATCTCGCCGAGACCCTGATTGCCGCGGCAGTACAGGCGGGCGAAGCTGTGGCTCAAGTGTTCGCAGCCGCGATGGAGCAGGGATTAGAGGTGTTGCGGACCGCTTTGCACGGCGTATTCAAGCACCTTGGACCGGTCGGCGCAGCGCTGGATTGGATTCTTGCCCAGGCACAAAACGTCACCACGATGGCTTGGAAAGCTGTCCTTGAAGTGACGGATGCTGCCGGTAAAGGTGTCCACACAATACTGGATTGGGCAAAAGCCAAGTCGAGCCAGGTACTGGGGCAGGTCGTGGGCGCGCTGAACGGCGCTGGCAACGTCATCGCCAATATCATCGACTGGGCGAAGACGGCGGGCGACGCGGCGACTCAAGTCGTGTGCGGTGTGCTGTTCCGCGCCGGACAGACGGTCAACGACATTCTTCTATGGGTGGAGAAAGATGCCCTCGGGAGCCTGCAACTGTTCGTCAAGGGTCTATTGACGGCTGGCGCGGCGGTCGCGGACCTGGTGCTATGGGCCGCGTCGCGGACCATCAAAATCGCCGGAGATGTTGTGACCGAATTGCTCGCCAGCGGAGCCACCATGGCTCAACTGGTGGCCGATACGCTCGCGCATCCCGGAGACGCCACCAAGAATCTCATGGCGGCGTTTGGCGAAATTGGTAAGACCTTCAAGGAGATTGTCGAATCGGCCATCGTGCAACCGGCCGAGGACGCGGCGAAACAAGCGCTGGCCACACTCAAAGAACTGGGCAAATCCGCGCTGGACGTGCTGGAGGCAGCGGCCGAAATTGGCGCCAGCGCTCTGGGCACGGCATTCACGTTGATCCTGGAGTGGTTCCCTGGCTCGTACCGGCCACTCTCGGCGACCGAACTCACGGCCGCAACGGAAGTTTTCGGCAGTTCGGTTCCGCTGGATCAGGTGCGGCTGGCCGTTCTTTCCATCCCGGTCGATGTGATCGAGTGGATTGAACAGGAAGTTACCGGACAACAGGGGCGAGCGTTCACGACCATGACGCTGATCAATTTTCCCTCCTGGGAGAAACTCGGCACCGACACGGTTGTGCATGAACTGACCCATGTCTGGCAAAACTTTCAGGTTGGTCCCATCTATATGGTCGAGGCTCTGGAGGCGCAGATGTCCAAGGCCGGGTACAACTACGGTTTCACCAACGACGCTCAGGGATGGCTTGACGGAGAAGGTGCACAACAGGCTCTGATCAACGCCAAAAGCAACTACAATTCGTTCAACCGTGAACAGCAAGCGATGATCATCCAGCATTACTGGATGCGGCGCTACTCTGAAAATAAGGAATATACCGAGTGGCAGCCGTATGCTGACATCGTTCACTCGGGGCCGGCCACCGCAGCCGCATAATGCAGCAACGTGCGTCAACCACCTGGGTGGTAGCGGGCCCGGCAGATGCTCGGGCCCGCCTCGCTCCACTGATTTCCGCGCATCGCAGCTACCGGGCGGTGCGCGAGGTGGACTCCTCTGCTTTCTGCGATTCCGATCTCAACGATGCAGCCGGTGTGCTGATTGTCGGAGATCCGCGGAGATCTCCACGCTTGGCTCTGCCGGGCGTTTCTCTTCGCGCCCAGAACGGGCGGCGAGTCGCCGCTGGCTGGTTGCCGGACATCGTGGATCGCTTGAAGACTTTCGCCCTTGCCGCGGCCGAGGTCCAGCTGCGGCGAATGCCGGAGACACCTTCCGGCCCCTTCGTCCTGCTAGGCGAGCGTGAACAGCGCGCCATCGATTTGGCGAGTCGTCTTGGGGACGGTCTGATCGGCACGGCGCCTGTGTTTCAGTGGACCGCTGAACGCATACGTCGCTCGGATGTGATTGCCGCGTTGCAGGGCGGAGCGGGTGCGGCGTTCTATATGGGGCGCGGCACCTCCGCTGGCTGGGTCGCGTATGGCGGCTTTGATGCCAATGATGCCAATCTGGCGTGCGGACGTCCCATCGGTGCCGTGCTTTCCCTTACCTGCTCGGTTGCTTGTCGCTCTGGGACTGCCCTGAGCTTCTGCGAAGAGATGGTTCTTTCCGGTCTTTGTGCAGCTGCGCTGGGCGCGACAGGACTTACGCTGCATCGCGGCAATGTGAGACTAGCCCTTGCCATCGCGCAGGCACAGCACTGTGCCCCAACGACGCTGGCCGATGTCTTACTTGCGCCGGGTGTCCCGCTGGCGTTGCTGAACCGCTGTCGCATTATCGGCGATCCTCTCGCCCCGCTAATCGGTGATCCGCATTCGTTAGAGAAAGCGCGGCGAGTCTTCGCGCCGGCTCCCGATGAGGTTCTGCCGGTGGTTCCGCTCTCTTCCTGGTCGTAAGGTTCTGCCGAGAATCAAGACTTCGATGTCGCACCCATTGGGTCAGGCGGGCGACTGATGTCCTCTCAATGAGTTTCTGAAACGATTTGGTGAGTGGCGACACTATCCTTATGGGAGACCGACTCCCGAAGGGGATACGCGCCGCCACAAACCCCCGCAACTGCTTCCCGGCGGCGAGGTTCGACTCGCGACTGCGCGAACCGCAAACACTCGACGATAGGAAATTTTCATGAAACAGCGTCCGCGTCATCGCCGTCCGACAAACCTTCCGGCTGGAGTAGAGCTAAACCCATCTAACCCTCCGTCCGCAAACAGCGGCCAGGATGTGACGACAGCGAGCCCGCAGTTCGCAGAGCCTTCTATAACGCAGGATCCGACTCAATTCGTGGTCAAGCATGGGTCGGACACGAAGGCGTATAGCATCCTCGACAGTGAAAAGGGAACGCTCAAGCCGCAACCTTTCCCGATTGCCAAAGACGTCGAGCCGCGCATGTCCTTGGCGGATGCCATCGGCGACAAGGGCGCAGAGGTTCTCGCATCCATCAATAAGGCGGGGCAGCTCGTGTTTCACGTAGTTGGCGATACCGGAAACACCTCCGGCCCAAAGGACGAGGACCTGGTAACGGATAAGCTTGTCAGCGACTTCAACGAGGCCGACCCAAAGGCCGTCCCATCATTCTGCTACCACCTTGGCGATGTGGTCTACAGTTTCGGAGAAGCGCAATACTACTACGATCAGTTCTATGATCCGTATCGCGACTATCCCGCGCCAGTCTTCGCCATCCCTGGGAATCACGACGGGATGGTCAGTCCCGTAGCCAGCTCCAAAACACCGACGCTCCAGGCTTTCCTGGACAATTTCTGCGCTTACGATAAGCCCTTTCATCGCACGCCGCAAGCTGGTGGCTTGTCGCGTACAGCGGGCAGGCAGCCGGGAGTGTACTTCACTTTGGAAGCTCCCTTCGTCCGTATCTTCGGTCTTTACAGCAATTGCCTCGAAGATCCAGGGGTAATTTCGACTCAGGCCGGCCAGAAGCAGACGTACCCGTATCTGACGGATGCCCAGATCAAGTTTCTGGAAGCCGGGCTCAACCGGACGCAGTCTGAAAAGTACAAGGGTGCCGTTCTTATTGCTGTGCATCATCCTCCCTATGTTGCCAAGAACAATGGAGGAAGCGCGGGCAAACACGGTGGAAGCGCAATGATGCTCGCGGAAATTGACAAGGTTTGCGCATCCACGAAGGTGTGGCCACACGCAGTACTCTCGGGCCACGCGCACAACTATCAGCGCTTCACTCGCTACCTCAATGGCCGTGAAACTCCTTTTCTCGTCAGTGGCAACGGCGGCCATGCCCACAATAGCCTCACTAAAAAAGGAACTCCTACCTTGCGTGTTCCGATGGTGATTTCTGATGGTGAAGACAAAATCGTTTTCGAAAACTACGACGACACCGACTTTGGCTATCTACGAATCGTTATTAACGATAGTCAGATGCGCATTGAGTATCACCCGGCATCCGATGGAGACGCTGCAAAGACGCCGGATGACACGGTCACAGTAGATCTGAAGAGTCGCAAGCTTGTCTCTTCAAAGTGAGCTGATTTCAAGAGCGGGCGATTTGAGCGCCCGCTCAGTTGTTTCGCTTCACAGATTTGCCGCGAGTTCGAGATTGCGAATGATCGGAGGGCGTTGGCATGCGGTCAAGAACGCTGTTGGGAATAGGCGCAATCGGGGAGACAGTTAAGCAGGCGCAAGGAATCCTCATGAGTCAGGGCTGTGGCCTTACGAAGGCCGATGGGGTGTTTGGCGAACAGACCACGATCGCGGTTCGACAGTTTCAAACCAAGAAGTCCCTGGCTGTAACTGGCGTAGTGGACGACAGGACATGGCAACCGCTCATGAATCGTCCAGTGCCGTCGGCCGGCGACCGCAGCTTGCAACTAACGGCGGCGTTTGAAGGACACGGCTTTGAACTGGCGGTTGGTAACTTCGATGGTGCGCTGCTCACGTGGGGTGTCATCGGTTTCACGATGACGTCCGGAGAATTGCAGAGCATCGTGCTGGCAGTGAACAAGACGAATCCGGACTTGGTCAAACAGGCGTTTGGCGCGCATGCAGGCGAATTGGTGCAGTTGATGAGCGCCACACGTGATTTTCAGAAGCAATGGGCAAACGATCGCACGGTGAAAAGTCGAGCCCTGGCGGAGCCCTGGCGTTCGATGTTTGCGACCTTTGGGTCCTTTCCGGAAGTGCAACAAGAGCAGCTCAGACACGTGAAAGAGGGATATCTGAACCCAGCTGTCGCAACGGCCAGGAAACTAGGCCTTACAAGCGAACTCGGGCTTGCTCTCTGCTTTGACGCGCATGTGCAGAACGGAGGCATCAAGCCAGCGGCCTTGAAGTCGCTCCTTCTTAAGTCCAAGGCCGGGTTGGCGGAATTGGAGTTGCGCAAGTTGATAGCGAATGCAGTGGCGGACTCGGCGCGGGCCGCGTGGAGAGAAGATGTCCGGCAACGGAAGTTAACCATCGCAACGGGTCAAGGTACGGTGCACGGCCACACTTTCGTGCTGGACAATTGGGGGTTGAGTGGGGAGTTCTCCGCCGAGGAGTTGTTGCGACCGTCAATAGCAGACACCAGCGCTGCCTGATTCACCGGGGCAATCTGGGATAGAGGATCTGCGCCCTCTCCCGTGTTCGCACAAGCAACTTGACGTCACAAGATTTGCGGGCGCAAGGCGGAGGCGCGGCGGCGGCGAGGTCCCCCTCCGCTCGAGAACGAGCCTCGTCTGTGCGCGATCGCGTTCGGCCTTGACGGGGGCGCTCGCGGCGTAGCGGCTCGCGAGAGGTCCAGAGTCGCAAAACGGAATGCGCAATTTTAGTGAGTTAATTCAAGTCATTTGTGGAGGCCAATATGGATACCGACTCTTGGTCAGGAAAAATGGGTTCAAGCACCCTTCTCATTGTGGTTTCTCTGCTTGCGCTGTTTTCTCTTTCAGTTCAACTGGGATTTGCGCAAGCGCCGGGGCCGGCATTCAACCAAATTCAGTTTGTAGTTACAACCGGCGATGATGATCTTCGCGGTGACAGCTCGGCAACGGCAACTCTGCAAGAATCCAACGGATCTACGCTTCAAGTTATTACGCTAAAAGCTCAGAACCAGGCAGGTTGGGGTAACAACACGACACATACGGTTGCCGCGGCGCTGAATCCACCGCGGCCTCTTTCGGCGATCGGCCACATTGTCATTACGTTGCAGTCACACAACGGGGCGTTCGAGTCAGACGACAACTGGAATGTGCAAAGCGTCGTCGTCACACTGTCGAACAATGGCGGCGGTTCTACCGAACTGGTTAGCAGTTCCGGCGATCCGCTGAAGCGGCTCACAGGAAGCGATCCGAGCCTGTCGCTTACACCGCCGCCCAAGGCCCCGCCTGGCTCATTCAATCAGATCCGGTTCGTGATCGGAACGGGCGACGATGATCTGCGCGGCGACAGTTCGGCAACGGCAACGCTGAAGGCGGCGAACGGATCGACGCTTCAGGTAATTAGTCTTAAAGCGCAGAAGGAGCCGGGGTGGGGCAACAACACGACGCATACGGTTAATGCTGAACTAACTCGCGCGCTAACCGCCTCCGCCATCGTACACATCGTTATCACGCTGACTTCGCACAACTCATTTGGCGAAACCAACGACAACTGGAATGTGCAAAGCGTGACCGTGGCGTTGTTGAACAATGGCGCTGGACAAAAAGAACTCATGAGCTTCTCCGGCGCTCCGCTGGCCAGGCTCACGGGAAGTCAGCCGAGCCTGACTCTCCCTGAGGAAGCCACCGGCGCTGTAGGCACCTTTAACCAGATTCAGTTCTCGGTCACGACCGGCGGCGACGACCTTCGGGGAGACAGTTCAGCCACCGCAACTCTGGAGTCACCCAACGGATCGACTCTTCAGGAGTTGACGCTGAAGTCCCAGAGCGAGCCAGGGTGGGGCAACAATACGTCGCACACCATCTCGCTTGGACTGAGCCCACCCCGCACGCCTTGTGCCATCGGACACATTCTCATCAAGCTGACGTCGCATAACTCATTCGGCGAAACCAACGATAACTGGAACGTCCAGGGCGTCAACGTCACGCTGTCGAACAATGGAGTCGGCCAGCAGGAACTGACGAGCGGCTCTGGCAACCCACTGGCCCGCCTCACTGGAGATCTCCCAAGCCTTGTGCTGGAGGGTCCCGACTGCATGGCGAACGTACTCGGGCCGCAGCCTGGGACGGGAAGACTGAAGGGTTTCGTCGACCTTCATACGCACCCGCTTTCAAACGTGGGATTCGGAGGGAAGTTGATCTACGGTGGTATGGACGTCGGTGCACTTCTTCCGGCAGATCCCGACTGCAACAAAGACGTCCGAGCAACAAGCATGGAGCAGGCGCTCGGTCATGACGGCTCGACGCATGGCAGCTTTGGCGTGGGCGGCCCCACTTCCGCCGGAGGGCTCGGCATACAAAACTCTTGCGGCGACTTTATCCGCGAGCAGGTTATTCACCAGGTCCAACAACAAAATAAAGGAGCGCAGGATGAGAGCAGCGACGCACACGGCGCCCCGGACTTTAAGGAATGGCCCGTTTGGAATGACATCACACACCAGAAAATGTGGGTGGACTGGATCCATCGCGCTTACCTCGGTGGCTTGAGGGTCATGGTTGCTCTCGCAGTGAACAACAAGACCCTCGGCGACATGACCGCCGGACCAGGAGACTTCGCGACCGACGATAAGTCATCCGCCGACCTCCAGATCGCCGAGATCAAGTCGTTCGTCAGCCGCCATTCGGATTTCATGGAAATCGCTTCCTCGTCGGCAGACCTTGAGCGCATCGTACGGGCCAATAAACTCGCGGTGGTGCTCGGAGTGGAGATCGACAACATCGGCAATCTGAATAAAGTGTCGCCACTCACGAACGCGGAGATTGTGACGGAAGTTAACCGGCTATTCGGAGAAGGCGTGCGCTACATTTTCCCCATCCACCTAATCGATAATCCCTTCGGGGGAACCGCGATCTACCAAGACATATTCAACTACTCGAACTTCCGCGAAGCTGGGCACTGGTGGGAACCCATTTGCGCCCCGAATATAAATCACACCTTTGCTCCTATAGGAGGTGCTCTATTCACCGCGGGTGTGCTGGCCAAGCTCGGCGCGGTTTTCAACCCGCCCACTTACCCCGCGTGCCCGAACGGAACGGGACAGGTGAATTCGCGTGGTCTAACGTCCCAGGGCGAGTTTGCCATCAAGGAGATGATGCGGCACGGCATGCTCATCGACATCGACCACATGTCCGACAAATCCCAAACTACGACGATTCAGATCGCCACGCAGGTACTTGGCGGTTACCCGCTCAATAGTGGACACAGCGCGCTCCGAGAAACGGGAGGAAACGAAAGATCGATGACCGCAGCGCATTATGAAGACATTGGCAAGCTGCACGGAATGGCCGGCATAGGCAGTGCCGGTGTGGACGCCTACACATGGGCCGAGCAATACAGGCAGGCGATCGGCGCGATGGGGAATGGCGCTATCGCCGGCTTTGGGACGGACACGGACGGTCTCGCAATGGGCATGCCGCACCGCGCGGGCTCGTCGGTTCGCTATGACGACGCGTTCCCGAGAAGCACTCTTGGCACCCAGTGGTGGAATTACAACAAGGATGGCGTAGCGCACTACGGAATGCTTACCGATTTCCTGAAGGATGTCCGGACCGCTCCCGCGAGCGGTCCCGGCGCTTTGAACGGCGCCGACCTGGTCGACAACCACCTGATGTTCGGTGCTGACTACTTCGTGCAGACTTGGAAGAAATGCGAAGAGTTGAAAACAAAAGTGCAATGACGAAGCGCGGTTAGAAGAGGACAAGCAGATCTTTTTTCAACGTAGGTGCGAGAGCTGGATATTGCCCTTTCACCTTGTGCGGTTAACAGATCTAACAAACGGCAGCAGCGCCGTCATGGCTGCTAAGAGGAGATCCCTATGAGTATTGAACTGAAGGCGTACGACAATGGCGATCACACCTGCCTGGTGTGGTTACCCAGTGATCGCAAGGCTATTTCTAACTGCCGTGGCTTTGCGATCAAGAAAATCCGCAATGGCAAGCCGGCTGAGTATCTCCACGGTTTTGTCGGATTTTCGGATCAGGACAAGCTTGACCCGAACAATCCATGGAAATTCCCGGTGCAGCGATACATGTGGTGGGATTACCTGGTGGACCTCGGGGATGTAGTTCAGTACAGCATTGTCCCCGTGGTTGGGCCCGACAAGGATCACCTTGCGCTCGACGAGGACCTGGCCAGCCCGCTCACAGAAAAAATGACGATTACGGGCCAGAGCACGGAGCACATTTCGTCCTATTTCAACAAAGGCATCGTGGCGGCGCAATGGGTTTCGCGGGCTTTGGACGCTGAGCCGAAGGGCGCGAGTATCAAGAACTTAATAATTAAGCTTGGCGACCCGCTGCGGAACTCACTGAGTGGGTTACTACGTCCCCAGATTCTCTCTCTGCTTGCGGACGCGAAAAAGGCGGGAGGCAAGATCTACGCCGCGCTCTATGAACTTAACGACCCAGAGCTGATCGACGCGCTTGTCGAATTCGGGCAGGACTGCAATCTGATTCTGGCGAACGGCGCCTTCAAACCGCCCAACAATGACGAGAACAAGGCCGTGCGCGCCCAGTTGAAGTCTAAAATCCGCGTCTATGATCGGATCGTAAGTTCAGGACATTTCGCGCACAACAAGGTAGTTGTGATCTGCGACTCCGATGGAAAACCTTTGAGCGTCTTAACCGGCAGTACGAACTGGACTTCGTCGGGCCTTTGCACCCAGGCCAACAACGGGCTCATCATCGACGACCCCGTTGTCGCCCAGGACTATCTCGACGCGTGGAATCGCATTCATGCGGCGGGAAACGCCTTTCCTCCAAACTTGATCGCCGCCAATTCCACGGCCAAGACTTTTCAGGTGGATGGATGCAGCGTTACACCCTGGCACGTCCCCACCTCGCACGCCCAGGATCTCGACTATGCGCGGAAGCTGATCAATGCCGCCAAAGAGGGAATCCTGTTTCTGTTTTTCAATCCGGGTACATTCCAACCCGATGATACCCCGGAGAAATGGACGCTACTGCAGAATGTTCTCAACCGTCACCACGAGGAGAACAACGCTTACTACAATCCCAACTTGTATATCAAGGGAGTGGTGAACCAGGATATTCCCTATCTCACCACCGACAAAGCGCCGCAGAAGCAGAAGGTCAAGAAACCGCCCGTCGATTCCATGGATCCGACGGCGGCGGCGCATCCAGTCGCCTTGTATTCGAACGGAATTGAGCCGCCCGATCGTTTGTCTCACGATGTTCTCATCCCGGCCAACATCAAGCAAAAGTTCTCCGTCTGGGAACAAGAACTTCTCCGCGCGGGCATTGTGAACATTCACAGCAAGGTCATCGTGCTGGATCCGTTTGGACAAAACCCAGTCGTGATGACGGGTTCCCACAATCTGGGGTTCAAGGCCTCCAGCAAGAACGACGACAACCTGATCATTATTGAGGGGAACGGGCCCCTGGCTGCCGCCTATGCGGTCAACATCATAGCCATATTCCAGAGTTATCGCTGGAACAGCTATGTCGAGGCGCACCGCCAGGACCCGAAGGTGTGGCACGGCCTTGAGGATGACGATACGTGGCAGGCTGGCCACTTGACCGGCAATGAACTGGCTGAGATCGAGTTCTGGCTCGGCGAGGAAGAGGCGGCCGGCGGGGCAGCCGGCGGCGGTCAAGCCTCAACCCCAGTTACCCCTGAAAGTCCAAAGCACGCGATTGGGAAACCTCATGCTCGCACAACCGGGCCCGCTCATCGAGCAAAGACGGTCAGGACGCGGAAAACGGGTACAAGAAAGAGGCCTTCAGCAGCTTAGTCGCGTGCAAGGATTGTTTCAAATGCCTGGGTCGCGGCTTATGGGTCGCGGCCCCGGCGGAGCCATCCGTGTCTCTGGAAGCCGCCGGATTGGACGTTTACCGGGCTAGAACTGAATGTCTATTAGCTTGGAAGGGAGGTTAAGGAAGGCGGCAGTCTGCACATCGACTTCCACGCCCAACTGGGGGGCTTTTACGACAACAGTGATTGGAAGACTAACATCTCCCTGAATCTCATCTTTGATGACGGAAAAACAACCGTCGTATCCACGCCGACACCTATTTATTTCCAGGGGGACAAAGGCAACCCGAGCGACTCGTGGACCGGCACGTTCACATTCGGCGGAAGCAATCCAGCGTCTCTTCTTTTCCAGAAGGACCCTGCGCGGGTGCCTTGCCAAGGGGGCTTGTCGCGCTCCTGCAGGGCACGCTGTTTGGAAAAGAGGTGTGCGCATTGCCTTTCATTGAAAGTGCGTTGCGATGCGGTCAAGATCCGGTGTAGATCTGAAAGGGCGCCCAGTAAAACGGTTTGCGGAAAGAAGCGCTGGAGCGAAGCAGGGTGAGCTTGGCATGGCGAAGAGCTGCGTCGGGAGTCTCTCCTTTTTTCAACTCCCCGTAAAGTTCGTCCATGAGCTGGGGAGTTGAGGCGTCACTGACGTCCCACAACGCTCCGATCACATTGTGAGCGCCGGCGCGAACGAAAGCCCAGGAGAGCCCCACCAGTCCTTCTCCCGAGTACGCACGCGCGCCCGCGCTGCGGCATGTGGAAACGGTGACGAGTTCAGCCCGTAAAGGGTGACGAATGATGTCGCGGGCATAAAGCTTGAAAGAGTTTTCTTCCGCATTCGCTTTGGACAACACAATGGCAGAGTCGAGAGGACTAAGCCGGCTGGCCGTTCCATGCGCGACGAAATGAATATAGGAGAAGCGCTCCGGCTTGCTGGCCAGATACGCGGGCGGACTCGCCTGATCGCGTGAGAACACCTGTTCCTGGCCGGTTGGGAAGTGCTTTTTGATACTCTCCATCTCGATAGAGGCTTTCGGCAACTGGGGAAAGTCCTCGTTGGGAGCAATGGCATCGCCGAAGAGGAGCAGGTTGCCCGCGCCTTTGCCGTGCGCGGCGTGGAACGCCTGCAGCATTCGCAGCGAACTGGCGCTGGAGAGCGTGACATCCTCAATCCAGTAGTGCTGCTCCGGCTCAGCGACCTGCAGCGTTTCGAAGTTCAAGCTGTTCAGGCTACCATCGGGGACGACGAAGACTTTCCCGTTCTTCGCCAGCTCTTTCGACAGAAGGTCTTTCGCCGGCTCCACCAGGATACGATAGAGTGCGGCGCCATCCTCGCTGGCGGTTGGCGTGGACTCCCGTTGGTCGATGATGGCTTTTCGGTAGCGCTCTACTCTGATCTTGATTTCTGCTGCCGGAGGGAGTCGAAACAGACCGACCTTCTGTGGCGTGATCGCCCAGAGGTAGGACTGTTCTTCGCCCAGCCAGTAGAAAAGGACTGTGCCGCCGGCATGGCGGGCGATTTGCTGGGCATTGAGTGGCTCGGGAGCAAATGAGGTTCCTTTGGACAACAATCCAAGTCCTTCCTTCAAGGTCCGGGCACGGCTGAAGTCGGCTACTTGCAAGGCCTCGGTCGTCTTGCCCCGGGCCACCAGGAAGTGGATGTAGTCGTCGTAGATGTGCGAAGCGTTGCTAAGAAATGGCAGCCGGGAATCTACATGCTGAAGTTCGGAGCGCGCGGTTTCGAAGGTGGTAAGCGCAGTTTGATACTCGCCTTCGGCGGAATCGAACTGGCTTTCGTCTTCATAAAGCCGGGCCAGCGAACGCTCCGCCTCCCACTTCAAGAAGATTGGGCAATCCGGAGATTGCGCGACTTCGCGGAATGCATTCTCCGCAGTGGTAGTGTCATGCAGCCGGGCGGCTATTCGCCCTTGAACCAGCTGCGGATAGACTTGGTCCCGCCCATTCTTATCCTCTCGCGCCTTGGCAAGCGCCTCATCCGCATAACGCTTCGCGTCGTCCAGCTTGCTGGTTTGTTCGGAGACGAAGGCCAGGGCGATCAAGGAATTGATGATGTCTTCCCTGCTGTTGATTTTGCGTGCGAGATCGAGTGACTGCCGGAAGGATTGTTCGGCCACAGAAAACTTGCCTGTATCAAGGTAGGGGTATCCCGAATCTGTGAGCCATCCGATCTCGCTGGCTAGCTCCCCAAGTTTTTCGGCTTGGTTCTTGGCCTCGACGAACATGACTTCGGCTTTTTCTGGATCACCGAGTTTGTAGTACGCCCAGCCCATGTTGCCTAGCGCAGTCTGTGCGATACCGTCGAAACTATGAGACAGGGCGATACGACGGGCTGCATTGGCCCAGTCGAGAGCCTCGTCAAAGTGTGTTTGCTCCTCCGCAGACCAGCTCAGATCCAAGAGCGCACTGGCCTCCCACAACTGGTCACGATTTGCCCGGGCCGAAGCCAAAACTCGTTCGAAGAATACCTGTGCCTGAGAGTAGTGGCCGCGCTCCATCTCCAGAGATCCACGAGCACTAGCCACGTCCCCGCACGCAGGGTAATTCGAGACAGCGCAGAGCCGCTCCGCGTCCTCGAACACCTGCTCGGCTTCCCGGAACCTGCGAAGGGAGGAGTAAGCGAGACCTTCCAGCCAGCGCTTTTTCACAGCTAGTTCGCCTGACGGAACCGAAGCTGGCTCTGAGGCGAGGACCTTCAGCACTTCGGTGTACGTGCCTCCTCGGTAGAGAGCGCTCGCCTTTATGATGGTGAACTTCCATGCCCATTCGGCGCTGACGCTGTGGTACTGTCGATAGCCTCGTTCCGCCTCATTGGTAGCGGCGACCACGTCGCCATGTTTAAGGGTTTCCGTTACGTGCTCGAAAGCGGTCTGAGGATCCCGGCGACCAGAACATGCCGATAACCAAGCAACACAAATGACTACCTTGGCACCCTTGGCGAGCATTCTGCTGAGCCCAATCTTTCCTGCTCTTTGCCGATCACAATCCCAGCTTCTCGTTGGACGCAACAAGGTTGATCCCCGTCCGGTAGAGTTTAGCGCGGGGGCCAGAAAAGGAAAATGATTTCAATACAAGATTAAGTGGACAGGACAAATGAGTGACGATTAGTAGGAACAAGGAGCCGTAGCGTCGATATAGTCCTGCGAATGCGAGGATACCACCGGCCGTAGGCTAGAAGATCCTCGTATCGCATGACGGACGTACGAATTTGGGCTTTGTGGCTAGTGGCCTGTGCCGCCACTCCCCCCACTGCCCTGGCCGTTTGAATCCAGCGGCGTGACACGGACGTCTCCCGTGGCGAGGCATCCCATCTGCATCCGGATCATGGTCAGGTGGAACTTGTAGGTGTCGTAAATTCCCTTGCCGGGGTTGCCTGGCGTCCGTACCACCTTCAACTCGCCGAGAAATATCTTTCCGAAGTGGGGCAGGTCGATAACGTGACCGAACGAGAATCCGGGAGATCCCTTGAGGCTGTTGACAACCGAGCACTTCAACTCGCCATGCCCGTTCAGAGCAGGCCGGCCCTTCGGGTACTCTTCACTAGCCCACGCAGGAAGATCCTTCGCCGCGGCAATCCTGTCGTATTGCTGTGAAATCCGGTCGAGGACCTCGCGATTGTCAAAGTACGATTCGTCGCCGGCGGGCTTGGGACCAAGGATGTCGAGACCGCGTTCCACCTCGACCCTGTGTCCAGCAATCCTCAGATTGTCGAAGCGCGTCCCCAGGAATGTAACCGACGGCACCTGACCTTTACCATAGACGGGATGCACGGTGGAAATCTGCGCCACCACGCGATCGGCGGTCACCACGTCGAGCACGTTCAGACCCTCGACGACGGAAGTGGACATCGTGGTGAAGCCGGCAGTCTTCGAACTCGGGTGCCCCGCCACCTGGGTATAGCCGCCCTTGTAGGAAAGAATCCCTTCAAAGCGGAAAGGGTCCGCCTGCCTGAACTGGTAGTGGCCGTCCCTGGGCAGTTTCACAAATGCCTGAGGCCTGATTTTGTCTTTCAACGGTTGCTCAAGGTCCGCAGTCAGAACATTGGCTTCCGCATAATAGTTGTGAACCGGAACTGGCTCAACCATCGATAGTTCGTTCGGTTGTGCTGACATATGTTTCTCTCCATTCGTTTGAGTTCACTTCTGATTTTGTAGCTCAATCGGATATCGGCCGAGATCCTCGCTTTCACCGCCAGCGGTGATGCCGTGCACCGCCAGCGTACTGGGCGCATGATCGCTCCCCGGAACATAGAGCGACACCGTGCCGCCCCCTGAAGCCGGGATCGTGCGCGACCATTCTAGTTTTCCCTGCGCACTATACAAGTCCAGTTTGTAAGAAGAAAAGCGGCCGTCGGGCGGAACGTTTAGGGACAGCCCGAATGCCTGTCCGGCGTGAGCCGGGACCGGAATTGGCTCCGTGCCTCTGACGTTGACGTTCACCACAGCCGATGCCAGGACCTGCGGACTATTGACGGTCTGCTGCAAGAGACGGTTGGCCCGATCTTGAAAACCGATCACGGCGAGCAACAGGGCAAGAACGGGCACGGCAAATACGGGCCGCAGCCAGGCGAACCATCCTGAACTTGCCGGTACGGGGATGGGCACTCGCACCGGAGACGCTGCCGGCCTTTCGGATAGGGTCGATTTGCTCTCTTCGGATGCCCACACGACCTTGCTCTGTTCCACGAACAAAGCGCCTGCGTGCACGTCGGCCGCACAATCCGGGCAGTCGAAATAATGCTCTTCAAATTCGTCTCGTGCCTGGGGATCGAGTTCGTTGAGCAGATAGCGTTCCGTCATGTTTTGACGAACCACCGCATCGTGGTCCATAAGTAAAATGCCCCCCGTATAATCACTCGTATAATCAATAGTGCGCCGGCGCGACCCGGCGTTGCACAGCTATCAGGCCGGAGTAAACTCCGGCGTATCATTATTCTTTAAATATAATGACTTGAACAATTGTTTCGCACGGTACAGCAACACTCGTAGATACTCCCGGTCTACACCAAAGTCGCGGCAAACTTCGTCTTTGTCTCGCTCTTCGAGGAAAATCTCGCGCAACAGCCGCCGGTCCCGCTCTGGAAGTTGCTCGAGAACCTCCCGGACCTTCTGTTGGATTTCCCGGGCAGTGAACATGGCCAGCGGATCGAGGACCGGCGAGGAGAATTTCTTCTGTTCATCGTCATCATCGACAGAACCGTGGCGCGTGGTCGTGCGATAGTGCTCCAGCAACACGTTGTTGCAGGTGGAGTTCACAAATGATCCCAGTCGCTCCGGATGAACGATCTTCCCCTCGCGCAGAGCCACGTAAAATCGGGCGAAAGTTTCCTGACGCACATCTTCGATGGCTTCCCGCGACTGCAGCCGAGAGCGCAATTTCACCTGGATCAGCGCGCTGAAATACACGCGAAAATCCTCCTGCGTGCGAAAGTCTCCCGCCCGCAGCCGCTCGACGTAGGCTTCATCAAAGGAGTGAAATTGCAAGAGCCTGCCTCGGGTATCAGTAAGTGGCAGACAGTTTAGCACTTGGGATGGGGAACTGTGGTCGCTTTCCGGGACGATAATGAGCGGGGATGGCGTCTGAGACGAAGACGGGCGTTTCAGAGCCGCGTGGCTGCTGCAGCGGTGTCCAGGCAGCGAGATGGAGCGAGCGGCGTGCACAGGGAAGCGTGAAACTCCTCTCAATTAAGGCAGGTCAGTAGGGCAGAACGACCGATCCGCCTTCTCTGGAGAAGACTGAGAGATAAAGCGCCGGAGCCGCTTCCCCGTCGGCTCCGGCACTTCACTGGAGCCGAACCGGGAATTTCCAGGTTGTGCTCCTAAACTGTGGCCCATCGCCTGATCTAGCGATGTCTTCCACTTATTGGAATAGTGCGGAACGGACAAAAATCGTTTCAAACAATGTTTGGGAGACGTGTCTGACAATGTCAGGGCTGTGCGGATGCGGATGGCCGACGCCGGAAAGACTCTGATTCCAGAAGGGGACACCTTCAAAGGGAGATCTCAGCCAACGAGTGATGAGCATCTTCCTGCGTTTAGAATCATCCAAGAAAACTTATGCAGACTCGACATCTAGGCAGCTCCGACTTGGAGATCACTCCCATCGGTATTGGCGCATGGGCGATGGGTGGCGGCGACTGGGCTTTCTCCTGGGGACGGCAAGAAGACGATGACTCGATTGCAGCGATTCACGCGGCTCTCGATGCGGGCGTCAACTGGATCGATACTGCGGCCGTGTACGGACTGGGGCACTCGGAAGAGGTCGTCGGCAAAGCGATTGTGGGACGTGCGCACCGTCCTTACGTCTTTACCAAGTGCAGCCTGGTGTGGAACGACCAGCGCGAGATCGGGCACAGCCTGAAAGCTGCCTCGGTGCGCCGCGAGCTGGAAGCAAGCTTGCGGCGGCTGAGGTTGGATGCGATCGATCTCTACCAGATCCACTGGCCCGATCCAGAGCCTGAGATGGAAGAAGGTTGGCAGACGCTGGCCCAAATCCAAAAAGAAGGCAAGGTTCGTTACATTGGCGTATCGAACTTCAATGTAGCCCAGATGAAGCTAGTCGCGAGGATCGCGCCCGTCACCTCGCTGCAGCCAAACTACAACATTGTGACCCGCGACATCGAAAAGGATGTTCTGCCCTTTTGCCGTGAGCAGCACATCGGCGTCATCGTGTACTCCCCGATGAAGTCGGGACTGCTGACCGGCAAAATGACACGCGAGCGCATCGCGTCGCTGCCGCCAGACGACTTTCGCCCGAGAACCGCCAGCTTTCAGGAACCTCTGCTGAGTCGCAACCTTGGGGTGGTGGAGGTGCTACGCGGGATCGGCGAGCGTCATAGCTGCACGCCGGGCGAGGTTGCGATTGCCTGGACACTGCGTGATCCAGTCGTCACCGGAGCGATTGTGGGTATGCGTTCCGCCGAGCAGGCAAAGCAGATCGTGCGCTCGGCAGAATTCCGTCTGAGTTCCGATGAGATTCTCGAGATTGAGAAGTATCTCAAGGCGAATCCGGTTGCTGCATGAGTACGGAAAGCTCGCATCGAAGAGGCCACCCGGTCGCAGCCTATGCACGGACGATGTCGCCATCCCATGCTCCACCCGCAAGACTTCGGCCGCCCCAAAGCCCAGGGCCGTCTGACGTGTTCGAGTCTACGATTGATCTGACGGCCAGCGCGACGGATATCAGGTATACTCATCCGCCATGCAATCAGGGACCAAGTCTCACACCCATTTTGCCGCGCTGCTCTGCGCGCTCGCAGCCTCACTCCACTGCGTACCGCTTTGGGCACAAGATCAGGATCCTGCGCCCTCTCACGCCGCAGCCGTGCTCAATTCCATGCCGCACGCGAAGAAGATCGATCAGGTTGCACTCTCTCCCGATGGAACTCAGGTCGCCTACATCGTCGATGGACAGCTCACGGTGACAGCGGTACGCGGCGGCTCTGGCTCTCTTCAAGCGGTGTCCGTGGAAGGCAAGCTTCCGCTGCGCGACGTCACATGGTCAGCGGACAGCGAACAGCTCGCCTTCCTCGCTGACTTGCCGGGTGATATTCCCGTAGCTCAAGTCTGGACCGCGGCCATCGACGGTCGTGCTCCGGCAAAGCGGGCGGAATTAAAAGGTTATGCGCAGACGCCTCGTTTTTCTCCCGACGGAGCGAAACTGGCAATCCTCTTTATTAAGGGCCTTCCGCGCGTGGCTGGTCCACTGCAGCCGATGACCCCGCTCGCGGGAGTGATTGACGACCAAATCTTCGAGCAGCGCCTTACCACCATCAACCTGAGTACGAACCACCTGGCGCCGGTCACGCCTGCCGACGTGTACATCTATGAATACGACTGGACTCCCGACGGAGCGGCGTGGGTAGCGACGGCGGCGCACGGCTCCGGCGACGCAAATTGGTGGGTCGCGCGGCTCTATCGCATCAACGCGCAAAGCGGCGAGATGCACGAGATCTACGCGCCAAAGTGGCAGATCGAAGACCCGCACGTCTCACCGGACGGAAAGAATGTAGCCATCATTGAGGGCCTTATGAGCGACGCCGGTGTCACGGGCGGCGATATCCTCGTCGTTCCAATTAACGGTCCAACCAACGGCGGCGTTGCACGGGATATCACTCCTAACCTCAAGGCATCTCCTTTTTCCCTCGCGTGGACATCTCCCGACCGCATCCTTTTTGCCGAAAACGTCGATGGGAATTCCGGATTCGGAAGCGTGAGCGCCACCGGAGGCGAGGTGCAGACGCTGTGGACCGCCGAAGAAGTAGCGGCCGCGGACCCATGGGGATCTGGAGGCTCCTTCTCCCGCGACGGAACGGCGACCGCGGTTATACGTCAATCAGCCGGCACTCCCCCCGAAGTCTGGGCGGGCCCTATTGGCAACTGGAAGCAGATCACTCACCTGAACAGCGGTATCCAGCCCGCATGGGGCGCAATGCGCAATATTCACTGGCAGAACGGAAGCACGCGGGTGCAAGGCTGGCTTATGCTTCCCAAGGACTTCGCGCCCGGCAAGACATATCCGCTCGTAGTAAGCGTGCACGGCGGACCGTCCTCGGCGTGCACGTCTCACTGGGATGAGGGTTTCACCGGGGCCGCTTCGGCGATGGGCTACTTCGTTCTCTGTCCAAACCCGCGCGGCAGCTACGGACAAGGCGAGGCGTTCACGCAAGCCAATGTCAAGGATTTCGGCGGCGGGGACTATCGCGACATCATGGCAGGCATCGATGCCGTCTCCAAGGAGTGCCCGATCGACCCCAAGCGCCTCGGCCTTCGCGGGCACAGCTATGGCGGATACATGACCATGTGGGCCGAGACCCAGACTGAGCGTTTTGCCGCGGCGGTCGCGGGCGCCGGACTCTCCGACTGGCTCAGCTACTACGGCCTGAACGACATCGACGAGTGGATGGTCCCGTTTTTCGGAGCGTCCGTCTACGACGACCCCGCTGTGTACGCCAAGAGCGACCCCATGCACTTCGTCAAATCGGTCAAGACGCCTACCCTAATCCTGGTTGGCGATCGCGATGGTGAAGTTCCGATGGAACAATCGGTGGAATGGTGGCACGCGCTCAAAACCATGAAGGTGCCCACCAGGCTGGTGGTCTATCCGAACGAAGGACACGAGTTCGTAAAGCCCGCCGACTCCCACGACTACAACCTGCGCACGCTGGAGTGGTTCGACGAGTGGTTCACGAAAGCGTCAGCGAACCAAACGGTGGCGCACGATGTGGAAAACCCGCATTAGACATATGGGACAAGTCCCCATCTCCAGAATGCCGGTTGCACATCCAAGTGACGCCGATCGGCAGCCCTTACCAACCTTTCCTCAAACTGCCGGTACCGACAGAATAGATAAAGGTGTGGTGATGGGTGTACACTTGGGTGCTTTTCGCGGCCAAAACGGAGATTCGTGCCAATGTATACGCGGAATTCATACGAAATCGCACTGGACAAGAACGACGCGAATTACGCGCCGCTGTCGCCGCTGTCTTTCATCCGGCGTACGGCCGCGGTGTTCCCCGAGCGCACCGCGGTGATTCACGGCGCCATCCGGCGCAGCTGGCGCGAAACCTTCGAACGGTGCATTCGGCTGGCGGCAGCCTTGAAGGAGCGCGGCATCGGCGTGGGCGACACCGTTTGCGTAATGGCGCCTAATATCCCCGAACTGCTGGAGGCACATTTCGGCGTGCCCATGGCCGGCGCGGTACTCAATGCGCTCAACATCCGGCTGGACGCTGAGACGATCGCTTTCATCCTCCAGCATAGCGATTGCAAGGTCCTCATCACTGACCGCGAGTATTCGGGCGTGATCGCGAAGGCGCTCGACAAGGTTGGCGACAAGCCGCTGGTCATTGACATTGACCTTGACGACCAATATACCCAAAGCGGCGAACGGCTGGGCGAGCTGACCTATGAGCAGTTTCTGGCGGAGGGCAACCCTGGTTTCGCTTGGGAACTGCCGCGCGACGAATGGCAGGCGATCTCTCTCAATTACACCTCGGGCACCACGGGCAATCCCAAAGGAGTGGTGTATCACCACCGCGGCGCTTACCTGAACGCCCTGGGCAACGCCCTGACTTGGGCGATGCCGCACCACCCTGTCTATTTGTGGACACTGCCCATGTTCCATTGCAATGGCTGGTGCTTCCCGTGGACCATCACGGCCATGGCAGGTACACATGTATGCCTGCGGCAAGTCACGGCAAAAGGAATGTACGATGCGTTCGTCGATCTCGGCGTCACGCATCTGTGCGGCGCACCGATTGTCCTCGGAACTATAGTCAACGCGCCCGCCGAGCAGAAGCGGGATACCCGGCGAGGCATCCGGGTGATGACCGCGGGCGCCGCGCCACCGCCGGCGATCCTAGAGAAGATGCAGGGTCTCGGGTTCGATGTCACGCATGTTTATGGGTTGACGGAAGTGTACGGTCCGGTGACGGTTTGCGCTTGGCAGGAGGAGTGGGACGCCCTGCCGATCTCCGAGCAGGCGACTTACAAGGCGCGGCAAGGCGTCTGCTACGAGACCCTGGAAGGGCTGATGGTCGCCGACGCAGCGACCCTGAAGCCGGTGCCTAGCGACGGCGCTACCATGGGCGAGATCTTCCTGCGCGGCAACACTGTTATGCGCGGCTATTTGAAGAATGCCAAGGGCACGGAGGAGGCTTTCGCGGGCGGCTGGTTCCACACCGGCGACCTGGGAGTCATGCATCCGAACGGCTATATCGAATTGAAGGATCGTTCCAAGGACATCATCATTTCCGGGGGGGAAAACATTTCCACCATTGAGGTTGAGGCGGTGCTCTATCGCCACCCGGCGGTGCTGGAGGCCGGGGTAGTCGCGCGACCCAACGAAAAATGGGGTGAAACACCCTGCGCCTTCGTTACGCTGAAGGCGGGAGCCTCAGCCACCGAGCAGGAGATCATCGACTTCTGCCGCGAACGCTTGGCGCACTTCAAAGCGCCGAAGACCGTCATCTTCGGCCCCTTGCCGAAGACTTCTACGGGAAAGCTACAAAAATTCCGGCTGCGCGAGAGTGCCCGCGAACTAACCGGCCCGGCCTTCACGGAAAAACCCTGATCGCCTTCGATTTCCATCACCGGCCAGTGACTCTTGGGATCGAATCGCACTGCGGCGCCACAGGGGAATAAGGAAGGAGCGCTTATGGGGATCCGCTCCAAACTCCTTCACCGTGTGACCTCCGCCCTTGCTGTGTCTCCGCACCCTATGTTTGACTTGCTGATGGATAATAGCGCCCCTTTTTCCCGAGGGGACGCGATGGGGCGACGATGACGGCCGCGTTTACGGTCAAAATGTTCGCCTCGGTCAGGAGGCTCGTTCCTGCATGGCCGAAGTCGAAACCAAGTCTCTTCCCGAAAACGCGTACCAACCGTTGAAGGATGGCGAAATCTACATGCCGCTGGTGCCCACCAGCATGGCGCCACCGGAGGTGACCTGGCGCGCGGTGCTGTGGGGCACGTTGCTGTGTATCGTCTTCAGCGTCGCGTCGGCCTATTCCGCCCTCAAGGTCGGCCAGGGAATGGAGGCGGCGATTCCGATCTCCATCCTCGCCATCGGCTTGGCGCGCGTCTACCAGCGGCGCTCCACCGTGCTGGAGAACATGATCATCACCGGCATGGGCGGCGCCTCCGCCGCCGTGGTATCCGGTGCTGTCTTCACCGTGCCGGCGCTTTACGCTCTCCACATCGACCCGCATCCGGTGCAGACCATCTTCATATGCCTGGCCGGCGGCTGCCTTGGCATCCTCTTCGTCATTCCGCTGCGGCGCTACTTTGTGCGCGAAATGCACGGCAAGTTTCCCTTCCCGGAGGCCACGGCGATCACCGAAGTCCTCGTCACCGGGGAGAAGGGCGGTTCCCAGGCCGAACTGCTGATTCAGGCCACCGTCATCGCCGCGGTTTACGACTTCTTTGTCACCACGTTCCACGTCTGGAGAGAGTACCTGAACTTCCAGTTCGTACCCGTGGTGCGGTCGCTGGCCGATCGTGGGCGCATAGTCTTCAATTTCGACGCTATCAGCTTCATCCTCGGCCTGGGCTACGTGATGGGCCTGCGCATTGCCCTGATCTTTTGCGCTGGCGGCATTCTGGTGAACTTTGTGCTGGTCCCGCTGATCTGGTTCGTTGGCAGCCACATGGGCGACGTGACTGTGTATCCGGCTACCATCCCCATTTCGCACATGGCGGCCTCGGACATCTACCGCAATTACGTGCGCCTCATCGCCGTGGGCGCCATCGCGACCGCCGGCCTGGTCGGCCTCCTCAAGTCGCTGCGCGTGGTGGCCGGATCGTTCGGCATCGCGCTGCACGCCTTCCGCTACGGCGAAGCGCCGCACATGGAACGCACCGACCGTGACATTCCTATCATCACCATCCTCCTCGGCGTGATGCTCGGGGCAATCGGAGTAGCCGCCTTCTTCGGACTCCTTCATGTTTCGTGGACCGTGGTCGCCGTGGGCCTGGCGCTGACGCTTCTCTTCTCATTCTTCTTCACCACGGTGGCTGCTAACGCCATTGCCACCACGGCCAACAACCCGGCCAGCGGCATGACGTTGCTGACGGTCATCGTTTCCGCGCTGGTGTTGCTGAAGTTCGGACTCTCCGGGACCACCGGCATGTTCTTCGTGATGGCTCTGGCCGGGATGGTCTGTGTAGCCCTGTGCGCTTCGGGGCAGTTTATTACGGACCTGAAAGCCGGCTACTGGCTCGGTTCCACGCCTTCGGCGCAGGAGAAGGTGAAGTTTATCGGCGTGGTCGCGTCCGCCATCACCGCAGGGCTAACCATCATCCTGCTGGCCAAAGCCTTTCAGTTCGGAGAGGCCGTGCCCGGCGACCCGCGCCAGGTCCTGGTGGCGCCGCAGGCCTCCGCACTGAAAGCCGTGGTATCAGGATTCATGAGCGGCCAGCCGGTCGCCTATATGTTGTTCGGCATCGGCGCCATGATCACCGTGGTGCTGGAGATGCTCGGCCTCTCTTCCATGGTCTTTGCCCTGGGAATCTATTTGCCGCTGCAGCTCACCACACCGATCCTGACCGGCGGATTCCTCTCGCACCTGGTGAACAAGCGCGCGCAGAAGATCGGCGGCCAGCACGGCAGCACCATCCGCGAGCGCGGCATCGTCATTGCCAGCGGCTTGATGGCAGGCGGCGCACTCGGCGGAGTGATTGGGGCGGCGCTGCGCGTGCTGCCTCACTTCAAGGAAGAGTGGATTCAGACACCGTTCTATGAGAATATGCCGGTCTCGCAGTCCGTTTCCGCGCTGCTCTTTGTCGGCCTGTGTCTGTACGTATGGTTCGGATCACTGAAGAAAATTTCCGCGGAAGAAAAATAAAGGAGAGTCTCATGGACGCGTTAGGACGATTTGTCGCAGATGCAGTTCTCGGTATCGACACGCTATGGGGCGGCGATGTCATGTGCCCCTCGGGCACGGGACGATTCATCGCTGACTCGTGGTTCTCGGATGAACCGCTACCTCCTGCCTATACCGTTCCCGCGGCGGCGCGGGTGCGAGAAACCGGTGGCGTTTCCGGCAAGAACGTCGATCGCCAAGCGGTGGAGGAGTACCTGCGTCAGGTGGATCTCCCGCAAGCCATCGCCGGAATTCGCGACGAAGCCGGGAAGATCGACGCTCAGAAGCGCGACGGCATGCGCAGTCAGTATCTCGAAGGCCAGTCACTTTGCCTGGAGACGATGTGGGACCTTGCCATGGAAGTGCTCGGGAAGGGCAAGCCGGTGCCATACGCCCGATGTGTCGAGTCCTCGACGGGCCGGCCACCGGAAGCCTCGAACCCGGAGGCAAAGCGGGAGCGTGTGGCCGAGTTGTTAGGCCGGGCGGGTTACTCAACCTCGAGTTCCGCCGGCCTTCTCGGGGCGGTCGATGGATGGCGACGGGATCGAGTGGTTCCGATGGCTTCTGTCCGCGCCCTCGGAGCGGCGGTGATCGCTTACTTTGACCGCCTCAGCGCGACTAACTTACTGCCCTATCTTCCCCAGGATCTCCTGTCGGTGCCGCGGGCCAATATTGAATTCTTGCCCATTAAGGACGCATGGTTTTCGGGTTCGATGAACTACATTGGGCGAGCGCGGAAGGCGGATGGCAGTCCGCAGTACGAAGCCACTTATGAGATTAACGCTTCTTTGCAACTCTCTGTGCCGGAGTTCGAGCAACTGGTCAGCCACGAAGTTGTGCCCGGGCACGTTACAACGTTTGCCTACTTGCAAGATCTGTATGTCCGCGGGAAAGCAGGCTTCGAAGCCACGGTATTGACCATGAACACTCGGTCCGCCGCCCTGTTCGAGGGAATCGCGAACAATGCCATTCTCATCGCCCATGGCGTAACCGAAATCGAGCAACTACCCGACGAAGATTTGCAGATCGGCGTGCTGCTGGCGCTACTGCAGGATGATGCCAAGAATCAGGCGTCGTATTTAACTTGGGGAGACGGAATGCAGCGCGAAAAAGTGGCGGCCACACTTCGTCGGGATTTCCTCGTCACGGAAGAGCGCGCGGACAAGCTTTCTGGCGCCTGGGGTCAACATCCCTTGCTGGGCCGAATGTATCTTCCGGCTTATCGGGCAGGAACGGAGCGAGTCGCACAATTGCGACGCATCCACCCGGCGGATCGCATTCTACCGGCAATCTATGGCTGCTCTGGGTTAGTTGATATCGTGACTATCGACGAGATGTTGAAGCGAGAGTAGCTCAGGCCAACCATGGCCACCTTGTCAACGTTTCCGTCGGCACGCAGGCAAAAGCAATATCCGTGAAGCCGCCCTCGGGCGTGGAAGACGGATCTCGACAAATGGTAACTCCTTTTTCTGACGACGTAACGGGTTCGGCGAATCGGATCTCACCAAGGCATGTGTTCGAGACCAGGATTCAGATTCGTCTCCAGCGGGACAGCCGGAAACTTAGCCTGCAGGGCTGGGCGCGCGATCTCAGCGAAAGTGGCCTCCGGGCGTTCGTTGCCGAAGCTCTGATGCTGGGCGAGTTGGTTACGCTCGAAATCCCGCTGCCGGACTCCGCCAAACAGGCGATCCCGGCGAAAGTTTCTAGTGCACTGGGAACCGCGTACGGATTTCAATTCACGGCGCTGAGCGCTGAGCAACGCCAGCAAATCCGAGCGGCGCTCAAAGGACACCCCGTGATTCCCTACCACGACGCGGGGCGATGACTCTCAGGCTGCGAAAAAACTCGGGGTTCGTATCAAGGCATCGCTTCCGCGATGCCGTAGTTCTTCGAAATCCGCTGCCCCTTTTGCAGGCTGCGGAAAAATGCAATCTGCCGAGGGAGAACGACCACCGGGGCTAAAGCCCACACTGATTTCACGAGGCTCACGCGGCCCTCAAGGGCGCTCTTCCACGGTAATCCACACAATTCGTGAGTTTTTCCGCAGCCTGTTAGGGCTGGTCATCGCAAGTCGACTTTTTCCGCAGTCTGGCGAGAGCTAGTGCTAGCGATTCCCGAAACGGTAGACAATGCTCGTGACGATGCGGAGATTGTTCTGGAATTCCATCGCGGCGCTAGAGTTGGCAAACGTGGTGCGCAGATAGTCGCCGCCGACTCGGAGGGCAAGCGACCCGGCGACGGTGTGTTCGACTCCGCCACCAATTGCATAGGAAAATCGGGTGATGGTTCCACCCAGGTAATAGGTTCCTTTGACCGGAACCGCGCTGTTCACCAAACTGACGCCGACCAAGGTGTGAACGAAGATCGGGGTATTTCCGTACTCCACGGGATAGAACACGGGACCGGTCAGAAAGCTCAGAACATTGCCGCTATGTCCGGTGCCGAGCACGTTGCCAGCGCGGGCGTAGCTCGAATCCAGCGCCATTCCCCAGCGCGAGTTGAAGTCGACAAAGCCGTTGGCATCCACTCCACTCAGGCCGACTCGTTGTCGTGATAGCGTGTCCAAAACAAGATAGGTGTAACCCGCGCTCGCCTCAAACACGGGGCCAGCGGCCGCGACGGGCGGTGCATTGGTTACAAGACGTTGCGCGAGAAGCGGCGCAACCAAGAAGAAAATGCAGACCGCTACTTTTTCCATAATGCTCATTCCTGCGGTTATTTGATCGAACCCACTAGCGCTAGCATTCTTGTGGCCAAGCGTCTCGCCTTCCCTTCCCGCGGGAAATCCCCGATCAATCCGAACAATTCAAAGGCCAACTGAAATTCGCACCACCGCCAGGCACAACGAACAAGAACCGGTCGCATGGCGATCAAGCGCTATATTGGGAACTGAGAGGATCGCCAGGACCGTAATGGCCGAGGAAGATTCGGCATAACCGTACGGGGCGAAACCTGCAACGGATCCCAACCGGTAGTCCCGAGCAAGTGAAACTCACCGCCCGGCTGAATCCGTTCTCTTGAGAACCAAAACTTGGCGGTGTACCCCACTCCGTCCGCTTGCTATTCTAATGATTGAGGACCACAGACGAAGCGACGCCGCCAGTGCTGGGCAGAACCGGCCAGCGCTTGAGGAAAATGGAGGCGGCAAAACGCCAGCAGCTAGAACCGGGTTGCTGAGAACTGTCGGCTGAAAGCTAAGAGCTAGCAGCGCGAGTTATCAACCATGCAAATGGCGATCGACGTTTTCGCGCAGATTTTCGAAACCCTCTGGGCGCACAAGCTGCGTTCGTTCCTCACCATGTTCGGCATCGCCTGGGGTGTCGGTTCCCTGCTCTTGCTGGTCGGCCTCGGCGAGGGATTCCGAACCGGCAACCAACGCAACCTCTCGGAGTACGGCGAAAACATCATAATGATCTTCCCCGGCCGCGCTCCGGCCGTTCCGGGCAGCATGAACTCCGCTCGCCAGTACCGGCTCACGTACCAGGATTACCTCGACATCCGCAAAGAATCTCCGCACATTCGGGCCATCACTCCCGTGCTCGCCAGCAACGACGTGCATGCCGTCAGCGAGTTTGCTAGCGCCAGCGGCCAACTCAACGGCGCCGAACCGCAGTACAACGGAATCCGTTTCCTCTCACTGAAGCAGGGACGCTGGCTCAACGACCTCGACGAAGCTCAAAAACGTAACGTCGTCGTCCTCGGCGATGAGATGACGCGCAACCTTTTTCCGGGACGTCCCGCCGTCGGCTCGTTCATTCTGCTCAATGACCATCGCTTCGAAGTCATCGGCACTCTGCGCCGAATCGGCCGCGGCGACGACAACCTCACCAACACCCGCGCCTACATTCCCTTCCAGGTTATGCGCAGTGACTTCCCGCTCAAGGGCGAGGAAGCCTACGACGCGGTTTCATTCATCTACTATCAGCCTCGCGTCGCCGACGAACACGAGCTCGCGCAGAATGAGGCTCACCGCGTAATCGGCCGCAATCACCACTTCGATTATCATGATGAAGACGCCTTCGAAGGCATAGATACCGTCAAGCAGGCGGAAATGATGGGCATCATCTTCGACACGATGAACAATTTCCTCGGCACCGTCGGTCTGGTCACGCTCGCGCTCGGCGCCATCGGCGTCATCAACATCATGCTCGTCGCCGTTTCTGAGCGCACTCGCGAAATCGGGTTGCGCAAAGCTCTCGGCGCCACCAACCGCAGCATCATGCTGCAATTCTTCGTCGAGGGCATTCTGATCACGCTGGTCAGCGGACTCATCGGCATGGCCCTGGCCGGCGGGCTCATGGCCCTGTTCCGCAATTACAACGGTCCCGGCGGCTTCGATCCGCCGCGGCTCGTTCCAAAAACTGCAATCCTCGCCATCGCCAGCCTTACTCTTGCCGGCGTTGCTGCCGGGCTCTATCCTGCGCGCAAGGCCGCCCGCCTGGAACCGGTCGAGGCGTTGAGACAGGAATGAAGAATTTGTAATTGGTAATTATTGGCAATTTGTAATTTGTAATTGTGCTGGGGTTTTAAATCACAAATTACCAATTACAAATTACAAATCATATGATGCGCGACCTGCTCCAGGAGTCGTACAACGCCATGCGCTACAACCGGCGCCGCACCGCGCTCACCATGCTGGGCATGGCCTGGGGCATTGCCACCGTCGTCATGCTGCTCGCCTACGGCGATGGCTTCGGCATCGCCGTCGTCAATATCTTCAAGAATTTTGGCACCAAACTCATCATTATTGTTCCCGGCCGCTCCTCCATGCAGGCCGGTCGCGAGAAAGCCGGCGCGCAAACCCGCATCACACTGGACGATATCGACCTGCTCGCCACCAACATCCCGCAGATCACACACATCACTCCCAGTTGTGGCAAGGACGCGACCGTGCAGTACGATACTCGCTCATACACCATGAGCGTCAACGGCGAATATCCCAACACTTTCGCCATCCGCGCTCTGAGCCTTGAGCAGGGACGCTTCTACAAACCCGAGGATCAGATCCAGCGCGCACGTGTCGCCGTCATCGGTTCCGAAACCAAAGAAAAACTTTTCTCCGGACGCAACGCCCTGGGCGAGCGCATCCGCATTGACGGCGTCAGCTTTGAAGTCGTCGGTGTTCTCAGCCCCAAGATGCAGGCCGGCGATGACAATCTCAATCGCGTCGTCTACGTCCCCTTTACCACCATGGGCGACCTCAAGGACAATCACTACCTCGACTCCATCTGGTTCAATTACGAGACCAACGACTATGAACGGATCGAGCAATCCGTGCGCTACATCATGGCTGCGCAGCACAAGTTCAATCCCTCCGACCGCCGAGCCCTGAGGCTCTTTAATCTTATGGAGCAACTCCACCAGTTCGAGGTCATCACCCTGGGCCTCAAGATCCTGCTCGGCTTCATCGGCACCCTCACTCTGGGCATCGGCGGCGTCGGACTGATGAACATCATGCTGGTTTCCGTCACCCAGCGCACTCGCGAAATCGGCATCGAGAAAGCGCTCGGCGCGCGGCGACGCCACATCTTCCTCCAGTTTCTGGCCGAGGCGCTCACTATCACCTTCATCGGCGGACTGCTCGGCATCATTCTCGCTTACGTCGTTGCCCTCACTGTCGGCCGGCTTACGATGTACAGCGCCATGGCCAAACACGCCGAAGCGGGCGACATCCGCCTGATGATTAACCCCGTCACCCTGATCGTCGCCGTCCTCATCCTCAGTGCCGTCGGACTAATCAGCGGTATGGTCCCCGCCATCCGCGCCTCCCGCCTCGACCCGATCGAAGCCCTCCGCTACGAATAGAAGCGTGGAGTGCGCATTCCCGCCGGGATTCCTGGAGCGCGAACCGCATCTAACAATCCTCGGCGGCTGCGGAAAAACTCCGGTTTCGCATCGGGGCATCGCTTTAGCCGATGCCATAAGTTTCTTCCGCCTGTAGGGACGGGGCTTGCCGCGTCTCTACGAGAAATCAACCCCTTTAGCTTGTGCAAAGCCTCTCATGAAATTACGCAGTCCGCTGGACAGCCGCGGGCGGCTGTCCCTAGGTGATCCGAGGCTGAACTGACAGCCGCAAGCTAAGAGCCAAAAGCCCCTCATGTTAGATTCGAATGATGCGCTCGATTCTGCAGAAACGTTCGCTGCGATTTGTGTTTGCGGCGAACGTGATCTCCATGCTGGGCAGCGGGATGAACTCCGCCGCCGTGGCTTGGACGATCTTGCAGCGCACTCACTCTGAAATGGCGTTGGGCACGTTTGCCGCCCTGCAAACGATTCCGGCCATGCTGATGCTGCCCTTCACTGGCGTCATCATTGACCGCGAGGACCGGCGGCGGCTGGTGATGATGCTGGATGCGGGGCGCGCGGTCGTCATTCTCGCGGTGACAGTGCTTGCGTTCCTTCACCGCGTGCAGGTGTGGCAACTCTATCTGATGAATACGCTGGTGGCGGCCGGCTTCTGGATGTTCTGGCCGACAATCACGGCGCTGATTCAGGAACTGACGCCCGAAGGCGAGTTCGTGCACTCGAATACATTTCTGCTGGCGGGGATCCAGGGGGGCTGGCTGATTGCCGGCGCGCTCGTTGGATTCGTCTATGAACACATTGGGCTGGGCGGGGTGCTGCTCATCGACGTGAGCACGTACGTCGTTTCTTTTTTGTGCTACTTCGCGGTGCGCCAGGGCCGGCACGTGTTGCCGAGGGCCGTCGAACTTCGTCACGATCTGGAAGCTGCGGAAACCGCAGTCGGACGCTTCCTGCGCGAGATGCGCGAAGGGCTGGTCTTTCTGCGCGAGCATCGCAGCGTGGTTTTCCTGGGTACGAGTTGGGCTTTGTTTCTGGGCGCGATGATGACGGGAGTGGTGGTCACGGCGCCGCTCAGCGATCGCGTCTTCCATGCCGGCGCAACGGGCTACGGATGGTTGAACGGGGGATGGGGTGTGGGCGCATTCCTGAGCGCTCTTTATGCCCCGGCGCTGATTGCGCGGGTTGGGTCGCGCAGTGCGATTGCGATTTCGATGCTGCTGCTGACTCTTACCATGGCGCTTTCGCCGTTTTCGCCGTGGCTGGCGATTGCCGTACTGCTTTATGGGCTGATGGGATCGGCGCGGGGCGTCAGCGGCATCGCCATGAATACCAGCCTGATGGAGCAAGTGCCGCTGCATTTCATGGGACGTGTGCAGAACACCTTCTATTTCTTTGGCACGTTTCTGCAGGTGGCACTGGGGCTGACGGTGGGCTGGATCGCGTCGCGGATCAGCCTGGCAGCCGGGTTTGGCGTAATCGCTGCAGTGTATGCGGTCGCATTTGGCAGCGCCTGCTGGCCGATGAAAGTACAGCAGGCAGTGGCTTCGGTGGCGGAGTAGCAACGCACAAGAACGACCCCACCCTAACGTCGAACAGCACGACGTTAGGATGGGAGCACCCGCTTTGGTTCCGCTTGCCCAGAAAAGCTTTCACCACGGGGCACAGGGGACTTCATCCCCTGCTATTCTTAATGACTTCGTACCAGGAGGGTTTTTCATGTTTGAGGACCTGAAAGGCCGGACGGCGGTCGTCTTCGGAGTGGCGAACAAGCGCTCGATCGCGTGGGCAATTGCGCAAGAACTGCACGCGGCCGGGGCGAACCTCGCCATCACATATCAGAACGAGCGGATGGAGATGGAAGCGAAAGACCTGATTCTGTCGCTGCCGGGCGCCGAAGCCTTCATGTGCGATGTTTCGAAGGACGAAGAAATCACCGAGCTCTTCGAAAAGCTGAAAGCTCGTTACGGGAAGCTGCACACCCTGGTGCACAGCGTGGCTTTCGCGCCGGCGGACGAGTTGAAGGGCGACTTCGTGAACACGACGCGCGAGGGCTTTCGGGTAGCGCACGACGTGAGCGTGTATTCGCTGATCGCGGTTTGCCGGGCGGCGGCGCCGCTAATGGAAGACGGGGGCAGCGTCATCACCATGACTTACTACGGCGCGGAAAAAGTCGTACCGCACTATAACGTCATGGGCGTGGCCAAGGCCGCGCTCGAATGCACGGTCCGGTATCTGGCGCAGGATCTGGGCCGGCGGAAGATCCGCGTCAACGCGATCTCGGCGGGACCGATCAAGACGCTGGCCGCGCGCGGCATCTCAGGCCTGGGAGACATGCTGCGCGCGCACGCCGAGCGCGCGCCTCTGCAACGCAATGTGGAAGTCAGCGAGGTCGGCAGCACCGGCGTGTTCCTCGCCTCCGATGCGAGCTCCGGCATCACGGGCGAGACCATCTACGTGGATTGCGGATACAACATCATGGGGTTCTGAAGGATGGAATGTCCAAATAGCCTGCTGCTTCCATTTACGAGACTGATTCCTCCCGTAGCGTGCCCACAGAACAGCCCATGTCTGATGCGTTTCTTGCGGCTCGAACCGGTTTTTTGTGTTCCCGTTCTTCCGGGATTGCGGATTCCTTCGCCCCGGTATGCAGGCGCACCCAGGAGAAAGTCCAGCGCGCCTTGCATTCCCTGCACAGGGCCACCGAGAATCGAACGTAGAAAGCGATGCCCGTCAGGCACAGCATCGTGATAACCGTGGTCACAGCCATCCGAACCTCCTGGTCGGGCTCCCCATTTGGAAGGCTCCCGAACTACTCTCAACCCTATTCGATACCACGAGCCATAAATTTCGAATAAGAAGTTCATAAAAAGTTCGTAAAAGAACTGCGTGACTTTCATATCATCCGCGACGCCCAGTCTCTAAAGGGGCGCCTGATTTCGAACGAACTTACGGCATCGCTAAAGCGGATGCCCTGATACGCAGCCCGAGTTTGTCCGCAACCTGCCAAAAGACATGCACTTGAGGACATGCACTTGGGGTCACGTAATAGTTTTGTAATGTGATCTGCGATCACCGCGAAGAACATTTGCCGAGCACTATCCTCCAGGCATGGGATCTATGGAAACTCATCCAAAGGGAAATCATGCTCGCATCCTGCTGAGTTCGGTCTTCGGGCCTTATGCGCAAGACGACGAATTTGGCAGCCGGTCCATTAATCCGATGGAGCTCTATCACAACCAGGTCACCCGCGCGCAAGGCAGCTTCTCCCTGCGCATGTTCCATCGCTCCTGGGGAATCATGATGATTCAGGAAAATATTTCGGCGCCCTGTAGCGTGCTGGATTTTCCTACCCGCAAAGCCTTTGCTCGTGAATTGACCACGAACCACTACGACGTCGTTGGTATCTCCTCGATCATCGTTAACGTTGGCAAGGTGCGCGAGATGTGCCGCATGGTGCGGGAGCTATCTCCGGATTCGGCGATCGTGGTGGGCGGACACGTCGCAGCTATTCCGGGCGTTGAGCACATGATTGACGCCGACCACATCGTGCGCGGAGAAGGGATCTCGTGGATGCGCCGGTACCTGGGAGAAGACGAGCAGGCGCCGATCCGCCATCCCAACATTGTTTCCGGTCTCGAGACTCGCATCATGGGAATCCGCCTGCCGAATAGGAAGGGCGGGACGGCAGCGACCATCATCCCGTCGGTGGGCTGCCCCAT
>Ga0316363_10000496_pt1 | contig 51531 bp, 41 predicted proteins | sample Sb_taG_3_FD_200459 | JGI IMG/M metagenome (GOLD analysis project Ga0316363, IMG submission 200459) | Peat soil microbial communities from Weissenstadt, Germany - Sb_50d_a_PC metaG (v2) (version 2) | ecosystem: Environmental > Terrestrial > Soil > Wetlands > Peat | place: Germany: Weissenstadt...
CGTGAGCATGCTGGTTGTGCGTTTCTACGTTGGCGCCAAAGAAGAAGATGCGATCGTACAGACCTACAACAAGCTCTACTCCAACTTTGACCGCATCCCGCCCGGCGTCTCACAACCAATCATCAAAGTCCGCTCGATCGACGACGTGCCGATTATGGCCCTGACGTTGTGGGGGAAAGACTATGACTTTTATCGCCTGCGGCGAATCGCAGGTGAGCTGGAAAATTCACTGAAGCCGCTCAACGACGTTTCTGAGACCAAGATCATCGGCGGGCAGCCTAGGCAAATACGAGTAGTGCTCGACACTCAACGGCTTGCGGCTTACGGCCTTACACCGGGCGCAATCGTCGGCCAACTCCAGAACGCGAACAGCCGTGGCCAAGCCGGTAGTTTAGCGCGTGACAATCGCGAGTTTCAGGTCGAAGCAGGAACTTTTTTTACGAGTCTCGACGACCTGCGTCAGGTTGTGGTCGGGGTTCACGCCGCACGCCCCGTCTACCTGCGCGACGTTGCGGAGAAGCTTGAGGACGGCCCCGCCGAAGCAAACACCTACGTGCTGTTTGCCAATGCTCGCGGTGGCGCAGGACAGACGGCGGGCGCGGAGTATCCCGCGGTAACCATCACACTTTCCAAACGTAAAGGTACGAACGCCACAGACATTTCCGAACGTGTGCTGGACAAAGTCGATGCCCTGCGTGGTTATGTGCTTCCAAATGATCTGAACATCACGGTCACGCGCAACTATGGAGAGACCGCGAAGGACAAATCCGACGAACTTCTCAAACACCTCCTGATCGCAACCTTGTCGGTCACATTGCTAATTGCTCTTGCCCTGGGCTGGCGGGAGTCGGGCGTCGTACTTTTGGCGGTGCCTGTCACGCTCGCTCTCACGCTCGCCGTGTTCTATCTGTATGGCTACACCCTGAATCGGGTCACATTGTTTGCTCTGATTTTCTCTATCGGCATCCTTGTCGACGACGCCATCGTTGTGGTCGAGAACATCGTACGCCATTTTCGGTTGCCGGAAAGCCGAGGGCGATCCTTATCTGAAGTCGCGGTCGAAGCGGTGGACGAAGTTGGCAATCCGACGATTCTCGCTACGTTCGCGGTAATCGGGGCGATCCTGCCCATGGCCTTCGTGCGCGGCTTGATGGGTCCATACATGCGCCCGATCCCGGTTGGTGCTTCGGCGGCCATGATGTTTTCGTTGATGGTCGCCTTCGTGGTCTCTCCGTGGGCGGCATTGAGGCTGCTGAGGAAACATGCGGGCGAGAGTGACCATTCCGAGCACGAGACCGAAGGTTGGACCACCCGCCTGTACCGCCGAATGATGAACCCGCTCATCCGCGACGCGCGCCGCCGCCGCTGGATGTTTCTTGGTGGTGTCGTGTTGTTGCTGCTCGCCGCGGTCACTTTTGTCCCGTTGAAGTGGGTTCGCGTAAAAATGCTCCCCTTCGACAACAAGAGTGAGTTCCAGGTCATCATTGACATGCCCGATGGCACGCCACTGGAACAGACGACCCGCGTGGCGCAAGCCTTGGGGCAGTATCTCGGCCAGCAGTCCGAGGTTATCAATTATCAGATCTATGCCGGGACCTCCGGACCTTACAACTTCAACGGTCTCGTGCGCCATTACTTCTTGCGCAGTCAGCCCAACCAGGCTGATATCCAAGTGAATCTGCTCTCGCGGCACGATCGCAAGGCACAGAGCCACGAGATCGCACGACGATTGCGGCCGGAGTTGGACAAGATTGCCGCGCCCTTTGGTGCGCGGATCAAGGTCGCCGAAGTCCCGCCGGGTCCCCCCGTATTGCAGACTCTAGTGGCCGAAGTTTACGGACCTGACTACAAAGGGCAAATTGAACTGGCCGCTCAAGTCAAGAAGGTCTTTCAGCAAACGCCGGGCGTCGTGGATGTGGACTGGTACGTAGAAGACCCACAAACCAAGTACGACATGAAAGTGGATCTGGACAAGGCAGCTCTGCACGGCATCTCCCCCGCCGACGTGACACGCACTCTGCAGGTGGGGCTCGGCGGAGCCAACGCGGGCTTGCTCCACGATCCTCATTCACGCGAGGACATCCCTATCGAAGTGCGGTTGGCGCGCTCAGATCGTTCTGGGATCGAAGACCTTAGCAACGTGAAGCTGCCGACGCTTTCAGGTGGTCAAATCGCCCTGCAGGAAGTAACGAACCTTCAACAAACGACGATCGATACCAGCGTGTATCGCAAGAATCTCCAGCCAGTCGTCTACGTGACGGGGGATGTGGCGGGCGGAGAAGAAAGCCCCGTGTACGCCATCATGAAGATGAGCGATGCCATCGACAAAATCAAGTTGCCCGATGGCTACGGGGTAAAGCAATACAAGGGCACCACGATGCCCGAGCGTACCGACCGCTTCTCCATGAAGTGGGATGGTGAGTGGCACATCACCGTGGAAGTCTTCCGCGACCTGGGACTCGCCTTTGCGGCTGTCCTGGTCCTGATCTACGTGCTGGTAGTGGGCTGGTTCCGGTCGTTCATCACGCCGCTGGTCATCATGGCGCCGATTCCGCTCACGCTGGTCGGCATTCTGCCCGCACATGCGCTGATGGGAGCATTCTTCACCGCGACCTCGATGATCGGCTTCATCGCCGGAGCCGGCATCATTGTTCGCAATTCCATCATTCTCGTCGACTTCATCGAACTGCGCCGCTCCCAGGGAATGTCGCTGGAGGACGCCGTAGTCGATGCGGGTGCGGTGCGCTTCCGCCCAATGCTGCTGACCGCGGCCGCGGTTGTGGTGGGAGCGAGCGTGATCCTCTTTGACCCGATTTTCCAGGGCTTGGCTCTGTCATTGATGGCGGGAGAAGTCGCGTCTACCGTTCTATCGCGAATGGCAGTGCCGGTTCTTTACTACCTTTCTAAGAGAGGCGACTCGCTTCCACCGATGCATCCCCATGCGCCGGAGAATGTCGCTGAATGCGAAACGCCGCACTGCGAAATTGCGCAGAACAGTCTGTAGTTCAGAAGGAGAACCTTTCAGTGGAGCCCGACGTTGGATGCCGTTACACATCGAGCTTTAACCGAGGCCGACGGGTACTTTCATGCTTGGGCCAACTTTTCGTTTTGGCACGAGAAGCGTTTCAAGGCAGAAGTGATTGGTCAACTGGTGAGATTCACAAGTCTGCACTCGGAGCTTTTTGTGCCGCTGGATAAGAAGGGAGAAGTATTGGCGGTAGTACCCACACTTCGGTCTTTCAGCCAGAGTCGACGAGAACCTGCTCCGGACACTCTCACGCACAGACAAGAAGGCCTACGACACGCTGAGCGAGATTAAGGAAGGGGAAATGCTGGACGAACTTCGGCTCGCATTGCCGAAGGCAATATTGGCATTTGGTCCGACAAACTACCAAAAGACGCCAAGACCAACCTTGATCTTGTCATTGTGGACGACCTAGGTTCTACCGTCTTGCTAGTTGAACTGAAATGGATTCGCAAACCGCTGTTTGCCAAAGAAAGAAACAGAGCAGACGGGGAGTTCCTCAAAGGTATTCAGCAACTCGGGAGGCTGAAGTTGTTTCTTGAAAGCAATCCCAGCTACCTCAAGGTTCGGGGCGCACTTTCGCGGGACCTTTCTGAATATTCGAATGTGCATTTCGCACTCGTCGGAAGGGACCACATGGTTTGGCCTGCAACCGATCCTGGGTGTCTAGTCGTCGAGTATGAAGTATTCAAGGAGCATCTGAAGAAGCTGACTGAACTGAATGCCACCTTTCAGACGTTGAGCCAGTATGACTGGCTTCCCGTGGAAGGTGTCGACTTTGAGATAAGAATGGAAGGCGCAACGGTGAACGGAATAACGATTGAAGGGCAAACGTACCACATTCTTTAGCAGCGCGAAAAATCAAGTGAGTGAAAAACCAATGACAGACACAACCTACAACGTAATCAAGCCCGACAACGGCGTTCCCATCAAGGCTTGGACCAAGGGCGTCCCGCTGGAGGACGCCGCACGCCAGCAGCTTTTGAACGTCGCGCAGTTGCCGTTCATCTGCAAGTGGGTGGCGGCCATGCCGGACGTGCATTGGGGCATTGGCGCGACTGTCGGGAGCGTGATTCCGACCCGTGGCGCGATCATTCCCGCGGCAGTCGGTGTGGATATTGGTTGCGGCATGATGGCCGTGAAGACCTCTCTGCACGCCAACCATCTGCCGGACAATCTGCATGGCATTCGCACGGCAATTGAGAAGGCGGTGCCGCACGGGCGTATTGACAACGGCGGCAAGAACGACCGCGGCGCTTGGTCGGACGCTCCTGCGCATCACTTGGAAGCGTGGGCGAAGATGATCGCTTAACCAAAGAGCTTGGATTAGCGAACGTCTGTGAAGGCCCAGACACAAAGATTGACGCGATAGGGCAAGCGGTGGACTTCGCTGCCGAAGTCGACTCTGGTGCGCTTCCGCCCTCTGTTCGCTGTTGGCTGCTACAAGATTTCGACGCAAACTCTCCGTTACTTCATACGGAGTTGAGTAGCTATATCGACCTGATGTCGGAACTTCAGCGAACACTGCTGACTATAACGAAAATTGCCAAGCTGGATGCCGTGGGATTTTGGGGTTGTCAAACGATCTATGAAGTTCCGTTTATGGCAGTTGCTACCCGCTTAAGACGTGCACTGCATTGCCCTGACGATCTCCCCATGTTCGTCGACTGGCTTCGCTCATGGGATGAGTGCTCTGTGGCGACTTTGCCTGCGCTGCCACGCTTGGTTCTTAGCAATGCGGTAACGACTGACGGGGTGCCCCGAGTCTACGAATACCTTTTCTACAGTTCTCTGGCCACCAGTTGCATTAACGCTCATTCTGATCTGATGTTGTTTAAAGGGCTCGCTCACGAGGATGTCCGGGCCAGGTTTGCCGCGCTTGATAGAGAGATCATGTCGCTTAATGCTAGGTACGCGGCGTCCGTGCTTGACGCCCGTTCCGTTCCGATGGGCTCTCGATCTGGCCCCATAGGTCAATGGAGTGACCTTCCGCTTATCGATCATGAGCTAGCGAAACAGAAACGCCACGTGCCGATACGGCAACTCGTGAACCGAGCGGGAGATGCCCTGAAAGCGCTTAAACCATGTTTCATGATGAGCCCGTTGTCGGTCGCTCAGTACCTAGAGCCAGGCAGGCTAGTTTTCGATCTCGTTGTCATGGATGAGGCATCCCAACTCAAGCCGGAAGACGCCCTCGGTGCAATCGCACGAGGAGGGCAATTGGTTATCACTCAGCGAAGTCAGCCCGCGATCGCGATCGGCTACGCCAGGAGATCCTTGAGAGCCATGGCTGGAAAATCTATAGAGTCTGGTCAACAGACTGGTTTAAGAATAAACGGCATGAGGAGACTCGACTGTTGCAGTTTCTATCCGCCGCCCGACTGGAAGCGGCTCGTGCCTGACCCTACCCCTTCCTACGCGCTCCAATGTACAGTTTGACGCCGTTACGCAATATGCGTAATAATGTACGCAATATGCGTAACTATTCCGTGCTGACTGCGTTGTTCCCACAGGTACGTCAAGGTGTGCTCGCGGCTACGCTCGGCCAGCCAGATAAGTGGTGGTATCTTTCGGAGCTCGCCGGCCGTTTGGGCACGAGCCCATCGAGCCTTCAGCGGGAGTTATCATCTCTGGTGGCGAGCGGAATATTGGTGCATCGTCGGGAAGGCACAAGGGCTTATTTCAAGGCGGAGACCCAGTCCCCAGTGTTCCGAGACCTGCAGCAGCTCTTCGAAAAAACGGCAGGACTGGCTCCAATCTTGGCGCAGGTACTAAAACCGTTTGGGAACAAGATTCAGAGTGCTTTTATCTATGGTTCTGTGGCACGAAGCCGGGAACATGCGATGAGTGACGTGGATGTGATGGTCATTGGCAGAGCAGGTCTTGCTGACCTATCTCCAGCGCTCCGCAAGGCGGAGACGCGGCTAGGAAGAGAGGTCAACGTAACGGCCTATTCCCCAGAGGAGTTTCGGGAGAAAATCAAATCGGGCGACCATTTCCTTGCCGCCGTTTTACGAGGACGGAAACAGTTTGTGAAAGGAGGCGAGAGTGACTTGGACGAGCTTGTTGGCAAATAAGGAAGCCCAGAAACACAAAACCTCCAAGAAGGAATTAGACAATATGCGGGCCCTGATCGCCCGCGACCTCGCAGACGCGAGTCTTGCTGGCCTTTCAGCAGATCGGAGATTCGCCACTGCATACAACGCTGCACTCCAGGCTGCGAATATGTCCATAGCCTGTGCGGGGTATCGGATCGTGAGCAAGGTCGGACACCACCGGGTGTCCTTGGAGAGCACGAAACTGGTGTTGGGTAAAGCCGCGCACAAGTACGCCGACTATTTTGAGACGTGCCGACGGAAGCGAAATACTATCGACTATACTTTCTCCAATGTTGCGACCGACACAGAAGCAAAAGAGATAGTCGTCCAAGCAAAACAGTTTTACGTTGAAGTCGAAGACTGGATTACGAAAAACCACCCCCCGCTGAAAATGTGACAGTCGAGACCAGCCTAAATCGACGCCGTGTCCATCACACATGAGCTCACTTCCCAAGCTGCCGGAGAATCACCGGGTCCTTAATCGCCCTATCCTCTGCGAGCAAGAACGCCTTGCTCAAGATGATCGATAGAGTTGCGTCCCCTTCGAACGGCAAGTGCACCTGAGGCGCACCTGCACGTGCCCTCGCATCCGGCACGATGCAGAGATACTGGTCGTTCGGTTCCATCAGAATGTTCCCCGAGCCGAGGTGAATCTTGTATCGCCGTCGCGTCCCCTGCACCAGCAGAAACCGATCGCTCAGCACGCACTTGTCGGCAATCTTGAGTCGTGGAATGAGCCGCTCCAGCGTCTCGCGTCGAGAAATTGCAGTCGCAGAGAGCTCGCCAAACGAGTAGTTGCCGTGTTCCTTCCGGCTGACGTCGACCTCCGCTTGCGTGAGCCCGGTGTCGGGGCTGACATGAAGCGCCGCGAGCGTGTCTGGAATCGACACGGAGGCGATGTCAGGGGGCTTAATATTTGCGAGTTCGGAGAGATCCATATGAGCTCCCCTCGGAGCGTACATCCGATGGGTCGGGCGAGAGTGGGCACTCCTGCTTAGAAGAACGGCGCCCTACTTGGGCGACTTAGTTTCCGCATGAGGCTCGCCTATGTGCCCGCAGAGCAGTTGGCGTGTTCGCAATGTCAGGGCAGAGGCCTTCCCGTCGCGTTCGACGGTCAGGTTTACGCGAGTTCCCTCCGCTCCGTGCAGTCTGCCGGATGCTTGTTCGGTACTCATGGGCGCTGCGGCCTCGCCGTTGATCGTTTTGATTTGGTCGTCGATCATGATTCCAGCTTCGTCGGCGGGCGAGTTTTTTCCACACAGACATCACAGAATATTCGCCTCGGCTATTTCGTGCGAATTGTATGCCGATGGTCGTATAGCGATAGGGGTCAGGTTTGAAGTGAGAATCTCTTTCGAGAAAAATCCGGTCGTGCTTGAGATCGAACGTTATTTTAAACTCGCGCAAGATTTCGGAACCCAGAATTCCAGCAAACTGTTCAGTTGAAAATGCCCCGGATTCTACCGGGCGCTGTATCCGGACTGCCTGATCCGCAATTGCGACGCTCCCGATCGAGACATTGGGCAGACAAACTAGAAATGCCGGCGGACTAGGAACACCCGCGCGAACGACACCGTCGATGATCGAGGCAGGTGTCCATCGCTGAGATAGCTGTTGCCAGGTTCCCCAAGAAAGGTTTGTCAAATTTGTACCGGTATCCAGCAGTAGTTCAGTGGGCAAAGACATGGCCTGAACAGGAACAAAAAACTGATTGCCAGATCGGCGCAGTTGCACCGGGGCGGCGAGTCTTCCGAGCTGAGGCAGTGGGGCCAGAACAAGTTCCTGTTTCGAGTAATTCAGTTTGAATGTGAGTTCTCCGAGGATGTCATTGCGCAGGATTCCGTCCACCTTGGCTCCAAGTGCAGCGGGAGGGAGCCTCCGCGTTAACGACAGTCAAAAGAGGGCGTTCGAATATATGTTTGCCGATTCCTAGGCTTTCGGCTTCTGCTGCGCTGGTTTCTTGTGTCCGATAGTTTCTCAGAATCTGCACATCGCCAACGTTTTTCAAGCCCAGGGGTGTCACGAGTGCAGTATCAATCGCTGAGCCTTCACTTCCTGTATCAAGCACGAAGAGCTGGCTTCGGCCATTGATTCGCACTGGAACCAGTGCGACGTTATTTGCGATCGACACCTTGACCATTTCTTGGGCCGACGCGGACCCTGCGAGAAAGCGAGAACGAACAACCGGAGCTTCATCCATCTCTTCCTTTGTCCCGTGTCATAGACCAGTGGTTTGATAGCGCAACACAGATAGGGCAAGACGATACTCATATCCAGCTTGGGCGTTTCCGATTTCGGCTTGTGTCTGCTGAAGCTGGGCCTGGCTTAGTTCAACAATCGAACTGAGGCCGAGTTTGTAGCGAGTCTGTGCCAGATCGAGAGCCAGGTTCGCCTGGGCCAGCAGTTGCTCGCTCACGGTGACGCGATCGAACGCCGTGTTGGCGGTGAGCCAACTGGTTCGCACATCCCGTGAGATCCGGTTGCGTAGGTCCATCAGGCGCTGCCGACTGGCCTGTGCCCGCAGGTCGGTTTCGCGCGCCTTGGAAGAAAAGAGAAATCCGTTGAAGACGGGAATCTGGACATTCACACCGACTGCTCCATACGGACCGTAAACACGATCGTCTCGAATCGGAGAATCGCCGTATGCGGCCAGAGCGCTGATTGTCGGGAACATCTGGTCGCGATCCGATTGGTGCAACTTCTCGGCAGACTCCGACTCGAACTCCAGAGCCAAGATTTCGGGGCGCTTGGAGAAGGCATCGACAATTAGCGGATCTACGTCCGCCGGAGGTGGAGTCAACGGCTCGGTGTCGTTCACCAGTTCGAAATTCTCTAGCGTCGGATAGCCGAGAATCGCAGAAAGGCTTGCGACGGCAGATTTGTCGCTGTTCAGCGCATCCAGGTACAAGAGCTTGGCCTGAGCAAGGTTCACGTTAGCGAAGCTCAAATCTAGGTCCGACTTGAGCTTGCTTTTAGTGAGTGCGGATACCTGATCGGCGAGCAACTGCCGCGAGGCGACGGTCTGCTCCGCCACCCTCAGAACGGCTTGGGTTTGTAGAGCACCGTAGAAGGCCTGGTCCGTGGCGACCAGCACGTCTTCTTTGGTCGCTGCCGCATTCTGTTCGTCTGCCTTGGCTTGAAGGCGTGCGCTCGCAACCAGGTTCGTGGTATGACCAAAATCTGTGATCAGCTGGCTTACGGTTCCGCCGCCGGCGGCTCTCGTGTAAATGATCGGGTTGTTCAATGCCCCGGCAGTGATGCGGCTGTTGTTACGTGCATCCACTGCCGTCAGGCTGGCGTAGGCTTGTGGCCACAACGCGGAACGTACTTCCCGCGTCACCTGCTGCGAAGCCAATGCATTCAGTCGGGCGACTGAGATTGCGGGATTGTTTTTCAGCGCGACGGCCTCTGCATCCTTGACCGAAAGATGAATGACGACCCTCGGGCTTTGCTGACCGGTTCGGTTAGGTGCGGCCTGCGATTGCTCGTCATCGTTTTGCGAGCTCGCAAGTGCCCCGAGGGGCGCGTCGGTTGGATTCTGGAGTACCAATGTCGACTGACCGAGGCAACTCAGAGACAAACTAAGCAAGCACGCCAGTTTCGCGACTCGGTTACTCATGCCGACACCTCCTGCCCGGGCAGTTCTTCACTTCGGTGGAACCAGAGATAGGCAGCCGGAACTAGGTAAACCGTCACGACCACAGACACTAGGAGCCCACCGATAATGGCGCGGGCCAGCGGAGCATACGCTTCACTTCCAGTGCCAAGCGCCAAAGCCATGGGTATCAAGCCCAGCAGCGTTGCCAGGGACGTCATCAGCACCGGCCGTAACCGCTGACGCGATGCTGTCGCCACGGCTTCCCTGAGCGGAGTGCCCTGGTGACGTATCTGTCGTGTGAATTCGACGATCAGAATACTGTTCGACACGACGATCCCCACCATCATGACCACTCCCATCAATGACATGACATTGAGCGTTGTGCCAGTTACCAGCAAAAATACCAGCACACCCGCAAGTCCTGGGGGCACCGCCAGCAGAATGATGAATGGATCAAGAAACGAAGTGAACTGGGCTACTAGGATCAAGTAGACGAGAACAATCGCCAGTATCAGTCCGATGCCGAAGCTTTTGAATGACGATCTCATGTTCTGCACCGAACCGCGCAGGTTGACCCGCACGCCTTCCGGCAGCTTCGTATTTGCAATAATCTTGTCGATCTGAGCGCTGACCCGTCCCAAGTCTTCCGTCTTCGGCGACACGTATACATCGATGACTCGGAATAGCTGGTAATGGTCAACCTCCGTAGGCGTGGGAATCGTTTTCACATTCACGACCGTGTCGAGCATGGTGGTTTCTTTGCTTCCAGACCCGCGCACCGGAATCTGTTTCAGGTCTTCGATGGTTTTCACCGCATCTTCCGGATATTGCACGGTCAGCATGTAAGGGTTTCCGCTTTTTGGATCGACCCAGTAGTTGGGTGCGATCATGCCATTCGAAGTGAGGGCGGTGATCACGTTGTCGACAACTTCTTTTTGAGAGAGTCCGACCAGGCTCGCTTTCTCCCGGTTAATATCGAGCTCCAGGGCGGGATAGTCGATGTCTTGTGGCACCAGGACATCGCTGACTTTCTCAAGTGAACGGGCTTGCGATGCGATTTGAGATGCAACGGCGTAGCTTTTCCTCAAGCTGCTGCCGCTCACTTGGACATCGATAGGCGCGGGCATGCCCATGTTCAATACAGAGTCCACGAGCCCGCCGGACTGGAAATAGGTACTCAATTGCGGCAAGTCCTCGCGTAACCGCTCTCGTACCTGCCGCATGTATTCGTAGCTGCCGATCTTGTGTCCGTCCCTGAGACTCACTTGGACGAAACCCGTGTGGGGCGCCGAGTTCGGGGTGTAGATGGCAGAGAAGTCTGTCGTAATTCCGATGTTGGAAACGATCATCCCCAGCTCATTCTCTGGGACGACCTTGCGCACCGAATCTTCCACTTGTTTGGCGTATTGTTCCGAGAGCTCAATCCGAGTTCCGGATGGAGCCTTGAAGTTAATGACAAATTGACCTGGATCCGTGCGTGGAAAAAACGCGACTCCTAGCAGCGGGTACATCGAGAGACAGAGTAAGGAAACGCCGGCCAACCCGACTACGGTTCCGGCCGGCCGTAGAAGCGCGCTGCTTAGTAATCGATCGTACTTCCCCAGCATTCTTTCGAAGTGGACGTTGAACTTTTTGGCAATCACGCCGAAGCGGGCACCGATTGACCCTTGCCCGACCTCTTCGTCTGCCTGATGCTTTTTGACGAGCTTGGCGCAGAACAGCGGCACCACAGTCATGGCGACCACGTAGGAAGCTAGCAGAGAAAGGACCACTGCCATGGCTAGCGCGACAAACAAAAATCGGCTAACGCCGTACAGAAAGACTACGGGGAAGAAGACGACGGCTGTGGTCAGCGTGGCCGCAAGAACGGCCAGCGCAACCTCCTGCCCACCTTTTTCCGCGGCAACTTCGGGCGGCTCGCCCATCTCCAGGTGACGGAAAATGTTTTCCAACACCACCACTGAGTTGTCGATCAGGCGGGAAAACGCCAACGCCAGACCTCCCAACACCATCGTGTTCACCGACCCGCCGCCCGCGCTGATAGCCATGAAAGCCGCCAGAGCAGAGAGGGGAATGGAAAGAAAAACCGCGGCCGTGGCGCGCATGCTTCCCAAGAACAGAAGTACCATCAGGCCAGTCAACACCAGGCCAATTGCTCCTTCATGAAGCAGATTCTCAATCGCCGCTTTCACAAAGGCTGATTGATCGAAGACAACCTTGGCTACGAGTTGTTTCGGAATATCGACCAGGTGAGAGAGGGCATCGCGAATTCCGTCGACGACCGCAATCGTGTTGCTATCACCACCTTGCTTCAGAATGGGCAGGTACACCGACCGTTGCCCATCCACGCGCACAACGTTGGTCTGGATTTGCTGCGCGTCTTTCGCTCGCCCCACGTCACCCACGAGCACGGACGCCTGCCCGACCGTCTTTATCGGCATGTCATTAATCTGCTCGGCTGTGGGCACCTGGCTGTTGGTGTAGAGGTTGTAGTCAATCGGCCCGATCTTCACGTCCCCGGCGGGCAGGATCAGATTGCTGTCGTTGACCGTGCGAACTACGTCCATCGCCGACAACTGGTGCGCATCCAGTTTTAGCGGATCGACGTACACCATGATCTGACGGTACCGGCCGCCAAAAGGCTGCGGCACCGATGCCCCCTGCACGCTGGCGATCTGGTTGCGAACGGTGTACTGGCCCAGATCGCGCAACTCCGTTTCATTCAGGCCCTCACCTTTGAGCGTGATCAGGCAGACGGGCAAACTGGAGGCGTCGAACTTGAGTACCACCGGCGGCAGAGTGCCGGGCGGAAGCCTTCGCAGATCCGCCATGGCCAGGTTCGAGATGATACTGAGATCGGAGTTGGCGTCGGTGCCCGGCTGAAAGTAGATTTTGATCAAGCTGACGCCCGGCAACGACCGAGACTCAATGTGATCGATGCCGCTGCCCAGCGTAAAGAATCTCTCAAACGGGTTGGTAATGTTCGTTTCGATCTGCTGCGGAGGCATTCCCGAATAAAACGTGGCCACAACGACCACCGGGATATTGATCGTAGGGAATAAATCGACGGGCATGCGTACAAGCGTCACCGTACCCACGATCGCTACCATCAAGCAGAGAACTATGATGAAAAAGGGATAACGGATGGCAAAACCGGACATCAGAGAGTTCCCCCCGATTCCCCGGCATTCTCGTTGACGGGTTTAGGCCGCACCTTTTCTCCCGCGCGGAATTCGCCGCGATTGCCGATGATCACTCGGTCGTTCTCCGCCACTCCTGCGAGTATCTCGACTTGATCGCTCGACTCAACTCCCAACTTCACTTGCCGCTCTTCCACGCGTCCCTCCGCATCCACGATCAAAACAGTGCCGCCGGAACTGTTCCGCTCCAGAGCCTGAATGGGAATCGTGAGCGCATCGTTCTCCTGCTTCAGGATGATCTTCGCCTCGGCGTACATGCCTTCTTTGAGAGTGCCGTCGGAGTTTTCCACATCGATCTCGGTATGCATGGTCCGAGTTTCGTCATCGAGTGCGTCTGCAAAGCGAGCGACCCGGCCTTCAAAATCCCGGTTCATCGCGGAAACATGAACCTTCACCGCGCTTCCCAACAGGAGTTGAGATACGGCTGATTCCGGAACGGGTACGACCAGCCGCAATCGGGACCACTCGGCTAACTGCACCACTGGCATGGATTGTGTCTCAGAGGTGGTGCCGGCCTGAATCAGAGCGCCTGTATCCGCATAGCGCTTGGTCACAACTCCGGCAAACGGGGCCGTGATGTGGGAATATGCTTCAAGAGCTGACAACCGGTCGAGGTCTGTCCGAGCTGACACCTGTTGACTCTGGGACTCGGCCAGCGAAGCGCGAGCGCTTTCGATCTGGGCCGAGGTTTCTTTGTCCTTTGCCATGGAATCGTCGAGCTCTTGCTCTGCAATCAAGCCTGGGCGGGATTCCGAAGCCTGTTTTAACCGGCTGTAGGCAGTGTGGTACGCGGCATGGGTGGATTCGGTGCGCTGAATCTCGCTTTCGGAACGCCGAACTGCGTCCTGGTAACGTTGTATCTCCGCTTTCGCACCTGCGACCTGAGCGCTTAATTCGGGGACCTCCAGGATCGCCAGCACCTGTCCCGCCTTCACATGGTCCCCTACGTCTACGTAAATCTTTCGGATGAAACCCGCCACTTTGGCGTGAACATCCACTTGCTGGTAGGGGCGAAAGGCGCCCGAAAGAGTGAGCGAGTTTACAACCGGTCTCCGCGTGACGAGTGCTACAGCCACTGGCCGCAGAGAGGGTTCCGCGCTCGCCCCAGCTTTTGCGCTCTTTCCGAAGAAGCGCAGAATCCCGAGCACGGCAATCACCAGCACCCCAACCAAAATGAGAGTAGATCGCCTACGCATATTTGCAGCCATCCATTCCGAACCTCCACCCATCGCGATTAACGGCCTGAACTACAGGAACCCGGCGATGCGCGGTAGTGCCGGGTGATTTCCAATGTGATCTCCCTGTCGCCAGTGACTCGCACGCGCATCACGTGCTTTTCCACACTGACCTCCACTGACTGATCGGGTGCAATCGCACTGGGCAAATAGTCAATCGCGGATTGGTAAAGCCCGACGTAAACTAGGCAGCCCATACGAAGCGATACCTCGTAGTCGTATTCGGTCGGCGGCGGAGGCGAATCCGCGATTCTTCTGCGGTATGGGAGTGTTGGTTGGGACTTCTCGACATGCAACACCACGGCCTTCTGAAGCTGGGGAGTGGACGCCCTCAGAGGCGCCCACCCGGCCAGAAGAAACAAGAAGACAACCTGCGAGGTCCAAATCTTTCGCAAAATCCCCTCGGTGAAACAGTTCCGATCGGACGAAAGCAAAGCTAGTCGTTCGCCGCGCATTGGTCGCCTTTCAGTAGGTGGTGGCTTGTGATGGCCATCTTCACCTCTCGATCACTCTCGGGCAGGCTGACGTACATAACGTGCTTCTGAAGTCGCATGTCTACCGAGTGCTTGGGGGAAAAGACGGAAGGCAAATAATCCGTCGCCGATTCGTAGCGACCGATGTAGACGTTACAGTTCCAACGAATGCCAATGTCGTAGCTGTAGTCTTCCGCTTGCAAAGGGGCATCGCTTGGGCTGCCGACGTAGTTTGATTCGGATACGTGTTTATCGACGCTGACGACTGTGGCCGTCTGATATTGATCTTTGGATTCTCTCTTTGTGTCGGCGTGCAAATAGACCAGCAGGGCGCTCACAATGAGACCTGATAACATCAAAGTCTTTTTCATAGCCTCCTCCAAGAAGGCAGCTCGGTTCGGGCCGGAATGCGCGAAGTGAAACCTCGCTTCTTCCTGCCTCGACCGGAGCCAGTTTGAACTCACCCGACGCTCGCTAAAATGCATTGGAGCGGTTTCGCCTCAGTCAATGACCGAAGCGGAGTTCGTGATCTTTGTTAGCTGCAAAAATGGAATGAAACGACTAGCAGGAAGGAGGCGGACGATTGGAGAGACTTTCGTCGAAAAGAACACTGGGTATTGGGGGCCCAGCTGGCGCGACGCGTGGATAGAACACCGGAGCCTGCAGAGTGCTTAAGGTTGGAACGGGAGGCGCCCACTGAGTAGCATCACGGTCCATATGCTGTCGCATGGCATGTGAATCAGCGCTCTGGGCAGTGACTCCGTGAGAAATCGTCAGTCGGAAGGTGCGAGTCGCCACACTAACAGTCAACCCGCAGATCGCCAGGATGATCACGAGGACATACCAGCGCGGATGCGGATTGGGGAGTCGCAAGTCCTCTGAAGGTGCCACTGAAAGGTTCATCCTCCAGTGAATTATAGCAGTTTAACCTTGGAGACACACTAGAACCTCGGCAACCGCTGCATTCGGGCCTCCTGAGCACTGAGTGGCCCGGTTCGCGTGATAACCTGAGTTTCATTGGTGGTTTAGTAGAGACGTAGCGAGCTACGTCTCTACGGCCGATTTTTTGGATCGAGGGATGAGAGTGCAGAGTCTTGGACGGCGTTTTCCTTTTCTTTGTGGCAGGTTCCTTCTCGCGACACTGACTGTTCTCGCCTTGGGCGCCGCTGCCTTTGCCGACGGCACGCGCACCTGGGAGCAGTCAAGGTTTGACGAACTCACCAAGGGGACAGCGACTGGCGTAGCCATTCGCAGCGTGGGCGGCTTGGAACTGGCTCCGGCGTTCAAGTTGCTCTATGCGACGCCCTCGACATACATCTGGGCAGTTGGCGCCGACGATGCGGGGAACGTGTATGCGGCGACGGGGGCTCCAGCGCGGGTGTACCGGATTTCGCCGGACGGCAAAGCAACCATCATTTTTGAGCCGCAGGAGTTGCAGGTGCAAACGCTCGAGGTAGCGCCGGGCGGAGTGATCTACGCGGCGACCGCTCCCGACGGGAAGGTCTACAAGATCGAGCACAAGCCGGGGGAAAAAACTGAGGCGGTGAAGGCCGACGCCAAGAATCCCGAGAAAGATGCTCCCAAGGAAGCAGCCAAGCCCGCTCTGGACGCGTCGTGGAGCTCTTCCGTGTATTTCGCGCCAGGGACGAAGTACATCTGGGATCTTCTGCTCGACAAAGCGGGAAATCTTTACGTGGCGACCGGCGATCATGGAGAGATCTACAAAGTCACTGCGAAGGGGGAGCATTCGCTGTTCTTCAAGAGCGACGAGACGCACATCCGCGTGCTGGCGCTCGACGCGCAAGGCAATGTGATCGCCGGTACGGACGGGAGCGGTTTGGTGTACCGGATTTCTCCCGCCGGAGAAGGGTTCGTGTTGTACAGCGCGCCGAAAAAAGAGATCACGGCGCTGACCCTGGATCGCGAGGGGAACATCTACGCGGCAGGAGTGGGAGAAAAGAAGTCGGGGACGGGAATGACACCGATGGGTGGGGCTTCGTCGATGATCACGATGGGTGCGAATCCGGCTGCTGCGATCGGGCCGCAAGGTCCGGGCATTGTGACCATGCCGACGCCCGGCGGAGTGCAGACGGGGCCATTTCCTTTTCCGGGCGGCGGGGCGAGCGGCGGCTCCGATGTTTATAGGATCGCGCCCGATGGGTCGCCATCGCGGATTTGGACTTCGCATGAGGACATCGTGTATGCGCTGGCCTTCGATTCGCATGACCACCTGCTCGCCGGAACGGGTAACCGCGGACATGTTTTCGCCATTGAGGGGGCGGACGAGTTTTCCGATCTATTGAAGGCGGCGGCGTCGCAAGTAACCGGATTTGCCAAGGCTCCCGGCGGCGGTCTCTATGCGGCCAGCAGCAATCTGGGGAAGATCTTCGTGCTGGGCCCTGGTCCGGAGAGCGAAGGTACGTACGAGAGCGACGTGTTAGACGCGAAGATTTTTTCGCGCTGGGGACGGTCCGAGTTCCGCGGCGGGGGTAACGTGGAGTTGCTGGCGCGGAGCGGCAACGTGGACAATCCCGACCGGAACTGGAGCGCATGGAAAAAAGTGGATTTGACTAAGGACGCTCAGATGGGAGTTCCGCCCGCGCGCTATGCCCAGTGGAAAGCAGTGTTGCACGCGGGGACTGCGAAACCGGGAGTGGACAGCGTCACGTTGAATTACCTGCCAAAAAACATAGCGCCGGAAATCGATGATGTGGCGGTGCAGATCGGCGTGCGGTATCAACCGCTGTCGAAGCCGTCAGGGATGACCTTGAGTACGGATGTCAGCGGATCGTCGGGCGCGCATTTCGAAGCGCCTGTGCCGAGCACGCGCGACCGGGATGCCATTGGCATAAAGTGGAATGCCCACGATGAGAACGACGATCAGCTTGTGTACTCGGTCTACTACCGTGGTGACGGCGAGAGCCGCTGGCTGCTGCTGAAAGACAACCTGACCGACAAGGCCTATTCGTGCGACGCCAGCCTGCTTCCGGACGGAGGCTACACGGTGAAGGTGGTCGCTTCAGATGCGCCATCGCATTCGCCGGGTGAAGCCTTGACGGCCGAGAAAGTGAGCCATCGCTTCGAAGTGGACACGACGCCGCCTCGGATCGAGAACCTGACTGCATCGATAGAAGGCGCCCAGATTCACGTACGCTTCCGTGCGGAGGATGGATTCTCAGCGATCAAGCGCGCCGAGTATTCCGTAGACGCGGGCGAATGGAAATACGTCGAGCCGGTGGGGCAGGTGTCGGATGCGAAGACGGAAGACTACGATTTCAAGGTTGCCCCTGAGGCAGGGAAAGACGTTGCGTCCGAGCATGTCGTCGTCGTGAGGGTCTACGACAAATACGACAACATGGGCGCGGCCAAGACGCTGCTGAGAGGGAAGTAAGCCGGCCCCACCCCTCCAGTTCGCTGTTCTTGCGACCTTCTCAGAAATCGGGACATGTCCCAAAGGCCTCTTTCGGACAACCGTTGGGCTCGCGGACAATTGTTGTACTATGCGCTGTCCCTGTTCAGCACGGAAGGTTTATCTTTGCCTCTCCGCACTCTTCGTGTTGGGGCTGTTCCTAGCGGCTTGCTCTGGCGTGTCCCATACCGCGGGAAACACGGGCGGTACTGGTGGCGGCTCAGGCGGTGGTACGGGCGGCGGCAATCTAGCCTGCAACGTGATGGCAGTCGGGCAGACAGCCAGCCTGGGCGGATTCGTTCCGTTCTCCACTAGCAGCCTGTGGAACACTGACATCTCTTCGGCTCCGGTCGATTCCAACTCAAGCACCATCATCGGCAACTGGGTGGGCTCGGTGAACGTGCATCCCGACTGGGGCACGGACCCGACTTACGGCATTCCCTACGTAGTAGTCGATGGCAATCAGCCGCTGGTGAACGTGAACCTGGGTGCATACGGCAACGAAAGCGATCCCGGCCCAATGCCGGTTCCAGCCAACGCACCGGTCGAAGGCGGATCATCGAGTACAGGAGATCGGCACGTACTGGTGCTCGACAATGGCAACTGTTTTCTCTATGAGTTGTACAACGCCTCGCCCAATTCCAACGGCAGCTGGAGTGCCGATTCGACTGCCGTGTGGGATCTCCTCGGCGATGAGCAACGACCGTACACTTGGACTTCTGCCGATGCCGCTGGTCTGCCGATTTTTCCCGGACTGGTGCGGTACGACGAAGTAGCAGCAGGAAAGATTCAACACGCATTCCGCTTCACGCTGCCGAAGACAAGCGCAGCATTCACTCCTCCGGCGTCGCATTCGGCGGCCACTACAGGTGATTCAACCGCGCCGCCAATGGGCATGCGACTCCGCCTGAAATCCGGCTATGACATTTCCGGCTTCTCGACGCAGATGCAAGTCATTCTGACCGCGATGAAAAAGTATGGTCTGATTCTGGCGGACAACGGCAGTTCGTTGTATGTGACCGGAGTGTCAGACAGCCGCTGGGGATCGGATCTCGAATCGCTGAAAACCGTGCCGGCCTCCGCGTTTGAAGTCGTAGAGATGAATCCGGTGTACACGAACGCGAACTATCCCACGGGAGCAGCGCCCACGATCAGCGGCTTTACCGCTTCGGCTGCGCATGTTTCTTCCGGCGGCAGCGTGACGTTGTCGTGGAACACATCTAGCGCAGACTATGTAATCGTCACGCCCGGCCCGGGCACAGTGCGCGGAACCAGCACCACTGTCAGTCCCACGGCGACCACCACATATACGCTGTACTCGACCAATCAATACGGGCGCATGTCTGCGACAGTAACGGTGAGTGTGCCGTAGTAGATTGAAAGTCAATCAAACAGAGAACACAGTGGGATCACAGAGGGAGCCTTCGACTGCCGTCGAAGCGAGCCCCATCCCTACGTGGGACCTGCTGACACCGGAGTTTCCGTTGTGCTGCTGATAGAAGTTAGTTCGCCCGCGTGACGGAGTTCCGGGAAGAGCCACGCCCACACGGCGATCACGACTAGCGTTCCAATTCCCCCTAAGATGACGGCAGGAACGGTGCCGAACCACTGTGCGGTCACGCCCGACTCAAACTGGCCGAATTCGTTGGACGTGCCAATAAAGATCATGTCTACAGCCGTGACGCGCCCGCGCATTTCATCGGGCGTGGCGAGTTGCGTCAGCGTGGCGCGAATGATGACGCTGATCATGTCGCTCGCGCCCAGCAACAGCAGAGCGATCAGAGAAAGGGTCAGGTTTCGCGAGACGCCGAAGATGATTGTGAAGATTCCGAATCCGGCGACCGACCAAAGGAGCGCGATGCCAGACCGCCCGCGCAACGGGCGGTGCGCGAGCAGAACGGCCATCAGCGCAGCGCCGACTCCCGGAGCCGTCCGGAGAAGGCCCAGTCCCCAGGGACCCGTGTGCAAGATTTCGCGCGCGTAGACCGGGAGCAAGGCGACCGCTCCGCCCAGGAGCACTGCGAAAAGATCCAGCGAGATTGCTCCCAGGATGAGCTTCTTGCTCCAGATGTAGTGAAGCCCGGCGAAGACGGTCTTGAAAGTCATGGGCTCGCGCGGGCGGGCTTTGACTTCGGGCTTGATGCGGAACGTAGAGACCGTCGCTCCGATGGCCGTCAGCATGGCGACGGCGTAGACCACGGATGGGCCGCGGAACATGGCGTAGAGGATGCCTCCGAACGACGGTCCGAGGATCGTGGCGGTCTGGAAGGTGGTGGCGTTCCAGGCGACGGCGTTGGGAAAATGCTCTTCCGAAACCAACTGCGGCAGAATCGAGCGGCTAGCCGTGCCGTTAAAAGACCGGACAACGCCGAGCAGCACCAGCACAACATAGATCGCGGCGACCGACCGAACGCCGCGCTGCGCGAGCGTCAAAAGCAAAGCGAAGCAAACTGCGAACCCCGCGTAACAGGCAGAAAGCACCTTGCGACGCTCAAACCGGTCAGAGGCGTGTCCAGAGATGGGGAATAACAGAATTCCCGGAAGAAACTGGGCGAGGCCGACGAATCCGAGATCGAGCGGCCGCTTGGTGATTTCGTAAACCTGCCATCCCACGGCCACTGCCTGCATCTCGACGGCCGCCACAATAAGGAATCGGGCGAGCTGGAACAGCACAAAGGCAGGATGGGTGAAGGCGGCACGTCCGGCTCTGGCGTCGGCGGGTGCGGGCATGAACTTCTAATGTGACACAGAAATGCGAAAACGTGCACGCCGGCGAGCACGCATTTCAGAAGGCTTGCCGCGATCAGGACTTCTCTGACGCTAGATACACCACAACGATGCTCAATAGCGCCAGCACTCCGAAGCTGGAGATAAACAGGAGGAGACTCCAATCGACTGGCCCAGATCGGACGGGTAGAAAATGGAGGGCTCGCGGAGCCACGAGTTCGGACCACCACGACGCCCAATGCAGGCCACGGCGGTATTGCGATGCAACAAAGACTACGCCCACGAACACGTTGACGATCAAAGCGAAAGTTTGCGCGATCGTGATGGGTCGGCTGACGCGCTCGGTCGCTGCGTTCCGGCGGCGCAGTTGCGCCCGCCACCACAGCAGGCCCGGTGAACCGCACGGCGCTTCGCGCTCCGATTCACTCCGCGCGTGTTGGAAGGTCTGGCTCACCAGAACGAGATCGCTGCAGTTGCCGCAGGCATCTACATGGGCACGCAATTCAGGGCCGCAGCCGTCGGGCCAATGGCCATCCTTCAGCGCCTGAGCTAGCTCGTTTTCGTAGGAGCAGGTGCGAAACGTCATGTCCTTCCCCGATCTGCGTTGATCTGCTTCCGCAGCAGGCCGGCGATTTTTCGTCGCGCCCGGAAAAGCAGTAGACGAATGCCAGCCGCGCTCAGGCCAGTGATCTCGGAGATCTCGCGGTGCGAGTAACCCTCGGCGTGGGCCAGCCAAAGAAGTTGCCGTTCGCGCGGGCGCATGCGTGCCATCGCCGGGTCGAGTATGGCCTGCGAGTCGATACGCGACAACCCGTCGCGAGCCGTCAGAAACTGTTCCGGTACATCTTCGATGCAGGCTGCTCGCGGCCGTTTCCAGTGGTCGCGCAGAAGATTGGTCGCAATGCGGTACAGGTAGCGCCGGCAGTTAACCTCGCCGCCTTCGGGACGCGAGGCACACAGGAAGCGGAGATAACTTTCCTGCATCAGGTCGTCCGCCAGCGCGGCGTTTCCCGAGACCCGCGCCAGATAAGCCCTCAACGCCGGCGCGGAGCGCTGGTAGAAGCCGGCGAAGGCATCGCTGTCCATGGGCAGTTCGTCAGGTCGCGATGCCACGCGTGCCTCGATATTCGGGATTGCGTATTCCCCGGTCGTATCGGTTTTCCTCATGGCTGCAATTCCAGAGCAGCCTGCTGTCTGGCTGCTGCGTGGATCAGGCAGCAAGTTGATTCTAGTTCCGCGCTCCGCTGTCCGGCATCAGGCCGAGATGACGGGCCAGCACCCACGTGATTCCCGCCGAGATGATAAACCCAAGACCGGGCATCAGCACGACGGTGCCGATCACTAGTAAGCCGCCGCCGCTATCGGGAAGACTATGGCGCAAGTAGAGAAGGCCCAGGCCCAGCAGCGTCATTACGACTCCAATCTGCAGCGGTGTCAGGACCCGCGCGACGGGACTCGGAACCGGCGCCTGTCGCTCGAAGCCGACTGCGATCGGCGTCGCTTCCAGGAAGCGCTTGCCCGCTTCGGTGCCCATGTAGGTGAGCACTTCCTGCGACGTGCCAAATCTCTCGATCAGCCTGCCGTGCACGTCCGTTTGCAGTTTGAAGATGCGGTTCCAGCGCCGGTTTTCGAGCAGAACATGCGTCAGCCATAGCAGCGCGCTAAGAATGCAGAGAAAGACCAGGAACGGAAGGCCATCGTTGATCAGTTCGTGGTCAAGTCCCGAGGACTTGTGCTCGGACATCTGAGGCCAGAGCTTACGCTCCAGCGTTTGGCTGGGCTGCTCATCTTCACCGTGCAGATTGTTAAAGAGATAGAAGTCAGGATTGTGTGCGATTTCGGGATGAGCCTGCAAAAAGAGCGCCAGTTCGGGGTTGTTGCGGCTCACGTACTCCGTATTCGAGAGCAGCGAAGGATCTCGCGCCACAACCTCCGCCAGGGTGGGACTCACGCGCAATACCTGAAGAAGTTGGTCCTGAAGAGCGGCCACATCCTTTTCGCTCATTTGCGGAGCACTGGGGGCTACTGCCGGTTGCGCGGCCCGCGGCGCCTGTGCAGCGCAGACAGCGGTGAACAGTGCTAGAAATGCTACGATCGACCGAACCATTGCCAGGTACCGCCGCTGCTTGTGCATATCGTGATGTTCCCTTCGTGAGAGAAGCGCCTTGAAGCATCTCTAAGCACACAACGAACGGCGATTGGAAATGGTTAACAACAATTTTCAGTATTTTGTGGTCCCCCAGGCCACCAGAGGTGTCCGACTCTGGCGTCGGCGGGTCCGGACATGAGCTTCTAATGTGACACGGAAATACGAAGGTGTGCACGCCGGCGCGAAGCAGGAAATACAGAGAGTGGCTTCTATCTAATTCGCCTAACCGCGTGCCTTCTCCACCGCGCGCAGCACGGCCTGCGCCTTATTCATCGACTCCTGAAACTCGCTGGCTGGATCAGAGTCCGCGACGATGCCTGCTCCCGCCTGCAGATACGCTTTCCTCCCTTGCATGAGCAGCGTGCGAATGCCGATGCATGAATCCAGATTGCCCGCGAAATCCGCGTACAGCACCGACCCACCGTAGATGCCACGGCGCGTCGGCTCCAACTCCTCGATGATCTGCATGGCTCGGACTTTCGGCGCACCGCTGAGCGTTCCCGCGGGGAAGCACGCCGCGAAGGCGTCAAGCGCGTCGAGATCCTTCCGCAACGTGCCTTCGAGTGCCGAGACCAGATGCATGACGTGAGAGTAACGCTCCACGTACATCAGGTCCTTCACCTTGACCGAACCGTATTCACTCACCCGGCCTAGGTCGTTGCGGCCGAGGTCCACCAGCATGACGTGTTCGGCCTGCTCTTTTTCGTCATTGCGCATCAGTTGTTCGAGGCGCTGGTCCTCGGCTTCGTCGCGACCGCGCGGATGCGTGCCCGCGATCGGCCGGTACTCTAGCTTGCGCCCCGTGACCCGCACCAGCATCTCGGGCGACGAACCAAGAATGTGAGTGTCGCCGGAACGCAGGAAATAAAGATACGGCGACGGATTCACTTGGCGCAGCGCGCGGTACAAATCGAAAGGCGGCACACCGGGCGTGAAGTCGAGCCTCTGCGAGAGCACGACCTGAAAGATGTCGCCCGCGGCAATGTATTCTTTGCAGCGCTCCACACCGCGCAGAAAGTTGTCGCGCGTTGTACCGGCATGCACTTTGAGTTTGCCAGCCTTGGCCGTCGCAGACTTGCGCCAGAGTGCGGGGCTCAGTCCCGCCGCGAGTTTCCGCTCCAACGCGGCAATGTCGCGCAGCGCGCGATCGTAAGCGCGGCGTGGGCTCTCGCGCGACACGTCGGCGGCGGCCATAATGTGGATTTGGTGGCGCAGGTGATCGAACGCCAGAAGGCGATCGAAGAACATCAGTTCGGCATCCGGCAGCGACAGGTCGTCTTTCGCGCGGTCGCCAATTTTTTCCAACTGGCGAACGACGTCGTAAGCAAAATAACCGACAGCGCCTGCCGTGAATGGAGGCAGTCCCGCAACGGTCGCGGGCCGATGCTCGCGCAGCAATCGTTTCACCACCTGGAAGACGTTGTCCTGAACGACTTCGCGCCGCCGTCCGCGCTCAATCTCGACCGTTCCCTGGTGGCCCTGCACCCGCATGTAAGGCCGCACACCCAGGAACGTGTAGCGCCCGATCTGCTCGCCGCGCTCCACGGACTCCAGCAGGAATGCGTGCGGTTCGTTTTCGGCGATCGCCAGGAAAGCGGAAACCGGCGTGAGCAAATCGGCGCTGACCGACTTCACCACCGGAACCAGCGTGGCTTCTTTGGCGAGACGGGAGAACTGTTTGAAATCGGGCTGTAGCATCGTTCGGGATCGCCGCGAACCGCGGGGCTTTCATTATAGAGATTAGTCGTGCTGTTCGGCCAAGCCCGGCCCAGCCGGGCCTGCAACGCGAACTGGCTGTCTCGATCGCGGTTGAGCGGCCGAACTTTGGTCACCTTGTGGGGACGTGGGTAACGGGTAAAATCTTGATCATCCTGAATATTATGAGCATTTTACGTTCCTTTGCATGCATCTGAACGGGAACCAGCAACCGAACTGACGGGGAGATTCTTGCGGTCGAAGACTACTGACTAAGCAGCACTGAGTCTATGCGGATTAAGTTTTGGGGCGTGCGCGGCTCTACGCCCACTCCACAAGTCGAGAACCTGCGCTATGGAGGCAACACCTCCTGCGTCGAGGTGCGTCTTGGCGACCGCATCTACGTCTTCGATTGCGGCACGGGATTCCGCGTGCTGGGGCACGAACTGGAGCGCGAGTTCGGCGACAAGCCATTTGCGGCGCATATTTTTGTGTCGCATTTTCACTGGGATCATATTCAGGGCGTGCCGTTTTTTCGCCCGCTGTACGACAGTCCCAACAGCGAGTTTGTGTTTCACTCCTCCAGCCGCACGCGCGGCCTGGAGCAGGTGATGGCGGAGCAGATGGCTTCGCCGTATTTTCCCGTGAACCTCGACCAGATGAAAGCGAAGCGCGATTTCTACGACATTGAAAACGGCTGCCTCGACATGGAAGACGGCATCAAGATCAAGACGGCGTGGCTGAATCATCCGCAAGGATGCCTGGGATTCCGTCTCGAAACGAAAGAAGGTGTGCTGGTCTACGCCACCGATAACGAACCGGGCGATGCGAACTTCGACAAGGCTGTGCGCAAGCTGGCCGACGGCGCCGACGTCCTGATTTACGACGCGCAGTATCTGCCCGAAGAGTATGAGGCACGCCGCCGCGGTTGGGGACACAGCCACTGGCGCGAAGCCGTCAACATCGTTATGGAAAGTGGCGCGAAGGAATTGATCCTGTACCATCACGATCCCGACCACACCGACCTCATCGTCGACAAGGTCGTGCGCGACGCACGGAATTACTATCCCAAAGTGCGGGCCGCCGCCGAGGGCATGGAGATCGTGCTCTAGCGTTTGTACGTACAATGTTCCTGCAGGAACACTGTGGAAATCCGCGGAATTGCTGTCCTCAAACTGTTGAATCTACGAAGGTGATTTTTGGCGGAGTTGTGTTTGCAGTGGCTTAGGCTGTGGGAAAAACGTCTACTTTCGAGGACGTCTGAGGATACGAAAGTGGACTTGACCTTACCGAGCTATGGTGCCGGCAGCATTGCTGCCCACCCTTGCAAAGAACGCAAGGATGGGGCACCCTCTGCGTTGGTAGTGCCAGCGAGATCAAAGCCTGGGCCACCCCGCCGTCGTCCTCAAGAAGAGAGACCCTGCGTTGCCCGTGATGGAGAATGGCTAACGAGCCGGTGGCAGGCCGATGATGGCGATGAGGTGTTCGAAGGCGGGGTTGTGGTGCAAGCTAGAGAAACTCTCATCCAGATTGATATTCAGTGTGAGCGCGTCGTGCTGTTGGACGCACATCGTCAGATACTTAAGCGTTTCGTCTGAGTTTCCCAGGCGGGCTTCGCTCTCCGCGATGATGTAGGGAGACAACTTGCCCCGGTTGTATAAGACCATCTGTTCCGCGAGCAGGGTTTGCAGCATGCCGCGATCTCCTCCCTCAGTCAACCCTTTCTCCGCGGCAGTCGCCTGCGCGAGTAGCACGTCGTCGTGAGTCAGCAGCGCTTCTGTTTTCAGTTCGGCGACAAAGTTGCGGTCGTCGCCGGTAGCGAAGTACGCGAACCGCAAATAGCGATGGGGCGAGGCGAAGGCCGGATCGGCCGCCTCGAGCGGCTTCAGCAGTTGCAGAGCCTGTTCGCGATGTCCCGCCTGCCACAACAAAAGCCCCTTGTCGGCGAGGACGGATGACGAGTCCGGATCAAGTTTGCGGGCGATATCAATTTCAGTCAGCGCCTCGTCCTCACGGCGAATGCCATGCAGAAAGGTTGCGAACCAGTGATGGGCCTTGGCGTTGTTGGGGTCGAGCTCGATGGCCCGGCGGAACTCGCTTTCGGCATCGTGCGCGTCCCACATTCCCCAAAAAGACACGAAGGCCAGAGAAGCGTGCGCGTCGGCGGAGTTCGGGTCTAATTCAACCGCCTTTTTTGCCGCGGCGAATGCCTTGAAATAGGCTTCGGACGAGGGCATGGCCGCGAATTCCCGCAATAAGTTGTAGCAGTCGGCGAGGCCAACGTAGGCTTCGGCATAGTTGGGATCGCGCGCGATCGCCTGGGTGAAGGCTTCCACGGCCTGATTCAGGCTCTCGGGAGTGCGCTTGTTCCAGTAGAAGCGGCCTTTGAGATAAAGATCTTCGGCTTCGCCATTGGCCGGCGGATGCAGACTTCCGGCCGGGAGTGAACCGGAGGTGGTGCTCGCCTTGGCGTTGCGATGGCCCGGACGGAACATCCACACGGCGAATAGCAACAGCAGGATCGGGGGGACAAAGATCAGTTTCCGCCACGCGCTGGAGTTCGACAGAGGCATCGGCGGCGTGGCGACCGCTTCGGGCGACGCGGGAACGTCGACGGCCTTCACTTCTTTCCCCTGCTCGTCCTTCTCTTGAGATCTGTTCTGAGATTCGTTCTGAGATTCCTGGTTTTGAGATTCCGGCGAAGCCGGTTCCGGGGGATGGATGGGTCCGATCCAGCGATAGCCGCGGCGATCGATGGTCTCGATGAAGATCGGGTTGTCGGCGGAATCTCGCAGGGCATCGCGCAAGCGCATGACGGCGCTGCTGATGCCTTGTTCAAAATCCACGAAGACGTCGGCCGGCCAGAGCGCTTGCCGGAATTCCTCGCGCGAAATGACCTGCCCGGGACGCGACAACATGAGTGCCAGGACACGGAACGGCAGATCCTGCAGGCGGACCTTGACGCCGTTCCGCCGAAGCTCGCCGGCACGGAGGTCGGCTGCGAATACTCCGAAGCGAACCAGATGTGAAGTCACTGGCGCAGAATCCATATAGGAAGTGGGATGCAAACAGGGGAGTTTCGAGTCTACCACCGGCTTGAGAGGGCGGGAAATGGCACTTCCAGGCGCTTCCGGGCTCCGGAAGCAGGCCGCGTTTCAGACAATCACATCGCGTAAGCAAATACAAACAGTCAAGTTACCTCGCTATCCAGTGGCAAGCGACGCGCCAACTCCAGATCATTGACCTGCAGACGAATTCCGGGCCAAAGTCAGGCGCAGATGTGGGGAAAAAAGGTCCCGGCGGAAAAGAAGGACCTCACGCAATTCACTCTCAGGAGACACACCAATGAAGTTGAATCGCCAGCAATTCCACCGGCTGGGGTTGGCGGCCGTTTTCGTCGGCATGCTACTCGCGCCGGCCATCCACTCGTCAGCGCAAACCGTCACCATCCTCGACGCTCCCGGGGCCGGCACTGCCATTCACCAGGAACCGGCCCTCAAGCCATTCACACTGCCGGACACATCGTCGGGTACGACATCGACTCGGGAGGTGTGGTGCACGGCTTTGTGCGGTAAGCCGTAAGCCCGCAGTCCCGAGGTAAGCCGGCCACAGATGTGGCGGGAAATATCCCCCTGTAAAGACATCAACGCAATTTCACTCTCAGGAGACAACACAATGAAGTCGAATCGTCGTCAAGGTAAAGGGTTGGGCATGATCGCGACAGCGATCGCCCTACTCGCCGCTGTAGTTATGAGCACCGGAGCCGCGGTTCCGGCGCACGCCCAAATTCCCACCCTGCTGTACAACTTCCAGCTGTCTCACACTGACGTCTGCCAGCCCGAAGACAACTTCGTACAGGGCCGCGACGGCTATATGTACGGGATTGGGGAGAACTGCGGGGCCAACGACGGCGGCGGGGTGTACAAGATTTCGCCGGCCGGAGTCGAAAGCGTCGTTTTCAACTTTCCGTCGGGTTGGAGCAGCTGCTTCTCAGGGCTGATGCAGGGCAGCGATGGAAATTTCTACGGAACCTGCTTCACGACTCCTACCGGCAATGGCAGCATTTTCCAGTTGACGCCAGCCGGAGTGTTTACCGATAAGTATGACTTCACTGGGGTGAACGGCGACACCGAGCCCGTATTCGGGCCGATTCAGGCCTCCGATGGCAACTTCTATGGCACGACGGGATATTACAATTTTTCCTGCGGCAATGTTTACAAGCTGACCGCCGCGGGAGTGTACACCAACCTGCACACCTTTACTGGCAGCGACTGCGGACCCGCTTCGAGTTTGTTCCAGGCTAGCGATGGCAATCTTTATGGCACGCTTTACGCCTGCTCAATCAACGTGGCCGGGTCGGGATGCGTGTACAAGATCACCACGGCAGGCGTTTTCAAAGAAATTTACAGCTTCGAAACCTCAGCCGGCGGGTACCATCCATGCACCGGTGTGATTCAGGGCAAGAATGGAAAGCTGTATGGAGCCACGAACGTGGGAGCGGCGAATGGCATCGGAAGTATCTACTCGCTAACCACAGCCGGCGTCTATGCCGATTTGCACGATTTCAACAATGCGACCGATGCGTCCTGCGTCGACAATATCGGCAGGACGACGGTGAACCTGCTGCAAGTGACCGACGGAAGCTTCTACGGGGTTAACGGGGCTTACGGGACTTACGGCGGCAGCATCTACAACCTGACTTCCGCCAACGTGTTCTCGGCATTCATGTTTCCGTCCACCGATGCTGACGGGAACTCGCCCATCTCCACGCTGATTCAGAATACGAACGGGCTGGTGTACGGAACAACCTCCGCGGGCGGCCCCAGTTCCTGCTCGCCGCCTTGCCAGGGAGCCTTCTTCAGCGTGAGCACCGGTGATGCGCCGTTTGTGAGTCTGGAGCCGACGCAGCTGGTAGAGAAAGAGGGTGCGAAGGTGGGCATGTTTGGGCAGGGCTTCACCAGCGCCTCGGTAGTGAAGTTCGGCGGCGTGACGGCTACCACGAAGACGCTCTCGGGCTCCACTTATCTAAAGGCTACGGTGCCTGCGGCGGCGCTCACCGGACCGGTTACAGTGACCACGGGAACCACTACCTTGACCAGCCCGCAAACGTTCAAAGTCAAGCCGACGTTGGTCAGGTTCAGTCCGCCCAGTGGCCCAGTGGGGACTTCCGTCACCATCACTGGCACGGGGCTTACCCAGGCTACGAAGGTGACTTTCAACGGAACGTCGGCGACGTTCGCTGTGAACTCCGACACGCAGATCACTGCCACCGTCCCCACGGGCGCGACCACCGGCAAGATCGCAGTCACGACCAAGGGAGGTTCGGCATCGAGCACAACGAGCTTTACCGTCAACTGAGGTGGTTCTGAGGTGCCGTAGTTGCTGAGGAGTGCGACGAGGATGGGGCTCTCGGCAGCTGTTCCATAGTGGTGTGACGCCATCGGCGCCCAAACCGTGCAACTGACAGAACAGGCAAGTAACGAAGCAAGTGGGCGCAGGCTCGTGCTTGACTCACGCAAATACGAACGGCTGCCATTCTCGATCTGGAGTTTACCGTGGGTCGTCTCCTGACTGACGGTGGCGGAGCGCGGGGAGCAGAATCACCCGCGCTCCGTTTTTCTATTTTTCTTCTGGGCGAAGCCTGGGACGCGTCCTCGTGCTGTTGCCACTTAAGACACGACCGGGAGCCCAGGGCCGACGCATCTTAATTGGTAGATGCGTGAGGGGAGAGTAGGGCTGAGATGGGGAGATGGAAAATCCCCTGAAGTATTTCTCCGAGTTGCGCGATCCGCGGGTGGAGCGGACGCGGGAGCACTTGCGGGGAGAGATTTGTTGCTGACCATCGCCGCCGTGTTGAGCGGGGCCAGCAGTTGGAACGAGATTGAAGGCTACGCCCACGCCAAGCGGGAGTGGCTGCAGAGCTTCCTCCTAATTGCCGGGCGGCATTCCCTCGCACGACACTTTCAACCGCGTCTTTGCGCTGCTGGACCCGGCGGAGTTGGAAAAGAGTTTCCTGTCGTGGGTGCGCGCGATGGCCCGGCTGACGGCAGGCGAAGTGGTGGCCATTGACGGCAAATCGCTGCGCGGCAGTGGCGCGGGCGGCAAAAAGGCCATCGTGCACATGGTCTCCGCCTGGGCCAACCCCAACAATCTGCTGCTGGGCCAGCAGCGGGTGGACGAGAAGTCCAACGAGATCACTGCCATTCCCGAGCTATTGAGCGCGCTGGAGCTGAACGGCACCATCGTGACCATCGACGCGATGGGTTGCCAGAAAGGGATCGCCCAGCAGATTATCGACAAGCAAGCCGACTACATTTTGGCCGTCAAGGAGAACCAGCTTCACGTGCTGGAGGATCGGCGGGACTCCTGCAAAATGCTGCCCTCCGACTCGACTGCCGAGCAACTGGATTGCGGACACGGGCGCGTGGAAACCCGCACCTGCTCGGCTTTGGGCGATCTGAGTTTGGTCGAGCAAGCGGACGACTGGCCGGGGTTGCACAGTCTGGTGCGCATCCAGGCCGAACGCTACCACAAGGCCACGGGCAAAACAGAACGTGAGATTCGCTACTACATCAGCAGTCTCCAGCCCGAAGCGGGGCGACTCAACTCGGCAGTACGCCAGCACTGGGGCATCGAAAACAAGCTGCACTGGGTGCTGGACGTGGCTTTCGGCGAGGATGCCAGCAGAAAACGGACCGGCAACGCCGCGCCAAACTTCTCCCTCATCAACCGCATCGCCCTCAACCTGCTCAAGCAAAACAAAACTTCCAGGTTGGGCATGAAAGGCAAACGCCTCAAAGCCGGCTGGGACAACCACTACCTGCTCCAATTCCTGGAAATTTAGATGCGTCGGCCCTGGCCCAGCCGGACTCTTTGTTGCGCGCCCTTGCTGTTTCGCTTATTCTGAAGTTCTCCCCTGGGCAGATCCGTAGTCGAACCGTGAGTCACCTGGTGCAAACGCCTCCAATCGTACGTCCGCGTGCCGGACTGCCTCCAGAGACCCCGCTCTGGCAGATGGTCGTGCTGGTAGGGTTGCTGCTCTGGCTCTACGTTCCCATCCTCGTACATCTGGTCGGCCAGTGGGCGCATGACCGCGATTTTGGCCACGGATTCTTCGTTCCCTTCTTCTCCGCCTACGTCATCTGGCAGGAGCGCGGCCGCCTCGCTCACCTCTCACGAAAGCCTTCCTGGTCAGGGCTCTTGATCCTGGCCTTCGCGTTGTGCGTCCTGATGCTGGGGCAATTGGGCGCTGAGCTCTTCCTTGCGCGCTTCTCACTCCTGCTGGTGCTGGCGGGCCTGATCGTCCTCTTTCTTGGATGGCCTATCTTTCGAGCCACGCTGTTCCCGTGGGCCTTCCTGCTGCTGATGATTCCAATCCCCGTCATTCTCTTCAACCAGATCACTTTCCCCTTGCAGTTGCTGGCATCACGAGTGTCGGCGGACATGCTGGAATTGCTTGGCGTTCCCGTAGGGCTCGAGGGCAACGTTCTAAGACTGGCTGCCATGCCGCTGGACGTGGCCGAAGCATGCAGCGGCATTCGCTCTCTGATGGCTCTGGTGACCCTCGCCATCATCTACGGCTACCTGACGGAGAAGCGGCTCTGGGTGCGCTGGCTGCTCGCCCTGGCATCTGTGCCGATCGCGATTGCGGCCAACAGTGTTCGCATCGTCGGCACCGGATTGCTGGTGCAATACGGCCATGCCGATGAAGCCGAGGGCTACTTCCACGCCTCGTGGGGATTGATCATCTTCGTCGTCTCGCTTCTCATGCTGTACGCTCTGCACGCCCTCATCCGTTTGCTATGGCGCGAGAAAAACGGCACGGCAGCCAGCCGCTCCGAAGCGCTCGAGGAACGGATCGAGAAACCCCGGGGCACAGCGAATAGGTGCTCCTTTCATTTCGTCGCGGCCGCGCTCCTGCTCGCTGTTGTTGCCATCTTTCTGCAAGTCCGTCCACACAGCGAGAACTTCCCTTCTCGTCTTCCTCTGAGTTCATTTCCCCAGCAGTTGGGAACCTGGACCAGTACTGACATTCCCATTGATCAGGACATCCTCGACATACTTGGACACGGCGAGTTTCTTCACCGCAGCTATCAGGATCAGGAGGACCGATCCGGGGACGACCAGCCTGACGTGGATCTCTTCATTGCCTACTTCCCGAGCCAGCGCGCTGGCGACACGATCCACTCGCCGAAACACTGTCTCCCGGGCTCTGGCTGGCGTCCCATCGAGTCCCGCCGCATCACGCTCTCGTTCCCCGGACACGCGCCGTTTCCCGCCACTCGTTACCTCATCGCCAAGGGAGATTCGCGGCAGGTCGTTCTTTACTGGTACTGGGCGCACGATCGCGGAGTCGCCAGTGAATACTGGGCCAAGTACTACCTGGTCAAAGATTCCATCCAGATGAACCGCACCGACGGCGCCTTGGTACGCATCACCACCCCTATGTCTCCAGACGAAACCCCCAACGCCGCGCAACAGCGGATTCTTCCATTTGCCAACGACGTAATGCCCTTGCTGAATCGCCACATTCCGCGCTGAAATGATTTCTAGATTTCTACCGCGAAGGGCGAAGGTACACGAACGAAACGCTCATGAATGGGGTCGTTCGTGCACCCTCGTGCCCTTCATGCTTGAATGGTTTTCTCTTCCAGGAGCAAGCGGCCGCAACATATGACGCCCGTAACTGTTTGCGCCAGAATTCAATGCAGTATCATGAACTGTTCTGCGGATAATGCCTTGTACGCCTTCCGCGGTTGTAGAGCCGAATCGGAGAACCCAACATGAGTCGCCCTTTAGCCGTCCGTCTTCTGCTTGCCTGCGCTCTTCTGTTGTTGTCCGCGCTGCTTACCAGTTGCTCTCGCGATCCCAACGTGCGCAAGCAGAAATATTTTGAGAGCGGCGAGCACTATTTTGCTCAAGGCAAATACGGCGAAGCGGCCATCCAGTATTCCAATGCCGTCAAGATCGACTCCCGCTTTGCCGACGCCCACTACAAACTCAGTCAGGCTTACATCAGGCTGCATGACGGCAAGGACGCCTACGATGAACTGAATCGCACCATCGCCCTCGCTCCCGACAACTATCGCGCCCACACCGACCTTGCCAATCTTCTCATCGCTTCGCGAAATCCCGAAAACCTCAAAGAAGCCAAGACTCACCTCGACGTTCTCCGCGAAAAGCAGCCCAACAGTCCGGAAACCCACCAGGCCTGGGCCAGCTACGATTCGACGCAAAACAATCTCGCCGCCGCCGTGCAGGAGATGCAGCAGGCGATCGCGCTCGATCCCAACCGCTCCGAGTCGTACCTGCTGCTCGCACTCTTTCAACTCGGCTCCAACTTGCCCGACCAGGCTGAGGCCAGTTTCAAGAAAGCCGTGGAGATCGATCCCAAGGCCATGAACGCGCAACTGGCTCTGGGTGGCTTCTATCAGTCGCGCAATCGTCTGCCCGAAGCCGAACAGCAGTTCAAGCACACGATCGACCTAGATCCGAAAAATCCCGCCCCGCGCGTCGCTCTCGCTCGCCTGCTCATGGCAGAAGGTAAGTCAGCCGAGATCGAAGCCTTCGCTCGCCAGACTAAGAAGGATCTGCCCGACAACCCTCAAGCCTACGGCATGCTTGGCGACTTCTATTTCGCCAGCGGGAACATCGATAAAGCCGTTGACGAATACGCCTCGCTCTACAACGACCATCCCAAAGACCCTCAGGTCAAGAAGAACTACATTCAGCTCCTGATTCTGAAGAACCGCCTCGACGACGCCGCCAAACTGGACAATGAAATTCTGAAAGCCAATCCCCACGACGTGGACGCCCTGGTCAATAAGGGCCAGGTGCAGCTCCGCCAGAATGATATCGGCGGTGCCATTGAATCGCTCGGGAACGCTCTACGCAATGATCCCGACAACGCGGCCGCTCACTACCAGTTGGGACTTGCCTTCGACCAGCAGCACAACGAAGCCCGCGCCGAGTCGGAATGGAGCGAAGCTGTCCGTCTTCGTCCTGACATGACCGACGCGGAACGCGCCCTGGCTGTCCTGGAAAAGCGACGCGGAGATTCCGACGCCCTCGCTCAAACCGCTCAGCAGATCATCACCGCGCAGCCTTCGTCCCCAGATGGCTACCTTCTTAAAACGATCGCAGAGATTGACCGCCACAAATACGCCGACGCCCAACAGGACGCCGAGCAGGCCAAGCAGAGGGCTCCTCAGAGTCCGGCACCCTACTTCCAGATGGGCAACATCCAGCTTGTCCAGAAACACTATCCCGAGGCCGAGAAACTCTACCAGCAGGCACTTGAGAAAGATCCCTCGTTCGTTGAGGGCCTGGGCGGCCTGATGGACACTTACTTCGCGCAAAAGCAGTTTGATAAAGCCATCGCCTCCGCCAACGCGCAAATTGCCAAGTCACCCAACAACAGTGGCTTTTACGATCTGCTCGGAACCGCGCTGTTCAACGCCAGAAAAGATTTGCCGGGAGCCGAAACCGCTCTGCGCAAAGCAGTCGAACTCGACAAGAACAACAACGACGCGCTCGAAAAACTGGGCAAGGTGCAAGTCGCCGAGGGCTCCGTCGACCAGGCGCTCGCTCTCTACCAGCAATCGATCAAGGACAATCCGGGGAACGTTCGTCTCTACATTCTTTCCGGCGAGTTCTACGAAACGAAACAGGACTGGGACCATGCCAAAGCCATGTACCAGCAGGCGCTCGCCCTTCAGCCCGATCATCCGCTCGCGTCCAACAATCTCGCTTACCTGATGCTGCAGCAGGGCGGAAACGTCGACGTTGCTCTGGCCATGGCGCAGACCGCGCGCCGCGGCATGTCCGACTCGGCTAATGCGGCCGACACTCTGGGTTGGGCTTACTATCAGAAAGGCATCTACCAGTCCGCCATCAGCCAGTTTCAGGAAGCGTTACGCCTGACCGAAAAACACGGCGAACCCGATGACGCCACCATCCACTATCACCTAGGCCTCGCCTACCAGAAAGCCAACCAGACCGCGCAGGCCCGCCAGCAACTGGAAAAAGCGGTAAAGCTAAGCCCGAATAACACCGACGCCAAGAAAGCTTTGTCCGAACTTCGCGGGTAAGCTCACGGATCATTGATGTGGGAATCGCTGGGTTGCTGAAGAACTCATGTGGGGACAGCCGCCTCGGCTGTCCCGCCAGCGCGAAGCGCGGCGGCAACGCGGGAGGAGCCTTCGAGAAAGTTTCAGGAACGATCGTACAGGTCTTCCCGCCGCCAAGTCTTCCTTCCCATGCGGAACTGCATTCGGCTGAAGCTGCGCTCCAACGCTTCCTGGTCTCTCCGTCTTCGGGCATCTCGCGTCTTGGGGCTTTTCGTAGAGTGCAAGAGAAAGAACGGAGATCAAACCATCAATCGTGAATTGACTGGTTAGTTCGAGGCAGGCTCCCTCTCGCCTAACCGTCTTTAATGCGATCAAAGGTTAGACAAATGGAACCAAAAATCCCGCGCTCAGGCGGGACTCAGAACGTCGAAGGAGTTTCGACGTATTTGATCTCGTCCTGATCCGGCAGAGAAACTATGCTCTTCAGTCGGCCGCAATATCTTGCTTGGGACCGTCCGCACCGCGGCGCTTGATGGCTCGATTCGAAGGCAGGCCCGCATCGCGAATCTTGTAGAGCAAAGCGCGGTAGCTGATGCTCAACGCGCGCGCCGCCTGCTTGCGATTCCAGTGGCAGTTCTGCAGAACTTTCAGGATCACTTTCCGCTCCAGTTCGCGCACTGCAGCGCGAGTTAGTTTCTTCAGAGAGATCTGTCCGTCCACTGGAATCTCGGCATTGAAAAAATCGGGCTCGCGCGGCCGGAGGTCGCTGGCGATGACTTCTTCGTTGCCCAGAATCACGTAGCGCTTGACCAGGTTTTCCAGCTCGCGGATATTGCCCGGCCAGTGATACTTGCGCAGCACCGCCATCAATTCACCGGACAACGGTTTCGCGCGGCAGTTGTACTTGCGGTTGTGATACTCGAGGAAGTATGCGACTAGGTCGGGAATATCAGCGGCGCGTTCGCGCAGCGGAGGCAGATGCAAATTCACCACGTTGATGCGATAAAACAAGTCTGAGCGGAAGGTGCCGTTTTCGATCTCCTGCTCGAGTTTGCGATTGGTGGCGCAAACCACGCGCACTTCCACTTTCTTATCTTCCTGCGCACCGATGCGGCAGAACTGTCCGTCCTGCAAGAGCTGCAGCAACTTCGACTGCAGTCCCAGATCCAGTTCAGAAATCTCGTCGAGGAACAGCGTGCCGCGATGCGCCATCTCCACCCGGCCCGGCTTCGTGCCATAGGCGCCAGTGAAGGCTCCCTTTTCGTAGCCGAATAATTCACTCTCGAGCAGCGTGCCTGGAATCGCCGGGCAATTCACCTTCACCCACGGCCCGGTGCGCCACGGTGAAGCCGCATGAATCATGCGCGCGACAATGTCTTTGCCGGTTCCGCTCTCTCCCTGGATGAGCACCGGAACATTCGCGCCCGCCAGTTTAGTCAGGCGGTCGCGCACGGCCTGCATGCCCTCGGTCCGTCCAAAAACAATGGTTTCCGGCGGCATTTCCCCCAGGGGCTGGACGAGCGTACTGACACTGCTGGTTGTCATGTCTGGTTTCTCGCGGGGGAGCCCTTCAACCTGCATCCGGAAAGCCAAACCGGGCAAGCGCAACGCGGTCCTATCAAATCTAGCTTATCTGATTGAAGGGTATCAACTTACCAAAGAGCAGAGGAGGCGTACCCCCGTAATCTGCAGGTGGACCCAACAGTAACATGTTCCCCCAAACGATAGGCAAACATTTTCACACAGCAGAAGCGAGCTTCCGTGCGCGAGTGCCATTGGAGTTGGCTGGATGCAGCAGTGGGCGCGAGAACTTGAGGCCCAGCAGGTAGTAGCCTTCCGCGGGCGTAGTGCGCAGAGCCTTGGCTCGAAGGGTCCGCGACGCCCTAGGCAACAAAGCTAGCGAGGCCACAGGGGCGCTGGGAATCTCCAGCTGGAGCTGGGCTATGGCGGGCAGTGTGCGACGCATCGCGACCAACATTCCTCCTGCGCTGACGTTGAGGGCAGTGGCAAACTCGAGGAACTCCTTCCCCTTGCCGTCGCGGCTGCGAACAAAAACAGGGATCGCCAACGGCAACCTGGCCCACTTTCGCCGCTCGCCTCCTGGTCGTGCCACCTTCATGCAGACCTCTCCCTGGAACCCTAAGCCACAGGTATGGGAGCACCTTAATGGCCAATTCTAGGGTGAATACCGGACGAAACCGGGCTAAAAACCAAGCCGGGCACCACGCCTGACTGCGAAACCAGTACTGGAGCAGGAGTTTCCGGGTCTTTTGTTCGCCTTCCGTTCGAGACCGGCTGATCGGGCTGAGCCCACCCGGACGCCTGCAAAGTGCAACCTTTTGCTACACTTGGGTAATTCTGTTGCATTTTCCGTTGACAATGAAATGTGGGCTGGCATACGATTTTGCTAGCTGGCACTCACCCTGACGAGGCGGGTGCGGTTTCCTCCTCCCGCGTAAATCTGTGGTTTTCCTCATGGCCACTGCCCATAAGAACACGTGTGTGTCCGGCACAGGCGGAGCTTCCGCCCCGGAGCCGACGCACAGTCCTGCCGGGCCGTCCGATGGCGACGTTCCCAGTCCAGAAAATTTACTGCAGGAGTACAACGAACTTCGCGAGCGCTTCCAGCGCACCACGAACGCTCTAGGCTCGGCCGCGCACGATCTCAAAACGCCGCTGTCGATTCTGAACGGCTACGTCGACCTTCTGCATAGCGAAAAGCTTGGCCCTCTTAGCGACCGGCAGCGCGAAGTCTTGCGCGACATGAAAGCCAGCGGCAAGCGCCTGCAACAGTTCATTCAAGATTTTCTGACCTACAGCGCGCTCGAGACTGGCGGGCTGCGCATGCAGTTCGAACTGGGAAATATCAACGATTGCTTATCGGAAGTTTGCCGGTTGTGGTCGAATCGTTTTCAGGAAAAGGGTCTGGCGCTCTATTTTCTGGCCAACGACAAGTTGCCCACTTTTCCTTTCGACTCTCCGAAGCTGGAGCGCGTCATCTCGAACCTGCTGGAGAACGCATTCAAGTTCACGCCCCAGGGCGGAACAGTGTGGCTGCACGCGGAACCGCACATGTGGGATCGCCGCGCAGCTGCCCTGCCCTCCACGTCCGAGCGCCGCCGTCAAAATCTGAGCCATCCGAACTCGGTGAAGGTGAGCGTTTCCGACACCGGACCGGGGATTCCGGCGGAGTTCCATCTGGAAGTCTTTGACGACTTTTTCCGCCTTCCCGGCACCGAGAGCCAGGACGGAATGGGATTAGGACTCGCCATCGCGCGCCGGCTGGTGCAAGGCATGGGGGGCAAGATTTGGGTGGAAAGTGATCCGGGAGTAGGCTGCAAGTTTTCGTTTCTGGTGCCGTATAAACCGGTCCCCTACAAACCCGTCGCTGCCGCTGCCAGCAAAGGGAAGAATCGATGAAGCAAACCGCCAAAATCCTGCTGGTTGATGACGAACCCGGCATGCTCCGCTACATCAAGACGCTGCTCGAAGTCGACGACTACAAAGTCGAGACTGCGACCACAGGCGAAGAAGCGCTGCAGCGCGTGGAAAAGGGTCTGCAACCCGACCTGGTTCTGCTCGACGTGCTCATGCCCGGCATCGACGGTTTACAAACGCTGGAGCAACTCCGGCAGATGCGGCCGGGCGTCAAGGTGGTCATGCTTTCTTGCGTCAACGACACGCGCAAGGTTGTCCACGCCATGAAACTCGGAGCGCTGGACTATCTCACCAAACCTTTTCAGAAAGCGGAATTGGATGCGGTCATCGATCTGAGCCTCGGCCAAGGAAAACAAACTTACAGCGGAGAAGTGGAAGAACTCGCCGATGACGTCTTCTTCATCGCGGCTAGTCCTCAGATGCGCAAGATTCGCTCACAGGCCGCGCTGGTGGCGAACGTCGACATTCCGGTGCTCCTTCTCGGCGAAAGTGGGACGGGCAAGGAAGTTCTCGGACGGCTGATTCACAAGCTCTCGCCGCGCGCGCACCGCACGTTTCTGAAAGTGAATTGCGCCGCCGTCCCCGCCGACCTGCTCGAAAGCGAGCTGTTCGGCTACGAGCCCGGTGCCTTCACCGGGGCGACGCACGCCAAGCCCGGCAAGTTCGAACTCTGCAACAAGGGCACGATTCTGCTCGATGAAATCGGTGAGATGCCGCCACTCTTGCAGGCGAAACTTCTGCACGTGTTGCAGGATCAGCAATTCTCGCGTCTCGGCAGCCGCTCGGTCATCAAGGTCGATGTTCGCATTCTGGCCGCGACCAATATCAATATTCCCGAAGCGCTCGCCAGCAAGAGACTGCGTGAGGATCTTTACTACCGCCTGAATGCTTTCACCATGCAGATTCCGCCCCTGCGCGAGCGCAAGGAAGAGATTCCCATCCTGCTGAAGCACTCCATGTCGCGGATGGCGGAGCGTTACGCTCGCGCGCCTCTCCCGCTCTCTCCGGCGCTGCTGAAGGCCTGCCAGGATCACTCCTGGCCGGGCAATCTACGCGAGCTGAATAACTTTCTGAAGCGTTACCTGATTCTTGGGGATGAGAACCTGGCCGTGTCGGAATTGCTCCCGCGGAACGATGGCAATGCCGGGCTGCACGGAGATTCCGCACCCCGAGGCGCGGACACGGGCGGGTTGAAGTCCCTGGCGCGAAACGCCAAAGATGAAGCCGAGGCTCAGGCCATCACCCGCGCTCTGGAACAGACCAACTGGAATCGCAAACAAGCCGCTGCCATTCTTCAGATCAGCTACAAGGCTTTGCTCTACAAGATTCGCCAGTATGGGATCGCCGAAGCGAAGAGCCATCACAAGCTTTCGGCGGGAGCGTAGTTCTTCGCATCGCGCATGGCGGTCCGCAGAGACCGCTCTTAAGAAGAAATCAGCCCACGGGTGACGTCGTGGGTTTTTCCATTTGTACGGCTCGGTGAACAACTCTACGGAACTGTTAGAGAGACGACGGTATTCTTCGTGTCGCTGCCGGCGGTAGCCGTAACCGTGATGTTGTAGGTGCCAGCGGGCGTTCCGCTTACGGGCGTCTGCGTGGTCGAGTGGCTGCAGGCGGGCTGCAACAGGAGCAGCAGGAACAGGATAGAAAACAGCAACATTCCAGCCATGCGCCGGCGGCGCCGGTCGGTTCCCACTCCCAGTCCCAGCAGAGCCAATCCCGGAACCGACAACCAGATCGCGTAGAAGTGGCGGGTGGCAAGGCTCGCGGCAGGCGTAACGATGGGCCGGGCCGTCGTGGTGATGTTCAACGTGGGCGCTGCCGGACTGCCCGAGATCAGCGTAACCGAGGAGGTGCTGAAGGCGCACGTGGCCCCGGTCGGAAGGCCGGAACAGGAGAGAGCAATGTTGGTGCCGTAGACGGGATGAGGAGTGAGTTGCAACTGATAAGTGGCCGTATCCCCCGCAGCTGGCACCGTGACGTTGCTTGGGCTGGCCGTGATGCTGTAATCCGACATCTGTGCCGACACCGTCGTCGTTGCAGGAGTGATGCTGTTCGGCGCGCTCGCCAAAACGCTGCCGCCGTTGAATGTCGCGGCATTCCCGGTGGTGGTTGCGGTGGGCGTCAGGACGATAGTGATGGTCGCCGTCGAGCCAGACTGCAGCGTTGGGATACTGCACGACGCGCTGGTACCGGTCGAGCCCCCCCCGCAGTTTCCGGAGGTTGCGCTGGCGGAAACAAAGGTGAGCGGCACAATCGTAATCGTGGGGCTGAAGTTGTCGGTCACCGTAATGTTAGTGGCTAAATCGGGACCCCCGTTGGTTAGGATGTAGGTGAACGTGGCCTGATTTCCCGCGCTGATGTAGGTCTGGTTGGTCCCCAGTGTGAGGGTCCCCGAAATGGACAGGCTCGCGGCGGTGCCCAGTTGGGTAACGAATGCGTCAAACCCGCCGTTGTACGACTCCAGTTTCTCTGGAACGCGCAGATCGAGGGAGTTTGTATCGCCCGCAAAGTACACAGTCTGGTTGCTGTCGAGAGTGATGCTCGTGCCTTCGTCCGTTCCGCTTCCTCCATAGTAATTTGCCCATGAGGCAGTGCTGGTCTGCCCGACGACCGCGGCGGTATTCAGGCGAGCCACGAACGCGTTCTGTGGCCCGAGCAGTTGGCTCTGGATATTGTTAACCGATACCGGGAAGTCGCTCGACTTAGTCCATCCCGTCAGCAGGGCTCCGTTGGCTGTGTCCACAGTGATCGCGAGGCCCGCTTCGTCGGCACTCCCGCCGAGATACGAGAAGTACGTCAGCGACATGTTCGTGACCGTTGTGCTCGTCGCCGGGTTGCTCAACCGCGCCACGAACGCGTCGTTCGGAGCCGGGCTTGTTGTGATTGCGGGGCACGTCGTGCCGGCCGCAACGGTCGGGGCGTCCAGACAGTGCTGATAGGCCGCAAACGTGGTAAGCGTAGTTACGTCGGTCGAATTTGTGGTCCCGGTCAGGTACACGTTGGCCGCACCGGAATCGATCGCAACTCCCGTTCCTGAATCCGTCTGCGAACCGCCGAAATACGTCGACCACTGCAGTTGAGATCCCTGGGCTGCATTGGGATTCAGCTTGGCCACAAAGGCATCCGAGTTCGCCGTAGTCGTGGTGTTGGAGCAAGTTGGAGGATTGACGATCTGGGCTGAAGCGGGCTGATCGAGACACGGCTGGTACGCATTCAGGATGGGGAAGTCGGTGGTCTGACATCCTTGGCATCCGGTGTAGGTGAAGTTCGTGGTGCCGCTGAAATATATGTTCCCGTTGGTGTCAACCGTGATGCCGCCCCCGACCGCGATCGGCGCAGTCGTGGCGAAGTTGCCGCCACCGAAATAAGTCGAGTACGTGATGCTGCCGGTCCGGGGTGCGTTCGTGTTCACCTTGGTCACGAAGAACTGCTTGGACGCGCGCGGAATGTTTTGATACGGCAGCGCCTGCGGCAGAGTGCTCGCGGGAAACTGCACCGAGGGGCTGGAGGCGTCACTGGAGGTCGTCGTGCCGGTAACGTAGATGTATCCCTTGGAGTCAATGGTCATGCCGCTGGCGACGTCGTCGCCGTTGCCCGACAGATACGAGGAATAAAGCAGCGAAGCGGCCGTCGGATTGAGCGCGGTCACGAACACGTGCTGGGTACCGGCACTTCCGGCTTCGGGCCCGGTTTGATAGCCGGTCAGCGTGGTCGGAAAGTGGACCGAGGAAGTCGTGCCCGCTACAAACGGGTCGCCTGCCGCGTCCACCGCGATTCCGGCTGGGCTGTCGGTGCCCTCGCCGCCGAGGTAGGTGACATATTGCAGGATGGCGGGACTCACGCCAAGGGGAGGGGTGATCTTAGCGATATACACGTTCTGCGTGCCGTTGAGCGTCGTTTGGTACACGCCGACAGCAGGCAGGGTGGTTGAGGTCGTCGAACCCGCGAGATAGATGTTGCCGCCTCCATCGACCGCAACGGAAGTCGCATGTTCGTCGCCGGTGCCGCCGAAGTAAGTCGAGAAGCTCAAGACCGGATCAATCACGAGTTCTCGCGAGTGATCGTAGGGGCCAACCGCAAATCCGACGCGGTTCGCCGCGCGCAGCACGAAGCTGCCTTCGATCTGCTGCTTCTGGCCTGCGATCTCCTGGTAGAGGCGCGGAGCGTCGAGGCGAACGCTGCCGCCTTCGCCCTGCATGACGAGAGCGCCGTTCTTTAGTTCCAGTGTTGCTCCATTGAATTCGAGTTCGGCCTGCGCCGGATCGGACCCCGGCGAGACCTGGAAGTCGTATTCGAGCTGCCCTTGATTTCCGTAAAAGACCAGATTGATTCCGGGATAAATGTCTTCATAGCGCACGCGCGCAAACTGGGGAACATCGTGCCGCCACTTGGCCGGGTCGTCGCCCAGAACGTAGTTACTCTTGCTGGGAAGGAGATCTGTCGCTGTCACGGTAGCATTTGGATTGGCTCGGGCGAGCTTCATCTGCAGCGACTCGACGCGTGTGGCGGAACCGGCTGCCTCGTGCTTCGCCGAACCAGACTTCGCCGAACCAGACTTCGACGAATCAGGTTTCGCCGAGGGATGAGGACTCAGGCTTTGGGATGTCAGATTGAGGATCGCGCCGTCCGAACCGAGAAACAGGCAGTATCCGGAGCCGCGGGCTACGAACTTCGCGCGCCGGTCGGTGGGGTCCAGATTTGCTTGACCCTGGTTCGGCTCGAACATCAAGGGCAGGCCGGCAAAGAGCGAGCGGGCCTGCGCGTGCGCGCCGTAGACTGCCTCGCCCAGTTTGGCTTCGCCCCGAAGGCTCTGCGCCATTCCCAGAGGACTCGCCGAAACCTCGGCCCGGTTGCGGACACCGGTAGCATTGGCGCCAGCGGTATGACGTGAGCGGGAACCCCACCCGAGAACCATGCATCCTGCCGCCAACAACACCAAACCGGCGACCAGAATACGGACTCGTACCACGGATGTTCCCAACCAACGGCGATCTACGTTCACGCGGTTCCTCCGATGCAGTTTCAAGTCAGTCAAGCTCAGCCCTTCGCTCAGATCGTTTTCGCTCAGATCCGTGGAGAGATTAGAAACGGCGCACGAGTCACTCCGAGCCTCTCGCCGGCGTGCTTCCATGGGCGAGCCTGCCCGCGGCTTGCATGTCACTGGAACTGGCGGAAAAAATTAAGTAACTACTTAAACATCTGACGGATAGACAAGTCAAGCGAGCCTCCGGCCTGCCGCCTCTCCAAGATTCGTCAGATGCGTCCCAGGGCGTCGAAAGATGCCGCGCCCTGGCACAAAAGTGGCATGAACAGGATTGCATGTACAGTTTATTGTCCAGAAGGTCGCGATTTTTCTGCAAGCGCTTGCACCTGCCTGGATCAGCCCCAACCGACGAGCGCGGAAACTACTGATTCTCTGCGGGAAACTTGCGACCCCGGGTGACAATGATGGCAGTCAGATTGCATCGGCCCTAGCAACTCTCCCAGAGTGTCTCCTCCCCAAGGCTTCTATTGCACTGGTCTGCTACGGATTTCTGTTACGGATTCCGGACAGATTAGTGAATCGGTTCCGACTGGCGTTTTTGCTGTTGCAAACTGCTCGTGGTTCGATACATTGAGGGCTATGAGGCCGCGTTTTCGTGGAAACTCAGGCCTCGAGGATTGGGGTTGTACCGTCCGTGGCTCGTTTTACTTTGAACTACCAGCTGGATTACACGCTCTTGGCGGAGCGTTCAGGCATGCAATCGAATTCACAGGAACGGCGGATGATGCGGCGCTTTGACATGCGCCTGCCCGCTATCGTGCGCCTGGAAGGCGCGAGCGAGTTCCACACCGAGACCCAGAATGTGAGCGCCCGCGGCGTTTTCTTCTACCTCGACCGCGCGGTTTCGGCCGGGACTAAGCTCGAAGTCACGCTGACTTTTCCTCCGCACGTCACGCTCACTGACGCGGTCCGCGTTCGTTTCTCCGCTCGCGTGATCCGCGTCGAATCGCCTCTGCCTTCTTTGCGCATCGGCACCGCCGCCATGATCGAAGACTACGAATTCCTCCGCTCTAACGGCACTCCCGATTTCCTCAGCGCTCTTCAGAAGGAATGGAAAGCCTCGAACTGAAGAAGCATGAACTGGCTTGATGCACTACCGAACAATCGCAGACGTGGCAGTTTCCCTCGCTGCTTGCTCTTCATGGAGGGAGAGCGAACAACGGTCGCCGACAAATTAACCGAACTTGTAGGGTTGCCCGACGTTCATGTCAAGGCGAAGGACTTCTGGATGCCCCGTGGATTGCCGGTGCCCAAAGCCAATGGCGAGTGGGACATGAGTCCCATCGAGGAAGCAAAACTCGGAGAGTCCATAGGATTTCTCTCCGACGACCGACGTGAGCAAGTTACGAGCTGGTGGCTGGCCGTACGAGAGAGGGCGAATACTCCAAACTGGGACATCGCGAGTACCTGCACCATCGCCGGGCAAGATGGTCTGCTACTCGTCGAGGCCAAAGCCCACGACGCGGAACTGGAAAAAGACGGCAAGGCCCTTGATGCGAACGCGTCTGACAGGTCGATTGCGAATCACGAACAGATTGGGCGCGCGATACACTCCGCGTCGGCGGGGCTGAACAAAGCAATAGCGGGCTGGAACCTCTCGCGCGATTCGCACTACCAGTTAGCGAATCGGTTTGCATGGGCATGGAAGCTGGCCTCAATGGGGGTTCCGGTCGTGCTGGTCTACTGGGGATTCATCTGTGCGGCGGAAGTAAACGATCGTCGCGGTCGCCGCCTTGGAGAACCATTCGCTGACTATGCCAATTGGTCAAGGGTTCTGCTTGAACATTCCCGGAATATCGTGCCTGAGCAAGCATGGGATCGAGACATCGAAGCCGGGCCTGCAGCTATCAAGCCGCTGATTCGTGTTTGGAAAGAGGAGTTTCCGGCATAGACACGCCTTCGCTCACTTCCCTTTGCCCAGTTCCTTCATCTCACGTCGCAGCCGGCTGAACCGCCGAACAAGGCTGCCAAGATAGACTGCATGAATCACCCACGTGGCTGTGTAGGCGGCGTAGAGGAATCTGATCGAATTCATTGCGGGCTCCGGGTCAACGGGACGCTGGCCTTTGCCGCCGCTCCACCCGTCCCGACCAGCGACTCCATGGCGTGAGCTTCTTCCACTTCCCGGTGCAGCAGTTCCAGCCGGAAGCGCGACCAGCACACCAAAAAGGCAAAACAAAGAAACGCCATCCAACTGATCACTAGCACGTGCAGCATCCGCGGATCCATCGATCCGCCTCCACCGATCACAGGTTGTGGGTGCTGCGTGCGGAAAAACCAGATCGAAAAATAAACCAGAGGTACATCCAGGGCGCCGAACACGGCCAGGGCCGCCGCCAGCATCTGCGTCTGCGCGCTGCTGGAGAAGCGCCGCAGCACCAGATAACTCACGTAAATCAGCCACAGCACCAGCGTCGAAGTCAGCCGGATGTCTCCCGGCGCCCACCAGATACCCCACACCGGCCGCGCCCAGATCGGCCCCGTGACCAGCACGATGGTGCAAAACACCACGCCCACTTCGGCCGTCGTCACCGCCAGCACGTCGAGACGCTGCCCTGGAAAAAACTTGCCCACAAAAAAGTAGAACGCGGGAATGCACAATACTGTCGTCGCCATCGCACTGGGCCGCATCCCGGCCGACACCAACCGCTGCTGCACCTGTGGGAGGAAAGTAGCGATGACTCCAATCACCCCGACCGCAATCACGATCCATTTCGCGGCCCGTTGCGTCGACTCTTTCGCGCTGACCAGGTATTGAATCGAGGCAACGAAATTAATGAAGAACAACAGGAAAGCGGTCCACGCCGAAGGGACGTGATAATAGATGATGCGGTAAACATCGCCCTGCTGAGCGTCGGTGGGCGTGCCCTTGCCCAACGCCAGGTGAAGGGCGTAGGCGAGGAAGATCGCCGTGATCACCGAGAAGATGGGGAAGAGCCGCTTCATTCCGCGTGCAGAATCGTCTCAAACAACGCCAGACAAGCTGTAGTAAATACTACATCATAGGTAAGAAGCAAAACGATCCAGAAGTGCGCGGAATCTTCCCCGGTCAGAATCGCGGTGGTCGCCGCCACCATGGCGATCACGGCCGGAATCGAAATGGGGAACAGCAGCAGCGGCAGCATGATCTCGCGGCTGCGAGTGCGCAGCGACATGGCCGCGAAGAAAGTACCATTCACGACCAGCGCCCAGGTCCCCAGGACCGCAATCGGAATCAACTGCCAGGCCGGGCCCAGAACCCGCAGATTGTAAAAAATCACGAACAGCGGCGTCATCAGGGCTTCCAGCACGCTCACGAAGATAAAATTGCCCAGCGCTTTGGCCAGAAACAACGCATTCGCCGGAGCCGGGGACACGCGGTAGGCATCGAGTACCTGGTTCCGCAACTCGCGCGCCCAGGTTTGATTGAGCGCCATCATCGACGCAAACAAGAACCCGATCCACACCAATCCACCCACAATGTGCCGCGATTCTTCCGCGAGCGGATCGAAAGAGAATACGAAAATCACCACCACCAGCAACGAAAAAAACAGCATGGAGTTGAGCGCATCTTTCGAGCGCCACTCCAGGCGGATGTCCTTCCTCAACGTGGCCAAGGTGACGGACCAGAGGCTCATTGCGCGTCCCCACGGGAAAGGCCGTCACGAGAAACGCCCTCACCAGCAGAACTCGGTCCGCGCGTGACGCTGGCGGTTCGGTCCACAATCTGTCCCGCCTGCATCCACACAAATTCGTCGGCCACGCCTTCGAGCAGCAGCGCCTGATGCGTCACCACGAAGATGGTCTTGCCGGCATCTCGCATGCCTTTGAGCAGTCCCACCATCTCCCGCGCAGAGTGCACATCGACATTGGAGAAAGGCTCGTCCAGCAGCAGAACTCTGGGATCGTGCAGAATGGCCCGCGCCAGCGACATGCGTTGCCGCATCCCCTGCGAATACTGCCCCACCGCGCGCGTCAACGCGGGATCGAGCCCTACCGCGCGAATCACCCCTTCGCAGCGACTGTCGCCGGCAATGCCGTAGAGCCTGGCAAAGTAGCGCAGGTTCTCCATCCCGCTCATCTCGTCGTAGAGCAGCGACGGGTGGGCCATGTAGCCGATATCGCGGCAGGCAGCGTGCGGACTCTTGCCGAAGATCGAAATCGCGCCCCGCGTCGGCTGCGCCAGCCCAGCGAGCGCGCGCAAGAGAGTCGTCTTCCCTGCTCCGTTGTCACCAAGGATCGCGTGAAACCGCCCTGCAGCAAACTCCGCCGTCACTCCGCGCAGGGCGGCAAAGCGCCCGAACTGCTTGATAACGTCGCTGACCGCGATGATGGGCAAGCCTTGCGGGATGGCGTCAGTCACAGGCACCGGAAGATCGCAGCCAGAATGTCACAGAATCACGATAGCGAATCTATGCATTTTTGCGAAGAATTGCAAAGTAGGAAGGGAAGAAGCAATCACAAAGGGCACGAAGGTTCACGAAGGAAGTTGTATGAAGTTCCTTCGTGATCCTTCGCGTCCTTTGCGGTTTATGTTTTTTCGGCGTCCAACTGACTCGCGAATCGCGCTTGACATCCGAACCATTCCATGGCACTATACATTGCTATACAATGTATATGGCGAGCAACAGTAACGGCAACCGCGGGCAGCATTGGGAAGCCCAATTGCGCAAGGGATCTCTGGAGATGGCCATCCTCGCCAGCCTGTGGCAGTCGCGTCTTTACGGGCTGGAGATCTTGCGTTCCCTCTCGGAGAAATCGCAACTCGATGTCGCCGAAGGCACGTTGTATCCCATTCTGTCGCGGCTCAAGGCCGAGGGACTTTTGCAGTCCGAATGGGTCGAAGCCGAAGCCGGACATCCGCGGAAATACTACTGGCTGACCGCGCCGGGCCGCCGCCGCGCCCGCGAAATGGCCGAGGCATGGCAGACGTTCGCCGCCAGCCTCGCCGCTCTCGTACAGCCAGTCTTGGGAGGAAAACGATGACTAGCATTGCGCCCCTTACGGACAGCCGCATCGAGAATTATCTCAGCCGGCTGGCTGCAGCGTTGGCTGGAGTTGCTTCGGAGCAACGGGACGAGATTGTTCGCGAAATCCGCGCCCACATTCTGGATTCGATGTCGGGCGCGAGCGATCCCCCCGGCGCCGTCGACCGCGTGCTTCGTTTGCTGGGCACGCCGGAGGAATTGGCCAACCGCTACGCAACGGAGTCCCTGCTCACCCGCGCCGGCTCCAGTTTTTCTCCGTGGCTCCTGCTGCGGACAAGTTGGCGCTGGGCCAAGCTTGGGATCACTGGAACCACTGCTTTCTTCCTGGCCCTCATTGGCTATGGGGCCGCGCTGGGCCTCACTGTCGCTGTTTTCGTCAAGCCATTCATGCCTTCTCGCGTTGGGATGTGGGTAGGCCATGGAAACCTGAACGTCGGCATCCTGCCTGCCAATCCGGAAGGGGCACACGAAGTACTAGGCCGGTGGTTCGTGCCGGTAATTGCTGTTGTTGCTTTTGCTTTCGCGGTTGGGACCACGCACGCGCTGCGCTGGCTGATCCGCAGGCGTTCTCCAAATCCGGCCTACCAAATGCCCCACGCCACGGTGTCAGGGGCGGCGCAAATCTAGTTCGCCAGCCTTAATTCGCCAGTCCCGCGGAGCCAGCAGGTTGCACCTGCGTCACACTCTTGGCCGGCTCGCTCGACTGCGTTCCATTCGCCGGAGTTCCGGGCTGCTGCGGAGCATACTTCGACGCGCACTTGGCCTGCAGCGCCTTGGCATGGAAAACGCCATCGTGTCCAAAGCTGCCGTCCGCCAGAGCCTGCGAGTCATCCTTGAAAGTGTCCGGCGGGGCCTCGGTGCCGGTGTAGTCGACGGCGAGGGTCTGTGTCTCCTCGACCAGCACAAACTGCACGTGCGTCCCGGTGCGCTTGATCGAGCCCGGCTGCACGTTTCCGGCAACACGCAGGCGTTTCGCGTAGGCGCCGTTGCCCATGGTGTGTAGCTCTTTGATGGTCACGTAGTAGCTCTTGCTGTCCTGCACGCCGGTGTAGGCCAGGTAGCCGAGCAGCAGCAGAATCACCGCCGTCGCTCCGCCAAATCTGAGATAAGTCTTGAATTGACTCGACATAAAGCGCCCCAAAGGGGATACACCCCACAGTCAGACTCTACGCGTCACCGGGGGCGGAATCAAGATTCGGGAGGACCGGTCGGCTAGTTGTCCCGATGGCCAACCCAGACTCGACCAGCCTGCGTCCGCTAGAATGAAGGAAGTCGAAATCTCGACAACATTTTTTATGATTCATCCCTGGCACGACGTAACTCCCGGCGACAAGCTTCCCCACGAATTCGACTGCGTGGTCGAAATTCCTTTCGGTTCCAGCGTGAAGTACGAACTGGACAAGTCGAGTGGCCTGATCCGCCTCGACCGCATCCTCTATTCGGCCGTCTACTATCCGGCGAACTACGGCTTCATTCCGCAGACACTCGCCGAAGACGACGACCCGCTCGATGTGCTGGTTCTCTGCCAGGAGACGGTGGTTCCGCTGACCATCATTCACGCGCGCGCCATTGGATTGATGACTATGATCGACGCCGGCAAACAGGACCACAAAATCATCGCAGTGGCGACTGAGGATCCCGAGTTCAACTCCTACCGCCAGGCGGCGGAGATGCCGCCTCATCGCCTGCTCATGCTGCGCCGGTTTTTTCAGGATTACAAGCAGCTTGAAGGCAAAGCGGTCGAGGTCGATGAGATACGCCCCCCAGGTGAAGCGTACCCCATCATCCTCGACGCGCTGCACCGCTACAGCGAACAACGCCGCAAAGGCTTCAAGGTCGCGAAGTAGGAACCCGATTCCGTCGCGGATGTCTCGCGGAGACGGATCGACAATAGGTGATGTGCGCGGAGCGATTGTCACTACATCGTCAGCGGATGGTCATTTCGTCGTCATCTTCTTGTCAAGTCCGCTTGTTGTGGAGATTCGTGCCCGCGAATTCCAGCCCACGAAAGAGCATCTGGGAACTGCGATGTAGGCGCAGATTCCTATATGTACAGAAGTAACCTTCCCCAGCCGGGCCTTACTCCCTAAACTTGGCCGAGTCAAAACCTGCTAGCTCGGGTTCATTCCTACGAAGCACATTTCTGCCGAAAGGCCCTGAGGAGACTATGAAATCTGTACGACACTGCGCCGTACTCGTGTTTTTCCTTGCTGTCTGCGCCGCATTTACCTTCGCCGACGAACCGGGACGCCATCCGGCCTACCTGCACGCGCTCACCGATCTGCGCCACGCGCGCGCTCATTTGGACCGCCTGACGCCCTCCGACCGCATTGACGACGAGGAACAGCACGCCATTGCTGAGATCGACAAGGCCATCGGCGAGATCAAGCACGCGTCGATT
>Ga0316363_10000497_pt1 | contig 51351 bp, 43 predicted proteins | sample Sb_taG_3_FD_200459 | JGI IMG/M metagenome (GOLD analysis project Ga0316363, IMG submission 200459) | Peat soil microbial communities from Weissenstadt, Germany - Sb_50d_a_PC metaG (v2) (version 2) | ecosystem: Environmental > Terrestrial > Soil > Wetlands > Peat | place: Germany: Weissenstadt...
GCTTCAAGGAAAAGATCTATTCCCAGATGCACGGTGCGGCGCTCGTCAATGGGGCTTTCGCTTTCCCCGAAAAGAGGCGATGTATAGAGGAGGCGAGGCTCATCATACCGGCCGACACCTACGGAAGCGTGGGCGAGCCGCAACTCGCGCACGATGGCCGATGTCAGAGCAGGCGTCTAAGCGCGGTGTGGATCTGCTCCCAGAAATGTGCTGGAGATGCTCAGATCGAATACAAGACAAGGCGCGGTCCGCAAATCCAGGTCCACAACGGACGCCGCGCTCTTTCCATAAGTCGCCAACGATTGCGACCAATGTTGTCCTTTCGGCACAGGCGGCAAACCACAAGCCTTCCGAAACGCGTAGTGCGCAAAGCGCGGGTGAACCTTGGCAAGGCGAGCGAGCGCTTCCCACGCAGGAGCCTCAGAGACAATGACATAAGGATCATCCGGCACGAGGGTCTTGCGCTGAGCCGAGTTCACGACGCTCACCGCAAGGCGGATGCAGATCAGCGGAAACAACACCAACAGCTCAGTTTCTTCTCGGCAACGACAAGCCCGTGGTGCATGTCACCGAAATCAATGACGCTGACTACTTCGCGTGATGGCGCGCTCGGACTGTTAACCAGAACGTTGTAGTTATTCGCATCGCCGTAGATCGTGCTTTTCCGTATTTCGGAAGCTGGCGGACGACTTGCGATTCATACCGTTCCAGGACTTGTTTAACCATCGTCCGGCGTGACGAATCCTCGATATGGGAGATGTATTCGCGAATCCACTCGGCCTGCGCTAAATCCCATTTCAGCGCGCGTGTGGTCGCGGGGTGGGAGAAATCCTGAAGTGCATGGTCAATCCGGCCGAGCAGGCGGCCTAAACTACGAAGCAACTCGGGCGTGTGCGGGCGCACGTCGGCAAGAACGCTTCCCGGAAGAAAGCTAAGGAGCCGCACAAAGCGTTCGTCCCCATTGCGCAAAACACGCTTTCGCAAATGTCTCACCCAAGCGTGTCAACTGAACCCGCGGCAGAGCCAACTCGGGGACGCGGTGCGCAAGGTGTGTCAGCGCCTCACATTGCATTTCAATGAATGCGCAATCTCGACTTGAGTGCATTACTTTCAGGACAAAAGCGTGCCCATCGGCGGTAATGAGATGGAAATTGCTGTCATATTCCCCCGGCAGAGAACTGACGCCCACTTCCAACCCGTAGAGATTTCGGGCGAGTTGGACAGCCTCGTCTGGTGAAACCGGTTGCGGCGATCGGGCCTCTGAGATCATGGGATTAACTCTACCGGAATTTCCTTTTTTGGCCTTAAAAACGGCGCCATAGCATACCGTCTCGCTTGTTCGCAACACTGTGAAACGATTTTCACCAGCGCTTTAGCGTGATCGCTTCCACAGTGAGGAGACATTTCCGAATAATCTCGCCGGAAAGAAAGCAGGAAGCTATACGGACTCAAGCGTGGCCCCAAAGGAGAGCCAGGCCGAAGAACTAGGAGTGGACAGCGGTTTGGTTCCCTCGCCCACCATGCTGACGTAGCGTGAGTAGGCAAAAAGCCGATCTCTCCGTTTCCCCGAGACTTCTTTGACGATCCCGAGTTGCAGGAGATGATTCAGCGCACTCGTAACGGTTGGAAACGTTAGTTTCAGTGCTTTCGCCGCTGTTCGAATGCGAACCAATGGATTCCGTTCCATGAGTTCGTGGACGCGCAGCGCTGACGTAGCCGCCCTCCCCAGCACTTGTATCTTCTGTCGGTCGTTGGCAAAAAGACGCAAAGTTCGTTCCGCTGTGCCCGCTGCCTCCTGCGCGGCCGCTGCTACTCCACCAAGAAAAAACGCAAGCCAATCCTCCCAGGCGCTGTCCGTGCGAACTCGCTGCAAGAGGTCGTAGTATTGGCTTCGATTTGTCTTGAGATAGAGACTGGGATACAAGAGCGGCTCTGTCAGGAACTGGAGGAGGTGTGCCGCCGCCACCGGGCGCATCGTATCGAGCTCTTCGGGTCCGCCACCGGGCCAGGCTTTGACCCCGCCCATAGCGACTTGGACTTCGTGGTAACGTTCCAGAAGCTTGGCTTCGATCAATATGCGGACACCTACTTCGGCCTGCTGGAAGACCTGCAGGCGTTGTTTCAGCGCCCGGTGGATCTGGTGGTAGCCTCAGCCATTGAAAACCCCTACTTCCGCTACGCGGTTGAGTCCACGCGGACGCTGGTCTATGCGGATTGAGTCGAAGAAGTATCTTTACGACATTGCGCGAGCGGCCAAATTGGCCATCGAGTTTATCGAAGGTAAGAGCTTCCCGATTACAGTGCGAATATCATGCTGCGCTCGGCGGTGGAGAGGCAGTTGGAAACGGGGGGAAGGCGCTTGCCCAACTGGCCAGAACTGACCCGGCAGCGGCCTCGCAGATCAGCGAATATCAGCGCATTATCGCCTTCCGGAACATTCTAATCCACGGCCATGCGGAAATAGATCATCGCATCGTCTGGAACTTGTTGGAACTCAAACTGCCGGTTGTACGTCGCCAAGCGGAGGCTCTCCTCAGCGCTGGGGAGCGAAGCGGAGGCGACCGCTGACGGCCGGGCGGTGTCGGCCTGCGCGGATGTCGGCGGCATAGGACTCGACACAGTCGACACGGTGGGGAGGTGCAAGGTTGCCGGATGTTTGCGTTCGCATCTGGCTGACTGCGCCAAATGCCACCGCGAAATCTGCGGACATTAGAAAATCTGGCAGGTAGCAAAGGCTAGGTCCAGTGGCGAAGCTCATTCTCGCTGGTGACTCAACCTTCTGTCGGACGCTTTCCTGGCCCCACAACCTTTACTTGGTCTCCACATGCTTGTGTTCAAACCCCGAATTCTTCAGCGAGATCGAAACGTCCCGATTGGAGAAGTACATGGGCCCAAAGTGCATCTGGAACTCCGTCCCGAAGCTCGAAGGAAACCACACTCCTTCCTCCTGTCGAGTGTAGACCACATTGAACCCAAATCCCGGCAGATCGAACCACATCGTCCGCACCAAAAAGGGGAGGCGCCGCGACATCTTGGTGAACACCCTAACGGGCTGGAATTCTGTGGCATCGATAAACGCTTCGCCCCCCCACGTCGGTTCTGCGTTGTCCTTGGGCGCGAAGGCGATGTGGTAGACGTTGCGCCCTGCCTCAACCTCCTGCCCAAGAAGCTTGAACTCATAGTTCTTCTGCTCCCCGGAGGTCAGCGGGAAGAGGTCGCGCGCCAAACCGTCCTTGGACTTGTCGTTTAGCAGGGAGTTGCGCAAGTTGTGAATCAATTCCGCATCCGTTCTGCCGGCCTCGGGCACAGGCTCGTGGTTGCGCAAGTCGTGAATCAGATTCGCATCCGTTTTGTCGGTCTCGTGCACAGTCTCGCCTTGAAAGTCCACGTACTTGTCTTTGTTCCAATAGCGCCCGGTAAGCGACTTGAGCTGCTTCTGGGTCCCGTCCGGCAGCGGCACCACGTCGTAGTCGGCGGTCTCTTCGCGCATCATTCTGTTCTTGGGCTTATGGGTCGAGATGTGGACGTGCTGTTTGTAAACGTATTCCTTCCGCAATGCTTCGCTGCGATCTTGGTTAGCCGCCACCCGCGCCATGATGTCGTCGGCCTTCAGCGGTTCGCTCTGGACCGCGGTTTGTGCGCTTTGGCCGTCTGCGAGGCCGGCAGCCAGCAGAAATGCCAGAAGAGGAACCATAAGACTCGGCCATCCGCCATCGGCACGGCCACAGTCGCACCATCTTGCGCCCTGTTTCTGCAACATTCTTCCTCTCCCAGTATTCTGCTAAGACCGATTTCCGATGCAGACTCGACCACCCCATCTCTCTATCTCGTCGGTACCGGGAGCAGAACCGCATGGATGCTGGCGTTAACCCGATCATACGGCCACTTAGGCGGACCACAAAAAGGAAATGTGGGGTTTAACCCTTCTTGGCAATCTGGGGCCGCTGCTGGGCGTCAACTTGTTGATCTGGCTAGGCAGCCGTCTTCCCTAGACATGCCCGGCTAGGAAGCTGCAACCTCAGCGGCGGGCATCGAAAACGGAAGCACTACCTCAAACTTGCTTCCCTTTCCGACCACGCTACTAACTTCGATGCGGCCATGGTGTTCTTCCACGATACGGCGGGCGAGAGAGAGCCCGAGACCGGTGCCATTTCCCTTGGTGGTATAGAAAGGCCGAAAAATGTTGGGCAGGTGCTGAGGAGAAATGCCACGCCCGTTGTCGCTGACAACCACGCGGGCGCAATTGTCTCGCGAACCGATCTCGACCAACACTGTGCCCGCGCCCTCCATTGCCTGGACAGCGTTCAGGAGCAGATTCAGAAGCACCTGGTGAATCTGACTGCTGTCGTGCTCGACTTCCGGCAGATCGGGCGCTTTCTGTAGCTCAATCTTGATTGGTTTGGAGAGCACCTGCTGGCGAGCCAGCATCACTGCGTGTTCCACGGTGGTGTTGAGGTTGCTCCGGCAAACCTGCGGCCGGTGAGGCCGCGCCGTTTCCAGCAGATCGGTCAATATGCGATTGATCTGCACGATTTCCAGGCGAACATCTTTCACCACCGCAACCGCCGGACTGGTCGCAGGCAGATCGCGGCCGATGATTTCGATGACGCCCGCGATTCCGGCTAGCGGATTGCGAATCTCGTGGGCCAAGCCTGCAGCCAACTCGCCGAGCGTCGCCAGGTGTTCAGCGCGAGACACTTGCGTACGATGCAGGCGCTCAATCTCTTCCCGGCTCTCCCGCAACTGCTGCATCATGTGGTTGAAGTTGCGGCCGAGGTTTCCGATTTCATCGTGGCGCCGGGAGAAGCTGACCGCGACGTCCAGGTTGCCGTCACTCACCAGCGCAATTTTCTCCTGCAATTCGACCATGGGACGTTGAATCACATAGGCAAGCGCGACAATCAACACTGCACATATGGCGACCGCGACCGCGCCGGCGCCGATCAGCACCGTGTGGCGTACCGGGTCCCGCAAAGATACGGTCGCCACCAGGAACAGCAGCAGCCCTGCCAGCAGCACGAACACTACCGGCAAGAGTGCCTTGAGCTGCCAATTGAAGCGTACGGAACTCAATTCGAAGTCTTCCACGTGCGACGAACCCGCGGACGACGAACCTGCGGACGGCGAAGTTGCGGACATTGTGCGCTCGCTTCCAGCCGGCCCAGCCGGACGCTGTCGGGCCGCGGCACTCGGTTTGACGGTTTCTGCCAAAGGCCCAGCTAGTTTCGCCGCGGATGGAGTGGGGCTAGGCATAAGCGTGCAGTCCCGGCAGCAGGTAAGTCACTCCGAAGAAAGTGAACATCACTACGGCAAAGCCAATGATGGCGAAGTAAGCAGCGCGGCGCCCCCGCCATCCGCGAGTGACACGCATGTGCAAATAGCCGGCGTACACCAACCAGGTAATCGCGGCCCAGGTTTCTTTCGGATCCCAACTCCAATACGAGCCCCAGGTCTGATTCGCCCAGTACGCTCCGGAAGCGATCATCAGAGTCAGCAAGGGGAAGGCAAGACAGATGGTTTTGTAGGTGATGCGGTCGAGGTTGTCCGCGCTGGGCAGCAAACGCGCCAGGTCCGGGCGCCGCCACAGCAGCAGCAGATAAAGGAGCGAGATGAATACGCCGCCTACCAAGCCCGACAGTATGAAGGGACTGGCGGCGAGGCTTGTCGGGAATAATCCGTCGGCGTCGAGCGATGGATAGCGGCCATCGCGGGCACGCACGAGAAACATGACCAGCGTCATCACTTGCAGGAGAATGCTGAGGAATACGGCGCGATTGGCGAGCGTCAGGAAGCTATCGCTGTTCTGGCTCTTCCAGCGCGCCAGCCCGTAGAAGACCAGCGGCGATGCCACCGCCAAAAGCGTCAGCGTCATCAGCCAGCCGAGGTCCGGAACGGTAACGAACAAGCGCACGCCTCGGGAAAGGAAGACTTCTGATTTTTGTTCCGAATTCCACGCCACCAGGCTCAGCCCGCCCCATTTCTCGAAACGCGTTAATACGATGCCCGCGTAAATAGCCAGTGTGCTGGCACTGGTCACGGCGAGGAAGGTCTCGGTCTTGGTGTTGTCCTGGATCAGGAACATCATGGCCAGCGCAAAGCTCAGCGCGCAGGCGGCGTAGGCCAGCATGGCCAGCGTGACATGCACGTGCAGCCAGGTCGATTGCAGCGCGGGCACCAGTGGGTGAACTTCGGTCCGCAGCAATTGCATCAGCACCACTCCCACAATTGCCACCGGCATCGTGACCGTGCCAATGACCTTGACGCCGTACTTCTTTTCGGCCACCAGCGTGAGCACGGCCAGCGTCCAAACGAAGCTAAGCAGCATTTCGTAAACGCTGGAAAACGGTGCATGTCCACTTTCGTACCAGCGATGAACAATGGCTGCAGTATTGGCGAGCAATCCGAGCCAGGTGGCAAGCGATGCGAACTTCACATACGACTCCGTGCCGGTGACTCCGAACCCTAGACACAGCGCGCCGGCGCCGGAGTAGAAAATCAGCGTGGCGAAGAGCAGGTTCGTCTCGTTCAAGAGATTGCCACTCTTGACCACGTTCAGAAATGCCATGAACAGCAGGAACGCGATTGCCAATCCCACCAGTACGATCAGGGTCATGCCGGTGGTCGGTTGCTGCGGTTCTGTTTTTGCTCGTGCCATTTACATCCTCCAATAAGCCCGCTTCAGTTCCCGCGGACGGTAGCGACTGGTTCGCGCGGAGAGGTACTGGGAATGGTTTTCAGTTCTTCTTCCACCAACTCCACCAGATGGTTGAAGCGCTGCTCAAACGCGTCCCGGTTGCGATTCGCGCTTCCCCCGATCCACAGCGAGTACTTGCCCGTCTTTGGGTTCGAAACCGGTACCACCCAAAATCGCGTGTGCACCACGTAGAACACGAATGCCAGTCCAACGCCGATCAGCACTACACCTGACCACACTCCCCACTGTCCCGGTTCGTGCGAAACCTGTAATCCCGTGAAATGGCCCATCTTTAAATCGGTCGCCTGGAACTGGTATGGCGCCTTCGAGTTGTCGGCAACCTCGTCCATCTGTGGGATCCACACGTCGAAGTCTTTTTCGGCCTTCTTCGAAGTCACCACCAGGTGGGCCGCCGGATTCTCCAAGTCGTTCGATTTCCGGTACACCTGCCCGTTACGAACTGCGAAGTCGGGGAAAAATTCGGCGAAACGCACCGTGGTATCGGCATCGAGTGAAACGGTGCCGTTCAGTGCTAGCCCGACTTCCTGTTTCTCACCAGAACCGCTACTCGGAGTCGCGACCAGCAGGAGCTTGTCGACCTTGCCATTCTGGCCGTAACTCGACTGGTAGAAGCGGACACCGCTGTATAGAAGTGGATCGTTCACGACAATTTCTTTCTTCTGTACATCCCTGCCGTCTTCCACCACGACCAGCTTGGACCACCACTTCTTCGGAGTGCCATCCTTGTAGTTTTCCTGACCGGCGGCATCGCAGCGGACGGCAAACGGGAGCGTGCGCGTGGTGCCGTCGTGCAATCCGACGATGTTGGAGGTCTGCCCCTCATTCAGACTGAGATACCCACGCCAGCCCCAAAGACCGTCCACCAACGTACCAAAGAAAATGAGCAGCAGGCTGGCGTGGACAATGTACACCGCGAGCTCGGAGATCCGGTGCCGTTCCGCGAAAATTCCAAAGTGATCTTCGCGCACCACCCGCTCGGGTTTGAATCCCAGCGAATGCAGTGCGCGCTCCGCCGCCACCAACCCCGATTCTTCGTCCGCAATGGTCAGCGATTTCTGTGGATGTGAAGCGCGGCGGAAGCTTTCGTCGGGATATTTGTACGGACGCGAGAAGTAGCGCCACGAGTTGGGGAAACGATCGATGGAAGCCGCGACGATGCAGAGGCTGACCAGCAACAGCAATCCGAGGAACCACCAGGCGTGAAATACGTCGGTCAACCCCACCGCGTCCAGGATCCGGAGCACATGCGGGGAGTATGCGTTCTGCATCTCGTCGGGCTCGGTAGCCGGCCGCTGAAGCACAATGGTTCCGACCGCAGAGAGAATCACGACCAGAATCAAAAGAACCACGCCGGTCTGGATGGAAGCAATGGTGCGCCACGTCTTGTGGGCGAGTGCGCGCAAATTTAAGGACATATCCTACCCCATTCCCCACGCTTGAAATGCAAGTTCCACGCCAGACACGCCATGAATCGTAACCAACAGATTTTGTGACACTTAGCAGCCAAGATGCCCATGAGTACCACCGCCGGTTTGGGCTAAATCGCGCACTCCCACTCAGTTCGGCAGGGATTTCACACATCACACGACCGTCGTGACGCCGCTCACCCACCATTGTGATGGGCATGCTGCCGCGTCTCCGGAGGCGACGCCCTGCAATGTGACGAATGTCACATACGCCAGTGATGGCGCGCCTTCCCGGCATTCGCTTGCCGAGTTCCAATAGTCTCTGGTATGACAGGGTTGAGACATCGAAACCTTCCAGCTCTAGTGAGTATTCCGACAGAAAAGGACGCCACGTCCCGCATGGGGCATTTCACGGACGCACTGTGGCAGAAGGCCCATTTGAGGTTCATGATTACAATCAGAGGTTCCTGTGACACACCGCGTATGTTTGTCAAACTGCTTTTGTTCAGTCAGTTACGCGCCCGTTGTGACTCACAACCGTTTTATTGTGATACGGCTACTTTCGTGCAGACGCACCCTGCGGAAGGCGGTTTGAAAGTGCTCCCCCATCGCATCTGGTTCCAGAAGAAGGTCGCAAATCATAGCGACCGCCCGCTTGCTATTGTTGCTCTGATTTTGTTTGCGGCGATCGCGCTGCTCCTTACGCGCGCCACCGCTGCCGTTCACCCCGTTCCGCTCGATCCGAAGACCGATAGCGCCAAGTGCATCGAGTGCCATGGAGACAAGTCGAAGGGCAAGGCCGTCCACTCCGCTATTGCGATGGGCTGTCTGAGCTGCCATGAAATTCGGGTCAACAGGGACGTCACCCGCATCAAGCTGATCACCACCACCCCCCTTGCTCTTTGTCTCAGCTGCCATGCCGACAAGAAAGCGGCAGACATAAAAGGTAAGGTGCACAGCCCGGCGGTTCGCGACTGCCTAAAGTGCCACGACCCGCATACTTCCGACAACAAGTTCCAGTTGCTCAAGGCGACTTCGGGCGACAAAAAGGATAATCTCTGCCTGAGCTGCCACAACACCGGATTGAATGTTCCGGCAAAGGGTAGCCGGCACGCCGCCCTCGACTCGGGTTGCGACACCTGCCACATCACCCACAAGACTGGCGCCGAACTGACGCCCGAGAATCAGTTCCATCTGACCAAGGCCGCCCCGGCGCTCTGTGTCGATTGCCATGATCCTAAGGACGCGGGCCTACAGAAGGCGCACCAGAATCAACCCTTCAACAAAGCCGATTGCCTGACCTGCCACGACCCGCACCAGTCAAACGCTCCGAATCTGATGGCCAAATTCTTGCATTCGCCTTTTGCTGACAAACAGTGCGACACTTGCCATGCGCCAGCCAAGAACGGGAAAGTGGTGCTGACGCAAGCCGATGCCAAGTCACTTTGCGTGACCTGCCATTCCGACAAGGTTGAGCAGATCGAGAAGGCCAAAGTGCTGCATCCAGGAGCGGCGGGCGATTGCACGGACTGCCATAGCCCCCACGCCAGTCGGCAGCCGGGACTTCCCAAGACGAATGCGGTGGACATCTGCCTGGGCTGCCATAGTGACATTGCCGACCTGGCAAAGAAGCCCGTGCATCACCAGCCGGTCTTCGAGCAAGGCTGCGCCATCTGTCACGAGCCGCATGGTGGCGACCACGAGCATCTGCTGCGCGCGGCTGCTCCTAACCCATTGTGCCTGGAGTGCCACGGCCCGGACTCCAAACCGCAGAAGCTCGAAAGCGAACACCTGGTTGCGATCTTCGGCGGAAAGATAAAGCTACCCGACGACTATTTCACCAAGGTTCCGGTGTTGCCGCTGAAGTACAACCTGGGGCATCCGGTGGATGGGCACCCGGTTTCGAACGTCATGGAAGCGACCGACATTACCAAGGTCAAGACTCCGTTGAACTGCCTGACCTGCCATCAGCCGCACGCCTCGGCGCAACCCGACTTGCTGGCGAAAGATCAGGCCAATAACGCGTTATTCTGCGCCGGTTGCCATAAGAACTTGCAAAGGCAAAAGTGAGGGAATCGGCAGCGGTAAGGGAAAATAGGAGAAGGAAGCAACAATGATTGAGCGACTCAACAATTCGATTCGGCAGGGAAAAGCACAACTCGCACTGGGGCTTTTGCTGGCCGTGGCCTTGGCGTCCCCGTCCTTCGCCTCCGGTGACAAAAAGAAGAAAAAAGATAATACGCCGCAAAAGCCGGTCTCGGTGCTGGACAGGCTCGACACCTCCAAGGTCGTTTGGCCGAACCCGCCCGCCGTCACTCGTGTCAAGTATCTGAATTATTTCGCGGGGGAAAAACTTCCAGACTTTGCCGCGAAACCTGCCAAGGGCAAGAGGAGCGCTTGGATGGACCGTCTGGCCGGCGCCACCACGGACCAGGGTGACGATCAACTGCAGGGCCATTTCTTCATGGGTGAGCCGCACGGGCTGGCGGTCGACTCCAAAGGCAAGATTTACGTTGCGGACAGCAAGGTGAGCGCGATCTTTATTATCAATCCCGAGACCCGCGACACGGAGATGATCAAGAACGGTGTAAATGCCAGCTTTAATCTGATCACGGGTTTGGCGATTGACGACACAGACAGGCTCTTCGTCTCCGACTCCCTAGCTCGCAGCATCCTGGTCTTCGGCCCGAATCACAAACCGGAAGTTGCCATTCGCGAAGGGCTGGACGTCCCGGCTGGACTGGCGATCGATACCGAAAACCGTTTTCTCTATGTTGCCGATATCGAATTGGACCAGGTGCTGGTCTATGACGTTGACACCTTCAAGCTCCTGCGCAGGATCGGAACCGGCGGCAAGGAACACACCTTGAGCACGCCGGGAGATTTTGCCAAGCCGACCGGCGTCGCCGTGGATAAAGAGGGAAATCTGTACGTCGCGGACATGCTCAATGCCCGGGTTGAGATCTTCGACCCCGACGGCCACTTCATTCGCGCCTTCGGCAAGCGAGGCGATGGTCCGGGATATTTTGCCATGCCCAAGGGTGTGGCCGTCGACTGCGATGGGCACATCTGGGTGACCGATTCCGTGCAGAATCGGGTGCAGCTGTACACCCAGGAGGGCCAGTTGCTGATGTATATGGGCGCGACGCAGGGCCTTTTGCCCGGCATGTTCTCCGGTTTGCAGTACATCACCATCGACAAGAACAACCGCGTCTTCACCTCCGAGGTCTACCCCGGCCGCGTGCAGGAGTTCCTTTACATAACGCAGGAAGAGGCGCGCAAGGAATTCGAGCGCCGGGAAGCAGAGAAGAACAAGTCCACCGAGCCGAAGCCGGCTCCGGCAGGACAACCGGCTGCGCCAGCGTCGCAAGAGAAGCAGAACGATAAGGGCGACGCTGCTGCCAAAGCAAAGGAACCGTCCACGACATAGCCGCGACCAAGTTTGTACGCCTGCACTGACGGGCCATCGCGCGAGGGGAGCTTGCACGTTTCATCCCGCGTGTGATGTCGGTCACGCAATTGTGTGACGCACCTTCCTACCTAGCCTCCGGACAGCCAATTCCTGATGAATCCCAAGTATGGGCCAAGGACCAACTCCGCGTTCTCGCCATCGCGATTCTGGTCTTAATCGCTCTTCACCCGGCTTGGGGCATTTGACGCGTTACTGTGGGAGAACGCTCAACCGAGGCGTTCCACCGGCAATGATGGAATTTGCAACAGTCTTGGGTGAGAGATGCATGCGCAAAGGAATCAGATACTTACAGGGCTGGCGAAAAATCTTGCCCTCCTCCAAGTACGGTGACTTTCGTGCACTTCAACTTCTGGACGGAACCGGACAGTCGATGAGTCCAGTCCAAATGGGTTTCAAATAATGGAGGCTTTACCAAATGAAAAAGCTATTCTTAGTAATTTTGCTTGTAGTCATGGCGTCCGCCATGGTGCTGGCACAGGCCCCACCTACGGCGGGGATACCGACGAGCTCTGGCGCCGCTAATGCCAAGGCCCCAACGGTGGACGTGTTGGGCGCCCACAATAACTACGGCCGCGGCTGCGCCGGCTGCCATGCTCCACACAGTGGCAACCGTGGCGCGGGCGGCAACGGCCTCGGCGGCGGAACCGTTGATGCCTGGAGCGGCGCCAATGCCCTGTTTGCGCAGGACATGGGACCTCTCTTTGCAACAGCCGCCGGTACCTTCGACTTCAGTGACATCAGCAACACCGGCAGCTCCGCTAAGTATATTTTTGTTCCGCCTTCCACTCAAAACCCCACAACCTGGAACATTCAGCAATATCAGGACGTCCGTAGGATCGTGATGTGTCTGGCTTGCCATGACGGCGCGGTTGCCAAGGGCGCAATGATGGCGAACTGGGCCTACGAGCAGCAGATCGGCGCTCTGCCGTCCAGCTACGGATCCAGCCACATCCCAACCTTGCTGGGTGCCGATGGTTCGTCCGCCGGCTACCACAACGACCACCCGGTGGGTGAGAACGCTACGCTGGCAGCCGTCATGCACAGCACCTACGGCGATGCATCTAACGGCGTCGTCATGACCACCAACGGTACTACAGGGAAAATCACCAACATCGCCGCCTACGGCCAGTACCTTACGTTCATCAACAATTACGGCGCTCCGGCGATCGGCTCGACCATTGTCAACGCTGCGGGCGTTCCGTACCTGGTCTGCACCACTTGCCACAACCAGCACGTCATGAATATTTACGCCGCATCCGCAAACAGCGCCACCAACATCGGGGCCATCGCTGGCTCCTCCACCGGCACGTACGCGACGTACTTCTTCGTGAACGGCCCCTACAACATCAACAATGTCACCGTTCCGGCAACTCAGGCGGCATCGACGACTCAGTTCTGCCGCCAGTGCCATTTTGGCGAGTCGAACGAAGCCAACGGCGGTTCACTGACGACTTCGTTCTAAGTGGTCCGCGGTTTAGCGACAAAACGTGGGGGAGAGAGATTTTCTCCCCCTTTTTTAACGAAACGGGTAAGGAGTTCGAGATGAAATACCAGTTCACGATCGCGGTTCTGCTCATGGTGGCAGCTAGCGCCAACACCAACGCCCAGTTGGTTGCCTCTCATGCCCCCACGTCGCCGACTGCCGCATCGGCTACCACGGCGCCCTTGCCGTCTAGCTTGCAGGTGACGGGTAAGCCGGTGGTGCGTGTCAATGACGCAGTGCTGACCGACCGTGATCTGTTGCGCGAGATGTTCGCCCTGTTCCCCTATGCCCGGATCCACAATGGTTTCCCCAAAATGCAGGAAGCTGAAATCCGGCGCGGGGCCCTGCAGATGATCATCTTTGAGGAGTTGGTCTATCAGGAGGCGGTGCGGCGAAAAATGACGATCGCCCCCGAGCGCATTCTTCGCGAGGAAAAGAAATTCCAGCGGCAGTTCAGCAGCCGGGAGGAATTCAATGAGTACCTCAAGGCGGAGATGGGCGGCTCGGAAGCCAGGTTCCGCCAGCAGGTCAAGCGCTCGCTGCTGATTGAGGCCATGTTGAAAAACGAAGTACAAGACAAAGCGGTGGTTTCTCCGATCGAGGTCCGGCGTTACTACGATAAGAATCCGAAGCTGTTTTCGCACGACGAAACCTTTGCCATCCAGACGATTTCATTTCTGCCGCCGGCCGATGCCAACGCGGAGACATTGAAGGAGATGCGCAAGAAGGCCGAGGCTATTTGGCAGCAAGCGAAGGCCACCAAGAATTACGAAGAGTTCGGACTGCTGGCGGAGAAAGTCTCCGAAGACGACTTCCGCGTCGATATGGGCGACCACAAGACCGTGAAGCGCGAGAAGCTTCCGCCGGAGGTGGTGAAGGCCGCGCTGGCGATGAAGCCGGGGGATGTAAGCCCGCTACTCCAGTTGGGAACAGCCTATACCCTGTTCCGTTTGAATGCCCATAGCTTGCCGGGCGAAACGAAGTTTGCGGACGTCAAAGCGGATCTCACTGTCAGGCTGCAGAAGCAGAAATACGAAAACCTGCGGGTTGCCTTGGACCAGCGGCTGCACCAGAACGCAAAGATCCAGGAGATGTGAGGGGAACGTCGTTGGTCGTTAGTCGTTAGTCGGTTGCCGTTCTCGGTTCTTGCTAACGACCAACCACCAGCGACTAACGACCGGGTTAACGGAGAGGATTCGTGAGGGGTCACAATCAAATCCGGCTTCTGCTTTTGGGGTGGTTGCTGCTTGCCCTGCCCGCTTGGGCGCAGGTAAGAGTGGGCGACGACGTGCGCATGACGATGACCGGAACCATCGGCACCGGCTACAGTGGTGACTACGGAAATACCCAGGTTTCGGATCACAGCCTGGGGCTGAACGGTGACGGCCAGCTAAATGGCTATTTCTACAATCCCAACTTCCTGAACTTTCACGTGAGGCCGCAGTACCAGCGGTCGCAGGAGAACTCCGGCAGCGGATCCATTACCGACGCCAGCAGCATCAGCATGGGTGCCGGCATCTTCACCGGCAGTCACTTCCCGGGCGGAATCTCCTTCGGCAAGAGCTTCGGCAGCACAGGCAACTACGGCTTGCCCGGAATCCAGGGATTTACCACCAGCAACGACACCACTGCGTTCGGCATCGGATGGTCCGAACTGCTTCCCGGCTTGCCGCCGGTGTCGGCAAGCTACTCCCAGCAGAGTGGGTCTTCCTCGATCTTCAGGTCCGATCAGGAGGACCGTTCGTCGCAGCGCATTTTTAACGTGCAGAGCCAGTATAGGTGGAAGGGCTGGATGAACTCAGCCCGATTCTCTGATATCAGTTCCCACACGGAACTGCCCTCGTTTCTCACCGCGGGTGAGACCGTTCAGACCGACGAAAACTCAAAGACATTTGTTGTTAACACCAATCACAAATTGCCCATGCAGGGCGGGCTTTCACTCAGCTATTCCTACGGAAGCTTCACCGGTGAGGGTAATGGCAGCAGCAGCTCAGGCTCGGACCAAACCTTCGCCGGAAATGCCAGTTTCAGGCCCTGGACCCGGCTCACGACCAACTTTGGCTTTCAGTACGACTCGAGTCTCAACGGACTGGTAGAGCAGCAGCTGATCAGCGCCGGGAGCGTAGCTCCGCAGGTAAACTTTGGCTCGCAAAGCCATTCGTTGTCTCTCTACAACTACGATAGCGTCGCCATCGCCAGGGGCCTGAACGCCTCCTTCGATTTCACCCGGACTCAGCAAGTGCTGTACGGATATAGCGTGGCGGTCGACCACGCCAGCGCTGTCGTGAACTATAACTTCCACAAGCCACTGTGGGGTGCGGTCAACTTCTACGTCGGTCTCAACGATCAGGCCAGCGAGGGCGGGAACCAGGGAACGGGCCTGGTGGCGGGAGCAAACTTCAATAAAAGGATGTTGGGCTTCCAGGTGAGCGCAAGCTTCGCCTACGGGCAAGAAGTACAGACGGTCCTGGCGACACAGGTTACGTCAGATTACTCGTATATGGCGAACGCGACGCGTTCCCTTACGCGGCGTCTGCTCTGGAACGCCAACTACCACGGGTTCCATACCGGCTTGGGCCAGCTCCCGGGTTCGAGCAGCCACTCGCAAGGCTTTGGGACCAACCTCATGTACAAGGGCTACAGCGGATCGTTCAGCTACGGAAGCTCCTACGGGACGGCGCTGGTTACCGCGAGCGGACTCGTGCCAGCGCCGGTCCTGATTCTTCCGGTGCTCAGCGGCAACCAGTATTTGCTGGACAAAGGCTCATCCTATAGTGCCAGTGTGTCGGCGAGTCCGATCAATCGGTGGTCGATGAGTGCGAGCTACTCCAATGCGTCGAGCGATACGACGACTCCGACCTTTTTGGCCCACAGTTCGTCGAAGGTCTACCTCTATTTCACGCAGTGGCAGTTCCGCAAAGTATCACTGGGCGGCGGTTATACGCACGTCGTGCAGGGTGTGGGCGTGACCACCCCGGGCGCCTTGCCAGTGAACTACTCGTCCTACTATATTGGTATTGAGCGATGGTTCAAGCCGTTCTAATCCGGTATCGGGTGACGACGGTTTGGACTAAATTCTGCCTCTGCCTGGCGCTGGTGCTCAGCCTGTGGACGTCGGCCTATGCATCTAAGGTCAAGATTGAGAAAGATGAGCCGCCTCCGCCCCCCGACCTGTTGCTAGAAGGTGGGCGCAAGCTGTCGTTTGAGCGCATCTTCGACACCGACCGCGACGTGGCGCCGAAACGCGGGTTCTTTACCAAGGTTCTAGACGTCGTAATCGGTGCGCCGGACAGGCACCGAATGATTCGCCCCTATGGCGTCGCCATAAATTCGCACGGCACGGCGATGGTCACCGACCCGGGGGCGATGGGCGTCCATATTTTTGACTTCGCCCAGCACAAGTACAAATTTATTACCCGCCGCGACAAGGACGAGAATTCGTTGCACTCGCCGCAGTGCGTGGCCGTCGATGGCGAAGACAACTTCTACGTCACCGATTCGGAGACGGGGAGAATTTTCGTTTTTGACGCCAACGGCAAGTTCAAACGTAACATTGGCAGCCTGCGAGGTGGTGAAGGATACTTTAAGCGCCCCACTGGGATTGCGGTGGACTCGGCTGCACAGCGCATTTATATCAGCGATACGCTGCGCAACCAGGTTTTTGTCCTGGATATGCAGGGCCAGGTGATGCAGACGATCGGCCAGACTGGAACTGAGCCTGGCGAGTTCAATTTTCCAACCGAAATTGTGTTGCACGGACATGACGTTGCGGTAGTCGATGCCATGAATTTCCGCGTGCAGGTGTTTGATCGCAGCGGCGGTTTCGAGTACGCGGTTGGCAGTATTGGCGACGGCGTCGGAAGCTTCTTCCGGCCCAAAGGAATCAGCTTCGATAGCGAAGGTCACCTGTACGTGGTCGATGGTGCCTGGAACACAGTGCAAGTGTTCGATCGGCTAGGAGATCTGCTTTATTACTTCGGGATGGAGGGTTCCGAGCCTGGCGCGTTTAGTCTGCCTTCGGGTCTGTTTATCGATCGGAACGACACCGTGTATATAGTGGATTCCTACAATAGCCGCGTGCAGGTGTTTCACTATTATGGAAAACGGCTTGAGGGTGGCGGGCAGTGAAGCGAGGGAGAATCAAGTACTGGGTATGCGTGGCTGTCCTCGCCACGGCCGGCGTTTTGCAAGCGCAAATTAAGGGCGATGTTCTGGGAACACATGATCTGTCTCCCAGCGGACGATCTCCCCTTAAAGGCGGCTCGCTTCCTCCGTGCCAGTACTGCCATGCTCCTCATTCTGGAATCGGCAAGGGACCGCTTTGGGCCCAAACCTATTCCAGGCAGACCTATAGCTTGTACGGCAGTGGCAGTAAAACCACCTCCGACCGGACGATGAAACAGCCCACGGTGGGTGGCCCAAGCAGCCTTTGCCTGAGTTGCCACGATGGCACCGTTGCTCCTGGCCAAACGGTGCCCTACGGTCAGATCAGGTTGCAAGGCAAGATGAACCCTAAGGATATTCTCGGCACCAGCCTGCTGAACTCGCATCCTTTCAGCTTCAACTCGCTGAAGGACTCGCCCCACTTGGTGCCAAGTCTGGTAGCAAGCAAACAAACTGCGGACCCCCAAAAACGGGTCCAGCTCATCCAGGGAAACGTGGAATGTGAGAGTTGCCACGATCCGCACGTCCAGAACGGTGATCCGGTTGCTTCGAACTTCTTGGTGCGCGACAGTTCCGGGGGCGCGATGTGCCTGGCGTGCCACGGGACTTCTCCGCGTACCGTCAACAATGCACCGAATTCGCTGGTGTCATGGCCAACCAGCGTCCATGCGACAATTTCAAGTGCAACCCTACCGGCCGCAAATGTCGGACCGTATAAAACGGTTGCCCTGAACGCATGCACCAGCTGTCATGTGGAGCACAATGCAGATGGCCCTTCGCAACTGTTACGCGGCACGACGCCACCGTTGGCCAACATGGACGCTTCCACTCAGGATTGCATAACCTGCCACAACGGCAACAACAATATCAGTCCGGCCTTGCTGAACGTTTACGCCGAGTTCTCCAAGATTTCCTATCATCCGTTTCCTTCGGGAACCAAGGCGCACGATACCGGCGAACCGACGCTGGTGAACAGCAACCGCCATGCCACCTGCATCGACTGCCACAATCCGCACGGTGCGCAGAAGGTTGGCAACACATTCCCCATTCCGCCACAGATTCGAGCCTCCCAAGCCGCCGTGAGTGGGGTACTGGCCACCGATGGTGTTAGTTCTATTGCGTCGGCTCAAAATCAATACGAAAACTGCCTTCGCTGCCACGGCACAAGTTCCGGCAAGCCTTCATCCTCGGCGTTCGGATACGTCCCGGTGCGGTCGGTCGCCTTTGTTTCGGATCCCGGTAACGTGATCCCGCAGTTCGCAGCTACCGCCACCTCGAGTCATCCGGTAACGCACGTGAGATCCTCGGTGTACCCTCAACCCAGTCTTCTTTCGAACATGCTGCAATTGGACGGTGTCACCCGGGGGCGCCAGATGGCTACACAGATTCTCTGTACCGATTGTCACAATAGCGATGACAATCGTGAGTTTGGTGGGACCGGGCCAAGCGGTCCGCACGGTTCGGCTTATCCGCACATTTTGGAGCGCCGGTACGAGATGAGCAAGGTGTCGCCGGGCGTCTTTCCGGCCGGTGGACCTGGCAGCCCCATCATTGCTTCGACATTGTTCCCCGGCCAATTGACCAGCGCCGGCGGTGCTGTGCCGGGACCCTGGGCATTATGTGGAAAGTGCCACAATCTAACGAGCGTGTTTGCAAACAGCAGCTTCCCGTATCACTCCCTTCACGTCGGTACCGTCGGTATCTCCTGCTCGGTTTGCCACACCGCACATGGAATGGGTGCTACATCGCCGACAATTTCGGGCGAACGACTGGTGAACTTCGATACGAATGTAGTTGGGCTCAATGCTCTTAGCTCCAGCGGCGCGACTGGCATCGCCTACAACAAGGCCAAAAAGACCTGCACTCTCGTCTGCCATATGTACAGCCACAACGATAACGGCACGGTGACGCCGGTCAGCGCCTCCCAGTCTAATTTCAAGATTGGTAAGGACATCAAGCGATAGCGAGAAGAGCGGCGATTGACGAACCACAGCCGTTCTTGTGAGAAGATGGCGATCGACCGCGAAGAAACTGTTTCTGCCCCTTGTCGGGCGCAACCTCTAGGTTGCAAGACACTGTCCAAAAACCGATGAACTCTGACTCGCGAAGAACAGATCATTCCAATTTGCGACACAGTTCGTTTGTTACTGCCATGCCGCAGATCGGCACAATGTTGCCGTTGTTCGCTTCAGCTGCGGTTTTCGAGGCCAAGAGCCTCTCCTCCCTATCAGCTCTCTCGAATGACGACATCTGGTGGCACCTGCGTACGGGAATTTGGATCCTCCAAAACCATGGCGTGCCACATAGTGGGCTTTTCTCGCAGTCGCCGCAGCTCCCCTGGTCTGCTTCAAGCTGGGGCTATGATCTGCTGGTTGCCTTCTCCTTCCGGCTGCTGGGCCTCCGCTCGATCCCGGTCCTGTTGATGGCCTTCAGATCGGCACTTGCGGTGGTGGCGTTCCTCTTGGCGGGTGGCTTGCGCGGAAGATTTTGGCCTGCGGTCGCGCTGTCGGTCACTGCACAATACATACTAGACAGCGTTCCGCTGGGCCCCAGCTACTGCACGATGATTTTGTTTGCTGTCGAATTGCTCTTGCTGTACGAAAGTCGCACCACAGGTACCCTTCGACCCCTTTTTTGGTTGCCGCCGCTTTTCCTGGTATGGGCCAATCTGGACATTCAGTTTGTCTACGGAATCCTGCTGCTTGCGCTGTTTCTAACCGCGTCGTTACTCCAGGATCTTAGAAGTCGGTTGGCGGTCGGGGCTTTGCGACAAGAGGAAGGTGCCGTTTCGCTGGCGAACGCTGGAATTGTAGCAACACTCTGTGGGATTGCCACCATCATTACGCCGTATTTCTACCATCTCTACGGAGTTTTTCTTGCGAGCCTCACCAGCGCGTCCAACCGTTACTTGCCGGATTTTCAGGCTATGGGTTTCCGCCAGCCGCCGGACTACGTTCTTATGCTGCTGACCATGGCAGCGTTCCTGACGCTCGGGCTACGCCGTTCCCGCGACCCCTTCCAGATCGCCCTTTTAAGCGGCTGCGCGATGTTCTCGTTCTATGCGCAGCGCGATGCTTGGCTCGCAACGCTGGCAGCCATTGCAGTGATCGCTGAGGCAATCCGCAATACGGGCGACACTCCCGACACGCACGAAACAGACGTGCATCCGAAGCGCGCGCGGAACCGCCGGTTGCTGATTGCCGGCGGCTTGTCGGTCGCGACTTTGGTGCTCGCGGCTGTGGTCGAAATTCCCAGCAGCAATGAAGTGCTGCTGGCAAAGGTCGCTCAAAGCTATCCGGTTGCCGCCTGCAATTACATTCGCCGACACCAGCTTCCGCATCCGCTGTTCAACTCGTATGAATGGGGCGGATTCCTAATTTGGTATTTGCCGGAATATCCCGTGGCTATCGACAGCCGCATTGACTTGTACGACGAGAACTTCATCGTCCAATACTTCAAAGTGATGAACGCCGAGGTTCCTTACAAGGCCTATCCCGCCATGGCCCAGGCTGGCACGCTGCTAGTGCAGCGAAACTCGCCGATAGGAGAAGCCCTCAGAACGCTGCCGGCATTTCGAGTTGCGTACAGCGACAGCGTGGCGGTGGTGGCGACAAAACCGTAGTTGATATGGCCTTCTGTGCTGCTCGTGGAGTTGGGAGCACACCCCAGTCTCCCTCCGTCGCCGAGAATTGCCCCGGTCAGCCGAATCTTTCATCCCTGATTCTGAGAAAATGCGCGATTCTCACTAGAAGGCGGTCCTGATGTCGAGGCTGTTATGTCGCTGAAAACGCAAACCATCTCCGCTTCTCCGCAGGTGCAATCTTGCGCCAAAGCCGCCAACATGCCAGACCTCATTTATTCAGATGGCACAGGCTGTTGACGCCGCGCGTATACAGTCGCGATCTCATCGCGGTAGACGAGCTGGAAGCGCGGATCGACGGTTAGTATCTTGGCTAGGGGAAGCCGCGAATCCAACAACACTACGCCCGCCTCATCGAGATAAGGGTCTGTGTCGTACGAGTCGGCATTCTGGGTCTTGAAGAAGAGGCGGACGAGGTCGTCCCCGTAAAGATCGTTACGTCCGTCGATCGCCACGGGGTAATCGGGCATGTACCACATCAGGAAGCCGCCCCAGTTGAGATTGTTGTAGAGCGGGCCGGGCACCGGATTGCGCCGCAGGAAGTTGACCGCGTTCACTGGATATTGGGAACTGATCGCCCGATCGAAACCACGTTGGTTGAAGTCGGTGCCCCGAGAGAACAACACTAACAACAGGACGACGGCCACCGCCACTCCAATCTTCTCGAACCAACTCTCCGGGCGGTCACGCTCCGCCTCCGGCGCGGGAAAGTCCGCGATGCAAGCCGCGGTCGGAATGCAGATGAACCAAGCGTCGCGCATGGTTCGATAGGCAACCACGCTTGCGACCGTCAGCAACGCTAGCTTGAATGGGTCGAGCTTCTTTTGCCATCCCACGGCGAAGAATCCTGCAGCCGTGAGCAGGAGTACCGCGTAATCGTTATACCAACGGAAAGCCAGTGGCTGCAGTTCCACGATGATGGAGTAGGTAACCTTCGCTTTCGAATATTCGTAAACCGCCTGATACGGATGATAGAAGTTGGGACCAACCAAGGTTGCGAGTACGCAGACAGCGAATAAGACCGCTAGATTTGCGACCGGAAGCCTGGGCGGAAGCAAAAAGCCGGGAGCAATCCCAAATTTGTTCGCCAGTCGCTGCGCTAGCAATACGGTAACCAGTAGACCAATGAGGAACAAACCATAGATAAACTGGATGTGCAGGTTGGCCCACACCAGAAAAATAAGCGGTAGCCAATAGAGGGGTTGCATGCGGCCGCTGCGATTCGCCTCGAGAAGGAGAGTCAAAGTCACCGCGAGGAGCACCATGGAAAAGAAGTACGGCCGCGGCATTCCGTTGAAAAGGAATGCCGAGCAGGCTACCCCCGTCATCACACATGCCAACCAGAACCGGCCCGAAAGGCGGCGCAGCATCCAGTAAATGGCACAAGGGACAGCGAGGGTGAGGAACGTTCCCAATATGCCAATGCCGAGGAGACCAAACCAGGCATAGGCCCGGGATAGCAATACTTCATAGCCCCAACTGTAGGCGACCCAGGGGCGGTTGGCGGCGGTCCGGGAAAGGATGCCGGTATGCGGAACGGCCAGATGCTCGACGATCCAGTCGCCAACTTTGAGATGCCACCACAGGTCGAGGTCGAGCACGCAGAGCTTCAACTGGAATGCGAACTCTCCAATCCCAGCGAGCAGCGCCACAAGAGCGCATAGTTGCAGCCAATGCAGCCGCAGCAGTGGTCGCAACTCCTCAATAAAGCTCAACGCTTGGGACCTTGCAGAGTTCCCTTCTCCGGCAATGTTCACCGCAAAGAACATCTTGGCGGGCGCAAATATGACGTCTGGGCGGAATGTAGCATACTGGTGCTATGCTTGCAAATCCTGAAGATGAGTTAAACCCGACATGATAATTTGTTGGGTGCGATTGACAACTTCAGATGCCGCCATGATCTGCATAAGGAATCTATTGTGAAGTCCCCTAGGCAGATCCTGACTGACATTCGCCAAAAGCCCCTACTGATGGGTGCACTGCTCGTGACTGCAACTTTGTTGTTGTACCTTCCAGTCATACATCATGATTTCATCTATTACGATGACCGCGGCTACGTCACAGACAACGTCCATGTCCGCGTCGGACTAACTCTCAACAACATCGCCTGGGCCTTTACGACTTTCGACCAGTACAACTGGCATCCACTTACGTGGCTTTCCCACATGCTGGATTGCCAACTGTTCGGCGTAAACTCCGGACCCCATCATTACGTCAACGTCTGCCTGCATGCGGCAAACGTTCTACTTTTGTTTTGGCTATTGCAAAGGGCCACGGGCGCATCGTGCCGCAGCTTCCTGGTGGCTGCACTTTTCGCCGTGCATCCCTTGAACGTCGAGACGGTCGCTTGGGTCGCGCAAAGAAAAAGTCTGCTCGGTGCGTTTTTCTCCTTGCTCACGATTGCTGCTTATGGCTGGTATATCCGGCGAGGGGGTTGGAAACGGTACTTGGTGATCGTCTGTACATTTGGACTGGCACTCATGTCCAAGGCGATGGCCGTGACTGTCCCTTTGCTGTTATTGCTGCTAGATCACTGGCCCTTAAGGCGTCTTGAGGAGCTTCCATTCGCGCGCAGAGGCGCCCGCTTGGTGAAGGAGAAGATTCCGCTATTCTTCATGAGCGCGGCGATTTCTGGGCTAACGGGAAGGGCACAACGATCTGGCGGTTCTGTGGTGCCGTTTTCCCTACTGCCATTGTCCACACGCCTGGAAAATGCACTCATCGCCTACGTCACCTACATTTGGAAGATGCTATGGCCCGCCAAACTCGCCGTGTTTTACCCTTACCCGGCATTAACGCAAGGGCACTCTCCGCCCCTGGACGAGGTGATCGCATCAGCCGTTGTTCTGGTTGGAGTTACTGCTTTCGTATTTTTCTTTCACCGCGCTCGATGTCTTGCAGTGGGCTGGTTTTTCTTTCTGATTACTCTGGTTCCGGTGATTGGGATTGTTCAGGTTGGCTTCCAGAGCATGGCAGATCGGTACGCGTACATTCCCTGCATCGGCCTGCTTATTGCTTTCGTGTGGGGGTTAGCCGCTATAGCTGAGAGCATGCGAATGACGCGCGTCGTCCCGCTTGTCGCAGCACTGTGTCTCATCGCAGGGTTAGCCGCTGCCACTGTCCACTACCTTAAGTACTGGCAGAATGGCGTGACGTTGTTTTCGCAAGCGCAGGTCGCATGGGGACGACCTGACCCCAAACTGGAAGAGCTTTATGCAAATGCCTTGCTTGTAGACGGCCGGGTTGATGAAGCCCTCCAGGTCTACAAGGAATCATGTGTGTTGGGACCTAGGAATCAATACTGTCATTTCTGGATCGCACAGATCCTCTTTCGGCGACATCAGCTACGTGAAGCTGTCCACGAGTGCCAAATCGCCATTGAACTCGCCGATAGAATGCACATGGCCCTCACTTGCCTAAACAACTCGGCTGAGGCGTTGTTGGAGTTAGGTGACTATGATGCCGCAGCGCAAGCAGTGGCAGACGCGTTGTCGATCGATGCCAACAATCCCATCGCCTTGCGCTTGCGCGATCAGATCTCGAACCGGAATAGACAGTAGAATCCGCCCTTTATGGCTCGAATAGGTCCAATAAAACGTCAAGAAAAAAAACCTGATGCGAGGAAAGAAACCATTGGCAGGTATTGCACCTACGCGTTGCTGTTTTTTGTGATTGTTCTTTTTGCCCTCATCCGTTTCCGGTTGCGGAACATGCCTCTCGAGCGTGACGAAGGAGAGTATGCCTACGTGGGCCAGCTCATGCTGCAAGGCATACCGCCTTACAAGCTTGCCTACACCATGAAGCTCCCCGGTACCCATGCCGCGTATGCCGTGATTTCGGCTGTTTTTGGACAAACTCCTGCTGGAATCCACTTCGGTCTGCTTCTTGTTAACGCGGCAACGACCCTTCTGGTTTACATGCTGGCGGCCCGTTTGTCGGGCCGGTTGGCGGGCTTGGTGGCGGCAGCGTCCTATGCTCTTCTTTCTACCAGCTTCTCAGTGCTAGGCTTTGCCGCGCATGCAACGCACTTTGTCGTGATGTCGGCGCTGGCCGGAATCCTGCTCCTGCTCAGAGCCACGGAGTCCAGGCGACCGTGGCAGCTTTTTCCCAGCGGTCTCTTGCTCGGACTGGCCTTTCTCATGAAACAACCGGGCATTGCCTTTGCTGTTTTCTGCGGGCTGTATCTTCTTAAAAAGGAATGGCCACAGTTAGCCAACTGGAAAGGGGTGGTGTCCAGAGTTGGCTGGTATGTCGCCGGTGTGATGCTGCCGTTCGGCCTAACGTGCCTGATTCTTTTGGCCGCAGGTGTCTTTAAGACCTTCTGGTTCTGGGTGTTCGACTACGCTGGAGAATATGGATCCGAGGTCAGTTTTTCTCACGGAGTCCAGAAATTCACAGACGGTTTCTCAACGATAGTGAGTCCAGCTATCGCGGTGTGGATTATTGCCGCTCTAGGACTCGCGTTCCTTTGGCACCGGGAGAACCGTCCGCACGCCGGTGTCATCGGCGGCCTCTTAGTGTGTTCATTCTTGGCTGTGTGCCCGGGACTTTTCTTCCGTGTACACTACTTTATTCTGATGCTACCGGTTGTAGCACTCTTGGCGGGCATCGCAATTCATTCCGCAACGCAAGTCCTGGCTCGCGCGGGCAGTGGCTTCCCCCTGAAGGCCGTCCCCGTTCTCTTGTTCTCGGCCGCGTTCGGCTACTCCATCATTCTGCAGAGGGCATCTCTGTTCGAGATGGATCCGCTGCTGGCCTGTCAGGAACTGTACGGTGACAATCCTTTTCCGGAAGCTGTCGCGATCGCGCAATACCTTGATGCGCACACGTCCGGGAGTGATCGAATTGCCGTGCTGGGCTCGGAGCCAGAAATTTACTTTTATGCGAAGCGGCACTCCGCGACCGGCTTCCTTTACGTCTACGGGCTAATGGAGCGACAGAAATACTCCTTCGAAATGCAGAAGCAAATGATCAACGAAATCGAGTCCGCCCACCCCCAGTTCGTGGTAGTTGTCGACTCCCCCCTATCCTGGTTGCCAAAGCCCTCGCCACAAGCGTTTGACTTCTCCTCGTGGGCCAACCGTTACTTAGGTAGCCGGTATGAACTGGTTGGTATCGTGGATAGGGTTGACAATCGCAGCGAGTACCATTGGGACGATGAAGCGACGGCTTATCAGCCACGCTCACAAAACACAGCGAGGGTTTTCAAGAGAAAAAGCTGATTCCAGGTATTGTGCAGCCGCGTCTGCCAGAATTGGGGGAACACATTCCAGCCCAGCGGCATGCGCGACAACTCCACCATCGCAAGCTATTGCAACGGCTTTGCCGGCATTCCCGGTTTTACCCCCGAGTGCTTTTTCGCCTGTGCCATCAGTTCCAGAACCTTGTCTTTGCCTTCATAGTTCGGATTCGTATCCAACAACTTCTGCCACGTGGCGACAGCTTTGTCGATATCCATCTTGCCCTGCCACTCGACGATGCCCAGATTGAACAATGTGTTGGCCTTGTTGGGTTCATAAGAAAGCGATTTCTGGAATTCCGCGATGGCGGCATCGGCGTTGCCGGTGTACCAATAGGCGGTCGCCATATCGGTACGAACGCCCGCATTGGCTGGATCCACCTTCAGCGCACGCTGGTAGTAATCAATGGCCGTGGGGAATTGCTGGGTGTCGTAATAGACATTCCCGATGCTTGCCAGAAGACCGGCGTTGTTCGGGTCTGCCTTGAGCTTCTCGAGCAACGGTCCAGCTTGCGTGTCGGCCATTTTCTGCATCTGAGCCGGGGTTGGAGTTTGGGTGCCCGCGCCCGCACTCCCGACAACCGGTGCGGATGTGCTCGCCGTCTCACCCGGAACGGCTGCTGGACTCTTGGATCCGCGGATGAACCAGCCGCCGGCGATTCCCACCAGCAGGCAGATGACCGCCAATGTGTATGCCTGCAAGCTAGTCCATTGCTCGATGGAAGTTGCTCGATTTGTATCCGTCATTTCTCAGTGCTCCTTCATGTTCCGTTTCATTTGCCGGTGGAAGCCGCCGCGAGCTGCGTTTCGGCATCTGGTGGTGCCAGCCAGGGCGTTAGCTCTTGCCCTGCATCTGGACGTCGGCCATCAGTTTATGCACCGTGGCTTTGCGTTCTGCGCTCAAATTTGGGTTCGACTTCAGCAAATGCTGCCAGACTGCCAGCGCTCCCTTGCCGTCCTGTTTTCCCTCCCACTTGAACAAGCCGAGGTTGAACAGCGAGTTGGCATCCTTGGGGTCGTACTGCAGCGCCTTCTGAAGCTGGCTGATCGCCCCTTCCACATCGCCGGAGTAGTACAGGCACGAAGCCATCTCGGTGCGAATGGCAACGTTCTTCGGATCGACCTGCAATGACTTGTCGTAGTATGCGGCCGCTTCCTTGAACTGGTGGGTAGCTTTGTAGATGTCTCCGACTTGGATGAGCAGATCGCTGTTGTTCGGATCGCTCCTCAGCTTTTCGAGCAGCAGCGCTGCCTTCGCGTCGGCCATCTGTTTCATTTGCTCAAGACTAGGCATCTGTCCGCCCATCGCGCCTGCAGGGACGTTCGGCTGGACATTGGCCGTGGGTTGTGCCGACGCCGCAGGCGATTGCGATCCGCGGAACAGGTATCCGATCGCCAGTCCAACCACGAGGCTGACTACCGCCATCGCGTAGACCTGCTTAACCTGCCAGGCTGATGCCGCAGTTGGTTGTGTGGTGAGTTCATTCGCCATTGCCCTATTCCCTCGTAGTTCGTATTGCGCTTGAGGCCCAGCTTTCGCTTGAGGCATCAAGACTGGACGAGCGTGTTCCCGCAGTATGAGAGGGTTTTATCGCGCTCTGACTGCGATTTAGGTTATAAGGTAGGGAACAGGACGGGCAGCATTCTCCGTCACTGAACAATGTGATGGCAATCACATCGACCAGGAACCGTGCGAACCAAGAACGAAACGGCAAGCAGCTGTAACCCGCGTAGACTCAAACGACTACGCAACTCCTGGAGTGCGCTCATTGTTCGGACCGCCTCGATGTTTGAGCTCGCATTACGACCGCAGTTCGCGCAGGCCCGCACGGCAGCGCCTAATTCAAACTCTGGTGGCAGCGACATCCCGTGTCACAAATACTATCTCTTCGCCCATGCTTGGCTTTTCCCTTTAAGAACCAATCATCTGCCGGCGGCAGGTTCGCCCGGCATTGCGTTGTGGGACGCCGGAGCATACTCCGCCTCGAAATAGCGTTTGAAGCCTCTGATCATTCTGGGAAATACGAAGATCCCTGCTGCACCAATCATCGAGGCGTGGAACACATAGATCCGTAACTCTAGGTGCCAATCGGAGCAAGCAAGCGCGACTTGAGAAACCTCTGCATCCAAGTGCTCTTGGCCTCCGTGCACGCACCAAGGAGAACCAGCGCACCGAATCTCAGCCCCAGCAGGGTATACCCGCCGCACTCAATGAACAACATGACCGCGTCATCCAGCATATGAGCCGGCCGCACCAGGGAGATGCGGTGACCAGGGTCACAAATGGATTCTGTGAATACGTTACGGATTCGGTAGATTGTTAGCTGCCCTGATGCTTCTTATAATCTCTTCGATTCCTTCAAAGTCGTGGAATTGTTGCCACTCAGCTCGGTTAAGCGGATCACCCTCCGCTAGCTCTAATGCAGTCTCACATTCAGCGAGCGCTGCGTAGGGTTGGCCACTTTTTGCGAGAATCTGACACCGGACCGAATGTGCACCCGGACTATTTGGTACCAGTGCGATCGCATCATTGGCGTCCTGCATGGCAGCATCGAATGGTTCTCCCCCCAAGATGGTCGCCCTCCACGCACTCATGCCCGCCGCCGCCCTGGTGTCGAAATCGCCCTCGTACACTAACAAGGCGCTGCCCCCGACAAAGTCTTTGGGCCTGCCCTTCCTAAACGGCGCCACTGCCTGTCCCTGTTCCGGTCGGATGGTGGTAAGCAGCGTACTGCTGAGAATAACGGTACCGCGCAAATGCGGCGGTATCCGGCTCAAGGACCACCATCCGACCGGCTGGCAGTGCACGCCGTAGAGGCCTGGGTTCCAGTACCAGTCCGTCAACAGCCAGCAGGGGTCGGCAGGATGCCGTTCAAGGTAAGCTTTTGCTTCCGGATACGCCTGTCCGATATCGAGCCAAGACTCGTACTTATACGCCTGCGACGGTCCACCCCACAAGTCATTGGCGTAGGAGAGATAGTTGGGGTAAGCATGCAGTGACGATGCCGCGTGCAGCACAATGAGGCACGGCAGCGCGTAGCTCACCCAACGCACACGTTTGCCTAACTCCACGCAACCGTCCGCAACCGCGATCAGCAGAAACGGAAACATGGGCAAAAGATAGCGGACGCTGACGTTAATACTAGCGTGAAGGCACACTGCCAGGTAAACCACCGCGGGAGCCAGCAGGAACAGACGCTCACGACGGCGCTGCCGAAACGTGATCGCCACGCCGAATGCGGCCGCCAAGATCATCGCCAGCATGGCCGCCGTGTTGCGAATCAGAAAATTGAACGGGGTAGAAAACCACGGGGCATGCAAATAGATTTTGCCGGCAACAAAAGCCGCAGAACTCTGATGCGACATCGCCAATGCCCCGGCGAATCCCTCCAAGTAGGCCTGCGGCAACAAGTGGAACTCTTCTAACTCCAGCAACAGTCGACCGCTGGCAGAGATCGCATGAGGCCGTGGTCCCTGGAGTTGCGGTACTGCGGTGTACGCGGCAAAACGCATGCCATAGCCCGCCCAAACAATACCGACCGCAAGGGCGTAGATCAGCGCAACGGCTAGCAGGTTGTAAAGCGCGAGTTGCCATTTTGGCCGGTTGCCGTCTGCTTGAGTGAGCGCATCCGTAATTGCCAGCGCACCGAGGATGGGTATAACTACTACTCCAGAATGCTTCGCTAACAGCGTCAGGCCCGTAGCTAGGGCGGTCAACAGAAGGAAAGGGGCCGTACGATGCTGGACCCACAAGTAAAACCCTAATACCGCGAACAGCAGCATACAAGTGACCGGTACGTCGGTCATGACCAATGAGCCGTAGGCTAGCACGTTGGGCTCGAAGATCAGCAGCAAACTTGCCAGGACAGCCGCGGTAAGGCCGAACATCCGCCGCGCCGTGATCCAGACCAGAAGACAAAGCCCCACTGCAAAAACAGAAACCGCCATGCGCGCGCGGGCCAACGCCGCGGGCCAATTCTGGCTATACAGCCAGTCGAGGCCCGCGAACGCTTGCTGGATGTCGTCCCCGTTGAAAGGCGCGCAGTTTACCGCAAGGTTCATGGGAAGCAGCGGAGCCGCTGCGACGATCTTGGCCAATGGCGGATGCTCGAGACTGTCCGCGAGATCGCCACACTTCAAGTAGCGATAGCCGGAGTAAAGGTGCGTAGCTTCATCGCAGGTTTGCGAGAGCTGGCGACCAATAAGAAGCAACTGCCCAAACATGAAAGCGCAAAGCGCCGCCGGGATCAGCCACTCCAGCCAAGGATGTTTTCGGAGCGCACTGCGGATGCTGCCAGTAACGCTCCTCGGGCGCTCGCGATCTGGAGCATCAACCACGGCCGCACCTTGACCCGCTGCTACCGTGTGCATAGTTCCCTCTGACCTAAACGCTCCCTTCTTCGTGAATAGAACCACTGTATGCCGCTCGCGAGCAGTCGCTGCCAATTTGCGCGATATCTCCGCCATAGCAGGCTATTGCGGCGGCTTTGCCGGGACCCCCGACGTCCAGGCAATTCGTGTCCTCTTACTTTACTAGCCATGTTTGGGCTCAAGATCCCGATCTGCGTCATCAATACTATCGGCCACTTTTTCTGCTGATACTTCGGTTATTGTACGCCGGCTTCGGCCTATGGTCGCCCCGCTGGCATTTGGTGCTCGTGCTGTGTCACGTAGGCGCATGTCTGTCTACGATTAGCCTGGTTCCCGTGGACATTGGGGCAAATAGATTTGGCGAACGCGCTATTCCCGAGGATTAGAATTCCGCAGTTCGCCGTAAGCCACCCCGAGATACCGGTACGCGCTGGTGATTGCTCTGGGATCCCGGCTGGTGCGAACAAACCTCTCCAAGTTCTCGATGGACTCCTGGTAACGGCCGTGCTTCAGTAAGTAGATCCCGCTCTGCAGCAGGGCTATGGGATCGTCCGGTTCCGACACTAGGGCCCTCTGGAAGTGGATGTAGGCCTCGTCTTCACAGCCAAGACTGAGCAGGCTACCGCCCAGATTTACCTCCGACAGCGAATTGCTTCGCGTGACCTGCAGCGCGCGAGTCCACAAATCGACGCTGCTTTTCCAATAATCCAGCTGGCGCAAAGTGACGAGGGCCATTGAACCCAGCACGAGGACAGCGGCCACGCACCGGATCGATTGCGCTTCAGCGGCCTCTGATAATCCCCAGACGACTACGACAAAAATCCCAATCATGGGGATATAAGTATAGCGGTCAGCCATAGCTTGCCCCCCCACCTGAACGATTCCGATTACCGGCAGCATTGTGCCCAGAAACCAGAGGAAACCGGTCATCAAGTGGGAACGACCCGTGTGAAATTTCCAAACCACGCAGCCAGCGCCCAATAAAAGCAGGACGGCCCATGCTACCTCCCACCAATGCAGGATCGCACCTGGATAAAAAGGTGCCAAGCCGACCGGAAAGAATGACTTGCACAAGTACATCGCATAGGAGTGGAATGCATTCTGAATCCGCCAGCCCAAGGTCCAACCCGCCTCGGACGCCGTTACCGTTCCGCCATTGCGCTGTGCAACGAAAGTAATCACACCGCTTGCGAAAGAAAACACAAGCAGTGGCAGCTTTTCCAGCACCAGCCGTGAAAATCGAGCCCGATGTACTTGGAAGTTCGCTGGAGGGGAGCTCCAGCCTTCGATTCGCCCCAAGGGCCAAAAATCCAGCAACAGAAGGACGAAGGGAAATGTGATGACCATGGGCTTGGAAGCAAGGCCCATCACAAAAAGTGCCGCAACACTGAGGTAGCGCACGACGCCGGGCTTGCGCGAATACCACCCATACGCTCCCAATGCCAGCAGGAAAAAGAAGGTACACAACAGATTCTTACGCTCGGCGACCCAAGCGACTGACTCCACATTCAGCGGGTGGATCGCAAATAGTGCAGCCACGAGGAAGCTGCGCCACCTTGCTCCCGTGACGCGCAGCAATAACAGGCACAGCAGGACGGCATTCGCCACGTGCAGCAATAGGCTGGTGACATGGTGTCCTCCGGCATGCAGCCCATAAAGCTGATAGTCCAAGGCGTGCGACATCCATGTCAAGGGATGCCAGTTGGCGACTTCGAAGCTCGTGAATGCCCACCTGACAGTTCGCCAACTCAGGCCGCTCGTCACATGAGAATTCTCGAATACGTAGGGTCCATCATCGTAGTTTATGAACGGATACCAGGCCACTCGTATGTACACTGCAAGCGTCAAGGCGACGAGCAGAAGGACGATAAGCGCAGTCTGCGTCTTGGTGGGCGCGGTCTCGGCCGCCGTGACCTTCGGAGAGAAATCTCTGGCGAGACTTCCCGCGACATTGGAATCTACCCGGAATTTCCTTTTTAACCTCAACGACAACTACCATTGTCCCCAAACTTCTTGTTCGCGTCAATGTGAAACAATGGTGGAGCCACCCACGTCAACCGGAATCATCTAAGTAGCTAGGCAGAAGGCCACGAGGAGGCAGATTCGCTGAGTCCGACGGGTTTTATCAGATTGCAGCCGGCCTCAGGCCCCGTTATGGAGCCAGAGCGGCCCGCGTGGGTGACATCTTTGGCAGTTCTTGAGCGGGGAAGCGAACTTTCCATGGCAAGCACCGCAATATCGGCGTTCGACATTAGGAACGTCGAGAAGCGGATCGTGTCTTTCTGGGCGGTCGGGAATATTTCGGGATGGCACAGTTCACAGCCGTTCCAGTTGAAATGATTCTCGTGAGAAGAGAATGACGTTGCTCCGCGATCACGCAAGCAGCTATATTCCGGGTGGGGCCAAGCATTTGTCATCAATGGCCCCTCTCCTCAGGGTTGTACCGGTATGGAGTGGCAGCGCTGGCAATCTGTCAAAGGAAATGCCAAGATGTCGCCCCCCCACTCCACCGCGGTGCAATTGGGCGCCTCCGCTTACGCTCCCGCAATCTGTAGGCCGTTTCCGCTAACGTTGAATGCCATCCGCAGCCGTCCCACAACGAAACGCCCTTACATAGTTGTTAGCGACTGCGGGATGCCGAATCCAAACCCAAGATGACGGCTCCCGCCACACGCGGTCTGAATCCTCCACTACGACTGCATCGATGCCATACTCCCGGCACGTAGCGTCTAAATTGCTGCCATCCGGAAGCTCAAATAACCCAGCGAGTTTCTGCAGGCGCGGAGCACAGAGGCCGGGGTCACCGCCAAAGGTTGTCCCACATCCCCCGTTACCGGCGGCGGCGTCATGACCGGAATATAGCATGTGCAGGATGAGATCCTCCGTAGATGGATTGCTCTGCAGGACTGCCGAAGAAGGCAGTTGCGCATCGAGAACTTCGTAGGCTGACCGCAGCGCATAGGCTCGTTTGCCGAACTGCCGGTTTGCAAGCACCCAGCTCGAGCTCAGCCCCGCAATCGTCTCGCGATCCACAAGGACCGGGAACATGCGCAGCATGAACACTTGGTATGCAGTTGAAACCATCCCTAGTATCAACAGCGTCGCCAGCACCCCGCGAACCCACCGACCCGGCGCGGCTTGTGGAGCGACGATGGAACCCCGAAACAACCAATCATGAACGATCGTCGCCCCCCAAAACAGCAGAATCAGTTGCGCCGGGAGGAAGCATCGCCAGCCTAAGTCGTTAGTGTTGATGGTACTCGAACGCAGAAAGGTGCCGATCAGGAAACTAGTCGCGACCAGCGTCCAGGCAGCCAGTTCGTTGGCGCTGGCCTCAACCTTGCCACGCACAAGCTGCCACAGGCGCAGAATGCCGACGGCGAGAAAGAATCCAAGTTCCAGCGCATAGTTGATAGGCAGGAAGACCGCGTTGGCGACGGTCAACGCGGATTGCGTCTGGAAGTTTATGCCGATTTGTCGGGCGAGAGGAACCGCTAGCGGAAACGGGCGCAGCGCGAATTCCACAAAAGTACCGCCGCTGTCGGGACCGCGAAGGCCAGAGCTGCCGGGACCGAGAAAGCTAGAAAGGTAGGATAGTGACCAGAGCAACGCCACCGCGCCCGCGCTGACGAACATCGTTACTTCCAGCCAATCCTTCCGCGCAACTAATGCGAGGAGCCAAAGGGCGATAGCAACTATAAACGTGAAGGTGACGTAAATCGACATGCCTGCCGCGCTCGCGAAAGCCATCCCCGCCACGATTACGGGCCCAGTAGCCCACTGGCGATGGGAGTCGACCTGATGACGTAGCAGCAAGAATGCAACGAAACATGCGACCAATGCCGCGACATTGTGGGGCACCCACAGTAGGGAGCTAACCCAAGAGTCGATTTGTTCGTTCCACTTCTCCATATCAGGCAGCCAAAACCGCGCTAGATATGCAATGTAGAGATTGGGCAAAACATCTAGGCCGGTGACACAAAGCAGGCCAACCCCGAGCAAAGTTTTTCGCTCGATGCCCGTTTGGCCTCCCGCAAAAAACTTGAGGCCGAGAGCGATCATGCACATCAAGCCCAGTCCGCACCAAACGACGCCGGAATAAACTACGTATCGCGGCGACAGATGGACCACCTTCATGGGCAGGCTGCAAAACAGCAGCCACAAGTAGTGATAGCGCAAAGTTGCCGCTGCATTGGCAAAGAAAGGATTGCTCGGGGGGACGTGGCGGGCGATCGCAACCGTCAGGGCGGCGCGTACGGAATGGTCATAAGCGACAATTGGCGGATAGAGCTTGTCCCCGATCTGCAGATCCACCGTCGACCCAAGGGCTGCCACTTCCCACACCGCCATCAGGCCCAGAGCAACCCAGGTGCATTTTGAAATTGACGACAGCTTTGCTCGCCGAGCTTCCCTTGCCAAAAGCAACACGCAGCCGACAAACACACTGATATAGAACACCCAGAGCCCCGGTTCCAGGAACCGCGCCAGCAGATACGAAAGCATCGGACAGATGGCGATTGTGAGTGGGACTGCGAGGATCAGCCGCAGAATCAGACGCCGCTGCCGGAACTCGAAGAGGTCGAGCGTCCATCCCGCGGCATACCCTGGGGCGAACATGAATGGGAGAAGAGCGAGGCAGGCCTTGATGGTCCCCAGCGTGTCCACCACCGTGAAATTTCGCATGCAATTCGGAGCACCTCTGAGCTTGTTCTTCCCGGCGCTGACGATCTTCCGCCACCGTGCTGGCTTGTCGGTCTAGATGCCGGGAGGGACGTTTAAATCTAATAGCCCCTTTTCGGATCCGACTTCCCTTGTCACTGCATCATGTCGAGGTTCTACAACGCGTTCGCACAGCGAGGGTCGATTTCGAGAGCCTGCTGTCGGACCGGTCCTGACTGGAACGCGGGTCTCTACTTCCGCTGCCTGCTCACCCGCCGCGCCCGCCTCGTGGTATTCGGCGTCCTGATTCACCGCCCAGACGTCATACTTGCGCGTGCCTGCCAGGATGTTCTTGGCGGTCAGCATTGCCGTCATCATAGCGTGGTCCTGATTGTTGTACTTATGCATACCATTGCGGCCAACCAGGTGAAGCGTGGGACAGTTTTCCTCGAGTGCCCTGCGAATCGTATCGACGTGCTGCTGATACGCGTCGTCATAAACCGGATATGCCTTGGGCTGCCGGATCACGCAGCCATCGACCACATCCACACTGGCAGCGAGATTTACTTTTTGAATTTCCACCTTGGCCAGTTCGATCAGCTCACGGTCGCTCGTGGTCCACAGTCCATCACCCTCGAAGCAGAAGTATTCGAGACCATAGGAGCAATAGCCGGCATCGGGAACCATCTCAGGCGACCACGACTTGTAATTTTGTACGCGGCCAACCTGCACACTGGGATCGTGGATGTAAATCCAGTTGTCGGAGAAGCGGCCGCGGTCATGCACGATCAGTCCGACGGTCAGGAAGTCGCGATACCGCAAAGAGCGCGCAGCCTGGAGGGCGGCTTCGGGAAGCTGTGGTTCGATCTGTGCCACCAGTTCCCGGATGGGCATGGACGAGACTAAATTTTCAGCGCGATACTCTTCCAAGTCGCCGTTGGCGCTGCGGGCAGTCACGATCCAGAGATTGCTGGTGGAGTCGAAGCGGCAGCCAACTACTCTGCGGCCTAGCAGCACTTCCCCGCCCAGCTTGCGGATTCTCTCCGTGCACGCCTCCCACATCATTCCCGGCCCCAGTCGCGGATATCGGAAGGTGTCGATCAGCGTCTTCACAATCTGCTTCCGGTCTTTCGGCTTGCGCTTGGCAAAAAACGCATGCTTGATGGCCGAACCGAGCGATAGCCCTTTGATCCGCTGCGCCGCCCAATCCGCAGAGATCTCGTCGCAGCTCATCCCCCACACCTTTTCGGTGTAGGTCTTGAAAAAGATGCGGAACAAGCGCTTGCCAAACTGGTTGGTCACCCAATCCTCGAAAGTCTTGGGATTGCGCGTGGGATGGAGGCGCGCAGCTAAGAACGAGAGCGCGCAGAGCACCGACTCGATCAAACCGAGCTTCGACAGCGCCTCGAACGGTTTCAAAGGATAGGTATAGAACTGGCCGCGGTAGTAAATGCGCGACGACCGGGGACGATCGAGCATGTCTTCGCCGGCAATCTCGGTCCAAAAATCTTCGACCTCACGAGACTTGGAAAAGAAGCGGTGCCCGCCGATATCAAAGCGGAAATCTTTATAGTTGACGGTTCGAGAGATTCCGCCGACGTATTCGGGGTCGCTCTCGAGGACAACAAGTGGGGCATGCTGCTTCGACAACTCGTAGGCGGCAGTCAGACCCGCCGGCCCGGCTCCGACTATTACTGCTTTGAAAATCGCTCGTTCCATGTGTTCGAGTGAATCGGACTCCCCACTCTGATGTGTCAACCTTACATTGAACTGCAGTCGACGCGTGCGAAGGGTGCAATGCGTTTCGACTCCCCGGTGGGGGAGTGGCAATCGCGATACCAACCCAGCATAGGCGCTAAGCGCAATATTAGCAAGGACTTGCGGCATCGAGCTGGCGGAGATGGCAAGTAGGCGAAGAGGAAAAACGCGCCCGTGGTGGGGAGAAAGCCCCGATCCGGGACCGCTTCCAACGGTGGAAGCCGTTTCCGGTTATAGTCATAACTAACTGAAATCAGGCGGCAAGTGGCCAAGCCGAAGCGAGCTGTAGTTTTGCCAATTCCGATGCACTCCGGTTAGATTAGTCTCTGTGTCGTCTGCCCGGACCCTTACCTCGGGAGACTAGCACTAGCGCCTGCCAATGTCTCAGCCCTTTCTCTTGAAGATACGGATTTCTAAGAACGGCCGGCGATGTCCGCGGGCCTCATCGCCCCAGAAATAGCGCGACTCCAGATCGGCCAGTTCGACCATGCTGGGCTCTGCGAAGCCGTTGGGATAGCGAAGCCTCGGATCGGCCAGTTCGACTATGCCGACTTCATCAAAGCCGTCGGCAACGTACCGATCCATCCAAGAACTCAAGACGCCAACTTGAGGGGACCCGGGGAAGTACGCCCAGGAACTCCAAATATTGACGAAGACCACGTACGCAGGCCGGTTGGCTTCGACTTCCTGCATCATTTGCTTCTGCATGGCAGGCCAGGAGGCCTGATCTTCCATCAAGCTGTAGGTGTAGATATAGCCGCTGGCAGAATGGCGATGCGCGTAAAAGTAAATCTCCGGCTCCGAACCAAACACCATAATGGTGTCGGTAGGCGCGGTATGCTGGCGCAGATACTCAGCGACTGGCGCCGCTTCCGGAAATGGACTTGGGAAATAGCAGAAGCGGCATGCCTGAATCGGGGTCAGTTTGAAGTAGAACTCGGCGTTACGGTGAATCGCAAGCGCCCATGCGGCGGCAAAAACGATCACTGGAAGGACGTGAACCCAGCGAGAAGTGAACTTCATAGTGAGCACCCGGATGGCAGAAGTGACGGCAACCGCGATCAGCATCGCAACCGCGGGCATCATCAGGACGAAATAGTGCGGCCGGAAATAAAGGCCTGGACACACTGCGGCGAAAGAAAATACCAACAGCCCGATGACAAACGCGGCATGGCGAAGGACGGTGGAATCCCAGAACACCGTGGAAACGCCGGCCAGAGCGAGTGCCCAAAGCCATGGGGTGAAGCGCAGCATGTAAGAGAAGTTTTTCGTCAGCTCTTCCCAACCCACGCGTAAGGGTAAGGTAGTGACGTACTCGCGGGCGTAGGCAAAAGTCCAGAACCAGAAATTATGGAAGACACCAGCCCGCCAGAGTACAGCGCACGTCAGTGCGAACGGCAGCACGCCCGCGAGCAGAAAGGCGCCCATCTTGTTTGCCCACGGCGCCCATTCGCGTTTGTTCTTAGGCCAACATCGAACTGCCAGGTAGAAAAACGCAAATGTGCCCAGCAAAATTCCGGGCTGCTTCATCAGGAAGGCGATGCCAAACGTCAGGCCGCTCCAGAGGAAAAAAGCTGTGCGTCCCGTTTCTTCGGCTCGTAGGAGCAGAATGAGCCCGATGAGCGCTGCCAGCACTATGAAATGAGTGGCGTGTGTCGCAAATCCGAGCACACCCTGGTGCGTGGAGAGTAAGGCGTAACTCGCGCCCGCTATGGTCCCAGCCAGCGCACCGAAGAGGCGCGCCGTGACCAAGTAGAGCAGGATGACGGAGACCGCGTTGATGAGCAGGAGCCCAAGATGGATTCCGCGGGCCGTTTGCCCAAACACTGCGAGGATCGCGGCATAGGCCGCATAGGTTCCCGGCAACTTCATGTTGTAGGCCACTTGGTAGGGAGGAATGCCTTGTAGCATGAGTTGGCTGGCATAGGCGTACTCGCCCTCATCGCGCTCCAAAGGCATGTCCAGCAGACGCCAGCGAATGGCTCCAAAGAAAACAATGGCGGCCAACAAGACGATAAAATGCCAGCGAAAAAGGTTTCGCCATGGCTGGCCCCCGGCGGGTGAGAGCGAATACGCTGTCATCGCGTTGCAGCACTTTCCGGACCTGCCGCTCGGCGCGCGACGATGATCTTCCGTTCTGCAGTAGAGTCTTGAGCTTGCGCCATGGGGTCGGGGTTATTGCCCCACACTATGTCGGGAGCTTTCAGGGGCACCACGATCCATTGGTAGCGAGCGGCCTCTCGTTGAAAGACAGGCCAGTGCACAAAGGGTACCGACTGGCGTATTACCAGAAAGCTTGGCGGGTTTTTCGCATCGTCCTCCGCGCGGAAGGCTGCGATTCCTCCCCGGATTGGATTGGGCAAGTAGAACATCAGTGGCAGGTCCTCATAGTTGATCAGGATCTCGTCAGTCGGCGCTGCGCTCTGCCTAAGCCAGTCAATCACGAGGCGATTGGGATCTGCAGGGGGGACGAAAATTTCCCTGCGAAGCGTCGACAACTCGGCTCTGAACACCGGGCTATTGGGATACCAAGAGGGTGGCGGAATTAGGAGGTGGAGGGGCAGGCTCAACCATGGTGTCAAAACCAAAACGGCGGCGCCAAGCCAAGCGTAGGTTGTCCGAAAGTTGCAACCTCGAACCAGAACCCACGCGCTCAGGATGCAGCCGACCGGTGTTGCAATGATCACATAACGTAAGAAGGCGGCTTGCGCTACCGACGGAACCCAGATCGCGAGGGCAAATATGATCCCGCACGCCACAGCCAGCAGGCGCCGCTCGCCAGTAGGCAGAGTTTTCCAACGCCATGCGATCAGGGCCGCTGCCGCGAGCACGATCAGCACCGGCACAACATACTCATTCATGTTGAAAACGTTGAGTCGGAAGAGCGTTTGCCAGGTGCCCTCCTGGGCCACTAACCTGCCCCAGAGTCCGTAATAGTAGATGAATGGTGCGATCATTGCCGCCAGCGCCACGCCCACCAAGGCGGTTCGCCAAAAATTCTGCCGATCTGCTACGAATGCATCCACGAAAAGCACGCCTAAGACTGGCCACACGGTGCCAAAATCCACCTGGAACCAACACCAGGCAGCAATTACAAACGCGGCGACTCCCCAAAGGCCTCTGCGTTGCCAGAGGGTGTAACCCATGAGCGTGAGCACCAGAAACAGACTCGACAAGGAGTAATACCTGCACTGCCGCCCGTGCAGTATCCAATAAGCGTTGAAGACCAGAAGCACGGCCGCGAGCTGTGCCATCAACGGGCTGCCAAAAGACACCCTCACCCACCGGTACAGCAGCAGAACCGTGATAATACCGGCGAGCGCAAACGGAAGCCGTGCTGCGATGGTCGTTTGGCCCAGCACTTTGAAGCTCGCCGCAGCAACGATGTATTGGCCCCAGGGGTGAAACTTCCAGACCGTATCGGATTTAAAGTCGCGCCGGCCAACATAATAATCGATCGCCGCTTGGGGACTCGTGGTACGTTGGCCGATGGTGTGGGTGTCTTCCAACACAAAGCTATCGACGGTGATTAAGTTGAGTCCATCGTACGCTAGCGGTCGCCCAAACCGCAGCATGCGCGCCCCAAGCACCGCCGTCTGCGCTTCATCCTGCCAAAGGTATTTGTCGGCCAGTCCCCATAACAACAGCAATGACGCCAGCACGCCAGCGACGGCCGGTGCTACGAATCTCCATCCGCGCCAGTCGGTGCCGTGGATATTCGCCACATGCTCGCATTTCATAGAAGATATTTTTCAAGCACGGCAGCGACGCGTGTACCGAAGGTTGCACTCGCGGCGATCCCCGTCGGCCTGAAATCTCTATATCGATAGTTATAGATGATGCGCGCCAGTTTGTGGAATGGCATCCCTCATCTCGGAGTGATGGCGATCTGAACAGCATACGCTGTTGAGGATAGGTCGCGCGCCGCGGCAGTCATGGCTCGCGCTCCACTTCGGCAAGCATCGAGACCGGAGAACCGGACAGAGTCTCCATGGTGTATCCAGGAGGTTCCCGGCAAGGTGAGAATCGCGCCCCTGTTTTACCGCACCCATGGCATCGGCTCTCAGACGATTGTCGAACTTTTTCCCCCCTACGGCTTAGATCAGACAACACTGTCGGGGCGCAGGTTCGCCCTTAGCGGTTTTTACCGCTCTTTTGGTTGAATGCCCGTTGGCGCAGTTGCAACGCAGTGTTGTTATTGGGATCGATCTGCAGCGCCGCCGCGAATTTCATCTCGGCAGTTGCGTAATCCCCTAAGTCCAACAGTATCTCGCCAGAATTGATCAAGCATGAAAGTGCCATCGCTTTGCTGTCGGTAAGACTTCCGGCAAGCTGATACTGTTCTAGGGCCTCCCGAAGTTGATGTCCAGTAAACAGGATTTCTGCCATATTGTAATGACAGAATTTGTCTTTCGACGCAATACGCATGCTTCCCTATAGTGCTGAAAGGCCTCATCAACCCGAGCGGCGGAAACCATGGCATCCGCGAGAGCCTCTTCGATCATGGGGTCCGGTCGGCCTGCAACGATACGCGCCTGCGTGAACAACTTCACGCCGTTCTGCCAGTACGACAGGTAGCGGCTAGTAGCAGCCGCAAATGCCAAAATCAGGCACAAAGCAGCCACCACTGCTACGATCCGAGTGCTGACGGTCGCATAAACTACCCCGCCTAAGCCCCATGCGATGATGATAAAAAGCCCGATGCAAGGAATGTAAGCGTAGCGGTCGGCCATGGCTTGGCTTCCAACCTGAACAATTCCGATTACTGGAATCAGAGTTATGACAAAAAGAAACCAGCCCATCGCAAGGTAGCGAGCGCGGTGAAAATACAATACCGCTATCGTGATCGCTACCAGGATAACCGCCGCTGCGATGACGTCGGACCAGGGCAAGGAGTGCTGCGGGTGGGGGTAAAAGACGGACAGCTTGGCGGGCCAAAACATCCTCCCAATGTAGGCAACATAGGACACGATAGCATTTTCCAGGCGCACGGAGAGCGGCAGTGCAGATGTCTCGGCCACAGCACCGCCAGAACGCTGTGCGACCACGGTTACGGCAGAACTCGCTGCACTCATCAATAACAGTGGCAGTTTCTCAATCGACAACCGCACCCATCTACGCCGAAATGGTAGGTCCTCGTACCTTTCTAAGGGCCAGTAGTCAAGAAGTGACAAGACAAGCGGGAGGCTCACTGCCATGGGTTTGGACATCAGCGCCAGCGAAAAGGCGGCGACGATGACCAAATATCTATTCCAATCGGGCCGCCGAACGTACCAGCCATAGGCGGCAATCGTGAGTAAGGAAAAAAGTGTGCTGAGCAGACTTTTTCTTTGCGCCACCCAGGCGACAGTTTCCACGTTCAGCGGGTGCACGGCGAAGAGTGCCGCCACGAGAAGACTGCGCCACAACGCGCCGGTAGCCCTTTGCAGCAGCAAGAACAACAGTAGAACGTTGGTTGCATGCAGCGCGACATTGACTAAGTGCTGAGATCCGGAATTTAGGCCAAACAGTTGGCAATCCGCCTGGTGCGAGAGCCACGTGAGGGGATGCCAATTCGCCTCGTGGAAACTGGCAAAAGCCCAGACTACATTGCCGAGATTCAAACCTGTGCGGACATGAACGTTCTTGGTGACGTATTGGCTGTCATCATAGTCGAGAAACTCATGATGCGTGACCCGACCATACAACAGCAGAGTGGCGAGCACGAGTAGTGCGCCCAGCAGTATCGGTTTCTGGCGCAAATCGCCAATCCATCGTTCAAAGGGAGAGGTACTCACTGGTGACCTGTATCATACAGAAGTTGTAATCCAACTCTGAAGGCTGGCGCAATTATCCCGCTCTTCCGTTGACAGTCTCCAAATGAACTGACTTCCATTCGTTAGTAGAAGCTCGTCGATGAGCCTCGACACTGAAATCTCCGCTACCAAAGTTCTCGATCATACGTTTTTTAGCGGCGATGCACTGTGGCGTGGCATGCCGTGCACAGCGTGATCAAGTTCTCCTCTAAGTCCGATCCCGAATGGCTGCGGAACTGTCTGTGGTGCACCTCAAGATTCGACATCGTGCCGCATGATTGACACCTCCAGCCATCGCGACGCAGGATCTGCTGGCGCAGACTTTCGTACGACACAGGGTCCAGCCGCGAAGGAGTGGCTTTGGGGCAAATCATTCTCAGGACGCCTTCCTACGCAGGTTTTCGAGGAAAGCCTGTTGCTGTTCGCCGGGCAAGAACTTGTAGTAGCGTGAGATCGAGTTGAGCAGGATTTCCGGGTTGCCATTGTCCAAGTGCGCACCAGCGAGGAAGTCGGCGCAGATCATTTCCAGACAATAACCGCGCGACTTGTCCGTGCCGAGCATCAGGCCTGCCGTCTCGATCGCCTGCTCAATGACCGGGATCTGGCTCTTGTAGACCTTGAAGTAGATCAGCTCCGACGGCTCCTCTTCCCTACCCGTCAGTTCCTTCTCCACCTCGCGCCTGAACACTTCCCTTGGCATTAAGCGGGCTTTGTGCACCCAGGGTGCACAATCGAAGTGCTGCCCGTCCCGGCGCGCCAGCTTCGCCAGCTCCCTTCCTTTCGTCCAACCGATTTCCTTTAGTTCCCTCCGCGCCTGCGGCGGCAGGTGCTCGTGGATGGACATCAGGTAGTACGCCTTCCTTCTCGATTCTGGGAACCGCCTCGCCAGAAACTCGTCAAACGACTTCAGGTTCTCCAGCCTCCAGTATTGTCCCGCCCGTACCTCGCACAGATACCTGCCGAGATCGACGAAACGGGTGTCGCGCTCTGTCTCCTTCAGCTGTTCCCAGGCCAGGATCTCGTCGATCTTGGTCAGAACGAAAAGGGCACGCTTGCGATTGAGCTTGGGCGGCATCGGCGGATACCTAGTAAACAAGTTCGTCAAACAGACCAAGATCGACTCCTGGCTTGCGCACGAGTGCAGCTTCCACCAAGTCACGCTTGTCGAGGCACAGCCCGATGAAGGGGCAGGTCGTACACGGATTCTGCGGAAAGCGGATGCCGCTGTGCGGCAGGAACAGCCCGGACTCGATCCGTCGGACTGTGTCCTCGACCAGGGTTGCGAACTCCTGCCGCTGCTCGTCAGAAATCGTGGCTCGGAGGTACTGAACTTCGACCAGGCGCTTGCGCACGAAAACAATCTGGGCAACTTCGTCAATCCCCGTCATCCACGAATAGCAGACGAGCTGCGGATCCAGTGCGGAAATGCCGGCCGGCTCTTCTGGATATCGCGCCGAGGTTGTCTTCCATTCCAGAACGCAGGGCGTGCCGTCCAGTTCACCAATGGCGTCGACGTAAGCGACAAAATTGTTGCCGGAAGCCAAGGTCCGATTGAACTGAATCTGCTGGGTTGAACGAGGGCGCCGAATGCGAACACGGCCGTCCTGAGCAAACCGCTCGAGCAACTGGATGCCTTGTTGCAACATGCGGTCCCAGGTGTCGTTGCCCGAGTAAGTCAGCCCCATGTCCTTAGATACGCCCCACTGTTCGAACAGCACAGCCGCCGGGTCTTCACGGCGGAAAAGGGCGGCGACGGCCTGTTCGAAGGCTCGGCCGAAGAGCATGGCGGCGCGCGTGTCTTTCTCGTGCCAACCGTCGAGGTAGCGATGCCGGTAACGACGCGGGCAGCTAAGGTATTGGCTGATCTGGGTGTAGGAGTAGGTCATCGGGACGCCTCCGCAGGATTGGAGCGGGGAGCACTCGAAACCGGAGCTGAGGACAGTTCTTCCCACTGGCTGGCCGGGGCGAAGCCGTCGAGGTTGATGAGCGAAATGCCGTTGATCACGGTGTGGCTAATCTTGACGACGCCACGAAGTCCGGGCAAAGCCTTCTCGTCGACCTGTTCGTGGGCCAGAAGTTCCGGGTCATAGAGAAAATCCCGCAGGAACCAGCCCAGCTTCCACATCGCTTTTTGCGTGCAATAGAGACGGCCCACGATGGACTGCCCGGCCAGTGTCCGGGGTTCTAGGATCGAGAGTCGGAGGACATAGAACGGTTTGTGGGCATGCCAGCGGAACTGGGCGCCATCGACGCGCACGAGGAAGATCCCGTCGGGAATCTCCGGACGGGAATCGCGGGCAGTTTCGGCGAGACCAGGGACTTTGCGGTTCATGCGACCACCTCTTGTGTCGGGCGCGCGTAACTGTTGAGCTGGCAGAGGAGAGCATTGCGGTCCTTCTCGGCCCAGTCGGCCAGTTGCTGGACGAAGTTCTCAACCTGTTCCCGGCTGGCCTCTCGAAGCGTCTTCGTGCCGCAGAAGTCGACGGCGTACGCCTTTACGAGTTCGGGATCGAGCTTGTGCTGGCGGATGATCTGGCAGAGACGGTCACGGACCCTGGGGCCGCCGCCGTTCCCGTTTCCATTCGCGTTTTGGGGAGGAAGCTTTTCAACCGGATTCGGAAACGTTCCAATCTCCTCGACCGAGCAGATGCCGATACCATAAGCTTTGCGCAGGGCCCGATTCACGGCTCGCGTTTCGGCCATGCGCATCTCTGCCCCGCGGACGAGCGGGGAAACGTTGGAGGGGTCGGCATCGCCGTAGCCGACAAAGCCGGAGGAGCCCTTCGAAGGAAAGACCGTCGCCTTGAGGACGAATCGACTCACCCCCGAATCACACAGCGAATCGACGACCTCAACATGGATACCGCTGCATCTCCTACGGCGTGCCAGCCTCAGCAACCCTGTATGCGTCACGTACCAGTGGCCGTTGATCACCTGGAGGTCACCGTCCTTCACAGATAGTTGAAAGTCCCTAGTCAGCATCTTTAAGAATTGTGTACTCAAGTTTTCGCCCCACACCTGTTTTGCGAAGCGAACATTCTCCCGCCACAGATTTCGCCAGCGTATGGTGCAAGGCTTTCTGGGCTCAAGTTTGCTCATTGAAATACCCTCCGGTGCTCCATTGTCATCCATAGGATGACACTTCCTGGTTTCATTGTCAAGAGAATGCTGAGTTTGGGTGGTAAAATCCGCTCGATATGACCGCCAAAGATATGAGGCTCACGTTCCGTGTTCACTCCGATCTCAAGAAGAGATTGGAATCAGTTGCTGCCGCGGAAGGGCGAAGTGTGGCTCAGATATGCGAAGCGTTCTTACATGCAGGTTTGATGAAATATGAGAAAGAGGGCACAAAATACGTTCAGAGATTTTTGGCTCGGCAGGAACAAGAGTTCTAACAGGCCGTGGTGAAAGTTCAGGCACGGCCTGCTAGCCAAGGTGCTTCCGTGGCCAGAGGATCAATTCCGCGGAAACCAATCCGCCATCCGTCCTGGTGCGCACGAATTTCCTATCGAAACAGCTGCCCCATATCGCCGGTAAAGCTGTACTGCAAGAACTCTCTTGCAGCCAATAGCGCGTTTGGCCTGGCGCCCCGGCATCGACCTTGACCAGTTGTGAAAAAAAGGGGCCCAAGATCATGCAGCGCCTGTTCGCCAAGAAGAAGGCCAAGGTTAAGGACTCATGACTGGCGCGAAATAGCGGTTCGCCATCGATGACCGACCTCGTGTCGAATGCGAAGTATGGTGGCCAATCGATTGATTCAACAGTACTTGGCATGTTTGACACGGTTGTACCGACCGACTAGACTAACAACAGAACGTATCTTTAAATTCCTGAACGATATCCATAGTTACAAAATTTAGATGTGCGGGGCCCGGCGCCGGAACCGGCATGTCCCTCCGCGTTTGGAAGTTTCAAGCGGGGCTGACGTGCGGGAACCGCGTTGCCCTGATCTTAACTAATTCGAAGACAAGGAGAAATTTATGACCAGAAATAGAAGAATCGAAGCCCTTGGGATCGCCAATAAAGCAACTCAGCAATCTTCTAATACAACTGGACAAGGGAAATCTGATGGTTGCTCCAGGCCTTTGCAGCAAGGCATATTGCCAAAGAGAGTTTCCCCGAAGGAAAGGATGACCAAAGCGGAATCGAATAGGAGAAACGCACTCAAGTCCACCGGCCCAAATACGCCGCGCGGGAAGAGGTACTCGCGAAGCAACGCGCTAAAACATGGAGTGTATAGCAAGGAATTGCTCGTTTCCGAAGCGGACAACCCGGAATTCGAGGAAATGCGCGCCGGTCTGAAGGCGGAGCTGAAGCCCAGCACGATGCTCCAGGGGCTTGCCTTCGATTACATTGTTGTTTGTCATTGGCGCTGCAAACTTGCCTTGCGACTTGAGCGCAAGCAATTTGCCCGACAATTCCAGGACGAACAGCCCGGAAACAAGCGGGGTGAAGCCCCCGATGTAGACCCTGTCATCGAGCGCTGGTATGGCTCCAGCCGGGCAGATATTCGCGCGGGCATTGGTGCTCTCGAGTACGCAATGGCAGAGTTCGAGAGTCATGGATCCTTTCGCGAGGAGACAAAAAAGTTCTTGATGGACGGGTTCGGACCGCATTTTGTTCGGTTTCTCGAGGAATGGAACACGATGAGTGTGGACGCGATACTGATGGCAGCTCATTTGGCACGACACAGTAAGGTTTTCCCGGACTTGCCGGACACGGATGTCGAGTCGTCGAGCCCGCCTGGCGAAATGACCAAGGTGGTGGTTGATCCAATGCAGGGTCGGCACATGGTGGTCAAGTTGTTGGAAGAGCGCCGGAACTACTTGAAGGAACATCTGGAGATGATGCGGCGGAAGACGTTTGAGGCAAAGCGAGACGCCGCGCAGAGTTCCGACTTCAACCCTCGCTTCCTTGCCGACGCCAATCGGGAGTTGCGACGCGCCTTGGACCATTACCTCGACCTGAAAAATAAGGACCTGTGAACAAGTCGGGAGCCCTTTTTCATCCGGGCTCCCGTTATTTCTTGTCGCTGAATCAGTCAGACTGGTCGCCACACAGAAGGCCAGGGTCAAACACCCATGATCTGGGCGGGAAAAACGTCGCTCTCCATTTCCACCGCGGGGTTGCACGAGCGCGTTGGTAAACGGCGACATGAGAATCCGATTTTCGCCATTTTCCGCCAGGCGGGCCAAAGCCAGCGAAAAAGCCCCACAGAAAGACCTGCAAGACAAACCTGATCGCCGTGAGAGCCCTCCCCAAGATTGACCTGAGACGGCCTCGGGGCGGACATGGACACCAAAGAACCGGACTGCGAGGTCGCCCCTCCGGAATTACCCGACAATTGGCTACCTAAGAGCGCTCCCGCTCTGACTGGCGAACGAGACCGCAGCCGGAAGCCCCTTGCACAGAAATTATCGCCCTTCAGAGCCGGGGCGCTTCCATTCCAAGAATCAAGGAATACGAGTCGGTTTATGGTCGCGCCACCGCAGCATTTCTTGTGCTTCTTCCCTGAGCCGCACGGGCACGGATCGTTCCGCCCGACTTTGGAAGCGGTTTGCCAAGGCGTCGGTGCCCGGCTCCTACGAACAATGGCGTCACCCTCTTATGGCGGTGCTGTGATGCTCGCCACAGATCATACTGGGTCTGCATGCCGATCCATAGTTCGGGGCTAGTGGCAAGGGCATCGGACAGCTTCAGCGCCATGACTGCCGAAATTCCCGCGCGACCATTCAAGATGCGTGACAGGGCGACCCGAGTCACCCCAAGGTGCTTGGCGGCGTCTGTGACCGACACCGTCCCCAGATACTCTCGCAGAACTCTTCCCGGATGTGGCGGATTGTGCATGCGCATAAAAACCTCTCAGTGCTAGTCCTGATAGTCCACTAGCACGGCATCTTCACCTTCCGATGTAAGCGTCAACCGCCAGTTGCCGCTGACATCCACCGACCAATGGTCTTCCAGATCGCCGTGCAAGGGATGCAGCCTCCAATTCGGAGCGTTCATGTCCTTCTCGGATTGGGCGTTGTCCAACGCGGCAAGTTGCAGTTTCAATTTATCCGCGTGCTTCGGCTGAATTTTCGCCTTCGACCCTGTTTTGAAGAACTGCTCGACACCCTTATGTCGGAAGCTCTTTATCATCCTGTGTAGCGTATACTATCACTATACATGAGCTTAACAGTGAACCGATCTGTGACAGCCAGAACACAGAGTAATCAAGTTGTCCTTCATGTGAGGTGGTGTACCTCTAGGGTCCTTCCCTTGTCTAACGTCTGAATAATGAATAAAATCCGGGAAACTAGCATTAGCGCCTGCCAGGAGAATCTCGTGAAAGTAGTGATGCTGTGCGGAGGGCTCGGTACCCGTTTGCGCGAGGAAACCGAGTATCGGCCCAAGCCCATGGTGGAAATCGGCGGTCGTCCGATCCTGTGGCATATTATGAAGTTGTATGCGCACAATGGTTTCACTGATTTTGTCTTCTGCCTCGGATACCGCGGCAACATGATCAAGGAATATTTCCTGAACTACGAGGCGATGAACAACGACTTCACCCTCTGCCTCGGCCGGAACTCCAAGGTTGAGTACAAGAACGTCCATCGCGAACAGGACTTTCAGGTCACCCTCGTCGATACTGGACAGACCACGATGACCGGCGGACGGGTGAAGAGGATTGAAAAGTACATTGGTGACAATCTCTTCATGCTGACTTATGGCGATGGCGTGGGCGATGTGAACATCCGCGAGCTCGTGGAGTTCCACAAAAGCCATGGCAAGCTGGCCACGGTCACGACCATCACGCCGAGTTCCCGCTTCGGGGTCATCGACACAGACGCGACAAGTCGCGTGACCAGGTTTAAGGAAAAGGCAAAGATCGCCGGCCGCGCCAGCGCCGGCTTTTTCGTACTCGATCGCCGGGTGTTCGATTATCTCGGGGGTGACGATTGCATCTTCGAAAAGGAACCGCTGGAACGGCTTGCCGGTGACGGGCAGTTGATGGCTTATCAGCATAACGGCTTCTTCTACGCGATGGATACGTATCGCGAGTACGAGTACTTGAACCAGTTATGGAGCGCGAAGCAGGCGCCATGGAAAGTTTGGCAGGAATAGTTTGGCTGAAATAATAATGAAGAACGGCTTCTGGCGTGACCGCCCCGTCTTTATCACTGGCGCCACGGGACTGGTGGGCGGATGGCTGACGAAACGCCTGCTGGAGCAGGGCGCGTCCGTGACGGCGCTGGTACGCGACTGGGTTCCCGCCAGCGAATTTGTGCACCAGGGGCTGGCCGACCGCGTCAACGTAGTGCGCGGCGATCTGAGCAGTTCCTATCTGCTGGAACGCGCGCTGGGCGAGTACGAAATCGAAGTCGTCTTTCATCTCGCCGCCCAGACGCAGGTGCAAATCGCCAATCGCAATCCACTTTCAACCTTCGAGAGCAACATCCGCGGAACATGGGATCTTCTGGATGCTTGTCGGCGTTCGCCAAAGGTGAAGTCGGTCGTCCTCGCTTCTTCGGACAAGGCCTACGGCGATCAGGCGGTGCTTCCTTATAAAGAAGATATGCCGTTGCTGGGGAAGCATCCCTACGATGTAAGCAAGTCGTGCGCGGACCTGATTGCGCAGTCCTACGCGTACACATTTGGCGTCCCCGTGGCGATCACGCGCTGCGGCAATTTTTACGGCGGCGGAGACTTGAACTGGGACCGCGTGGTGCCCGGCACCATCCGCTCCGTGGTTCGTGGCGACCGGCCCATTATTCGCTCCGACGGTAAATTCGTGCGCGACTATTTCTACGTGGAAGATGGCGCCGCGGCCTACATGCTGCTGGCCGAGCGGCTCCTGCAGAATTCGAAGTTTTGCGGCGCAGCCTATAATTTTTCGAATGAAGCGCAGATCAGCGTGCTCGAACTGGTGAATGCGATCCTCGAGAAAATGGCATCGAAGTTGCAACCCGAGATTCAGAACCAGGCATCGAACGAGATCCGCCATCAGTACCTGAGCGCCGAGCGGGCGCGCACTGAATTGGACTGGAAGCCCATGTTCACTCTGGATGAAGGATTGGAAAAGACTATCGCATGGTACCGGGAGGCGCTGCAGTAGTGCCACGAGCCGACGAGTTGCGAGCAGATGAGGTGCGAGCTAACGAGTTGCGCGAACGCATCCGCGCCTTGGTGGCCGAATACTACCATGAGGCCTTCCCTGCCCGCGACTTCGTGCCGGGATCGTCCCCTGTGCCGATTTCCGGCCGTGTCTTCGACGAACAAGAACTCGAACTGCTGGTCGAGTCCTCGCTCGATTTCTGGCTGACCACCGGGCGTTTCGCCGAGCAGTTCGAACGTGAGTTCGCCAAATTCGTCGGTGTGCGTGAGGCCGTGCTGGTGAACTCGGGCTCGTCGGCCAACCTGCTGGCGGTCGCAGCCCTGACTTCGCAGAAATTGGGCGATCGCCGTCTGCGGCCCGGAGACGAGGTCATCACCCTGGCCGCGGGATTCCCTACCACGGTCAATCCGATCCTGCAGAACGGACTGGTTCCTGTCTTCGTCGATGTTCAAATTCCCACGTTCAACGTGGATGTCGGTTATCTCGAAGCGGCGCTATCCGAGCGCACGCGTGCCATCATCTTTGCGCACACGCTGGGGAATCCGTTCGAT
>Ga0316363_10000500_pt1 | contig 50852 bp, 36 predicted proteins | sample Sb_taG_3_FD_200459 | JGI IMG/M metagenome (GOLD analysis project Ga0316363, IMG submission 200459) | Peat soil microbial communities from Weissenstadt, Germany - Sb_50d_a_PC metaG (v2) (version 2) | ecosystem: Environmental > Terrestrial > Soil > Wetlands > Peat | place: Germany: Weissenstadt...
CACGATCCTCCGTGGTTAGGGACGGTACGGATAGCTGGCTAACTTTAACCTCAAATGCACCCACGCGTCGAGATCCGATGTGCGAAAGCGCCACAATTTTCCGATTCGCATGGCGCGTATCTCGCCCTTGCGGGCAAGTCGTTGAAGTGTTTTCGGGTGGATCTGCAGCAAGGCTGCCGCCTCGCGCGAATCGACTAACCTCTCGAAATGAGGGAACGGCTGGCTGACTGGCGTTACTTCGTGCATCTCGCTCATAAAATCTCCTGCAGCGAGAGTCGAGACCGGGCTGAAATCACCGCGCCGTCTGAAGGTCGGCTGTGGCGTCCGACTTCGTCCGACAGATTTCGAGCCCATTCACTACTCGGCTGGCGTTAGTCTTCGCGTCATGGGCGGACGAGAACATTATTCGTATAGAAACCGTACAAGACGCATTTGTTGCTTCCGCTCAAAAAATCTTTTTTCTTTTTGACTTCGAACAAACTTCTCAACAATTGCTTAAAGTGCCTAAAGCGCCTAGAAGTGCTTTTAGGTACGTTTAGGGAATCTACGGGAACAGAGCAATCGCCGCACTCAACCGCCCCTCTTTAGGGAGGTGGTTCCATAGATTCGGGCGAAATTTTGCCCTCTATCTATAAAAGGAACCTGCGGGAGGGAAAATATATCGAAAATATTTTCGAACGCAGCCGAACGGGACGCATTCCGTAGGATTGTCTTCCATCCAGCCCTAATGGGTCGTAAGGTTGGGAGTCTCGGTCACGATCTTTCGTGCAAGCGAAACGGTGCTGCCTCTACTTCCGGTTCGCCGACCAACCGCGAACAACTTCAATGTGCAGCCGGTAATAACAGTTGCCAGTCGAGCTTAGTTGTGCGCCAGATCGGTTCGATGTTGATTCTGAACGCTGGCCCAAGCCAACCAAGCCTCGGTCAGCGGAGGTCGAAAATTGGGAAGGAGCAAACCGCCGGCTCTGAACCATTCGTACGCCGCAGGACCAATTGAATCCCGATCGTGTCCCACCGCGAGGTCTCGAATAAAGTTCTTGCGAATCCATCGGACAACAGCGTTGTACCACTTCTCAAACGCCTTGTTCTCGGTTTCGAAACTGGCCCAGATTCTACCCTGCGTAAGCGCAGGTTGACCGTTCCAAGATTCGAGCACAGGAGATTCATAGGTGAATTCAATGACAGGCGCCGAAAAGTCGATATTGAAATATTTCCCAGTAGCTTTCCGCTTCAACGCAGGGAGGATCGCCTGATTCCACAAACAATAATGCCCCCCTCTTTCCCAAGGACGGTTCACTTCTTGAATTTCGGCAAGCTCTGAGGAGTGCCATTCTGTGACTATCACCGGGTCACGCTCCTGCAAGAAAAGCACGAACCGGAGACAGTCCACAGGGAGCATATGAAAACGTGTCTGTCTTCCCATTGCCAGAAAGTGTAAACGAGGAAGCGGGGAGATGGATTCATCATCTGTTTTGGGGTTCTGGACGAGTGACGGGCAAGACGGAGGTTGACATGGGTCTTTGTACGCTATGCCGGCCAACAACGACAGTAATCACCGGGGCTCTTACCTACAGAGCCAGGTCCCCACTAACCCGAGCATAGCCGGGGAGCGGCTCGTGTCAAGGCTCACGACCGCTTCGCGGCGCACAAGACGCGGCCTTGACACAAGCCTTACGCCCGGCCCATTTCTCCGCCATGTGGGGAATGGGCAGGTGTTGCCCTAACGCGACATCTCAAAGTCCGAGACCAAGACCCGGACTACCAAGGTCATGTTCGACGCCGACGTGTGGAGTCCTTTCCGGTTCCGGCGTGTGAGTTGGAACGGAAAAATGCTGCTCTCCGAACTGCCGCCCAACTGACCCGTTCACGCCATTCATGAGGCCAACACTCTCGCCTTTTTCTACACTGTGCGCGGACATTTGTTTTCGAGCCAGTTCAATCGCGGACTGGCGCATGGTGGATACACCGACGGATTCCCGAAGTTGCTCGCGGTCACTGGTGACAACAGCGATCTCGCACCGGCCGCGGCTGGCGGCGACATAAAACAGTTCCCTTTTCATCGCGTCTGCCGAGATGATCACGGTATCGACGGTTTTGCCCTGGCTTCGATGGGCGGTGACCGCATATCCGTGCGTGTATTCGTGATAGTTCGCAGGAAGTGTTCTTCCGTCTTCGAGATGAATGGCTCCGCCGTTCAGGGACTTCACTTTGACCAGCTCTCCGTTAGTCGCCTTGAATTCCACCCCTCGACGGTTTGCCGTGAGCATCAGGCTGTCGCCCGTGGCAATTTCAATAGGCTGATGCTCATACACGGAGAAGGCCCGCGCTTGTTTCGGCGAGATGTTCACCTTTTCCCCGGTTTCTTTTCGCGCAACCAGAGATTCAGGTCCAACACTCACGACTTCCAGAGACTCATGGCGTTTTGCAAGTTTCGTGTCTCTGTGAAACTGCAGAATCTGCCCCTCTTGATAGTTTGACAGTTCCTCTTTCTGGGCTCTTGTCCACTGGAGCGATACGTACCGATCAAAAAAATGGCCGACTCCCAGTTCGCCGTGTTCTTTCCGATCCTGGCGAATCGCGTCGGTGAGTTGGGAAATCTCAGCATGAGTGCCCGCAACTACCAGCGTATCGCGTCCTTCGGCTCGAAATTCACGATGCAGCTCCGTCACCATTTGGCCTCGGTCGAAGACTGAAACCTCGCGAATGGCACCGAGCCTTTCCAATTGTGCGAACCCCTCTTCCGGTGAATGTCTCATGGTCTTTACGGCCTCGCGATAGAGGGAGTTCGTCTGCCGCTGTACTTCGGTAAGTGACACACTCTTTAGGCCAGACTCCCGTTCCAAAATGCGCAACGCATCCGAGGCCTCAACGCTGGGAATCTGCCGCGTGTCACCGGAAAAGACAATTCTGGCTTCCTGATCCTCTGCGAGATGGAGCAAGCTTTGCATTTGCCGGCCAGAAACCATACCTGCTTCATCAACAATCAAAACCCGCCCGCGCAGCGCGCCCTGTGGTTCCTGAGCCTCCAGAAGTCGTGAGACCGTCATCGCATCTCGGAAGCCGACCTTTTCCAGTTCGTCCACGGCACTCCGCGTAGGAGCCACCGCAAGGACCTCGTGTCCGGCGTCTCTAAGACCACGGTCAATTTCACGGAGCGTAGCAGTCTTGCCAGTACCGGCAGCCCCTCGAACATTGATCGCCAGATCGCGAGAACCGAGCACTGCGTCGACAGCGTGCCTTTGTTCGGGACGCAGCTTGTCCGAAGGCTCAAAGTCACAGCCTTTGCCGAGGCGGTCGTAGCGGTCTGTCCCTCGGTTAACTACCGCGATCATGTCACGCTCACGTTGGAGGCTCGCGTGTGTCGCAATTTCATCCCCGGAGGAGATGAGAGCCCCTTTCGCACGTTCAAGGGAGAGCGAGCCCTGAAGGTCACTGAGTTCGACATTGCCGCGCCCGTGACGAAGAGCTTCGGTTAGAACCTCATGTTCCCTGGCGACTGAGAGACGCTCGAAGATGTGCTCCTGGGAGTATGCAAGCGAAGCCTCATGCACACCGCGATTGATTTGAGGTGAATAGGATTGTGTCTGAGCTTCGTTCAAAACCTCACGAAGTCTTTGTCTCTCATCCACTGACAGTCGGTCTTGCTGAAGGTTACGGACTCGCTCGGTCGACATCTCCTGAAGCTTGTCAGCCCGCGTTTCCCGGACGAGTACCGCAACCTCGTTGTCTGTTGGCGCACGACCACGTGAATTGGTGAACTCCTGAATGGCCGCATCCCGCTGGGCACTGCGTTGGCTGAACTTGTCGAGGAGGTCCTGGGAGAATCCTGCGATTTCGAATCCCTTGTCACGACCGCGAACATCGTGACGATTTTCAATCTCGTAACCAAGAGCGCGTACTTCGCGAGCAAGGGAATTGCGATAGACCTCGGTCAGGTAGCCGCGACGCTCGTACAGACCGGAAGCCTGCAGCGCCTTCCAACGTCCTTCAGTCCCATCGTAGGTCAGATTGGCAGCGACGGCATGAGTGTGGAGCTGAGGATCTAGCTGACGACTCGCGTCGTGAGTGTATGAAGCTACGATCCAGTTTCCGGTGGCTCGATTTTCGTTCATGCCGGCGAGGCGAACCCTAGTGGCCGAGTATTTCTCTGCTTCTTCCAATGCCTCGCGCACGGCGGTTCCGTGCGCTGCGACCAGTCTCTCATCTCCGCCAACAATGGCCATGACCGAGACGGATTTCGGCGCCGAAAATGTCATGTCATAAAGAGACCGCGCCTTACTTTGCTCCTCACCATTGCTGGCAATGCGATCTGCCCCGTGACGTTGCCGGAGGAATTCTCCCGTTTGCGCCCTCGTATTATTCTCGCGACCGAGTTCAGGAACGCACCTCGTGATAGACGAAATAGCGCTCATGCAAAATACTCGACAGAGGCACAAAGGCCAGCGAGCGCTCCTGTGAGACCGCGCCGAACTCGAGACTTCCATGCCCGGACTGTATCCAACTCGTCGGATCGTCAATCTTACCCTTGAATTGCAGACTTGGCGAAGGCTCCTGCTTTGTTTGTGACTGGTAGTGGCGATACCATTTTTCCCGCGGCTCAACTTCGCAGCGCGCGGCCAGCACGAGCGGGCCGTACATCACAGCCTGGAGGCTTTCATTGTCAGGCATTGGAGCTGCGTGCAGATGCATGGGGAGACTGAGTTCAATTCGATCTCCGTTCGTCCAAGGCCCGCGCAGAACCAGGTAGCTACCGGCATCTGCAAAAGCGGGCATGGCGCGCCCGTTGACCTTCACTGTGCCGGTTTTCACCCAGTACGGAATGCGCAACTTGAGATCAAGATCAACCGGCTTTTCCGCCGTGACGGTGAGAGTCGTGCCCTGCTCCTGCGGGAACGAAGTCGTCTGGCTCAATCTAATACCCATCTGCGGCCAGTTCAGATCGGAGGCGACATAAAGGTTGACGTAGACAGAGTTGGCGTCGTGGAAGTAGATGGAGTCCGTCAGCTTGGCAAACTCTTCTGCTCCAGTGCCGCTGCAACACCAGAATGAATCGAACGGCTTAGCAAAGATTTTGGAGTAGCCCCCGCCAACCGGCAGAAAATAAACCGTTGTTCCAGTTTCCGGATCGATGGTTCCCATGCGGTGATTGAACAGAAGGCGTTCGTAGTAGTCCATGTATCGCGGCTGCGGTGACCAGGCGAACAGATGCCGCGTCAGCTTCATCATGTTGTATTCGCAGCAATCCTCCGCCGTGTCTCCGCTGAGTTGGCTCGACAGAACGCCAGGGTCCGTCCGCCAAAATTCGAAGTTGCTGATACCGCCGGTGCAATAGGCGCGTTCGCTGGTGACTTCATTCCAGAAGTAGTCGGCAATATTCCAGTAGCGCTTGTCCCCGGTCATTTCATAGAGACGAGCGGCCGCGATCACTTGCGGTACGTGCGTATTCACATGCAGGCCTTTGAGCTCATCGCGATGCGCCGCGAGGGGATCGAAGAAACCCTTCTTATCGAAGCGCTGGGCGAGCCTCAGATACTCCTGCTTCCCGGTGACCGCATACAAATTGGCGAGCACCTCGCCCATGCCGCCGTACTCCACCTGCAGCACGCGCTGCATCTGTTGCTCGCCCAGAGGGTCAGCCCAGGCACGAACCCAACCCGCCATCTTTTCCACCGTGCCAAGGGCCTGTTCGTTGCCCGCAAGCATGTACATGTCGAGATGGCCGGCCATGATCTTGTGATAGGTGTAGAAAGGGGCCCAGACATTGACTCCGTCGCGCAAACGGTCGAACCACTCGACCGGGAATGCGCTGAGATAGCCGTTCTTGTTTTGAGCCTGACATTTGGCCAACTCGGACACCATGAGGTCGCCGTTGCGCTTCAGTTCTTCGTCAGCGGAACTGGCGAAAGCGAGCGCGCACGCCGAAAGGTAATGCCCACCGGCAAAATGACCGCGCAATTCGCAATCCGGCTTCTCCCACTCGCCGAGCGGTTCTGCGGAGGAGGGGAAACCAGCCGTCAACCGGAAAGTATGGAGCAACCGGTCAGGCGCCAGAGTCTTCAAATATTTCCGGTTGGCTTCGGCCGCCGCACGGAGTGGTCCCTCGTGAAGCGTGACATTCTGCATCGGGAAAGGACGCGATTGCAACGCAACCACCTCGCGCCCCGCCAGTGCAGGAGCGCTGGAAGAACTGGCCCACACGCTATGCTTTTTAGAAGAGGATACTGGAGGGGCAGGAAGAACAGCGCCCGCCCCTGCCATGGCGGCAGAGGTAACAAACTCACGGCGATTGACTTTCTTCACGGCGATCTCCCTATGAAGGGGTTCTATCACATGCTGCCGTCATCGTGTACGGATACAGCCTTTCCCTCGAACTCGACAGTCGTATCGAACTTCTCGGGAGCTGCGATGCCGACTCCCTTTGACTCCCTCGCGCGGACAATCCGAAACGTCCTATGCTCCAACATTCCCGGGAAGCTTCCGCGACGTTCTCCCACCGTCAACGTGGAGGCTTTGTCGTCCCAATGCAGGGGAATGACGGAGTACGCACCATGTTCATAGTCGTAATTGTCGCCTTCATCCTCATAAAGAGTGAAATCTCCATCCGCCCCGGGATAAATGCGGATATCGATTGGATCTGCCTTGGCTGAAGCCGACTGCACGGCTGGTCCGAATGGAATGATTGAGCCGGCCTTGGCATAGATCGGAATTCTGTCGAGAGGAGCTTCCGCGGTGACAGTTTGGCCACCTCTTACCCGCTTGCCGGTCCAAAAATCTATCCAATCGTGGCCTGCGGGGAGATAGAGGCTTCTTTGCGTGGCTCCCGCAGTAGTTACGGGGTTAATCAGTAGCGCAGGGCCGAACAGAAACTGATCGGCGACCGCTTTTGCACGCGGATCCGAAGGAAACTCGAGGGGGAGGGCCCGCATGAGTGTTTCCCCATCGTGGGTAACGCCCCAAGCGGAGGAATAAATATATGGAAGCAGATGATAGCGCAACTCATCGAACTGGGTAGCAACGTCGAGAACCCGCGGGCCGTAGTTCCAGATCTCGGCGTTTGAAGTCCAACCGTGCACCCGAAAGATGGGGCAGAATGCGGCATACTGAAACCATCGAATCAGCAACTCGTGGTAGGCCTCGTTGGTATATTGGTCCTTCGGCCGGAAGAACCCGCCACCGTCGGTGGTCCAATAGGGCAGGCCGGACATGCTGAAGTTCAAACCTGCCGGGATCTGGCGTTGGAACGTAGTCCAGTTGGCAGAGATGTCGCCTGACCATGAGATGGCAGCGTATCGTTGCTGTCCGGTGTACGCCGAGCGCGTAAAGATGACCACCCGCTTGCGGTCCGTCGTCGAGCGCTGGCCTTCGTAGATAGCTTTGGTTACAAAGAGCGGATAGGCATTCCGCACCGACTCTCCGCTACCGAGAAACGTCTGGCGGCCCTTCAGGATGTCGAATTCCGGCTCGGAGGCGTCCATCCACCAGCCATCGAGTCCGTAATCAAACAGCCCTGCCTTGAGTTCTGCCCAGAACGTTTTTTGCGCCTCGGGATTGAAAAAGTCCGTCCAGGGCGTTCCCTGAACCAACAAAGACTTGGCGTTCACCCGCTTGTAAATATCGGAATCTTCCCCGAACCTTGACCACACCGAGATCGGCACATGCTCGTCCAAGGTGTGGAATTGGTCCATCATTCCCTTGGGATCGGGGTAAATGCTCTCGTCGAACTTCATTGCGTTCCAGCCGTACTTGCCCCAGTACTGCCAGTCCTGCACCAAGGCGTCGACCGGGAGGTTGCGTTTGCGGAACTCGGCTCCAACCCCTAGGATCTCCTGCTGAGTGTGATACCGTTCACGGCACTGCCAGTAACCATATACCCATCTGGGAAACAACGGAGCTTCCCCGGTGAGGTGGCGGTAGTCCGCAATAACGCGGTTCAACTCAGGGCCGTAAAAGAAGTAGTAATCGATGGCCTGCCCAACTTCGGAGCGGAACGTGCTCGTGTCCCGCGGCAGCCGCGCGGACAACTGGAAACCGCCCGGCCCGCCCTTTGCGCCAACTTCGTATTCCTTGTGAGCCTCCAAGCCCACCGCTCCGGATGCGGCGCTGGGCGTCCACATGTTGATCAAATCGATCACGTGCCGATTGTTGACATCCACCACCAGTTGATCCTTGTTGTCGCTCGCGAGCAGAAAGCCGTAACTGCCTTTTGCTCCAGTCGTGAACGTTCCCTTGCCCGACTTCGCGTCCACCTCGATGAGCTGGTCGGCGGGATTGAAATCGGTCAGGGACGGATTGTTCCAGAGCAGCCCGTATCCCTTGCTCGACAGCATGAAGGGAACAGAAATGTTGGTGTTTGCCTGATGCAAGCGAATCGGAATCCCACGAACATTGAGAATCCCTTCCTGATGTTGCCCAAGGCCGTAAAGGGCTTCATCTGGAGGAGAGAGAAAAGTCTGCTGCACCTGCCAGGTCTTGGCTTCGAACAGGGAGGGTACGTCGAACTGTTTCCCCCCTTCTTTCGGCTCTGCGAGCACGGTCTTTCCATCCCTGGAGAAGAAAGTCAATGCGCCGGTTTCAGTATCGACGCTCACCGTGAGGGCATTGGTCGACAGCTTGATCTTTTTCTTCGCGGAGACAATCTGGAAGTTCTGAGCATTACATGGCTGGATGGCAACCGGAACTTTCGAGGCCGGAATCTCGGATGTTGGACTGGCAACGACGTGAATGGCGCGATCGCCGCAGACTTCAATCCGCATGGTTCCGGCGAGGCTCACAACCGTCATGCCATTCACCTCTCGAGTGAAAGTCTTCACCGAGAATTGAGGCCGCTTCGCTGCCCAGGCTGCCGAACTAAGCCCCAGGAATAGCGCGACTACATGCTTCCAGTTGAATACCGTCTGCGTTTTCCGCATCTTCTCGTCCCTTCTGAAATGTTGCTATTCTTCCTCGAAAGGCGGGATCAGTCGTGCTCATTGAGACGCCCTATCGCCCTCGCCCTGCTGGATCGCAACCGCGGCCCGGATCAGACCTTCGCTTCGCAAACGTGCGGAGGCCTCAAAAGCTTTTTTCGCCGAATTCTGATCTCCAACCTTCAGGTAAAGGCGAGCGAGTTGATAGTGAAGACGGCCATCCTTGTCATCCGGCAGCCCCATCTTCAGCTCATTGATTGCATCCTGAGTGCGGTTTGCCTCCGCATACACTCTTCCGAGCAGGGCATGCACATGCGGAATCAACTCTGGCTTGGTCTTCAAAGCCTTCTTTAGGTAGGGCTCGGCGCCGGAGAAGTCATGCTGTGCGGAAAGAATCTCACCCATGACGGCGTTGAGTTCAGGATCGTCGGGACTCTTTTCCAGGGCGGCCTTTGCAAGATCAAGCGCCTCGTCAATCTCGGAATCGGCCAGCAGCGTCAAAGACAAGCCCAAAAGAGCCCCGACATTTCCGGGCTGAATCACCAGGGCTTTGCGATATTCCTGTTCGGCATCTGGGTAATACCTTCGCTGGCGGTAAACATCACCCAGCAACACGTGCATCGTGGGTGAGTCGGAATCGATGGTGCTGGCGCGAGCCAGAACCAAGGTTGCGAGCTTTTGCGCAGACCTGGTTTCCCAGTACAATCCCTCCGCTTCGGTGGCGAGGTTCTGCGCGAGCGTTTGGGCTGCTCCGAACGAGGTCTCGTATTGAGCGGTCGAGTACGCGTATGACACCAGGAGATGAAGGTCCTTCAGCGGAATCTGCTGCACTCGCGCCTCGATCGGGTCCGAGGATGCAGTGTTGTTTCCTTTCGTAGCTTCCGATTCGAACAGGGCGGCGACTTCTTCGGGAATCTCTCCCGCCGCCTTGCTCTCTTGCAGAGCGCGCTGCAATTCGGAAACCTCCGCAAGCGCCAGTCCCCGAATGAAGACAGAGATGTTCGCGCGCATAAACGCGGCGTCGGCTTTCCAGATGTCCGCAACTTCCTTCGCACCGGTTGACGCTTGCCCTTGCTCCACGTGCATTCGCGCCAGACCTAGGCTCGCCATAGGCGACCCCGGAGACGCCGCCAGTTCGGCTTTCAGTTCGCGCTCCGCACTCGGGAAATCCCGCTGGTTCAGGAGGACAAAGCCATACGCAGCGTGCGTACCAGCGGGATATGGCGGCGAAGCAAGGCTGGTCTTGTAGGCTTCAGCCGCCTGGATAAACGATCGCTGCTCCGCGAAAGTGTCCGCCACGAGGGCGTACAGGTATCCGGAGTTTTTGTGCCGAGCCAGTAGAACGCGCGCGTTGGCTTCGACTTGTTCCAGATAAGCGACTCCGAGGTGAAACCAGCTGTCGGCGCTGCCCACATTGGCTTGGGCCGCCCGCAGATACGCCGCAACGGCAAGCCGCGTCTTCCCTTTACCCGTGTAGGCTTGGCCGAGAGCGGATTGCGCTTGCGGATCTGTGGGCTGGATCAGGGCGGCCCGACTGAGGTACGGGATCGCCTCATCGAAGTTTTTCAATTTGAGATACTCGAGCCCCAGGAACAGGTTCGGAACAAACAAACCGGGTTTCAGACGGATCGCCCGGAGAAAAGCGGCCAAGGCTTGTTGATCTCTTGCAGTTTGATAGCACATCAGACCCAGGTTGGTTTGGAGTTCGGCGATTTCGGGATGTAGCGCCACAGCCTTTCGGTAAGAATCGGCGGCAGCTTCGAAATCCCTCCTGGCCTGGGCTTGTTGCGCCGAGGCCAGGAGGGATTCAAACTTCGACGGCTGTTGCGAAAATGCGGGCCCGTCGAGAGCGATGGGGATCGAACAACAAACAACAAGAACCCAAATTCCTCGCACGCATCACCAATAAAACTTCAGCGCCGCCTGCATCAGTCGACCCGGGAACGATGCGTTGATGGTTCCAAATGATCCAGAACCCAATGCCGTATTCGGCGCGTAGTAGTTTGTGTGATTGAACGTGTTGAACATATCCAAACGGAACTGGAACCGGAACCGTTCCTCAATCGGGAAATACTTTTGAATGCTCATGTCCCAGTTTTTGTAGCCTGGTGCACGCAGGTCCGAGAAGTATCGCGGAGCATCTCCCAAAGTCCATTGCGCCGCCGGCTGGAAAGCCGCGGTGTTGAACCACTTCGTGCGGGATGGGTTTGAGATGTGATAATCCCCGACAACATCCACGTGCTGGCCCGCGCCGAAGTAGTTGAGCCCATTGCCCGGACTGGAGATTGCCAACGGGAACCCTTGCTTGAATGTAGCAACACCGGAGGTTTGCCACCCTCCTACAACCGCATTGAGCACACCGTTCATCCCAGAAGCATACTTCCTGCCCTTGCCGACGGGAATCTCGTAGACGTAGCTCAGAACAAAACTGTGCGGAACATCCGTAGCGTCCACCGATCTTTCCGCAGCAAGGTTGTAGACGTTTCTAGTCGACGTACCGTTCGCGTTTGCCCAATCGGTGCTCCCAGCGACGTCGTCAATGAACTTCGAGAATGTGTAGGAGGCTAACAGAGTAAGCCCCTGCGATACGCGATGAGTGTAATTCACTTCCAGGGCATTGTAGTTTGAAAAGCCCACCGGATCCTGGTTCTCCGTGATACTGCAGAACTCCGGATAGGGAAGGAGCAGTTGTCCTTGGGCAACGGTTGGGTTATTAAGACCGCAGCCACTTTGAGTAATGATGTTATGGAACGGGTTCGGAACCAGGGTCGCCAGCGCATTGCCCATGGAGAAGTACTTCGGATTCAATTGATCGGTGTTGAGCCCCGAGGCAATCATATGGACGCCGTGGTTGCCAACGTAAGTAAAGTCGAGTGCGTCGTTGGGCGTCGGGGCGAACTGGAATCCATACGTCCACTGCTGGACGTAGGTAGCTTTCCGGTTAGGGGAGACTGCGCCGGTGCTAAACCCCACATTGGTCAATCCGCCGAGCGCGCTCCCGGTCTCCGGAACCAATCCTGATGGATACGCATTGCTCAATGTCGCGTCGGGATTCAGGCCTCCATTCAGTGAACCCACAAACGGCGTGACCGCGTTGAAACCGGGCGCCGGTCCGCCGCCCCGGTAACTAATGGGGTAAAAGACGCCATAGCCGCCACGCATAACGAGCTTGGGCATTAATTGGTAGGCAAAGCCAATACGAGGAGCGAAATTCTTGTAATCAGTGTGATAGAGGTCACGATTGGACGGAGTGTTGAACACCACTTGGCCCATGTACGTCTGGCCCACCGACGTGCTGATCGGGTTTACCGCGTTGTACTCGAAGTACGTTTGACGATTATGTATCTCCCGCTCAGGCCGCTGCACTTCCCAGCGCATCCCCAAGTTTAACGTCAGCTTGCGGGCAGCCTTCCAGTCATCTTGCACGTAGAGGCCGTGCAGCCATTCCCGGGTGGCAGGTAGAAACGCGATGCCTGTGCTTCCGCTAGGAGATGTACCCAGCAGCATGGATGCGAAGACATTCCCGGAGTTGAGGGGCGTACTCGTAATATCCGGGCCGAGCGTGAAGTTGTTGTCAAAGTTAAAAATCGTTGGCTGGATGCGGCCACCGTTTTCATCAATGGCATTGACCGCATATCCAAACGACAAAGAATGCTGCCCTTTGACCTTGACAAAGTCCAGGGAACTGCTGCCGATGTTTCTGGGAAATGCGCCCTGGCCGGCGCCTTGCACTGGCCCTAACGGAGCATATCCCTGGGGCATATTGATGACAGGAAACTGCGCGGAGTATGGGTCAATGAAAGAGGGTAACCCCAGCGAGGAGGGCTTGAAGCCGGCACTCTGCATCTCGTTGCCCTCAACCCATCGCATTAACCCTAGGTTGACAGTCATCAGGAACGCAGGAGTGAAGCTGTGGGTTACTCCAAGGGCAAAGTTCCAGCGGTTGTTGGGATTGAACTGCCCCGGCCCACCCGGATCACCGGCGCCGTAGAAAGGGGGCAATATCTGCTTGAACTCGTGTTTGTCGGAAAAGCGCCCATAGAGCCTGGTCTGATCGGTGAAATTGTGATCAATGCGGGCGGTGTATTCATTGGAAGGATTGGCGCCGACCCCAGTTGCCGCCCAGTTATTTAGCAGTGCGCCGGTCAACGGCTGCGGGTAAAAGCCGATCAAGTTCAGACCTACAGGATCAATTCCATGCGAAGCGTTGGACAATATGTTTCCCAGAATTGGGTCGCGAACCTCAACGGTCTGTCCGATCGAAACGCCTTCGCTGGGGACGGCACACGTCGCGGTCACCTTTCGAGTCGAAAACGGATCGTAGAGTTGGCCCGCGAGTACCGGCCTGCACTGGGCATCGGTGCCGATCTGAGAGCCGAGCAGGGCGGAAAAGTCGCCGGTTCTGAACCCGGCCGTCGGCACCGTGTAACCGACCGATACCGGATCGTTTTCCCGGTGCCCTTCGTAGCCAAAGAAGAAGAAGGTCTTATCACGCCGTCTGTACAGACCCGGAATGTAAACCGGCCCGCCCAGTGTCACGCCGAACTGGTTGCGATGAACATTGGGGCGCGGAAGCCTGTTCAAATTGTTGAAGTAGTTGTTGGCATCTAGAGCGCCGTTCCTAATAAAATCATAGGCATCGCCATGTAACTGGCTGCCGCCGGATTTTGTGACTACGTTGATGACGTTGCCGGTACTCCAGCCATACTGCGCTGTGAAGGAATTTTGTTGCACCTTGAACTCCTGCACGCTTTCCACGGACGGAACATATTCCACGCCGCCCCATCCCAGACTGGTGTCCCACGAACCGTCAAGTAGGAATGCGGTTGTGCCAAAGTAGCCGCCGCCAAAATTGAAGAACGAGACATCTTGATCGGCGGTGCCTTGCGTGCCCCCGCCTTGCAAGGTTTGCTGCTGCGGGCCATTGTTGACGGACGAGTTCAACTCGACAAAGTTGAATATATTGCGAAGGTTCAACGGCAGCTCGGCAACTTGTTTCGTACCAATTTCGTCGCCGACGTTGGCGTTGTCCGTCTGGAGTAGGGGGGCTACCGCGCTCACCTCGATTTGCTCGGTCGAACCTATGGTTAACGCAACACTCTGGGTCGCGGACTGCCCGACTTCAAGCGTGATTCCTTCCTGCTTGAAGGTCTTGAACCCCGTCGCCTGCGCGGTCAGGGTATAGGTTGCCGCTGGCAGAAGCGAGAATGAGAAACTTCCTTCGGCATCCGTCTTAAAGACGCGGGTGATTCCTTTCTCAGGGCTGCTCAGAGTCACGTTAGCGTTCGCAACCCGCGCCCCGGAGGAGTCCGAAACCGACCCTGAAAACGAAGAGGTCGATGCCAGCGTTTGACTGTATGCGAGGGGAATGCCTGTGGAAACAATCAGAGCGGCAACGACAAAAAGCAAGAGCTGGGAAAGACTCCGAAGTCTGGGCATCTGCGAAGGCTCCTTAGATTGACGTCTCCTGGACCCGCTCGCCGGCACACACTGCAAACGTGGCAGTTCAGGCGCTTCAGGGCGTCGGAGCTTAACCGATACGCGGAATTGCCATGCCTGTCTAGGTTGACTACGGTAAACTACCGTCATCCAACTGGGTTCAAATCTTGTATTGACAATGAGTTACGAATGCGAATAAAACACTGGGATATCGTTACCTTTAACGGTAATATACGGTCACTTTTGATCGCAAGGCGAAAGACTTTGTGGGTTCTTCTATGGCCACTCAACACAATTCGCTGCTCGATCCTGCTCCGGTTCCGCCTCGGCCCCAAGTCGAAGGGTTGCTGGAAGACATTCTGGGCAGCGCCCCTTTTCGAACGAGTCGCCAGTGCCAGGATTTGTTTCGCTACATCGTCGAGCATAGCCTCGCCGGCTCCGATGACTCGCTTCGTGAACGTGTCATCGGAATTGAAGTGTTCGGGCGTAAGCCAGACTACGATACTGCCGACGATCCTGTCGTGCGGCTCCGCGCTGCCGACATCCGAAAGAGATTGGCCCAGTACTATCAGGCGCACAGCGACCCTATCCAGTGGAAAGTTGAGATTCCGACGGGGTCGTACAAAGCCCAGTTCCATCGCTCTGAGATTCCCCTAACCCGGCTTCCGGTCGCGGTGAGTTCAACGCAGCCGCAAGCCAGAGTTCCCCCCTCGACTGAAGGCGCCAACCCGGTCCCGAGCGCTCGTCTTCGTAAGCGCAGCCGCCTGAAGCTTGCTGCCGTTCTCGGCGCATGCCTTGCCATAGCGTTCGCGGCCGTAATGCTACTTCGGAATGCCCCCCCTCGGGTTGTGAGCTCGTTCGATCTGTTCTGGGGCCCCGTTCTGTCGAGCTCGCGACCAGTAGTCGTTTGCACAGGCAGTAATCGTGTCTATGTCTTGTCTCGAGAGGCCCATAGCCGCTATCGAAAGAACCACCCGAGTCCGGACGACGCGACTCCGAACCTGGAAACGCTCGTTCCGAGGGAAGACCTCAGGAAATTCACAGGAGAAGATTTCCTGCCGGTGAAAGATACTTATCTGACGATCGGTGACGCTTCCGCCACGGCACAAATCTCATCCCTGCTCACCTCGCGCCGTCATCCCTACGATTTGCGTTTCGGAAGCGACCTCTCGTTTGGCGACTTGCGCGAGGGGTCGGCGATCTTGATTGGGGCGTTCAACAACAATTGGACCCTCAATATGACTGACGGTCTTCGGTTCGTCTTCGAGGCTGGTGACACAGCAAAGATGCATGTTCAAGACCGATTTGATCCGAAGCGCTCCTGGTGGCCGAAGTTCTCCGGCGCAAAGTTCAGCGAGGACTACGCCATCGTTTCCCGTGTGCTGGACTCGAAAACAGGGGCGGTTCTGGTGACGATCGCGGGACTGGATCATACCGGCACTCGGGCGGCGGGAGACTTCGTGACGGATCCGCAACTGATTGCCGACCTGATCAAGCAGGCCCCAAAGGACTGGACCCGGAAGAACGTACAGATCGTGCTCCACACGAATGTCGTGAACAACATCCCGAGTTCCCCGACTGTGGTTGCGGTGTATTACTGGTAGTAGAGAGATTCGTGAGGGAATTGCGGATGTCGCCCTAATCCAAGCTGACCATAATCTTTTTGAACCGTGACGGATTCTCACTCCAGGACCGCAAAGCGCCTGGTGCTTCGTCGAGACTGACGGTCAGGCTCACCGCCTGATCCACGGGAAATTTTCCTGCTTCAAGCAGTCCGATTACGGCGGCAAAATCCTCGGGGCTGGCGTTGCGCGATCCGAGGACGTCCAATTCCTTTTGCACGAATAGTCTGGTTTCATAGCTCACCGGCTCTTTGGCATAGCCGATGTATACGACCCTCCCCGTAAATGCGACCACTTCGACCGCGGCCTGAAAGGTTGACGGGGTACCGACCGCTTCGATGACAACATCTGGCCCCCGCCCATCTGTCATTTCCAGCAACCGATCATGGAGGCGATCCTGTGCGCTGTTGATCGTGTGCGTACCGCCTGCGCGCCGAGCGAGGGCGAGCTTTTCGTCGTCCACATCGATACAGATCGTGCGAGCGTCGCGAGAACTGGACCCAGCGATTGCGCCCAGTCCAACTCCTCCACAGCCGAAAACTGCGACCCTGTCATCTGCCGTCACCCTCCCTCGTGACACAGCGTGAAACCCCACCGTCAGCGGTTCCACCAGGCACAATTCCTTTGGCGTGAGCCTTGCCGGATACAGCTTCTGACGGGGCAGGGCAATGAATTCACTGAGGGCTCCATCCCTTTGCACGCCGAGTGTGTGGTTGAACTGGCAAGCGTTTTGGCGCCCTCGCCGACATGAGGGACACTGCCCACAACTTGTGTATGGAGACAACGCCACATCTGTACCGCTACGGAGAGCGTTGTCGACGCCGTGAACGACAGTAGCCGACACCTCATGTCCAAGGATGCGAGGATAAGAAACCAGTGGATTGAGCCCACGGAACGAGTTCAAATCACTCCCGCAGAACCCCACCATCCGCACCTTCAGCAGCACCTCTCCTTTCGCGACGACGGGTTCCGCAACCGTCTCGATAGATGCCTGCCCCGGTTTCTGGAGTACGACCGCCTTCATTGGATGTACTTATTTCCCCCTTATCGAAGTTGCTCAGCCAACCTGTCGTTTTTCATTCCAGCGACATGGATTTCAGCGTACCTATTGCTCAAACCTCACGCGAAGCGCGTAGGCGTACTTCGGGGGAGCGAGGTTCGGCAAAACGACCCGGAGGCCGTCCGGACCCTGGCTAAACTGCACCTTGGTCTCGCTGCCCACCAGCGACACCGATTGAACGCGTTTGCCACCCAGCGTCAACGCGAGGGAATGAATCAACGCTTCTCCGGTGCCAGGCCAAGCGAGTCCAATCGCGTACAGGACATCGCCCTTGGTCGTGAAACGAAAATCCTCCGGCGTGTAGTTGGCTGTGTCGGTGTCGTGAAACGAGCCAGCCGCGACTTTCGTGGGCCCTTCGCCGTAGGTCCTCCAAGGCCGAGTGCCGTAGATGGCCTCTCCGTTTATATTCAACCACTCCCCGACATCCAGAAGCACCCGCTGTACCTCATCCGGGATTGTCCCGTCGGAGCGGGGCCCGATATTTAACAGCAGATTGCCGTTTTTGCTCACGATATCGATGAGTTGGTGAATCACAAATTGGGGCGACTTGAAAGTGTCGTCCTGAATGTACCCCCAGGACTTGTTGCTGATGGAGGTATCGGTCTGCCAATGGAGAGGGCGGATATCTCCGAGCTGACCGCGCTCCAGATCGAGTACGCCCGAATGCTCGTTCATGGCGTAGTCCTTGTAGTTGATCACTCCGACGTGATCTCCGTATTTGAGCGAACTGTTGTAGTAGAAAGCCGCAAAGCGGGTGAGATTCGCACGGATCGAGGCCTGCCCGATCCACCAGTCGAAGTACACGATATCGGGATGATATTTCTCGACCAGCTCCGTGCTCCGCGCCAGCCAATCATTTGCCCACGCTTGTGAAACATAGGTGAAGTCTCCGTCGAGCGGAGTTCCCCACTTGTTGTTCAGCCAGTTGTGCGCAGGGCCATAGAAGGCGGCATATTCCGGATCGTTAATGTCGGACGAGAAGGTGCGGCCAACGCCAAGGAAGAAATTATGCTCCACGCGATGCGATGACACGCCGAAATGCAACCCCGCTGCCCGTACCGCCTTGGCCAAATCCCCAATAAGATCGCGATGCGGCCCCATTTTGGCAGCGGTCCAGTCGCTCACGCCGCTGTCATACATAGCAAAACCATCATGGTGCTCGGCCACCGGCACAACGTACTTCGCGCCCGCTTTCTTGAACAACTCAGCCCATGCGGCCGGATCATAGCGCTCCGCTTTGAACTTGGGGACGAAGTCCTTGTACCCAAACTTGTCCTGCGGGCCATAGGTTGCAATGTGATGTTTGAACTCAGGAGTTCCGGTCTGGTACATCAGGCGTGGATACCACTCGCTGCCAAAGGAGGGGACGGAATACACTCCCCAGTGAATAAAAATTCCGAACTTTGCGTCCCGGTACCAATCGGGCGCTTCAAACTTCTGCAGCGACTCCCAGTCCGCCCGGAAGGGCCCCTGAGCATTGGCGCTGTCGACGTCCTTCAACAGGGCAGCGCGCGCCGAGTCATATTTGCTGCTGGCTTTTTGCCACGCCTGATCAATGATTGCCGGATCCTGCGATGCCGTTGGGGCCGTGACGTCCTGCGCGCGCACGCTGGAAAATGCGAATAGTCCAAGTACAACGGCGGCGAGTCCACGAATGGACTGTCCTAGAAAACGAGAATGGTGAGACATTGCGTCTTTTCCTCCCTCCGAAACTTTGCCGCCGAAATCGACCTGACGGCGTGAATTACGAGGCAACGGCGCCAGCAGTTGCGTCCTGTCTGCTGAGCCGTGCCCACATGGAGCCGTAGAGAGCCACGAACACAAAGCAGATAAGCGGCACTACGAATCCGATGCGCATGGAATGCTGGTCAGCAATGTGGCCCATGAAGGGCGGCGTAATTGCGCCCCCGACGATGGACATCACAATCAGCGATGAGCCGAACTTGGTATGCTCGCCCAGCCCGCGGATGCCGAGGGCAAAGATGGTCGGGAATCCTACTGACATAAAGAAAAATGAAGCAAACATCGCATACATTCCCGTTTTGCCGCCGCCCATGGTGATTGCGACCAGCACCACGTTCATTACGGAATAGGCCGTGAGCACGCGCTCCGGCTTGAATTGGCTGATTACGGCACTCCCGCACAGACGCCCTACCATGAACAGGACGAACCCCACGGCGCCCAGCCACCGCGAGGCTTGCAGGCGAGTCACCCCCGGATCATTCTCCAGAACATAATTGACGAAGAAACTGAAGATTCCGGTTTGCGCCGCTACATAGAGAAACTGCGTGGCCACGCCCAGGGTGAAGTGTTTACGCCGGAACAAGTCCCAATTTCTGGAGACCACCAGAAAAGCGGACACATAGGCGACGACAAGCAGCCCGTATTTCACGGGCTGGAACAATGCCTGGTTCATGCGCAGAAGGGTCCACACCAACTGGAGGATCGGGGCGATAAAGAAGTACAGCAACGCGCAGACCGCCGCCAAAACGATGGCGATCCCGGCCTGTTGCCCACCCGTGGGGTTGAGCCGGTTGTTCCCGGACGCCGCTCTGCGACTCTCATCTTCGGCGTGTAAGTCCGGCACGTTTGAGACAGCAAAAATGACCAGTAGCAAAACCACAAATACGCCAATGCCGACGTAGGGAGTGGTAAGGCCAGCATTGGCGCCTGCTCCGTCCGTTCCTGAAAAAACAAAATATCCACCGACGATCGGCCCTAGAATCCAGCCCACGCCATTAGTCGTCTGGGCGATGTTGATGCGCGTTGGCCCGCTTTCGGGCGGCCCGAGTACCGTCGCGTAAGGATTGGCAATAGTTTCCAGGCACGTCATTCCCGCTGCGATAACAAACAAGCCGAGGAGAAACGCCCAATAGGTGCCGATGTGGACGGCGGGAATGAACCAGAAAGCTCCGCCGGCAATCAACGTCAAACCGACAAGAATGCCGCCCTTATAGCCGAACCTCTTGGCGATCAAACCAGCCGGAATGGCCATCAGGAAGTAGGCAAGATAGTTGGCCGCCTGCACCAGGCCGGATTGTTCTTTGTTAATCCGCAGTGTGTCCTGGAAGTGCTTGTTCAGGATGTCAATCATCCCGTTGCAGAAGCCCCACAGCAAGAAGAGGGAGGTGATCAGAACAAAGGGAACGGCAAAGTTCCTGCCATCGGCGGTGCGAAACATTCCGCCTTGCGTCCTGGCTAGACCGGCTGGGGTCGTTGATGGGTTCGTGGAAGTCTTCATCGGGTTGACTTTCGTTTGGACAATGGAGTTCCCCTTCGGATCAGAACTATCTATCCAACCAGCACATCCGGATCATGCCGCCCGTAGGATTCCTACGCGCTCTCCAAAATGATGTTCGCGTACTGGATGGTGTCGCCGGTGCGGATCAAACCGATGGCGAGCGGCACCCTCCGTTTGAATTGCACATGAGGTTCATACTTCACCTCAATTCCGTGCAGAGCTTCGGCAAATGCCGAACGCGTCCTAGGGGTGTTGGACTTGATGAACTCCCGCGCCATCCATGCTCTGCCGATAACGAAATTAGAGTGAAGCGCTTGGAGAACCTGCACTACGGTCGGCACATCATCGACGAGCGAAATATCCACCGTCTCAATTTCCGGCCAAAATGGAAAGCCGCGATCGGCAACAACCAACGTGTTGGTGTGGCGCACGCGACTGATCAGAGAGTTGATCTGAGGGTTCAATATTCCAGTCTTTATCATGACAAGGCCCTGAAGCAATTTAAAAGCCACGCAGGTCAGTGCTGTTCCGCTTGGGCAAGCCCGGCGCCGGAATCCGCTTGAGGACGAGATACTCGATCCCGAGCGCTGCGCAGTAGTCCCGCTTGCCGCCAACATCACCATCTTCGTTCACAGCGTATATATCAGGCTTCAACCGGCGGATTTCCGGATCAGCATCCAGCCACCCATCGCCGCTGGAAATCAGCGATTCCGTAACGTACTTGATTGAGCCAACCAGATAACGGCGTTCTTCTTGCGGCAACAGCGGATGTCCTGCGCCCTTGAGCAGTCGGATGTTCGCGTCGTGGCCGACGATGGCGTAAAGGTCCCCATAGGTGCTCACTTCTTCGAAGAAGCGCACATGGCCGGAGTGAAGCCAATCGTAACAGCCTGTGACAACCACTTTTCTTCTCCCTGATGCGTGCGGCCTGGGCGGCACGTCCGGAAACTCCTTGAGGCTCTCGCACGAAAAACAGCGGTAGACGATCTTGTTCTCTCCCGCATACACCTCACGCGCACGACTTGTCGTCGGTCGGCAGTCTGCCCAAACATCGACGCACAAAGTTCTCGGCAAAGAATCGTAGTCGGCGAACGAATCTGCTGTTACCACCTTGCTGACATAACGCACGGCATTAAGAAAGTAGCTTCTTTCTGCGAGGGGGAACTTCGGCGGACCGCCCGTGACTTGTTCCATGACTGCATCGGGCCAAAGCAACACCGTGAGTTCACCGAGTTTCGCGGCTTCCTCGAGAAAACGAACATCACGCGACGTGATATCGTCAAATCCCCCACTGGCCACGACTTGTGCTGACGAGTGGATCAAGGGCGGTTTCTGTCCGTGGTGCGAACGTTGACCTGAAATGCCCCCGGAACAGGCTTTTCGGAAACGACAATCAGATACCCTCCGCCGCAGCCGGAGAACATTGCGCCGGGAAACCCGCGTTGGTAAATCCGCAGAATTGCCTTCAGATCAATCTTGATCAATGGGTGAGCGGTGACGTGCGGCAACAGCTTTTCCCAACATCGCATCGTTTCGTTGAACGACCTACCGAGTGCATCGGCGTCCATCTTCTTAATCGCGTCGAAGCAGTCCACGCCGCTGTGCCCGAGGCGCGCCACCCATTTGGGTTCCAGTTGCTTTACGCCAAGCGGATTGTAGCCTAGCGGCCGCGGTTCGATGGGAAGCAGGTAGAGCACCTTCTCCAGCCAGCGAGCATGCCTCGCAGATGTGAGGGATTCAATGTGCGTCGGAAAGACACCGCCGTTCGCCGCATAATCGTAGTCCAGCCGGTTCACACCGGGATAAATCAGGCCGATCATGTCCTGCGAACCGCTTGGCTCCGCCTTGCCCTTGTTCTCCGCTTCGTACAGCTCGCGCACGAGTCCGTCGAGCGGACGCCTGGGCGGCTTTCCTTTCCACAAACGATGCGCCACTGCTCGCGTCCCGCTGGCGAGTCCTGAGCGATCCATCGGCCGGAAATTCGATTCGATCTGGACTACCACCATGGCCCCGGGCGGATGAGGATTCAGCTGCGAGACAAAGGGCTGGTCAATCCAGCCACCCGCAAGCTGGAGCCGGTTAGGAATGGAACCGAACGCCCTATTGAACCAGGAGCGACGCTTCATGTCCGTCAGCCGATGCCCACGTGCTCGCCGGCCTTGCGCCGGACGTATTGATCCTTGATCCACTTGTACGTTATCGCCAACCCGTCATCTAAGGGCGTGTCCGGTTCCCAGCCTAGGACTTTCTTGATGAACGTATTGTCTGAGTTGCGGCCCGCGACACCTCTTGGCGCATCGAGATCGTGGGTGCGTTTCAATTGTTTGTCCGCGATCTTCTCGACTTTGCTGACCAGGGTGTCTATGGAAACGAGTTCGCTGGAGCCAAGATTGATCGGCGTCGCGATCAAGGCGTCGCAATGCATGATCTTGTCAATGCCTTGCACGCAGTCGTCAACATACATGAAGCTGCGCGTCTGCTTGCCGTCACCCCAGATCGTGATTTGGAAGTCGTTCTTGTCGATCGCCTCGATCATCTTGCGGCAAATCGCTGCCGGGGCTTTTTCGCGGCCGCCGTCCCACGTGCCATGCGGCCCATAGACATTATGGAAGCGCGCCACAAACGTTTTCATCCCCCGCTCATGCCAGTATTCCTGACACACCATTTCGGAAAACAACTTCTCCCACCCATAACCACGTTCTGCCAGCGCCGGATAAGCATCCGCTTCCTTCAAGGCGCGAACGTTGGGGTCGCTCTGCAGCGACGTGTTATAGGCGCATGCCGAACTCGAGAAGAAATACCGGTCCGCACCCGCCCTGTATGCCGCCTCGGTCATATGCGTGTTGATTAGCACCGAGCGCAGACACTCGACTCGAAAGCGTTCGATGAAGCCCATACCGCCCATGTCCGCGGCGAGATTGTAAACTTCTTTGGCCCCTTCGCAGACCCGGCCGCAATTGGCCTCGTTACTCACGTCGAGACAGAGATGCTCCACTCCAGGAACGCGCAAGTACCAGTCGTATAGCGGTTTCTTGTCCACCGCTCGAATATTGGCAAAGCCTTTCTTTTTGAAATAGAGCACAAGGTTGCCGGCAATAAAACCGCCGGCGCCCGTGATGACGATCAGGTCAGTCTGGTTCATATTGCCAAGTCCTTTTCCGCGGTTCCTTCTACTTAATTGTTGATCACGGGTCCGAATCTGTTCCGATTGCACTGCAAACTAGAAACAATAATCGGTAAAGTAATCGATGTCAACAATCTGTACGGCCAGATGATTGGTCCTTCGGTATACTGCCTTCTACTATGAGCACACGGATGAAAGATATCGCCAGGGATCTTGGCGTATCCGTCGTTACGATCTCAAAAGTCCTGCGTAATCATCCCGATGTCGGCGATGAAACCCGCGAACGCGTTCTCGCCCGCGTCAAAGAGCTGGATTATCGCCCCAATCTGGCGGCTCGCAGTCTGGTCACGGGACGCAGCTATCTCATCGGGTTGGTTGTCCCGGATCTGCTGCATCCCTTCTTTGCCGAAATTGCCAAGTCGATTTCCGAGGTCTTGAGAAAAAGCGGCTACTATCTGATTGTTTCGTCCTCTGAGGAAGATCCGGATCTTGAAGAACAAGAGATCAGTCAATTGCTGGCCCGGCGGCTCGACGCCTTGGTCATTGCGACGTGTCGGCAGACCGTGGACCTCTTCTTCCGAATCGAAAATCAGAAAACGCCGTATGTCTTAATCGACCGATGCCTGCCCGGCCTCTCCGCGAACTTTGTCGGGGTGGACGATGAAGCCGTCGGCATGCTGGCTACCAGGCACTTGATCGATATCGGGTGCAAGAGAATCGCTCATATTCGTGGCCCCGAAACCAGTCCTAGCATCCGCCGCATGGAAGGATACAAGCGAGCACTGGCTCAGGCCGGATTGAAAGTAATTGACGATCACATCATCACCGAACGCAAGGGGGATGTGGGAACGAAACAACGCGGCGCTGAGGCGATGAGCCAACTCTTGAGTCTTAAGCCAAGACCCGACGGGGTCTTCTGCTTCAATGATCCGCTCGCGATGGGCGCAATGAATTATGCTCTCGATCACGGCTTACGCATTCCCGACGACATCGCGGTGATTGGTTGCGGCAATCTTCACTACGACGATTCTCTGCGCGTTCCACTCTCCAGCATCGACCAGCATAGCCGACAGATTGGAGAGCAAGCTGCGTCCATTACCCTCAGGATTCTCAGCTCGAAAACACCGCTTAGGCCCGAAACCGTGGTCCTACAGCCAGAACTTGTTGTACGCCGGTCGACTCAGAGTCGTTCTGCCAAACCTGCGTCTTCGAAGTCAGGCGCTCGGGCTACCCTGTCCGGTCAATACTCAATCTGAAATTGGCCTTGCCCTCCTTGCGTCCTCATTTCCTGACCACAGCCGTGTGGTAGGAAGTTTTTTCAGGGACAGCAGAATCTTGGAAGCATCTGTTATCCTGCTGTCGATTCGTTACAGTTAACGTTACTGATGCATTCCAAAAATGTTAACTGACGAGAGGTCATCTGCATGGATCGTAGAACCTTTCTCGCGTCCAGTGGAGTCGTGGCACTTGGCGCTCTTTTGCCGCGCATCTCTCGTTCCTTGCCTGCTTCGAATGTTCCCGAGCCCTTTGCCTGGAAAACGAATGATCTTATTTTCTCTTTCGACATAATCGCGGGAAGATTGCGCCAAAAGCGTCTGGTTCCAGTAGGGGTTTCGGGAACCGCAGCCGACAATTCCTCCGGCGTCGAAGTTGCGCTGCAATGCAGCGGCGAAAACTCCCCTGATCAGGGCATGAAATCCGGCGTCGGACAGCCCGGTGCCCGGTTGCTGTTTGCGCAAAGGCGAGAGGAGTCGACACGCCAAGGCAATCGCTTAATCTGCATCCACACAGACCCTGCCTTGCGGCTAACCGTGGAATCTGTCTATGAGGCCTTTAATGGTGTTCCCGTCGTTCGCCGCTATTCACGCGTCACCAACCGCGGGAAGTCCCCGGTTGGGATCGAGTTCTTAAGTTCGGCGATGCTCCACGGACTTGCTGATCCACAGAATTATGACCGTGAACTTCGCATCCACGTTGCTCTGAATAGCTGGATGGCGGAAGGCCAATGGCATACCCTCCGGCCATCGGAGATGGGCTTTGTCGAAAACGAGCGGACAAGCTGGTCGGAAGCACAGGCAGGAAGCATCGGCAGTTGGTCGACCGAGCGGTATTTACCCATGGCCATGGTCGAGAACCTGCGGCTGGGGCTCACCTGGTTCTGGCAGATTGAACACAACGGGTCGTGGTATTGGGAACTCTCCAACGTCTCTGCGCGCGATAATAACGCCGACGACGTCTACGCCTATCTCGGTGGTCCCGACGATTTACACTCCGCAGCGTGGAAGAGTTTGAAACCTGGAGAAACCTATGAAACCGTTCCTGTCGCGGTCGGATGTGTGCAGGGTGGGTTCGCGGAGGCGGTCGGGGCGTTGACCCGGTATCGGCGCGTCGCCTGCGAGAAATTGCGCGAGAACAATTCGCGATGTCCGGTGATTTTCAACGACTACATGAATTGCCTCTGGGGTGACCCGACAGAGGAAAGGGAATTACCTCTCATTGCCGCCGCCGCAAAGGCTGGTTGCGAATACTTTGTAATCGATGCGGGATGGTACGCGGATATCAAAGAGGACTGGAGCCCAACTATAGGCTCGTGGCAACCATCTTCGAGTCGATGGCCGCGCGGACTTAAATTCGTGCTCGATCAGATCAAGCGAAATGGAATGATTCCAGGATTGTGGCTCGAGCCGGAAGTGGCCGGAGCAAAGTCGCTCCTGGCCGAGAAGCCTGACAATTGGTTTTTTGTGCGTCACGGCAAGAGAGTGCTGAAGAATTCGAGATATCTTCTGGACTTCCGAAACCCGGAAGTGCGCGTTTATCTCGATCATGTGATTGCGAGACTCGTAAATGATTACGGCGTCGGCTACATCAAGATGGATTACAACGTCGATTCGCTGCAAGGAACCGAACTCTCGGCTGGCAGCTTCGGGCAGGGCCTACTTGAGCACAATCGTGCCCACATCGCGTGGCTCGATAACCTTCTGAGCCGCTATCCCAACTTGGTCATTGAGAACTGCGGCAGCGGCGGCGGACGTATGGACTACGCGATGCTCAGTCGCCTTCACTTACAGTCCATGACCGATCAGGAAAATTATCTAAAGCTGCCTGCGATTTTGGTGGGTGCGTCGGCAGCCGTCTTGCCCGAGCAACTTGCAGTCTGGTCGTATCCCCTAACGAATTCCGACGCTGATCAAGCCAGCTTCAATATGGTTACAGCGATGATGTGCCGCATTCATCAGAGTGGACATCTCGACTCACTTTCACCGCAAGCTCGGGCCCAGGTGGCAGAAGGCATCCGAATCTACAAGGATCTCCTTCGCAAGAGTATTCCCGACGCGCTCCCCTTCTATCCGCTGGGACTTCCGGATGTGACCGACTCGCTGAAACCAGTCGCTTTAGGAATGCGGTCGCAGAGCCGGACTCTACTTGCAATCTGGAGAATCGATGGTCCGGCGAAGACGGACGTGCCTTGGACGATGCCCGATCCTACGGTGCTGTACCCCGTTGATCTCGGCGTCAAGGCCACGACGTCAAAGGGCTCGTTGAATGTTGAGTTCCCAAGAACACGCATGGCTTGCTTGATTTCCGGATAGGGTCGTGTTCCTCCTGATGCGTGACTTTTGGAAGTCTGTCCAGGCCGCAAAGAACGAGGACTGTTTTCCCCTGAGGAGAAGCGATGCTGACAGGAAGGGAGAAATGAAGATTCTGATGGTTCGGTGGAGAAGCGGTGGTCGTGGGTTGAGGTTGAGTCGTTTCGCCTGGAGGTTGCCGGCCCGCCAACTCGGGTGCGTCCTGCTGACAGTATCGTTAGCGGGCATTGCGTTCGCACAAGGTAGCCCGGTTGTGGTGGAGCGGAATGGTCGAGTGATATCCCTGGTACCGTACGCTCCGAACATTTTGCGTGTAACGATGAGCAACGACAAGGCTACGGCGACCGGCGCTGCGGGATACGGGTTTGTGGCAACGCCGTCAACGGAGGGATGGACACACGAGCATGACGCAGATGGCGGCGATGTGTTCCGATCGCCACGGATGGTGGTGCGTTTGGCGCCGGGGAATCTTCCAGCTGAGAAACTGCCGCAGCCGATGCCCCTGGATTTGCTGAATCGTCAACTGCGGGAAGTCTATTTTGGCGGAGGCAGCGAGCAAGGTCCGTACAACGATGCCGTTCTGGTGACAACGCCAGGAGGCAAGACGTTGCTGCACATGCGCACCTGGACCATGTCACCCGAGCGCGCGGACGTTGCTCAGCAGGACTCAGGGGCGCAGGGCTACTCAGTTGCGGCCATGTTCGACTCGCCTGCCGAGGAGCACTACTACGGGTTGGGACAACAGCAAAAGGGTTGGATGGACTTGCGGGATCACGAGATCCGCTGCTGGCATGATTACGCGGCGACTGGTGGCGAGGACGTTTGCGTGCCGTTCGTGGTCTCCAGCGGCGGCTACGGGCTGGTATGGGATAACCCTTCCAAAACGACAGTGGATATTGGCTTCAATGGACGAAATACGTGGTCGTCGGAGGTCGGAGACCGTGTTTCGTATTTCGTGATTGCAGGGGACACGAGTGACGAGATCTACGAGGGCTACCGTCTGCTGACGGGCGTAACGCACATGCTGCCGAAGGCGGCATACGGATACATCCAGAGCAAGGCGATTTATCCAACCCAGGAACAGCTTCTGGATGTGGCCAAGCAATATCGGCAGAAGAAGTTGCCGCTGGATGTGCTCGTCGTGGACTTCCTGAATATGACAAAGCAGGGAGAACTGGATCTCGACGCGAAGCGGTGGCCCGATCCCGCAAGGATGAATCGCGAGCTGCATGGAATGGGAGTAAATACGCTGTTGAGCGTGTGGCCGCACTTTTCGCGCGGCACGCAGTTCTACGACATGCTGCAAAAGAACGGGTGGCTGATCCATAAGCCCGACGGAACACCCGATCCGGGATGGGCGAAGGAGGTCATCGGGCCGAATCTCGATACAACGAATCCTGAGGCGTCGAAGTGGTGGTGGGAGAAGATTCGCGACCGATACGTAAACCCTTACGGATTCGATTATCTATGGCTGGACGAAACAGAGCCGGACTTCGACCCGGCCGGAGATATGTATTCGATCGGTTCGGGCATACGCTTTTATAACGTGTATCCGCTGTTTCACACGGCCTCGGTATACGAAGGCTTCCGGCGGGATTTCGGAGATAGCAAGAGGGTGATGATCCTCGCACGGGCTGCGTACCTCGGGGCGCAGCGAAATGGCACAGTGTTCTGGTCGAGCGACATTGTTTCGACGTGGGACATGCTGAAGCGCTCGATTCCGGCAGGGTTGAATTTTGCGGCGACAGGACTACCGTACTGGGACACGGATATCGCCGGGTTTTTCTCGCCGGCGATTCCCGCAGACTACCGCGCAGAGCACAAGCCGCTGATCGATGGATCGGATGCACGCGAGACGATTGCGAACTATGTGGACTATCCCGAACTGTTTGTGCGGTGGTTTGAATGGGGCGCATTCCAGCCGATCATGCGGGCGCATGGAGAGAGGGCTCACAATGAAGTGTGGTCGTATGGCAAGCAGGCAGAGCCAATTCTGGCGAAGTATCTGAAACTGCGCTACCAACTTCTGCCCTACACCTATTCGTTAGCCTATCGGAGCTACCAGACCGGCGCTCCTTATATGCGAGCGCTGTTCATGGACTTTCCTGCCGACCCGAAGGTTGCGGACATTCCGGATGAATATATGTATGGACCGGCGTTCCTGGTGGTGCCGGTGACCGAGCAGGGCGCGACCCACCGCACCGTGTATCTTCCGGCAGGTTGTGACTGGTACAACTATTGGACGAATGAGCGGTTGCATGGTGGACAGACCATTGTGGCCGACGCTCCGATTGGTACATTGCCACTGTTCGTGAGGGCGGGAAGCATTGTGCCGCTCGGGTCGGATGTCGATAGCACTCAGGAGAAGCAGAGAATTGGGTCCGTGCGCGTGTATCCGGGAGCAAACGGCAGCTTTACCCTTTTTGAGGATGACGGAAAGACCTACGCTTACGAGAAGGGTGGCGGCTCGATCACAACTTTGACGTGGGACGAGGCCGCACATCAACTGACGCACGACGGCGGCGCAGCATCGAGTGAACTGGACGGAGCAACGGTGGTCGTGATCGGCAAGTAGGCGGAACCGCTTAACGATTTTCTGTGGCTGACATTCACGGAGGAGGTACGAATGCGTTCGGAAACCTTGTGCGCAATATTCTTTCTTGTAGTTGCGTTCGCTGCGTCTGCGTTCGCCGAAGAGAAGGACTCATGCACCAGTCTCATGGACGCCAAGGTTCCAGGCGTCGAGATCACTAAGACCGCTCACATCGACGCTGGAAGCACCGAGCCGATCCCCTGGAACCAAAGTCGCAGCGCCCCTCTTCCTGCATATTGCCGTATAGAGGGAGTCATGAACCGGCGGACTGGAGTTGGCGGGGAGGAATTTGGAATTGCCTTTGCACTGGCGATGCCCGACAAATGGAATGGCGACTTTGTGATGCAAGGTGGAGGCGGCAGCAATGGTGTTGTGATTGCGCCACTTGGGTTAAATGCCGCGGGAGACACGCCTGGCCTTATGCGCGGATTTGCCGTTGCAAGTACGGACACCGGTCATAAAAGCCACCGTCCAGGATTTGATTTCGGTTTCATGAGAGATCAGCAGGCGTATCTGGATTTCGCTTATCTCGCAAATGCTGAGGTCGCGACGCTGGCTAAACAACTCATCGCGCAACACTACGGCAAGCCAGCAGCCTTTTCGTATTTCTCAGGCTGTTCGACGGGCGGCCGCGAGGGCATGATTCTTTCGCAGCGCTATCCCAGAGTGTTCAATGGCATCATCTCCGGCGATCCCGCCATGCGCACCGGGCTTTCCAATCTCGCAATCGGCAGATGGATTCCCATTGCCTTCAATCAAATTGCTCCGAAAGATGCGAATGAGAAACCAATCATCGAGCAAGCCATTACTGACAACGACCGCAAGCTCATCAAAGATGCCCTCATGGAGAGGTGCGATGCCAAAGACGGTCTTGCCGACGGCTTGATCTCAGATCCTCTCGCATGTGATTTCGATCCCGAGATGTTAGCGTGCAAGGGCGAAAAAAACGACTCCTGTTTGGCTCCGGAAAAAGCTGCCGCCATCAAGAGGGCCCTTGGCGGGCCGAAGACCTCGAGTGGAACCCAAGTCTATGCCGGCTTCCTTTACGACACGGGCATCACGAACGGTCCCCCGTTCCGGGGATTGCTCTCACCCGGACCCGGTGTTTTTGGACCTGCGACGACTGACATGACGATGGATGTTGATAAGGAAGCTCTTGGGGCCATCCAGCCGCTCGTGGACTCAATGTCCACGAACTTGACGACCTTCTCCGCGCACGGAGGGAAGCTCATCTTCTACCACGGCGATAGCGACCCATGGTTTTCGCCGCTCGATACGTTCAGCTACTACAAGGATATGGCAGTTGCCAACGGGGGGCTCGAAGCCGCGTCCAATTGGAGTCAGTTCTATTTCGTTCCAGGGATGAGCCACTGTGGCGGAGGCCAGGCGCTGGATCAGTTTGATTTGTTGGGCGCGATCGTCAACTGGGTCGAGAAGGGAACGGCGCCGATCTCAGTAATCGCGACTGGCAAAGCTTTTCCTGGGCGCAGCCGGCCGCTGTGTGCATATCCGAAGCACGCTCACTACAAGGGGCAAGGAAACACGGAAGACGCAGCCAACTTCGAATGCCGTTAAGTTATTACTTCTGCTTCAAAGGACATCGCTTTTTATGCGTTCACTGCTTGTCGGCTTCACGCTGATCGTTATGGCTATCACTGCGCCGATGATGGCTGCCCAGAAACTTGAATTATCGATTGACGCATCCAAAACCGGTGCGAAGATCGACCGTAACATTTTCGGGCAGTTCGCAGAGCATCTCGGACACGGCATTTACGAAGGCATTTGGGTCGGGACGGATTCCAAGATCCCGAATACGCGCGGCATTCGCAACGATGTTGTTGGGGCCCTGAAAGCGATCAAGGTGCCGAACGTTCGTTGGCCCGGTGGCTGCTTCGCCGATGAATATCACTGGCGCAAGAGCATCGGCCCTCAGCGATCAGTGACTCTCAACCCCAACTGGGGCGGAGTGACTGAGGCGAACACGTTTGGAACGCATGAGTTCATGGACTTCATCGATCAGATCGGGGCGGAAGCGTATGTCTCTGTCAATGTCGGTTCCGGGACTCCCCAGGAGGCGGCCGAGTGGCTGGAATACATGACGGCCGCGGCACCGACGACGCTGGTGAACGAGCGTGCCGCCAACGGGCATCCAGCTCCATACAAAGTCGCCTTGCTCGGCATCGGCAACGAAAGCTGGGACTGTGGCGGCAACATGACGCCCGACTACTACGTTAGCCAGATGAAGATCTACAGCCGCTTCGTAAGGAACTTCAATCCCGCGCAACAGGACAAGCAGCAGATGCTGAAGATCGCCGTGGGTCCGGGCGGCGACGGCCCGCGATGGACCGATTGGACGGAAATTGTCATGAAGGCCTATCAGCAACACACGTGGAGCTGGGACATCAGCGGCCTTTCCATGCACAACTACACCGTGGGGCACTGGCCACCTTCCTATACGTCCGTGGAGTTTGGTGAAACTGAGTACAGTCAAATCCTCAAGTTCACTTTGGAGATGGACGGTCTTATCAGCAAGCATTCGGCCATCATGGACAAGTATGACCCGGACAAAAAGGTCGCCCTCTTCGTCGACGAATGGGGCGGCTGGTACGCGCCGTTACCGGGCAGCAATGCGGGGTTCCTGGTCCAGCAGAACAGCCTGCGCGACGCCATTCTCGCGGCCCTGAACCTCAATATCTTCGCACGCCATGCCGACCGCGTACGCGGCGCTAATATCGCACAGATGATCAATGTACTGCAGGCAATGATCATCACGGACAAAGAGAAGATGGTCCTGACTCCAACCTATTATGTCTTCAAAATGTATGTGCCGTTCCAGGACGCCACGTTCGTACCGGTCACTTTTGACGCCGGTTGGTACACACACGGGGACGTGGCCTTGCCGCGCGTGGACGCGATCGCAGCAAAAGACGCGAACGGCAAGTTGTGGCTGGAGATTACCAATCTCGATCCCAACGAACCGGTCGAAATCGAGGTAGGTCTGGGCGGTATCACAGCCAAATCGGCGACCGGAGAAACTCTGACCGCACCGAGAGTGGACAGTGTCAACACCTTCGACGCAGCTAACACGGTCATGCCGAGACCGATCTCAGCGAAGGTTCAGGGCGGCAAGCTGATTCTGAAATTGGAGCCTAAGTCTGTAACCGTCGTCTCAGTTGAGCAGTGATACTAGAAGGAGAAAACACATGCGGCGATTCGCAATACTGATCTTCTTATCAGCGAGTTTTTGTTGGGCACAGGAGGCAGGCGGTTTTCAGCCCGCTACGACGAATGTCTGGGGAGCGGAGTATCCGCGAGTTGACAACGCCGGGAGAGTTCAGATTCGCGTGAAGGCTCCCGACGCCACGAAAGTCAGGTTGAATTTCTGGAGCGGGCCGAAAGTGGAAATGGAGAAACAGCAGGACGGATACTGGACCGTCACCACTCCACCGCTCGTTCCCGGCTTTCACTACTACACGCTGATCATCGATGGCATGGAAGTCAGCGACCTCAACACGCATGCGTTCTTTGGTGGAACCAAGGAAGCGAGCGGGGTCGAGGTTCCGGAGCCGGGTTCGACCTATTACTCGATTCAGGATGTGCCCCACGGCCAAGTCCGGGAGGTCTGGTACAACTCGAAGGTAACGGGTAGCTGGCGGCACGCGCTGGTCTATCTGCCGCCGAGTTACGATACACAGACGAAAGAGCGCTATCCGGTGCTCTATTTGCAGCACGGCGCCGGCGAAGATGAGACCGGCTGGATTCGCCAGGGTAATGCCAATTTCATCCTCGACAATCTGATAGCAGCCAAGAGTTGCAAGCCGATGATCGTCGTGATGGCCTACGGCTATGCCAAACGCGCCGGCCAAAATCTGTCCGACCTGACCGGAAAACCGTTTGGCTCTCCCGAAATGCTGAGGGCGATGCAGGACATGGCGGCAGCTTTCGAGGACGACGTGACGCAGGCGCTGATTCCCTACATTGATTCAGCCTTCCGCACACTATCCGATCGCGATCATCGCGCTATGGCTGGCCTGTCCATGGGAGGGATGCAGACGTTCCAGATCACGCTCAACCACTTGGATCTTTTCTCGTACATTGGCGGATTTAGTGGAGCAGGAGGAATGCTTGTCCTTGGAGATCGGAAACTCGATCCGAAGGCTGATTACAACGGCGTATTCGCTGACCCCACCGCATTCGCGAAGAAGGTGCATTTGTTATGGCTAGGCGTCGGGACACAGGAGCCGGAAAGAATGCGGGCCGGACTTCAGAGACTGCACGCGTCGCTTCTCGAAGCAAACATTCAACACGTTTTCTACGAATCACCGGGCACCGACCATGAGTGGCAGACCTGGCGACGAGATCTGAAAGACTTCGCTCCGAGACTTTTTCATACCGGGGAGGCGAAATGAACTATCTCAGAACAGTCTTCGTCTGGCAGTTCACTATCGCTCTCCTAGGCTTTACCGGCTTCGCGCAAGATTCCTCCAACCTGCCTTACCTGGATTCCAGCCTTTCGCAGGAAGAGCGCGCGGCCGATCTGGTGCACCGCATGACCCTCCAGGAGAAAGCTTCCCAACTGGTGAACCAGTCACGCGCGATCCCGCGCCTGAATGTCCCAGCTTACGACTGGTGGAGCGAGGCTTTGCACGGCGTGGCAGTTGACGGCACGACGGAGTTTCCGGAGCCTGTCGGACTCGCCGCGACCTTCGATACACCCCGGATCCACGAAATGGCTACGGCTATCAGCATGGAAGCGCGAATCGTTCACGCTCAGGCCGTACGCAAGGGAACCTTCCCGATTTTTCATGGTCTCGATTTCTGGTCGCCCAACGTCAACATTTTTCGTGATCCGCGCTGGGGGAGAGGCCAAGAGACATATGGCGAAGATCCATACCTCAGCGCCCGCATGGCGGTCGCCTTTGTCACCGGATTGCAGGGCGATGATGCTCGCTATTACCGGGCGATCTCCACGCCCAAGCATTTCGCCGTGCACAGCGGTCCGGAGTCGACTCGCCATTTCACAGACGTCGACGTCAGCAAGCACGACGAGTTAGACACTTATTTGCCCGCCTTCCGCGCCGCGGTTGTCGAGGGGCACGCGGGGTCCGTCATGTGCGCATACAACGCCATCAACGGGCAGCCCGCCTGCGCCAGCGAGTTTCTCCTGCAGCAAACGCTTCGCGGCGCATGGAACTTCCGGGGCTATGTGGTGTCTGACTGCGATGCGGTCCGGAACATTTTTCGCGATCATCACTACCGCCCCACCCAGCCGCAAGCCTCAGCGATCTCGCTCATCCGTGGCATGGACAACGAGTGCATCGACTTCGCGAAAGTGACGGACGACCACGATTACCACCCGTACATCGACGCGGTTCAACAAGGCTATCTGCCGGAGGGCACGGTCGACACGGCGCTCATCCGCCTCTTCACGGCGCGCATTCGTCTCGGCATGTTCGATCCGCCTGAGATGGTTCCATATAGCAAGATCGACGAGAAGATTCTCGATAGCGCAGAGCATCGCGCCCTCGCGCGCAAAATGGCGAATGAGTCGATGGTCTTGTTGAAGAACGATGGCGTGCTGCCGCTCAAAACTGTAAAGCGCATCGCTGTTGTCGGGCCGCTTGCCGACCAAACTGCGGTTCTGCTTGGAAATTACAATGGCACACCGACGCACACCGTAAGCGTGCTCGAAGGGATGAAAGCGGAGTTTCCGCAGGCGAAGATCACTTATGTCCCTGGAACTCAGTTTCTCTCAAACCATGGCGATCCGGTGCCGGCATCGGCGCTAACCACACCCGACGGCAAGCCCGGCCTCAAAGCGGAGTACGGCTCGCGTCCGGGTTTCGACTCCAAAACGACCCCGCTCGCGTCGCGGATTGAATCGGTTGTGAACTTGACTGAGAGCAACCTGCCCGAACAAGCAAAATCAATCAAAACGTTGTCGGTGCAATGGAGCGGTTTGCTGAATCCGATTGCCACTGGCGACTACGTGCTCGGCATCAAGGCAGATGGCTTCGCAAGAGTCTTCGTGGAAGATAAGGTTGTGGCGGGAGGATGGGGCAACAACATCCATCTCGGCCAGATTCACCTTGAGAAAGGGCATCCCGTCAAACTCGATGTAAGTTACGGACGTTTTGATGAGGGCAAGCATGAAGCGCAACTGATATGGGCCGCGGTAAACAATCTCCCTGATCCCGCCGTCGTTACGGCTGCCAAGAATGCGGACGTAATCGTGGCGGTGGTTGGAATTACGAGCCGTCTGGAGGGCGAGGAGATGCCGGTTGATCAGCCGGGATTTTCGGGTGGAGACCGAACCACTCTGGATCTGCCCAAAGCCGAAGAAGACCTGGTACAGGCAGTCGCTGCTACGGGAAAGCCCCTCGTTGTCGTGCTCATGAATGGTAGTGCGCTCAGCGTGAACTGGGAGAAGGCGCACGCCAATGCCATTCTCGAAGCCTGGTATTCAGGAGAGGAGGGCGGAGCAGCAATCGCTGAGACCCTGAGCGGCAAAAATAATCCTGCAGGACGCCTTCCGGTTACGTTTTACAACGATGTTCACCAACTGCCTCATTTCGAAAACTATTCGATGAAAGGCCGCACGTACCGCTACTTCGAAGGCGATCCGCTGTGGCAATTCGGATATGGCCTGAGTTATACGACCTTTAGCTACGGCGATCTCGCCCTGCCGAATTTGCCGGTCATTGCGGGAGACCCATTGGACGCTTCTGTCACTGTCACGAATACCGGAGCAATTGCCGGTGATGAAGTAGTGCAGCTTTACCTCAGGTTTCCCGATGTCCCGGGCGCGCCAATCCGCGCACTGCGCGCTTTCCAGCGCGTTCATTTAGAACCGGGCGCAAAAGAAAAAGTCGACTTTCACCTGAGCCCGCGGGACCTAAGCATGGTGACTCTGGACGGTGACATCATTATCGCCCAGGGAAAATACACAATGTCTATCGGCGGCGCTCAGCCCGGAAACGGCGTCGCATCGGCCACCGGGAACTTTGAGATCAACGGGCAGGTAATGCTGCCGGAATGAGAGGCTCCTGCGAGTTCTAACCGCCAATGCACAGTAATGGCGCCTTGTGAGGTGACCCTTGAGAAGCTCAAACAGTAAAAGTCTCCGGCATTAGCTGGAAGGAGGTACATAATCGTTTGAACCGTCGATCACTCTTGATGGGTGGAGCATGCGCGCTTGCATTGACTGCGGCCTCCCGAGCCTTCGGGCAATCGGCTTTCTTTCGCGGTCAGGTTCCAGATGGCCCATTCTCTCCATTTTGGGAATCTCTGAAGTCGTACCGCTGCCCCGATTGGTTTCGTGACGCGAAATTCGGAATCTGGGCCCACTGGAGCCCGCAATGCGTGCCCGAGCAAGGGGATTGGTATGCGCGAAATATGTACATGCAGGGGTCGGCTCAATATGAGTACCACGTAACGCATTTCGGACATCCATCGCAGTTCGGATACAAGGACATCTGTCATTTGTGGAAAGCTGACAAATGGGAACCTGATGCACTGATCAAACTGTACAAGCGCGCCGGAGCCGACTACCTCGTCGCTCTAGCTACGCACCACGACAACTTTGATTGCTGGAATTCGAAATACCAGCCGTGGAACTGCGTCAACATTGGTCCTAAGCGCGACGTCGTCGGCACGTGGGCCCAGATTGCACGGTCCAATGGTTTGCGTTTTGGCGTGAGCTATCACGGAACGCCGCACCGCACATGGGATGAGTTTCTTCCGGTTCGCTACAAGAGCGATACGGCCGGAATGCTTGCCGGGATTCCTTATGACGGCCTGCAAACAATCGCTGACGGCAAAGGAAAATGGTGGGAGGGCATGGATCCGCAGATGCTCAACGGCAAGCCCCATGCGAAGAACACGCCATGTCCGGAGTTCGTGCAGCAGTTCCTTCTACGCGTGCAGGACGTGATCGACAGCTATAGTCCCGACATCCTGAATTTCGATGACGGCGCCCAGTTCGTCTTCGACGAGGGTGGGCAATGGGCTCCGGATTTGAAGGTATGGCTGGGCATTCCGGACCTCGCGCCCCAAATCATGGCCTATTACTACAACAAGAACATGCAGGCGCATTCTGGCCGCCTGGAAGGAGTGGTTGACCTCAAGGAAGTTCCAGAGCCTGTGTGGGGCACACTGACGCGCGACTTCGAGTTTGGCATGGCAGACGGACTGCAGGAAAAACCCTGGCAAACGGAAGCATGCATCGGAAACTGGCACTATCGCAGGAGCCTCCTTGAAAAACATGCCTACCAGAAAGCTTCTTCGATCATTCCCCTTTTCGTAGACATCGTCAGCAAAAATGGGAATCTCCTGCTAAGCATCCCGCTACCGGGTCATGGAGAGCCGGATAGCGACGAGGTTTCTTTCCTGAATGAACTTGCTGAATGGCAGCAGGTGAATAGCGAAGCGATTAAGGGCACGCGCCCGTGGAAGATTTACGGCGAAGGCCCGTCGACAGAAGTCAGGAAGATCGTGGCGTATCAGTTGCCGCAGATCAAGCCCGACCCTACAGACATCCGGTTCACCACGACGGGTGAAGCACTGTACGCCATCGCATTGGGATGGCCAGCGAACGGGAAATTACTCATCAAGTCTCTCGCAGAAAATTCAACAAACTACCCTCGCAAAATTGGGAAAGTCGAACTGCTCGGCGCGAAATCCCAGCTCAAGTGGTCGCGGCGAACTGAAGGCCTCGAGATTGAGGTACCCAACGTTCCGCCGTGTAAGTATGCATTTTCGTTCCGAATACTTGCGATCTGAGGCTGAGCTTTCTCGTGGAAAGAACAAGAACTTGTCTTTCAGTAAAGGATATGACCTTGCGACGAACCCTCACTGCCGCAGTGTTGTGCCTGAGTGGCGCTCTCAGCTTTGGACAGAGTGCGGACCAACATCCAGATTGGCCTGGAAAGGGACAACTGTTTGTGGGGACCTGCTATCAGCCCGTGGATCGCTCACGGGAACAAATCGGTCAAGATATTGCGCTGTTGCGGCAGGCGGGATTCACCCTGGTCCGCATGGGCGACCTTTCCTGGGACGCCTTTGAGCCGTCGGAGGGCCATTTCGAATTCGCGTGGTTCGACAGCATTCTCGAGCAGGTGAACCAGGCCGGGATAAAAGTGATCCTCGACATCGGCGGATCGCCTGCGCCAATCTGGCTTCACCATAAGTATCCATCAGTGAACATGCTCAACGAACTAGGCGCGACCGTGCAGCCGGCCGAACGCTATATGGATGACATCAGCGACCCGGCATACCGTGAGCACCTGATTCGCTTTGCCGACGAACTGACGCGACACTATGCACACAACCCCGCGCTGGCCGCGATTGGCTACAACAATGAAATCGGCAATGGAGTGATGTCCTATTCCGAAGGAGATCGCCATGGAAGGCCTATGGCGTAGCTCGCTAGCGGATGTTCAGGTCAGCGTAGTGGGCGAAGCTGGAGAGCGCTACTTGGTCGTTGCCGGGTATATAGAAGCCAAACTTGCCCAGGCTGAGATTAGCGCCGGGCTGCGTGCAGCGATCCAGGACGGTCCAACGGTCACCGTGCTTGATCTGGTGGACGAGTTCCGTGGGGCTAACGCGGATTTGGAGCGTACGAAAACTTTTCTTGTCGCTTTTATCCGGAACTTTGATCTCATCCGTTTTCTGCCCGTTGCGAATGACAGCGCGGTAGAAGTTATCGTCGTCCATTTGGAAGAGGACGTAGTTTTTGGGGTCGGCGTAGTTGAGTACCCACTGCAAGAGGTGACCCTTGGTAAGCATCGCGGAAAGAACAAAGGTGCCCGAGGCAGGAACGACTCCGTATAGGACGAAGTCTCCCCCTTTGCGACTGAAAGAATCTCCCTCATGCTTCCAGGCGCCTGGGTCATCCCACTTCGACATACCGCTCGGAGCAAGAGACAAATCCAAGGTCTTGGATTGACCGGCTATGACTTCGAGCGTGGACGAGCGCGTGAACCTTTCGGCGGTTCGCGCCGTAAGAGTGTAGGTACCGGCGGCAAGATTGAGCGGGACACCACTGCTCACCATTTTCAGAAGCTCACCTTTCACGATTGCAACGGTGGCGTCGGCGGGCGCGAAGGTAATTTTCAATTCGCCGGGAGCGGCTTCCAGCGCGGCATCCGCAGCAGTGAGAGAGATGGTCCCACCCACGACAAAGTGTTTCTTGAACTGCCGGGGCTTGAATCGCTCTTTGCGCAGTTCGACGGTATGGTCTCCGGGATTGACGGTGGAGACGGAGAGCGTGCCATTGGGCTGAATGGTGCCGACGAGATTTTGATCGACGAGAACCGTGGTCCCGGGAGCGCCGTCCTGGATGGTCAGCGAGGCCAGGCGCGGCTGCGGTTGGAGGTTGAAGATAACCCTGGCCTGTTCGCCCTTGCGAATGCGGATCTTTTGCTGGGGAGGATCCTGAAAGCCGCTCTTGGAGACTTGTACAACGTAGTCCTTGAGCTCGAGATTCGGTAGGCGCAATTGGCCGGCTTGCGTGAGTTGCCGTTGAAGTTTTCCGTTGAGAAAAACTCTTGCGTCGTCTTGACCGGCAACGACAACGAGCGTGCCCATGTTGTGACCGGATTCCGCGGGCAGATGATCATCGACCGTGACTTTTCCGGCGCCCGTGTCGGAAGAAACGGGCGGAGCAGGCAGAGATAGTTCAGGAGTCGATTGTGCGGGGGCGGAGACGGTGGGACCGGACACAGCGGGAGCAGACACGGCCGGGGCAGCGACGGTGGGCGCTGAGACCGTGGGAGCCGCTGCGGGGGTCTTGCCTACTGGCGGAGCGTAATGTTTTCGCGTGAAGAAGAAGGTAGCTGCGACCAGGATGACTGCGGCGGCGGGGACGAGAATCAGCGTTGTGGAGTTCGACCTCGTGGGCTGTTTTGGCCGCGACGGTGAGGCTGTGACTTTGGCCGCCAGTGCGGGAGGCTCGGCGGCGCGAAAGGTGGCGGCTTGTAGCGGGGAGAACTGCGTCTCTGGCGGAGTGATCAGGACTCTACCCCGCGGCGCACGGCGGAGCGGAAATTTGCTCAGTGGAACTTTGCTCGGCGGCACAATGCCGGTGGGCACGTTTCCAAGTGGGACTGGGTTGGTTGGAACCGGGTTGGGTGGGATCGGGCTCGGCGAGATATTGTTTGGCGAAACCGGGCTTGGCGGAGGCTGGCTGGTATCGGCGCGTGGAGCCTCCGGAGCGCTCGGGCGCGGGACATGAAAAATGACAGGCGCGCGTTGGCTGTGCGGAGACGCGCTTGGACTCTCCTGGGGGACCAATCCCAGCCGGTGCAGAAGGCTATTGGCGACGGATATGACTTCTCCATCCGTCCAATACTTGGCGGCCACCGCTTGTATGCGTTCGGCTAATGCTTTTTTTGACGCAACGTCCTCGGCCCTATCGACTTCACTCTCCATGTGTCGCAGGTCTTCCAAATCGCCGCGGCGGGCCTTGCGTCGCTGCACATCCTGGTCGCGCTGGATTGCATCCTGAAGCAGAAGCAACCTGGGATCGCGGGAATGAACGTCCAATCCTTCTGCGATCAGAGACAACGCAGCCAACAGATCACCGGAGGACTGCAGCTTGTGCACTTGCGAAGCCCATTCCTCGACAGAGCTTGTTTCTTTCCGGTCCCGGATAAGGCTGCGGATCGTTTTCGCCGTGGGATGCGCAGGGTTCAACTCGAGCGCCTGCTTGGCCAGCTTCGCGGCTTCCCACCAATCGGTCTCGACCATGGAATGCGCGTGCTCCACCAGGGCATTGGCCAGGATGGCGCGGGCGAGAGAGTTGTTCTTATCCAGTTCGTAGGCTTCGCGCAACAACTGAATCGCTTCGGCGGACTTCCGCTGCGCGAACAGCTCCTGGCTCTCGGTGATCCGGCGGTCGGCTTCGGCCTTGTGCTTGACGCCATCCTGCGCAAGCTTTCCCAGTTCTGCCAGCTCCGCATTATTGGGGAACTCCGCCGCCGTGCCTCGCAACAAATCCAGGGCGCGAGAGTAGTCGCCCGAATGCAGACAGATGTTGATCTGCTCAACGAGCCGCGTTTTGGATTCGGTACGGGTTTGCTGGTCGCGTTTTTGCTCCAAGCGCTTTAACCTCGAAAATCAAATCTGGATGCCGATTGCAGATGGTGCGCAGGATCTCCCATTCGTTCAGCGCATCGTTGTACGATCCTTGTTCCTCGTGAAGGTGCGCCCGGGCGCTGATCGTGTTGACCATGTCCCCTTGTCTTGCGCCGGGCGCAAGGCACGTTCAAAATCCGACTCTCCGGGATGCGGGTCGATAGCCCAGCCACCGGCCGACCGTCGATGGCACAATTGACATCATTTCCCCGGCGCACGACCTTTTCGTCGGCGCGGAAGACGAGGTCCTTGCCGCTCTGGCCGAGGACTTGCCAGACCTCGTAACAGCCTGCCAATTCTCTCGGTGAAGAGGGGATTTTCATGACGCACCCCGCTGTGCAGGGGCCTCAAAATCTTACCCGATTGGGCGGAAAAGGCTAGTGTCCTGGTAGTTGCGTCGCTGGCCGTGTCCCCTTATTGCGAGGCTTTTCAATTCTTCGCGTATTTCAAAAACTCGGAATTCCGCTTGTCATGCGCGTCTCGGAGGGCGGGCCCAAAGTCGGATTCGAGGAAGTGTGGAGATCTCCCCGGTTCGGCGCTCCCCTGCCTTTCGCCAACCTCACTGAATCGGAACGAGCAGGATCCGGCCGATTGTGCCAGTTAGCTGGTCCTGGCTTCTGAGCGCAATTGCAAGAGACAGCCCCGTGAGCCCTCGTACGTGCTCAGCGAAATCCCATGCCAAGTCGCGCGCAACGCGAACATTCCAAATTGCCAAGAGCCGACCGATCTTACCGGTATCTTGAGCAATTTGGCCGAGTATTCCCGTTGCCAAGAATTGAAGGGCTTGCGGCAGAACTGTCTCAAGAAGGCCGTTAACTTGTTCGTAGTCGTTGTGCTCAGGGGTGCTCGGATTGAACCCCATATTCACTTCGGCGTCGATCTGGAGTAACGCAAGCGATAGATCGTGATTGATATGCGCGTTCATTCCCGCAAGAGCGAACTGTATACGGTCTATGCCCGCTCGTTGTCGTGCCTCAAATAAAGCTTGCCAGGAGCTAGCGATTGGAGATCCTCTAAGAAAGTCGGAAATAGCGGTAAAGTACAAGTTCGCAAAGAGCACATCCAGCCGATTGACCCAAGGAAGATCCTGGAACCCACTCTGTGGCGGATTGTCCCTCACTTCCTGCGTTACCATCAAGTAAAGTAGGTTAAACCACTTCAGGCCGTCGTCGGCTGGGATAGCTTCATCCAGCGATTTCATCCGTTGAATAACGTCGTCAATGGAAACTGACGGCGTGACGGCCAGAATCTGAAGAAGATTCTGACCTTGAGCAGTATCTGCGCTCACTTTGTCCTTGCCTTCCCGATCACGTTACTGTTGTGTTCGAATGTAACGGCTCTGATGCGTAAGGATTGTATGTCAAACGCAGGGAGGTGGGAGCATAGATATCTTGGCATTCAGAGTAGTCCCACACATTTCCCATAGCCCGTTTGTGGCCAATCAATAAACGTTCTTAGTTCCGTGGCCACTTGTCCCCGCCTCAACGCTGAAGCGGCCGGAGCGCGCAGCCCTCTGAATCGCACCCACCAAAAATGCATGAGACGGTGCATCCCCGCACGCCGACTGCACCGTTGCCTGGGCCCACTCCTTTATATACCTTGACAAGTATATGCTCTGTGGAGTATATCAAGCGAATGGAATCTGTGTTCGAAGTCATTGCGGAGCCGAGCCGCCGCGCGATATTGAGCCTCCTGGTCTCGTCACAACAGTCGGTGGGAGAGATCGAGCGTCAACTTCGTATGACGCAGCCGACCGTGTCAAAGCACCTGCGAGTGCTGCGCGAGGCCGGTTTCGTGGAATCCACGGTGGACGCACAACGCCGTCTCTACCGGCTCAACCCTGAACCACTTCAGGAGCTGGATGCCTGGCTGGCTCCGTTCCGCCGGTTCTGGTCCGCTCACGTAGATGCTCTCGAACGCCACCTCGACCGCATGGATCTTGATCGCATGGATCATGAACAGTATGGATCATCAACACCAACGAAAAAGAAAACCAAGGAGAAGACGACGCGGCCCAAACCGCGAACGTGACAAAGGAGAGACGAATGAAAATCAAAGTGACCAGCGTATACGTGGACGACCAAGACAAGGCCCTGCGCTTCTATACGGAAGTTCTGGGCTTTGCCAAGAAGACCGATTTTAGTCAGGGCCCATTTCGCTGGCTAACCGTGGCCTCGCCCGAGGAGCCGGACGGCACTGAGCTGCAGCTGGCGCTCAACGGCAACCCGGCGGCCAAAGCGTATCAGCAGGCGATCTTTCAACAGAGCCAGCCGGCGATCATGTTTTTCACCGACGACGTCAAGGGTGACTATGAGCGAATCAAGGCCCACGGCGCCGAGTTCACGATGCCGCCCACCGACGTGACCGGCTCGACCATTGCGATGCTCAACGACACCTGCGGCAATCTCATTCAGCTCACCCAGCTGATGCGCTCGTAGGGCGGACGGAGAAGATAGATGACCGATCGCGAGCAGTACACACCGGGTCCGGCCAGCGGGGCGCAGGTACGAAAGGACCGGGGACAAAACGGTGAAGACAAGTGGACGCTCATCCTCGTCCGAGAACTGCGCCACGCGCCGGAAAAAGTCTGGCAGGCGATTACCGACCCGGCGCATCTGCGCGAGTGGGCGCCCTTTGACGCCGATGGGAGCCTGGGTACGGTTGGAACCACGGTGAAGCTCACCACGGTGGGAGCGCCCACGCCGCGCGTTACCGAAACCACAGTGACGCGAGCCGACGCTCCCAAGGCGCTTGAGTACAAGTGGGGTGACTTCGATATGCGGTGGGAACTCGAAGCCCTTGGTGGCGGTACGCGCCTGACGCTGTGGACCAACATCGGTCACCGCTTCATCGCAATGGGTGCTGCTGGGTGGCACATTTGTTTCGATGTTCTGGATCACCTTCTCAGCGGAGCTCCCATCGGCCGCATGGTTGGCCCCGAGGCCATGAAGTTCGGCGGCTGGCAGCGATTGAACGCAGAGTACGCCAAGCAGTTCGGGATTGAGACCCCCGGTTGGCCGCCCAACGCCCCGAAGCTTTGAAGTGTGGGAGGGAGAAGGAGGAAGAACCCCGCGTGTTGTTAAGTAGTTGTATCGGAGCCAATCAACCAGGTCCCAGCCCTGAAAAGGGCAAAGTTAGGTGTGAGGGAGCATCATGTCGAAGAATGGTGGCATCATCGGCGTATCAGATCACGGCGGTTGGGCGGTGCTGGTAACGGTGGCGCGTGATGGGACGCTCCTCGACCGGCGCCGGGTGGAACTCGTCGACGAGGGCCTGCCCAAGATTCCGCACCACAGCGAAGCCCAAGGACTCCCGCTCGACGAGGCCGTGGCGTTAGTAGAGCGTGTTCGAGTGTCGGCGGAGAGGCACGCGGTGCTTGCCTTGGACGCGGTCACGAACGCGGTGCCGCGTATCCTTGGTATCGCGCTTCGCAAGTGCCCACCCCTTCCACCCACGATTGCCGAGCGAATCAAGGACTACCGTGCGCAGAACAATGCCGACTGGGTAATGTACCGCAAGGCTCTGGCCGCCGCGGCCGAGGCGCGGGGTTGGCCCGTCCACTGGTACGACGCGAAGGGCGTATTGGGTGCGGCGAGCCAGGCGTTGCGTGTAGAGAACCTCGACGCTCACTTCCTCCGAGTGCGGAAGGCCGTTGGGCCGCCCTGGAACATGGATCACAAGCTCGCAATGGCGGCGGCCATAGTTACGGCGGCCGCGGTTGTGGAGTAAGCCGCGGAATCGAGAGCAAGGCTCTCTGCGGCCCTGGGGCAGGTCTTGGCGCGGAAAGACTGAAATCTGCCGGCACAATTAAGCTAGGCCAGACTAAATGACGCTGTATCGCCGATCAATGGAGGACAAACCAATCATGAAAGAAGCCACCAAACGTTCGATTTTTCGCTGGATTCACATCGTCTTTGCCATTCCGATACTCGGTTATATCTATAGTCCGTTTGACCAAATTCCAAACATGCCCCGGCTACTCGGTTTGTCTTCGTCCCTGCACTTGTCCTTTCGGGATTGTGAATGTGGAAAGGCCATGTCGTTCGACGACTGATTTCAAAGATGTCGGCGAGTGGTACAAGTTCGTACTCGAACCTGTGAGCTTCGATCAAGAGAAGGAACTATGTCAAACGTAACCCTTTCGAACAAACAACGTGAAGAGATCCTCAGAGCATTGAAAACCCGTTTTGAGAACAACATGAACCGTCATAAGGGTCTTAACTGGGCTGAAGTAAAAGCAAAGCTCGAAGCTAAGACTGAAAAATTGTGGTCACTGAGTGAAATGGAAAGAACTGGCGGTGAACCGGATGTTGTTGGTCACGATAAAAAGACGGGCGAATACATTTTTTATGATTGTTCAGCGGAAAGTCCTAAAGGCCGCAGAAGTCTTTGCTACGACCGTGAAGCGCTGGAGTCAAGGAAGGAAAATAAACCAAAAGATAACGCTGTCGATGTGGCCACTGCCATGGGCACTGAGCTTTTAACGGAAGAACAATATCGCGAGCTGCAGAAACTTGGAGATTTCGATGCGAAAACGTCGAGCTGGGTAAGAACACCGTCTGCTATCAGAAAACTCGGCGGCGCTCTCTTTTGTGATCGCCGCTACAACACTGTTTTCGTGTATCACAACGGCGCGGATTCTTACTATGCCTCCAGGGGATTCCGTGGATCGCTAAGGGTCTAGATTGGAATTTAGTCTGGTGAGATAACCGTGTCGGCTCCTTTCCTCCGAGCCTTGGTCGCTTGAGAGCGTCCAAGTCTACTCGCTCGCTAGGACCCGACACAGTTATCTCATCAGGCTGTTCGTTTTCCCTTGACGGTAAGTAAACGGTCCCGATTACAATCTCGGCATGCCACGGAAAGTCATCTTGGGATTCGGAATCAGCATCGACGGCTATATTGCGCGACGGAACGGCGCGATGGATTATCTGGTGATCGACAAAGAAGGCGAAGCGGTGATGATGGACTTCTTCGCCAAGATCGACACTACCCTCATGGGCCGCAAGACTGCCGATGCCACGGCGGCAATGCGCAAGCGTGGCGAGATACCGGACATGCCGGGCATGTCCACCTATGTATTCTCGCGACGTTGGAAGCCGGGCAAACGCGACGGATTCGAAGTGGTGAGCGGATCTCTGACAGCCTTCGTGAGAAAGCTAAAACGCCGTCAAGGGAAAGACATCTACCTGGGCGGCGGCGGCGAGTTGTGCCGCAGTTTCCTGCAGGAGGATTTGGTGGACGAAATCTTCCTCGGCCTGGGTCCCGTTCTTTTAGGGGATGGCATCCCCGCCTTCCCGGGCAAGTTCCCGCAGCGCAACTTCAAGTTGATAGAGTGCAAGTCCTACTCGAATGGATCGGTCGCGCTACGCTACGAGCGGATACGGACGAAGACAAGCCGATAATCCAGCTCTTCCGTCTGTCCACAAGTTTCCCCAAGGATGGGCCACCAATCAATGGAGGTGCGCTATGGCGTGTGATGGTGTTTTCCGGCGACCGTTATCCGATATGATCTGATTCGATGCCGGAGTACACTTTATCGTCTATCCTACCGTTTGTGCGGTCGGGGCTGCGCCGGGTGAGACCAAGCTTTACGCTCACCGCATTCGTTAACGCGACCTGGACAGAGTTGGAAAAATCAGGCGCACGGGTGCAACGATCACGCCCCCCTGCAACAAATAATCCGGACAATCCCGAGTTCGCCCACAATAGCGACCCTGGTAGTTTGAGACAATCTGCGGTTCAGGCGTGGCTATATCTTCAACGCCGCAGTTTCGCGATCCCAGCTTCTAGAAATTTCCCATCTTTGGATAATGAGCGACTGGAACTGACTACGCGAGGCCGTGAGTGGGTTGATGGGCAGGAACCTATTCCAGAGCTGCCTGCCGAGTATATCGCCGCGTTGCAAAGGATGGTTGCGAATCTGGACGAGGTTGTTCGGGAATACGTAGTGGAGGGACTTGGCTCGCTCGAGCACGACAGATTTCGGGCGGCAGCCGTTATGGTGGGCGCGGCTTCTGAGAAGGCGCTGTACATGCTCGCAGAGGAGATGCTGGGTGCCATTTCCACGCCCAAATGGAAAGTAAAATTCACTACTGCGCTCAAGCGGCGCGATCTCACAGAGTTATTCGATCAAATGAGGAACGTGTTAGAGCAAGCGAATAACTTGCCAGGTCGTCCCTTTGAAGTATTTGATGGAGGCCAGGATCACCTTGTATCGCTGATTAAGGCGGTCCAAGTTCAACGGAATAACGCTGTACATCCCATGAACGAGAAGGTTTCAGACGACACTGTTCGGCTTTCATATCTCGCCTTTCCATACGCACTGCAAAAGATCGAGCAGCTTCGCGATTGGTTTTCGAACAACCCGAACGTGCTTTGAAAAACAGAAAGGAAAAGAGTAGTCCCCTAACCCCTGATATGTGAAAACTGGAGAAAGACGGAGCGTTCCCCGTTTTTTCGACGAGTGGAGATTGGTGAACGTCCGGTCTGTTCCCGATTTTTCACCCCAGTTTTTCAGCGCCCCTCCATGTCCCCAAAATGGCGGGTCCTCTTATGTTCACTCGGATTCCGTGGGATGATTAATTCGTCATGAATGAAAACCCGCTCAACAAGCCGAGCCTCTGCGATTATTTGAGGATTCAGCGAAGTCCCGAAGGCGAAATTCTTTATGGAGAGTGTGAGTGGCCTGCCTGTGGAAAGCAATTCTCTCATTCATTAGATCAGGAGACCGCAGAACAACAGCTCTACGACCAGCACAAGGAACACATGCGGAAGGAACACGTCCCTTTCGACGGTTGACCGGGTGGCCCATTCAAGCCTGCTTTTGGCTTGAGTGGGGCAGTTCTACCGCTGGACAAAGTCTCCCCGCCGCTCGTTCGCGTTTTCGTGCCGTCCATTCCGACTCGATCTCTACGCATCCTTCAGCGCCGGTTGCGTAGTGGCGAAAGCTGCTCCACTGCCAGTCAGGGAAGGGAGTTCCGTCTAGCTCCTATTTTCGAGTTTTCTGGCCACCATCGATTGGGATACCCCAGCGATCGAAAAATTCTGCCTGCTTCTTTTGGCTCGCTAGCCGATGCAACATTGTGCGTCGCCGCTTTGGAGAAATAGGATCCTCGTAGAGAGAGCTTCGAGCTTCCCCAAGCCAGCGCAACCATCGTTCCCATTCCGGCCCGAATTGGGTTTCCATCTGTTTGCGCAGTCGTTGAGCGAGAGCCCCACTGTGGCCGGCGGTTGAAATCGCGATTTGCAGCGGACCACGTCGTACTACAGCCGGGTAATAGAAATTGCAGAGTGGCCGATCGCGAACGACATTGCACAGAATCTGGCGCCGTTGCGCTTCTTCAGACACCATTTTGTTGAGGGTCTTCAGAGGTGTGGCGACAACCGCTAGGAAGATTCTGTCCAAGTCACTGAGTTCGAAGCGGCGCTGTTGCCAAATAATCTTGTGGTCAGCCGCCCACGCCTTAATGGTTCGAGAAGCCGCCGGGGCAACAACAATGACGGTCGCTCCACATCGAAGGAGCGTGGGGATCTTCTCTTCTGCTGTTTTCCCCGCGCCTACCACGAGGCAACGGCGCTTGGCGAGTTTCATAAATATGGGGAATAGCGGGGTTGTTTCTCCCGACAGACGTGACTGCACTTTGTCCACATCCCTCCCCAAAACCAGAACACCTACCTTTAGATAGCCGACGAAACCCACGGAGGACAAATGCAAAGAACTGATCCTTTGCATAAGAGAATTAGCTCCGTAGCTGCGAAGAATGAAGCTGCGAGTGCCAAACTCAAGGGATTGTGGTGTTCAGTTCTGGATAATGGCAGCCATAGATTTTATTAATTTCCAGCCCAGTCCCTGCATGGCTAGAGTGCCAACAAAACAGAGTGTGGTCAGCTCTTCACTGTTGAATCAGACGCTCACCTCCAGGTCGAGGTCCAAGCGCAGCGATTCCCGGTAGTTCGGTACCGCGGATACAGCGTCGTATCCATCAGCCCTCAGGTCAAAACGTAAGCAGGGAAGGTCGCGGCATTTGTCCGTCGAAAATTCCCCGCGTCTGACTGAGAACATTTTGCAGGGTTCCACTCTGGACGGCTGACGTGGGGTCAGCAAAAGACTGGGGAAGCGGTGTCCTTACCTCTCATCGAACGGGCGGAAAACGATGGCGTACGGTTTGTCTTGAGCCAGCAATGGCAGCAAGCGGCCCACCAGCCCCTGTACGAAATCGAACCACTGGCGGCCGTCCCCCGAATCCCCCAGCGCATTCCGGAACCCGGCGAACAGTATCGCTTTCACTTTGACATGACGCAGTGCATCGGTTGCAAGTGCTGCGTGGTGGCGTGCAACGAGCAAAACGGCAACCCGGCGGAAATCAACTGGCGGCGGGTCGGAGAGATCGAAGGCGGCTGGTATCCAGATACTCATCGCTTGTACTTATCGATGGGCTGCAACCACTGCCTGGAGCCGTCATGCCTGATCGGCTGTCCGGTTGAAGCGTACACAAAAGACTCTGCCACCGGCATCGTGCAACACAGCGCCGATACATGTATCGGTTGCCAGTACTGTACATGGAACTGCTCCTACGGCGTTCCGCAATACAACGCCGAGCGCGGCGTCGTGGGCAAATGCGATATGTGTTACGGGCGGCTCACAGAAGGCCGGGAGCCAGCATGCGTCAACGCTTGTCCGGAAGGCGCAATTCGCATCGAAGTTGTGAGGACCGCGGAATGGAGGCGGGAATATTCCGGCAGCGCCAATGCGCCGGGGCTACCTTCCGCCGATGACAGTATTTCCACGACTCGCATCACCCTTCCAGACAAGCTCCCTCCGGATGTCAGAAAGGCGGATTACTGGCGGGTACGGCCCGAGGCTCCGCATTGGCCGCTAGTAGTCATGACTGTTCTGACCCAGCTGTCTGTGGGGGCATTCGCTACGATCTGGCTCCTGCAATTAGCGGGCGCAACTGCCCGTTTGGGTGTCGCCGCACTAGGATCACTCATCCTGGGCGGAATAGCGCTGGTTTCATCCACCACGCACTTGGGCCGTCCGATATATGCGTATCGCGCCCTGAAAATGTGGAAGCGTTCGTGGCTTAGCCGCGAGGTTCTTCTCTTCGGTTGTTTTTCCGGGATGGCTGGCCTCTATGCCGCAACA